>ERZ810453.3-NODE-3-length-363890-cov-14.8753_pt1 | contig 363890 bp, 323 predicted proteins | sample MGYA00520482_ERZ810453 | MGnify/ENA primary metagenome ERZ810453 (study PRJEB31588, sample SAMN03398927) | human gut metagenome | study: EMG produced TPA metagenomics assembly of the PRJNA231909 data set (A prospective, longitudinal analysis of the... | reverse complement strand
GATCACAAGAGCAAGAACGGTGGTCAGAGTGTTGACTAGTCCTACGAGAACTTGGTAAAAAACGCAAGTTTGTCGCTTTGACTGTTAAATATATGCAGAGAAAATCTTATCTTTGCCTTCGTTAAATTAACTAATACCCCCATTTATGAAAAGAAATCATTATTTATTTACCCTTATTCTCTTGTTAGGGTGCTCTATCTTTGTGAAAGCTTCAGACACCGTTTTTGTACATCAGACGCAAATTCCTATTTTAATTGAGCGGCAGGATAACGTATTGTTCTACTTTCGTTTAGATGCAAAAGAAAGCCGGATGATGGATGAGATCGTTTTGGATTTTGGAAAGAGTGTCAATCTGTCGGATGTACAGGCAGTCAAACTCTATTATGGCGGTACGGAAGCTTTACAAGATAAAGGAAAGAAGAGGTTTGCACCTGTTGACTATATATCCAGTCACCGTCCGGGGAATACATTGGCAGCAATACCGTCTTATTCGATAAAATGTGCGGAAGCCTTGCAGCCTTCTGCAAAAGTAGTTTTGAAGAGTCATTATAAGTTGTTCCCGGGGATTAATTTCTTTTGGATCAGCTTGCAGATGAAGCCGGAGACTTCTCTATTCACGAAAATAAGTTCTGAACTTCAATCAGTGAAGATCGATGGTAAAGAAGCCATTTGTGAAGAACGGTCGCCGAAAGACATCATTCATCGAATGGCAGTGGGCGTCCGCCATGCCGGTGATGACGGTTCGGCTTCTTTCCGTATTCCCGGATTGGTAACTTCAAATAAAGGAACGCTGCTTGGCGTATATGATGTCCGTTATAATAGCAGTGTCGATCTGCAGGAATATGTAGATGTCGGTTTGAGCCGGAGCACGGATGGTGGCAAAACATGGGAAAAGATGCGCCTTCCTCTTTCGTTCGGTGAATACGATGGTTTGCCTGCTGCACAGAATGGAGTAGGGGACCCTTCTATTTTGGTAGATACCCAAACGAATACAATTTGGGTTGTTGCCGCATGGACACACGGAATGGGTAATCAACGTGCCTGGTGGAGTTCTCATCCCGGAATGGATCTATATCAAACGGCACAACTGGTGATGGCAAAAAGTACGGATGACGGTAAAACCTGGTCGAAACCGATTAATATAACCGAACAAGTAAAAGACCCTTCCTGGTATTTCTTGCTTCAGGGACCGGGACGGGGAATAACAATGAGTGATGGAACTTTAGTATTCCCTACTCAGTTTATCGACTCTACCCGTGTACCTAATGCCGGTATCATGTATAGTAAAGACCGCGGAAAAACATGGAAGATGCACAACATGGCACGCACCAATACAACCGAAGCGCAAGTAGTAGAAATAGAGCCCGGAGTGCTGATGCTGAATATGCGGGATAACCGTGGAGGAAGCCGTGCTGTGGCAATTACAAAAGATCTGGGCAAGACATGGACAGAACATCCTTCCTCTCGGAAGGCCTTGCAGGAACCTGTATGTATGGCTAGTTTGATCCATGTGGAAGCTGAAGATAATGTACTTGATAAAGATATTCTTTTGTTCTCGAATCCGAATACGACCAGAGGACGCAATCATATAACTATTAAAGCTAGCCTGGACGATGGGCTGACCTGGCTTCCCGAACATCAGTTAATGCTGGATGAAGGAGAAGGCTGGGGATATAGCTGTCTGACAATGATTGATCGGGAAACGATTGGTATCTTGTATGAGAGTAGTGCAGCCCACATGACATTTCAAGCTGTAAAACTGAAAGATTTGATTCGATGAAAAGTCTTCGAATCTTTTTGGGGATTGCATTTTTATTCCATACCTTATATATATTGGGGGCAGATCATTTGCGTCTGCTTCCCCAACCTCAGCAATGTGTGCTTGCAAAAGGATATTTTATCGTGGGTAAAATGCAGCTTTCCACTCCTGTGCTTTCGCAGGAATGGAAACAGTTTGTGACGGAGATGGGAGGTACTCTGACTGATCAGTCGGCATCCTCTATCAATATAAAATTGGTTGACGCGATTGACAATGTATCTGTCAATAAGGAAGAGGCTTATCGTCTGACTATTACTCCAAAGGCAATTACTGTGGAGGCTGTAGCAGAGCGCGGAGTATATTGGGCGATGCAGACGCTATATCAACTAAAAGAAGAAAAGGGAAAGAAGATCCGCCTGCAATGTGCTACTATCACTGATTGGCCGGCTTTCCGGATTCGGGGTTTCATGCAGGATGTAGGGCGTAGCTACTTGTCTTTGGAAGAATTGAAACGTGAGATAGCCATATTATCCCGATTTAAAATCAATACCTTTCATTGGCACTTGACGGAAAATCAGGCATGGCGTCTGGAGAGTAAAATCTTTCCGATGCTGAATGACAGTACGAATATGACTCGTATGGCGGGTAAGTATTACACGTTGGAGGAAGCCAGAGAGTTGACCGAGTTCTGTAAAGCTCATCAGGTACTGTTGATTCCGGAGATTGATATGCCCGGGCATAGTGCGGCATTTATCCGTACTTTCCGTCATGATATGCAAAGTCCGGAAGGAATGAAAATCCTGAAACTCCTGCTGGATGAGATTTGTGAAACGTTTGATGTTCCATATCTCCATATTGGAACAGACGAAGTGCATTTTACTAATCCGCAGTTTGTGCCCGAAATGGTGGCTTATGTCCGTGACAAAGGGAAAAAAGTGATTTCCTGGAATCCCGGATGGAAGTATAAGGCGGGTGAGATCGACATGATGCAACTTTGGAGTTATCGTGGCAAAGCCCAACAGGGTATTCCCGCTATTGACTCCCGTTTCCATTATTTGAATCATTTTGATACGTTCGGCGATATAATTGCTCTATATAATAGTCGGATTTATAATGCAGATATGGGAAGTGATGATCTTGCCGGAGTCATTATGGGTATCTGGAACGATCGTTTAATCGACAAAGAGTGGAATATGGTTCTGGAAAATAACTTTTACCCGAATATGCTGGCTATCGCAGAGCGTTCATGGCGGGGAGGAGGAACTGAATATTTCGATAAGCAGGGAACAATTCTTCCTGTAGATGAAAACTCTGAGGTCTTTCGTAATTTTGAGGACTTCGAAAGTCGTATGTTATGGTATAAAGAGCATCTGTTTAAAGGGTATCCATTTGCCTATGTCAAACAGACTCATGTAAAATGGAACATTACAGATGCTTTTCCAAATGAGGGGGATCTGACTAAAGTTTTTCCACCGGAAGAAGAGCTGAAAGATTCATATACCTATGAAGGGAAGCAATATGGAGTGCGTCCTGCCATAGGAGCCGGTATCTATCTTCGGCACGTATGGGGTAAGATTGTGCCGGCTTTTTACAAAGATCCACAGGAGAATCATACTGCTTATGCTTACACGTATGTCTATTCTTCTAAAACACAGGAAGTAGGCTTATGGGCTGAATTTCAGAATTATGGACGTTCAGAGAATGACCTGCCGCCATTGCCGGGAAAGTGGGATTATAAAGAAAGCCGTATTTGGATTAATGATCAGGAAATACTGCCCCCGGTATGGTCTGCTACTCATCTCGTGAAAAGCTCGGAAACAGCCTTAGGTAATGAGAATTGTGTGGCACGTCCGCCACTACGGGTTCATTTGCATAAAGGCTGGAATAAGGTATTGCTGAAACTGCCTGTCGGCAAATTCTCAACGAATGAAGTACGATTGGTTAAATGGATGTTTACTGCAGTATTTGTGACTCCTGACGGCGATAAGGCCGTAGAAGGGCTGATCTATTCTCCGGAAAAGAAAATGTAATTGACTTTTATATGATGAAAAATGTATTATTGATTGTTGTTTCCATCTTGTTTATTACAGCAGCGAGTGCACAGGAAAATCGTATTAAAGTTGCCTGCATCGGGAATAGTATCACCTATGGTTATGGATTGCCCGACCGGACTACACAATCGTATCCGGTGCAATTACAGAAGATGTTGGGAGAGTCTTATCAAGTCGAAAACTTCGGCAAATCGGGTGCTACCTTGTTGAATAAAGGGCACCGGCCTTATATGCAGCAAGATGAGTATCGCAGAGCGATCGACTTTGGCGGAGATATTGTGGTTATTCATTTGGGCATCAATGATACAGATCCCCGTGATTGGTCCGATTATCGTGATTTCTTTGTGAAAGATTACATTGAATTGATCGATTCTTTTCGGGCGGCTAATTCTAAAGTCCGGATTATGATTGCCAGACTTACGCCTATTGCCGATCGGCATCCTCGTTTCCTGTCAGGGACACGTGACTGGCATGGAGAAATACAATTGGCTATTGAGAATGTGGCACGCTATACCGGAGTACAGTTGATCGACTTTCATGAGCCGTTGTATCCATACCCTTTCATATTGACGGACGCCGTACACCCTGATCCCGAAGGAGCGTTTATTATGGCTCAGACCGTATATTCCGCCATTACCGGAGATTATGGCGGACTGAAAATGTCGTTGCTTTATACAGACAATATGGTATTGCAACGGGATGTTCCGTTGACGGTTCAAGGAATTGCCAATGCCGGGGACCGGGTTACTGTAAGCATAGCCGACCGGCAAATGAAAACAAAAGCAGGTCTGAATGGAAAATGGTCGGTAACGCTGCCTCTTTTAAAGGCGGGTGGTCCTTATACCTTAAAGATCTCAACGGATGAGACGGGTTTTCAATATCAAAATGTGTTAGCGGGTGAAGTCTGGCTTTGTTCCGGTCAGTCAAATATGGAGTTTATGCTGAAACAGGCTTCGACTGCCCGAGCCGATATTCCACGTGCCGTAGATCAGCAACTTCGTTTGTATGATATGAAAGCACGTTGGCGCACAAATGCCGTCGAATGGGAGGCGAACGTACTTGATTCGTTGAATCATCTCCAATATTATAAGGATACGGAATGGAAAAATTGTACTCCGGCGACAGCTTCTGATTTCTCGGCAATTGCATACTATTTTGGTAAGATGCTAAGAGATAGTCTGAATGTTCCGGTTGGATTGATTTGCAATGCTGTTGGAGGATCACCTACAGAAGCCTGGGTAGATAGAGCTAGTTTGGAATATCAGTTTCCCGCCATTTTAAAAGACTGGACTAAAAATGATTTTATTCAGGAATGGGTGCGCGGACGGGCTGCTTTGAATATAAAAAAGTCAGCAAATAGCCAGCAGAGGCATCCATATGAGCCTTGTTATTTATATGAGTCGGGGATTCGGCCTTTGGAACAGTATCCGATACGAGGAGTAATCTGGTATCAGGGAGAATCGAATGCACATAATTGGGAAGCTCATGAAAAATTATTTAAACTGCTCGTGAATAGTTGGCGGAAGAATTGGAATGATGCCTGCCTGCCTTTTTATTATGTACAATTATCCAGTTTGAATCGCCCTTCTTGGCCTTGGTTCCGTGAGAGTCAGCGTAGAATGTTGAATGAAATTTCTCATATCGGAATGGCTGTATCCAGCGATCATGGTGATTCTCTGGATGTGCATCCTACCTGTAAGAAACCCGTGGGAGAGCGTTTGGCGCGATGGGCTTTGAATAAAACGTATCAGAAAAATGTCATTCCTTCCGGTCCTTTATTTCGTGGTGCAAACGTTCGCGGTGGGAAAGTCTTTTTATCTTTTGATTATGGAAAAGGGATGCGGAGTTCAGACGGAAAGCCTTTACAATGCTTTGAAGTAGCGGAATATGATGGTATCTATTATCCGGCAACGGCTGAGGTTGTAGGAGACCAGGTGAAGGTGTATAGTAAAGAAGTGCCAAATCCCCGCTATGTACGTTATGGCTGGCAACCTTTTACGCGGGCTAATCTGATCAATCGGGAAGGACTGCCTGCTTCGACATTTCGTGCCGAATTTTCGATGAAATGAGATATTTTGTAGCTTCAATAGGAAATATTTAACAAAAAAGCAATATCTTTACTCCGTTAATATCTAATGCCCCCACTATGATCTTAAATTTGACAGGAAAGATAGCGCCGATAGCATGTGGATTGCTATGTTGCTGTAGTATGGTTTATGCTCAAGGTAATGACACTTCGGAAGTCATGCTACTGGATACCGGTTGGGAATTTTCTCAATCAGGGACTGAAAAGTGGATGCCAGCCACGGTTCCTGGTACGGTTCATCAGGACCTGATCAGTCATGAATTACTGCCGAATCCTTTTTATGGGATGAATGAAAAGAAAATTCAATGGGTGGAGAATGAGGACTGGGAATATAGAACCTCCTTTATAGTCTCCGAAGAGCAATTGAATCGTGACGGAATCCAACTTATTTTTGAAGGTCTTGATACCTATGCAGACGTATATCTCAACGGCTCATTACTGCTGAAGGCTGATAATATGTTTGTGGGTTATACACTTCCTGTAAAATCTGTGTTGCGGAAGGGCGAGAATCACTTATATATTTATTTCCATTCACCTATTCGGCAAACGTTGCCACAATATGCTTCCAATGGCTTCAATTATCCGGCGGATAACGATCATCACGAGAAACATCTTAGTGTGTTCAGCCGTAAGGCTCCGTATAGTTACGGTTGGGACTGGGGCATCCGAATGGTGACAAGTGGTGTCTGGCGCCCGGTTACTCTTCGTTTTTACGACATAGCTACCATATCTGACTACCATGTCAGACAATTATTGCTGACAGATGAAAACGCTCGTCTGTCTAATGAACTGATTGTAAACCAGATCGTTCCTCAGAAAATTCCGGCTGAAGTAAGGGTCAATGTATCGTTGAATGGAACTACCGTTACAGAAGTAAAACAGCAGGTGACCCTGCAACCCGGGATAAATCATATCACTCTTCCTGCTGAAGTGACGAACCCTGTACGATGGATGCCAAATGGTTGGGGAACTCCGACTCTGTATGATTTCTCGGCTCAGATAGCTTGTGGAGATCGGATTGTTGCGGAACAATCTCATCGGATTGGTTTACGAACGATTCGTGTGGTAAATGAAAAAGATAAGGACGGAGAATCTTTTTATTTTGAAGTCAATGGCATACCGATGTTTGCCAAAGGAGCTAATTATATTCCTCAGGATGCACTGCTGCCTAATGTTACTACGGAACGCTATCAGACTTTGTTCCGTGACATGAAGGAGGCCAATATGAATATGGTTCGTATATGGGGCGGTGGGACATATGAGAATAATCTTTTCTATGACCTTGCCGATGAGAACGGGATACTTGTCTGGCAGGATTTTATGTTTGCGTGTACTCCTTATCCATCCGATCCTACTTTCCTGAAACGGGTAGAGGCGGAGGCTGTTTACAATATTCGCCGTCTTCGGAATCATGCCTCTTTGGCGATGTGGTGTGGTAATAATGAAATACTGGAAGCTCTGAAATATTGGGGTTTTGAGAAGAAGTTTACTCCGGAGGTTTATCAAGGATTAATGCATGGTTATGATAAACTGTTCCGTGAGCTGTTGCCTTCAATGGTTAAAGAATTTGATTCGGATCGTTTTTATGTGCACAGTTCGCCTTATCTCGCTAACTGGGGGCGTCCGGAGTCATGGGGGACAGGAGACAGTCATAATTGGGGAGTCTGGTACGGAAAGAAGCCATTTGAGTCTTTAGATACTGATTTGCCGCGTTTTATGAGTGAATTTGGTTTCCAGTCATTTCCGGAAATGAAAACCATTGCTGCTTTTGCTGCTTCTGAAGATTATCAGATTGAGTCTGAAGTGATGAATGCGCATCAGAAGAGTAGTATTGGTAATTCGTTGATCCGTACTTATATGGAACGTGATTATATTATTCCCGAAAGTTTCGAGGATTTTGTGTATGTCGGATTAGTCTTGCAAGGACAGGGGATGCGGCATGGACTGGAAGCTCACAGACGCAATCGTCCTTATTGTATGGGGACATTGTATTGGCAGTTGAACGACAGTTGGCCGGTAGTATCCTGGTCAAGTATTGATTATTATGGTAATTGGAAGGCATTACATTATCAGGCAAAGCGTGCTTTTGCACCGGTCTTGATCAATCCTATACAGCAGAATGACAGTTTGAGTGTTTATCTGATCTCAGACCGGCTTGATACAATGGAGCAAATGACATTGGAAATGAAAGTCGTGGATTTTGATGGAAAAACGCTGGGTAAGAAGATACAAGTACATTCGTTGGAAGTTCCGGCAAATACTTCAAAATGTGTTTATCGTGCAAAACTGGATGGCTGGCTGACTCCCGAAGACTGCCGACGTAGCTTCTTGAAATTGATACTCAAAGATAAATCGGGACATCAGGTGGCTGAGAGCGTCCATTTTTTCAGAAAGACGAAAGATTTGCAACTTCCTCCGATATCAGTATCCTATCAAATGAAGCAGACGGATGGTAAATGTGAATTGACTCTCTTTTCATCAATGTTGGCAAAAGATATTTTTATTGAGACTCCATTGCAAGGAGCCCGTTACAGTGACAACTTCTTTGATCTCTTACCCGGAGAACGTAAGAAAGTAATTATCACTTCTCCCCGGATAAAGAAGGGAGAAGAATTACCTGTCAATATCAAGCATATTCGAGAAACCTATAAATAAAACTAATTTATTAACTACTAACACCTAATTTTTATTTTATGAAACAACTCCTAAAATTAACAGGATGTGTGGCACTGGCAGGACTGATGAGCTCTTGTGGCTCGGTACAAGAAGAAGCCAATTATCAGATTATCCCATTGCCACAAGAAATTGTAACATCGCAAGTAAACCCCTTTATTTTGAAAAGCGGTGTGAAAATCCTTTATCCGGAAGGAAATGAGAAAATGCAGCGTAATGCGCAATTTTTGGCTGATTATCTGAAGACTGCAACCGGAAAAGACTTTTCGATTGAAGCCGGAACTGAAGGTAAAAATGCTATAGTGCTGGCGTTAGGCTCAGAAGTAGAAAACCCTGAATCTTATCAGTTGAAAGTCACCGATCAAGGTGTCACGATAACTGCCCCTACAGAAGCCGGAGTTTTCTATGGTATTCAGACTTTGCGTAAATCATTGCCTATTGCTTTGGGTGCTGATGTAGCATTGCCTGCTGTTGAAATTAAGGATGCTCCTCGTTTCGGTTATCGTGGTGCACATTTCGATGTTAGTCGTCATTTCTTCACAATTGATGAAGTGAAGACTTATATTGATATGCTGGCTTTACACAACATGAACCGTTTGCACTGGCATATCACTGACGATCAGGGATGGCGTCTGGAAATCAAGAAATATCCGAAGTTGACGGAAATAGGTTCTCAAAGATCGGGAACGGTCATCGGACGTAACTCCGGTGAATATGACAATACACCCTATGGTGGATTCTATACACAGGAACAGGCTAAGGAAATTGTAGATTATGCCGCAGAACGTTATATCACTGTTGTTCCTGAGATTGACCTTCCGGGACACATGCTGGCTGCCCTTGCCGCTTATCCGGAATTGGGGTGTACCGGTGGACCGTATGAAGTTTGGAGACAATGGGGAGTAGCCGATGATGTACTTTGTGCCGGCAACGATCAGGTTCTGAAATTCCTGGAAGATGTATATGGCGAATTGATTGAAATCTTCCCTTCAGAGTATATCCATGTAGGTGGTGACGAATGTCCGAAGGTAAGATGGGAGAAATGTCCGAAATGTCAGGCACGTATCAAAGCGTTGGGCTTGAAATCGGATAAGAATCATAGTAAGGAAGAACGTTTGCAGAGTTTCGTTATCAATCATATAGAGAAGTTCCTGAACGATCACGGACGTCAGATTATCGGTTGGGATGAGATTCTCGAAGGCGGACTTGCTCCTAATGCAACAGTTATGTCATGGCGTGGCGAAAGTGGAGGTATTGAAGCTGCCAAGCAGAAACATGATGTGATCATGACCCCGAACACTTATCTGTATTTTGATTATTATCAGGCTAAAGATACTGAGAATGAACCTTTCGGTATCGGAGGTTATTTGCCGATGGAAAGGGTGTACAGCTATGAGCCGATGCCGGCTTCCCTTACTCCGGAAGAACAGCAGTATATAAAAGGTGTACAGGCTAATCTCTGGACAGAATATATTGCTACTTTCTCTCATGCTCAATATATGGTCTTGCCTCGTTGGGCTGCTTTGTGTGAAGTCCAGTGGTCAACACCTGATAAGAAGAACTACGAAGATTTCTTGTCTCGTCTTCCACGACTGATTAAGTGGTATGATGCAGAAGGATATAATTATGCAAAGCACGTATTTGACGTAAAAGCAGAATTTACTCCGAATCCGGCTGATGGTACTTTAGACATTACACTTACTACAATTGACAATGCGCCAATCCACTACACGCTAGATGGTACAGAGCCGACTAGTACTTCTCCCGTTTATGATGGCGCTTTGAAGATTAAGGAAAATGCAGACTTCTCGGCTATAGCTATTCGCCCTACTGGAAATAGTCGTGTCGTTTCTGAGAAAATCGATTTCAGTAAATCAAGCATGAAGCCGATTGTTGCTAATCAGCCGGTGAATAAACAATATGAGTTCAAAGGTGTCTCTACGTTGGTAGATGGCTTGAAAGGAAATGGTAACTATAAAACCGGACGCTGGATTGCATTTAGAGGAAATGATATGGATGTGACTATTGATCTCAAACAACCAACAGAGATTTCAAGCGTTGCCATTTCTACTTGCGTAGAGAAGGGAGATTGGGTTTTTGATACAAGAGGACTCTCTGTAGAAGTTTCAGAAGACGGCACAAACTTCACGAAAGTGGCATCTGAAGCTTATCCTGCAATGAAGGAAACTGATAAAAATGGTGTTTATGACCATAAACTAACATTTACACCTGTAACTGCACAATATGTGAAAGTTATAGCTTCACCCGAGAAAAGTATTCCGGAATGGCATGGTGGTAAGAGTTATCCAGGCTTTTTATTTGTAGACGAAATCACAATTAATTAATGAATATAAGAAAGAGATACACTAAAGTTTGTCTTTTCTTATGGGTAATCGGGATGTGTCTTTGTGCACATCCCATTAATGCACAGTCCGTAATTCCTGTTCCCTTAAAGATGGAACAGGGTACGGGCTCTTTTTTACTCTCTGAAAAAACAAAGCTTTATACAAACTTACAAGGAGAAGAAGCTATTCTTCTGGGCGACTATCTGAAAACTGCATTACCTGTACAATTTAAGGAAGGGAAAAAGAAAGATAAACAGAATGTCTTGTCTTTATTGATAACAGAAAAGAATCCTCAGTTGGTGTCACCGGAAAGTTATATATTATCCGTTACTCCTGAACATATTCTGATTCAGGCTTCTTCCGGTGCTGGGTTGTTTTATGGAATTCAGACACTGTTGCAATTATCTCAGCCTTCGGGCACGGGTTATTCTATAGTTTCTGTTGAAGTACAGGATACCCCTCGTTTTGCTTATCGTGGGATGATGCTGGATGTCTCCCGCCACTTCTTCTCTAAAGAATTTGTGAAGAAACAGATAGACGCATTGGCATTTTATAAACTAAACCGTTTGCATTTGCATTTGACGGATGCGGCAGGATGGAGACTTGAAATAAAGAAATATCCTTTATTGACGGAATTTGCCGCCTGGCGTACTGATGCCAACTGGAAGAAGTGGTGGAATGGCGGACGGAAATATCTCCGTTTTGATGAGCCCGGTGCTTCCGGTGGTTATTATACTCAGGATGACATGAAGGAGATTATTGCATATGCGCAGCAGCATTATATCACAATCATTCCTGAAATCGAGATGCCTGCTCATTCAGAAGAAGTATTGGCTGCTTATCCGCAACTCTCCTGTTCGGGTGAACCTTATAAAAACGCAGATTTTTGTGTTGGAAATGAAGAAACATTCACTTTCTTAGAAAATGTGCTTACTGAAGTAATGGAGCTTTTTCCATCGGAATATATTCATGTAGGAGGCGATGAGGCTGGTAAGGCGGCTTGGAAGACTTGTCCGAAATGTCAGAAAAGGATGCAGGATGAACATCTTTCTAATGTAGACGAGCTACAAAGCTATCTGATTCATCGTATTGAACTGTTTCTGAATGCACATGGACGTAAGTTGCTGGGTTGGGATGAAATTCTTCAAGGTGGTCTGGCTCCTAATGCTACTGTAATGTCATGGCGTGGCGAAGAGGGAGGTATTGCTGCTGTCCGTTCCGGTCATCAGGCAATTATGACTCCCGGTCAATATTGTTATTTGGATAGTTATCAGGATGCTCCGTATTCTCAGCCGGAAGCCATCGGAGGATATTTGCCATTGGAGAAGGTTTATTCATATAATCCGGTTTCAGATTCTTTAACTGTAGAACAGGCAAAACTTGTTTATGGTGTGCAGGCAAATCTATGGGCAGAATATATCCCCACTCCGGAGCATATGGAATATATGATATATCCTCGTATCCTTGCTTTGGCAGAAGTGGCTTGGTCGGCTCCCAAACGTAAATCATGGACAGACTTTCATAATCGTGCATTGAAAGCAGTTGATGATTTGCAAGCGAAAGGATATCATACTTTTGATCTTAAAAATGAGATAGGAAGTCGTCCGGAGTCTTTGAAGCCGATAAGTCATTTGGCTGTGGGGAAAAAGGTGATTTATAATGCTCCGTATAGTCCTCACTATCCTGCGCAGGGAAATACAGCTCTTACTGATGGTATTCGTGGCGACTGGACTTATGGAGATGGCTCCTGGCAAGGTTTTATCGATAAAAAGCGATTGGATGTTACCATTGATATGGGTACGGAAACTGCTGTCCATTCTGTCTCTGCTGATTTTATGCAAGTGGTAGGGGCAGAGGTCTTTTTGCCTGAATCTGTCACTATTTCCATTTCTGATGATGGAGCAAACTTCACAGAATTGAAACAATATACTTTTGAAGTAAATAGAAAAGAAGCTATTAAATTTATTAGTATTTCATGGGAAGGCAGTGCTGAAGGACGGTATATACGTTATCAGGCTCGTGCCGGAGAAGAGTTTGGCGGATGGATATTTACAGATGAAATAGTAGTGAAATAATCAGATGTATAATTTATGACTATAAATATTAGATACTTATTAGGAATAGCCCTCCTTTTTTCTTTCTCTGTGATCAGTGCACAAGTACGAACCTCGTATACTTTTGAGAAAGGGTGGAAGTTTACACGTGAAGATAATGCTGATTTTATTCAGCCTGATTATAATGATATCAAGTGGCAATCTGTGGTAGTACCCCATGACTGGGCTATTTATGGACCTTTTGGTATAGATAATGACAGGCAATTGACAGCCATTGCGCAAGACGGACAAAAAGAAGCGATGGAACATGCCGGACGTACAGGTGGTCTTCCTTTCGTCGGAGTGGGTTGGTATCGGCTGAATTTTGATGCTCCCTCTTTTGTCAAAGGGAAAAAGGCTACATTAATTTTTGACGGAGCTATGAGCCATGCTCGTGTGTATATTAACGGTCAGGAGGCTGGTTATTGGCCTTATGGATACAATACCTTTTATCTGGATGTAACTCCCTATCTGAAAGAGGGGACAAAGAATACTTTAGCTGTTCGTTTGGAGAATGAGACAGAATCTTCCCGTTGGTATCCGGGAGCCGGACTTTACAGAAATGTACATCTGGTAGTAACGGAAGATGCTCATATTCCGACATGGGGTACACAGTTAACTACTCCGGTAGTGAAGGATGATTATGCGAAAGTGAATATAAAAACGACTTTGGTCGTACCTTCCGGAAAACAGTTTGATGCATACCGTATAGTGACTGAACTTAAAGATAAGGATGGAAAAGTAGTAACTACTGATGAAAAACAAGGTTCCCGTTTTGATGATAATATCTTCAGCCAGGAACTTGTTGTTAGTCGTCCGGCTTTATGGAGCCCGGAAACTCCTGTTCTTTATCAGGCTGTCTCTAAAGTCTATGAAGGCAATATACTGAAGGATGAATATACAACATCTTTCGGTATTCGTACTATTGAGGTCATTCCCAATAAGGGCTTTTTCTTAAATGGAAAGAGAACTTCATTCAAAGGCGTATGCAATCATCATGATCTCGGCCCCTTGGGAGGCGCTGTGAATGATGCTGCTATTCGTCGTCAGATTCGTATTTTGAAAGATATGGGTTGTAATGCGATTCGTACTTCTCATAATATGCCTGCTCCTGAGTTAATCAGAGCTTGTGATGAGATGGGAATGATGGTGATGGCGGAATCGTTTGATGAATGGAAGGCTATGAAGGTTAAGAACGGCTATCGTCATGTTTTTGACGAATGGGCAGTAAAGGATTTGACGAACTTGCTACGTCATTATCGTAATAATCCGAGTGTGGTGATGTGGTGCATCGGAAATGAGGTTCCCGAACAATGGGATGGAAATAAAGGACCTAAGATGTCTTATTTTCTACAGGAACTTTGTCATCGTGAAGATCCGACACGTCCTGTCACACAGGGGATGGATGCGCCGGATGCTGTAGTCAATAATAATATGGCGGCAGTAATGGATATTGCGGGATTTAATTATAGGCCACATAAATATCAGGAGAATTATAAAAAACTTCCTCAACAGATAGTCTTGGGTAGTGAGACTGCTTCTACGGTTAGTTCGCGTGGAGTATATAAATTCCCTGTTACCCGGCAATGGATGAAGAAATATGACGATCATCAGTCTTCCTCTTATGATGTGGAGTCTTGTTCATGGTCCAATCTGCCTGAGGATGATTTTATTCAGCATGAGGACTTACCTTATTGCATAGGAGAGTTTGTTTGGACAGGATTCGATTATCTGGGTGAACCGACTCCCTATTATACAGATTGGCCCAGTCATTCTTCACTATTTGGAATTATCGATTTAGCAGGGCTGCCCAAAGACCGTTATTATCTCTATCGTAGTCACTGGAATAAAGAACAGGAAACACTTCACATTCTTCCTCACTGGAATTGGGAAGGACGAGAGGGAGAGATAACTCCTGTCTTTGTATATACTAACTATCCTTCAGCCGAATTGTTCATCAACGGAAAGAGCCAGGGGAAACGTACCAAAGACCTTTCCGTAACCATTGATAACAGTGCTGACTCTGTTTCCATCATGAACCTGAAGCGTCAGAGCCGTTACCGCCTGATGTGGATGGATACAAAATATGAGCCGGGTACGGTGAAAGTCGTGGCTTATGATGCTGACGGGAAAGCTGTAGCTGAAAAAGAACTCCATACAGCCGGTAAACCGGATCATATTGAATTGGTAGCCGATCGTAATGTAATCAAAGCGGATGGAAAAGATTTATCTTTTGTGACAGTGCGAGTGGTAGATAGAGACGGTAATCTGTGTCCGGATGCCTCACATGAAATCAGTTTCAAAGTGAAGGGAGAGGGTAGTTACCGTGCAGGAGCTAATGGTAATGCAGCTTCCTTGGAATCTTTCCAGCATCCGAAGATGAAAGTCTTCAGCGGTATGATGACTGCTATTGTATCTTCGACAGAGCAACCGGGCAAAATAACCCTTGAAGCTACGGGCAAAGGCTTGAAAAAAGGAGCCTTGATCATTGAAAGCTGTCAGGAAGCTAAGAAGTAAGAAATATCGTTGTAATATGTGTAATTCCTCTAAGTGTTTCATTGCGATACACTTAGAGGAGTTTTTGTTTAAGCAGGCAGGAGTTTAACATCTTTGCAGGCAAAATAAAAGCTGTAAAAGTATGTTCTTTTATTAAATTGTATTACTTTTGCATCGTTTTAGTACTGTATCCGTTTCTCTATGAACCTTGGTTCTTATATGGAGATAAGATAAAAAGGCTAAATCCTTAAGAGATGCGCTACTGCTTCATAAATGGATTTCATTTGTGAAAGTCAGGGCGCTTTTGTCTTTTAAGTAAGTGATGAAATAAAAAACAAGGGGTAATGGGTGATAATGAATGATTTGGACAAAGAACGACAAACAGAGGGAAGGAAGGCATGGTATGCTGTACAAACCTTCTATTGTAAAGAAGAACATTTGGGGAAATATTTGGAAAAAAAAGGGGTAAATTATTTTATTCCGATGCGATATATCGAGCATGAGACGCTTGATGGTAAAAAGCATCGGAAACTGACTCCAGCTGTACACAATCTGCTGTTTATCGAGAAAGAATTTACGGAAAAAGAACTTTTAGAAAGGGTAAAAGATTGTACTATACCTTTTTTGCTTGTTCGTGACCGGAGTACACGGCGGTGTTATGAGATTCCAGACTGTGAGATGTTGGAATTCCGTGCCGTATGCGATCCTAATTATAAAGGAACTCTTTATGTCGATACAGTAACAGCAGAAGCCCGTCCCGGACAAGCAGTTCGGGTGATCCGTGGCCCGTTTGCCGGACTTGAAGGCAAACTCACGCAATACAAGAAGAGCTATTACGTAGTTGTTACGTTAGCTACTATCGGCGTCATGCTACATATTCCCAAGTGGTATTGCGAAAAAATCAACTAATCATAACATTACGATCACATTTAAACATTTCTTCAGAAAATGTACATTTGTTTCCATAATTGAACAGAATCATCTACTTATGATTCTTTTTTTATAATTAAATGGAAGAAAATCAATCTGCAAAAAATATTAGAATTGCAAAGAATACATTCTTTTTATATTTAAGAATGTTTTTGATGATGGGGATAAGCTTATACACTTCTCGTATTGTATTATCAACTCTAGGAGAAGTCGATTATGGCTTGTATAACGTGGTAGGAGGAATCGTTACAATGTTTACATTTGTAAACTTTGCCATGACTTGTGCCACTAATCGATATTTGTCTTTTGAGTTGGGAAAAAATAATATCGAAAATGTTAATAAAGTATTTAGCACAAGTATTATTATTCATGTTGTAATAGCAATATTTATTTTTCTTCTAGGAGAAACTATTGGACTGTGGTTTCTTAATACTCAAATGACGATACCTGCTGATCGAATGGTTGCTGCTAACTGGATTTATCAGCTGTCGATTTTGTCATGTATGGTTATGATTGTGAGTGTTCCGTATAATGCGATTATAATTTCATATGAGAAAATGGGAGCTTATGCGTATATAAGTATTTTAGAAGTCATATTGAAGTTGGTAATTGTTTGGATGTTATTAATATCTGATACAGTGGACAGGCTCATTCTTTATGGTGTTTTAATGTTATGTGTAAATTTTGTAACAAGAATTACATATCAAGTATATTGTAATCGAAAAATCAGGTTCATTAGGTTTCGTTATATTATTGAGAAAGATATAATTAAGGATATGTCTGTTTATGCATTTTGGAGTTTATGTGGAAGTGCAGCTAATGTATTTGCAATTCAAGGTCAAAATATTCTTCTGAATATGTTTTTTGGACCAGTAGTAAATGCAGCACGGGGAGTGGCGGTGCAAGTTCAAAATGCAATACAGAACTTTTCTACTAATTTTCAAAATGCAATGAATCCCCAGATTAATAAGTCGTATGCTGTAGGTGATTTGGATTATATGTTTAGTTTGATAAATGCCAGTTCTAAATATTCGTATTATTTGCTTTACATTATTTCTTTACCTGTTGTATTAGAAATTAATGTGTTACTGAAATGGTGGCTGGTTGAGGTTCCTGAACATACAACACAGTTTATACAATTGATGTTGGCTATTAGCATCGTGACTGCTTTAGGCAATCCTATTTCAAATGCTGCTGGTGCTTATGGCAGAATTAGAAATTTTCAATTAATAGTTGGGGGGATAATGTTACTTGTATTGCCAGTGTCTTATGTATTTCTTAAATTAGGTTATCAGCCTGAATCTATTTTTATAGTACAATTGGTGATATCTCTAATAAGTCAAATTGTAAGACTGGTAATGATAAAACAGATGATAAATTTTTCTTTAAATAAATATTTTAATGAGGTTGTTTTGCCGTGTCTGTTTGTTACTTCTTTATCATGTCTGTTACCTATTGTTGTAAAAAGTCATTTGCCGGAAACGACCTTGTCTTTTTGGATTGTTTGTGTTTTATCAGTATTTTCTAGTGTAATATGTGTGTATGGAATTGGACTGAAAAAAAGAGAAAGAGATTTTGTTAACAAGAAAGTTTGTGATTTGTTTATTTTACTCAGACGATGATTCATATAAAGAAAAAACAGGATTGTTGCGGGTGCGCTGCCTGTGTTCAAGTTTGCCCTAAGCAATGCATTGAAATGAGGGCTGATAATGAAGGCTTCTTTTACCCTAAAGTATGCACAGTTAATTGCACAAATTGTGATTTATGTGAAAAGGTATGTCCTGTCATTAACAAGAATGAATCTAGAGTTCCTGTAAATACTGTCGCTGCTATAAATACAGATGAGAATGTACGAATGAAAAGTTCATCGGGAGGAATATTTTCTCTATTGGCTAAAATAGTTATAGAGCAAGATGGAGTGGTGTTCGGTGTTCGATTTGATAATGAATGGAATGTTATCCATGATTATATTGACAAGGAGGAGGATTTAGACCATTTCTGTGGAAGTAAATATGTACAAAGTCATATTGGAAATGCGTTTTCGCAAGTTCGTTCATATTTGCAAGCAGGAAGGATGGTCTTGTTTTCTGGTACGCCTTGTCAGGTAGCAGGATTGTATAAATATTTACGGAAGGATTATGGGAATCTAGTAACTGTTGATTTTGTTTGTCACGGAGTTCCTTCTCAAAAGGTTTGGCAGTCATATTTAAATTATGAACTTAAAATGAAACAAGGACAAACTGGGGAAGGGGAATTTAAATCTTTTAAGAAGATTTCATTTAGAAATAAAACTAATGGATGGAAGAAATACAATATAGAATTGATTTTTAGTGATTCACAAAGGTATATGCAATACTTTGCAGAGAATCCTTATATGATAGGATTTATAAACAATTTGTATTTAAGGCCATCGTGTTATCATTGTGCTTTCAGGTCATTTCGCAGTCATAGCAATTTTACTTTGGCAGATTTTTGGGGAGTGGAAAATATACATCCGGAAATTGATGATGATAAAGGGGTAAGTGTTTTATTTGTAAATGATAATAATGCTTACGTAGAAAAACTTTTAAACAGGATTTCTTATAAAAAAGTATCTTTTGACGATGTGGTGTTAGGTAATCGCTCCATTGTAAGTTCATATGACTGTCCACAATATAGACATCTTTTTTTTAAGAAACTTTCTTTAGGATTTGATTTTAATCTATCGATACTAAAACCGAATTTGTTTGATAGAGTTATGATGAAGATCGAACGGACCTTTCAAAATAAGTGCTAAATGAGAATAGCTATAGTAACTTTTCATTCGTCTCAAAATTATGGAGCTGTTCTACAATGCTATGCTCTTCAGACTGTTTTAATAGAGATGGGACATGATATTGAGATTATAGACCGCTTATTTGATAAGTTTAATATACCATCTTATCGATTTAAAAGAGTCAAAAAGGTCATTTTCCCTAATTACTTTGAGCGCTTTAGAGAAAAATTCCTAAAACTGAGTGAACATATAAACAGTCAACAAGATTTATATGATATACAAAACAGATATGATGTGATAATAACAGGCAGTGATCAGATTTGGAATTTTGATTGTATCAAGAAAATGGGATATTATTATTATTTGGATTGGGTAACAAGCTTGAATGTCCGTAAAATATCTTATGCTGTAAGTTTTGGTAAAGATGCATTTGAATTGTCTGATGAAGTAAAAAAAAAGGTAACAGGCTGTTTGAAGGGGTTTTCATCCATTTCAGTTCGTGAGAAGAGTGGAATTGATATTTGCCAGAATATGTTAGGGTTAAAAGCTGATTATGATTTAGATCCAACTTTACTTCTTTCTGCGGATGATTATAACTCTATTGTAAAATTAGATATGCGCAAAAGAAAAAAAATCTTATGTAGTTTTATTTTGGATCAATCAGAAGAGAAAAAAACTTATGTAAAAACGATTGCTGCTAAACTAGGACTTGAAGTCGTAAATATTTACCCTGAAGATGTAAATCGATGGAAGGCTATGGTTAGTTCTAAGTATGGCTTTTTACCTGTGGAAAAATGGCTGAAATATATATATAATGCTGATTTTGTTGTTACAGATTCATTCCACGGGGTTGCTTTCTCTATAAATTTCAATAAACAATTCGTGGCAATAAACAATATTGAACGGGGATCTACAAGATTTGTTAATTTATTAACGCTATTGAATATAAAAGATAGATTGATTGACAATTTTGACCTAAATTGTATTGAGAGAAAGATTAATTATGCTGAAGTCAATCGTTTATTAGCATTGGAAAAGGAACGCTCCTATTATCGATTGCTTAATATGATCAAATATTGATGATATGGGTACTATAATCTTTTTATTTCTTATATTAACACAGTTTTATGGATACATGGGGTTGCAAGGACTACCTTTCATGCTTACTACTCATGTTGGGATTCTTGTATTGGGTGTTTTTTTAGGATATAAAAAGGGAAATTTATTTAATAAGTACTTGATTATGATGGTAGTGTCTTTGATATTGTGTGCAATATCATCAAAAGTCTATCGGAATCAGAGTTTTATTTCCTCTTTATATGCTTCTCTATTTATTCTAGATATTTTTTTCTATTATTTTCTAGTCTATTTAAATGTTGGAGTCAAGAGATTTGAAAAAGTATTAGTAATATTAATTGTTGCTACCTGTTTGGGATTTATTCTTCAACACTTGTTCTTTCCCAAAATAATATTTTTTGCTTCTGCGGGTGAATGGATTTCTTTAAGTGCAACTCCACATCGTTTTATACAAATTACTGCCCAATCATTGATATCTTTAGGAATATTTCTGGGATTTAATAAATTTCTAGAATTGAAGAATAAGCTCTATGCTATATTGTCATTTGTTTGTTTTGTTTGTATCCTGATTAGGGGATTTAGAATAATGCTTCTTGCTGCTATAGTCTCGTTAATTTGGATTCTGTATAAATATAACAAGACGATTTTTAGCATTAAGAATATTTTGAAAATAGCTGGAGTCTTATTGATGTTTTCATTTTCATTACTTATTCCGGTAGTTCAAGAATCTATTGGGAATATGGTTTTAAGGCAAACAGTAGAAAATAATACTTTGGATAACCAAGATTATGCGCGGACCATCCAGCTGGCTTATTATTTTGGCGAGCATTTTAAGAATACAATAGAATTCTTCCTAGGGTCAGGCCTGCCAGGAAATAGTCCGTATGGTTTATATATTTCAGAGGAACTTCCTGCTATTGGAATAAACTGGGTGGATTGGGGGCTATTAGGATTGAGTTGGCTTGGAGGAGTTCCTCTTGTTATATGCATGCTCTTGTATATGATAAAATGTATATGGTTAACCAGATACAGTAGAAAAAATAGATATATCAGTGCTTGGTTTATATATTTGTTAATCATATCTGTTACTCATCCTGAAGTTTATCAATTTGGAAGTATGTTGGTGCAGGGAATGGTTCTTTATTTAGTTTTAAGGTTAAAAAAAACAGGGCTTTTAGATAATTAAATTGGATGAAAATGGTTAGAGTTGGATTTCATCTTCATAATGATGGGCAAGAAACGGTTGATTGTTCCCGTATTATTTATGGAAACCCAGGTATAGGTGGGGCAGAGTATGCGATTATTGCTATTGCCTATATGTTGTCTGTAGATAAAAATGATATAGAAGTTAGGCTTTATGCTCACAAACAAGGTATATTCCCAAGTGGGTTAGAGTATAATGTTTGTAACAATGTAGAAAATGCAGTTACTATTGCTTCACAGGATAATTTGGATTATTTTGTTATTGATTATAAGAGGCTTCCTCATGAACTTGTGTGCAAATATAAAGCTCTAAATTTTGTCGTATGGGCACATAATTTTATAGTTGCAAAGGATTTTGATTTTTATTATAAACACCCCAATATTGCTAGAATTATTAATGTTGGGTGTGAACAAAGAGATTTGTACTGTGATCATCCTATGGCTGACAGGTTGGATTACATTTATAATGGGGTTTTAATGCAATCTATTGATAAATATGATGTGATTAATCATCCTTTTGAAAAGCGCAATTTGAATGTAGCGTATGTTGGTAGTTTAGTACCGGCCAAAGGTTTTGATTTATTAGCTTCTGCATGGCCGGCAGTTTTAGCAAAAGTACCTGATGCCCAGCTTTTTGTTGTAGGATCAGGAAAATTATATAATAGAAATTCAGTTTTGGGGAAATGGAATATTGCTGATGAGAAATTTGAGAATAAGTTCATGAAACATATTACAAATGACAATCAGGTTCTTCCATCTGTACATTTTCTGGGAGTTTTAGGAGAAGAGAAGAATGATTTGCTATTAAAATGTAGAGTAGGCGTACCTAATCCTTCTGGTAATACTGAAACATTTGGATTTACAGCTATTGAAATGCAATCTATGGGGTGTAATATCACTACTATGAAATGTTCCGGATATTTAGATACAGTTTTTACAAAAAGATATTTGTATTATAACTCAAATAATTTGGCCAAGAATATAATTAAGCTCCTATTACAAAAAGAGCATGATTATAATGAAGTTTATTCTTTTATAAAACAAAATTTCTCTTTCGATAAGATTGTATTAGAATGGGAGCAGCTTTTTAAGGAAGCTCTTCCTGGTCATAAACTGTTACATCCCTATTCTATAAAGAAAAATCCGTTCTATAGATTGAAATTTATCAAATTGGGTTTACAAGGTATGAAATTTAGATTTAATTTTTTGAACCAACTGCCTACTATTGAATATTTTTTGCAGCATTCTTGGGATAAAGTTTTGTGGCATATTAATAATAAATAAGTATGTTTCTGAGTGTAGTCGTACCTGTATATAATGTGGAAAGATATGTAGGGGATTGTCTATGCAGTCTTCTTAATCAGCCGGAATCTTTATGTGAGATAATTGTCGTTAATGATGGTACTAAAGATAATAGTATGGAAATAGTACATAAACTCGTTAACGGATATACTAATGTTAGAATTATAAATCAAGAAAATAAAGGTTTGAGTGAGGCAAGGAATGCTGGACTTCGACATGCGTTAGGCGAATATGTATGGTTTGTAGATAGTGATGATACCATATTAGAAAATGCTGTAGAATATTTGCATGATATTGTAGATACTTATCCATGTGATGTCTATGCTTCAAATTTATTGATAAAGAATGAAAAAACAAACGAACAATATTTGGAGTTTGCAGAGTTCTTTTCTGGATATTTACCTACTGAACAATATGGTGAGAAATATAATGGAACTACTTCTCAAAGGTATATTTTTAGAAAAAAGTTTCTGATAGATAATAATCTTTTTTTTATGCCTGGTGTTCTCCATGAAGATTGTGAACTATTCTATAGAATGATACATTATGTTGATAGTATATATTTATTGGATCAACCAATTTATTTGTATCTGCTGAGAACACAAGGTTCTATAAAAAGTTCATTGAGTGTGCGGTCATGCTGTGATCTTTTAAAGATTCATAGGTCTCTTATGAATTTCATAAACACGCAAGTAACTTATGCTTCGCGGTCTCATTATAGATTCTTGATTTTTAAAATTATTTTATTAGTTTTTTTTCATGCTCTAGACTCTTTCTCTACTGACGACTTCCAAGATTTCTATAAGAAGAATGTGAATTATATGCGTAATCAGTCTTTTAAACTTTTTATCATTAAGGGTATCGGTTTTAAAGATCGAATCAAGTTATTTATGTATTTTATTTCTCCTCTATATGCCTTTAATCTTATAATGTTTCGGCGAGTGAATTAATATATTGATAAAAGATACTATGAGATTGTTATATTATTCTACCCCTTCTTTTGCCGACTGTGATTTTCCTCTCATAAAGGAATATATGGAAAAAGGCATTGATGTTCTCTATCTGATTAAACTGACTCCATATAATTGTCATTCTACTTTGATTAATATAGAGAAGCAGATACCGATAAATGGCATATTTAAGTTTTCGGAATATGCTGAATCTGGAATATTCTCAGATTACTTGGATTTGGATAAAATATATGTAGTAAATCAATTGAGCCCAAGAAACTTCAGTTTGAGTAGTCTTATTCTTACGATAAAACTTATACTGTTTATTATTAGATTGAAGGTTAATGTTTTACATACTACAATTTTTTGTGATCTTGATAGTTTTTTACTGTTTTTTAAAAAGAAGTTAGTAGTAACACTGCATGATCCCATCCCCCATACAGGAGAAAAGTCTTCTCGTCGTGAAATATTTCGTCGTCTGGCAATCAAATATTCATCAAAGATATTCTTATTGAACGTGATACAAAAGAACAAGTTTATAGATATGTATCATGTTGATGAAAATAAAGTCGAAATTAATAGATTAGGGGTATATGATTCAGTAAATGTTTATAGAAATCTCATTATAGATAAGGTGGATGCTTCACCCTCAAAGAATATATTATTTTTTGGAAGAATTTCTCCTTATAAAGGGGTTGAATATCTGTTAGAAGCGATGTCAATTGTACACGCTCAATACCCTGATGCCATTTGCACTGTGATGGGAGGTGGAGAGTTTTATTTTGATGTTACTCCATATTTGAATACCTCGTATGTTAAAATAGTAAACAGGTTCATTGCTACTAGTGAATTAATATCTGCTATTGAGAGTTCATTTGTGGTCGTCTGTCCATATACTGATGCTACTCAGAGTGGTGTGGTTTATACGTCTTATGCCTTACATAAGCCTGTTATTGCGTCTGATGTCGGTGGATTTAGTGAATCTGTGATAGATTCTGAAACAGGTTTATTGGTACCTCCGAGAGATTCAAAAAGTATAGCGGATGCAATAATATATTTACTGAAGCATTCAGATGAATCTGTAAGAATGAGCAATATGATCAAAAAGAATATTTCAGACGGCTTATTTTGCTGGTCTAATATTGCTGATAAATATATTGATGTTTATAAGAATTTTGGTCATTAATAGTCTTGGAGTTATTCTTATATGTTTAATAATAATTTCATTATATACGAACTATTCGCTTGGAGATATTTGAATATAGCCAACTAGATTATTCATTAGAGAATAAATTTCTAACAGCAATATGGATTGTTGTTTGCTTTTTATTGTAGGTTATTTAGAAGCTCTAAAACAGTGGGTTTAATTATAATTATTTCTATTAATAAACGAAGATCGGAATTGTGGTGAATTTTAAATCTGTTTTATGCGTTGAGTATAAAAATGAAAAACTGAGAGGTAAATGAAAATATTACATATTATTTATTCGCTGTCTTCAGGCGGAGCTGAACGATTCTTGGTTGATTTGGCTAACGAGTTATCTCAAAGGGAAGATTGTGATGTGAGGTTGCTTATATTAAAGACTGATCAAGATGAAAGAAATGTCTTTTATAAGAATGAGTTATGCATAAGAGTTCATTTAGAAAGTTTGGGAATTAGGAAAATGTCCTTATCCCTATTCTTTAAGTTATATCATTTTATAAAAAAAGAAAATCCAGATATTGTACATATCCATCTTTCTCCTATTGTGTTATATTGTTTACTTCCAATTACATTCATGCGTAAACCTGTTTATATTGAAACGGTACATAATGAGGTTGCCAGAATTGATAATGGAAGTAAAATTAAACGATTATTGAAGCTTATAGTTTACCGTACAAGGTTAGTTCGTATTTGTACTATTTCTGATAAGAACGCTATTGAATATAAAAAAGTATATGGTAGGGAATGTGATGTGATGATTTATAATGGAAGGAAGCATTTATCTAAAAGTCTATCATTTGAAGCGATTAAGAAGGAAGTCGAATCATATAAATATAATAATTCAACTCTTGTTATTACACATATTGCACGGTGTGCAGTACAAAAAAACCAAGATTTATTGATTGATGCATTTAATGAAATTATTTCTCAGAAACATAATGTTATATTATTAATAATAGGTAGTGGATTTGATTCAGAGAAAGGGAATGAGCTAAAGAGAAGAGCTCATAATGGAATCTATTTTTTAGGGGAGAAACACAACGTTCAAGATTATTTGTTATGTAGTGACGCTTTTTGTTTATCATCTATATATGAAGGGTTACCAATAACTTTAATAGAGGCTTTAGCTTGTGGTTGCATACCTTTATCTACACCTGTTAGCGGAGTTGTTGATTTAGTAGTAAATAATGAGAATGGATTTATTTCTGCGAATTTCACTCTTGATTCATATGTTGAGATGTTGCTTCGATATCTAAAAAATCATGAATCTATAAATAAGCAGCGGTTACTTGAACTATTTAGAGCTAAATTATCTATGCGTGCTTGTGCTGAATCATATTATGATTTTTATAAATATTGTTTGAATAATGTTGGTACTGGAGAATAATAATATTCGTTTCATATTTTCTCACTGTCAACAATGTGGATTTTGTGAGAATGTGTGTCCGACTCGTGCCATATTAATGCATCAGCGTAATGATGGGCTTTCGGATATAATTATCGAGCAAGATAAGTGCATTAGGTGTCAAAAATGTATTAAGGTTTGCCCGTCTGTTAATAGCGAATTGTCGAAAGAATATTTATCTTCTCTCTTTAATAAGAAATATTATTTAGGTTATAATCAGGATGAATTAATTCGTAGAGAATCTTCCTCGGGAGGGGTCTGCAAAACACTCATAATTGAAGGATTAGAATCAGGGTATGTTGATGGAGTTTATTCTTTAAAAAAGTGCGAAGAATATCCTCAAGCTAAAAGCGAATTTTACACATCTCAAAATATTCCCAGCTATTTTGATATTCCAAATTCTGTTTATCATTCCGTAATGATGGGACGCCATTTTAAGAAAGTCGGGAAGTGCAATCGCTTAATGATTGTTGGCACTCCATGTCAACTCAAAGTTATGGAGAAAATGTTGAAAGATAAATATCAGGAATTGATAAAGGTGTGTATCTTTTGTAAACAGCAGAAAACGTTAAATTCAACGCGTTTTCTTGCCAAAGTAATGAAGACTAAGGTGCCTGTTAATCTACTATTTACTGTATGCTATCGTGGAAAAGGGTGGCCAGGTATTGTCAATGTTGATGGAGCTCAATTATCTTGGAACAAAGCAGCTCAGCTTCCATTTGGAAGAAGGTTGTGGACTGTGCCAGGGTGTAATATCTGTGGAGACCCGTTTGGGATGGAAGCAAATGCTGATATAACTTTAATGGATCCTTGGATAATACGCGGAGCTAATGATTTGGGTGAGACTTTAATTACAGTTCATACAGAAAAAGGATTGTCTTTGTTGCAAAGGGTTCCTAATCTAACGCTTATGCCTCAAAAATATAATGATATCGAACCAGCTTTAGGTTTGACTGACATTCGTAGAAAACGTGAATTAGTCCCTTATTTTAGAGGTGAGGCATGTACTAGGCGGATACGTTGGGCAGGTCGAATGGAGCAATTACAACGTAAATATCTGCAAACAGTTGTTGGGGGATTACCAAGTTTACCTTTTATTTTTTATCGAGTAATGTGTAAACTCCCCGATTGGCGAAATATTATATTAAAATAATTATGGATATAAAAGTTATAACTCGACATGCTCCTTTTAATTATGGTTCATTGTTACAATCTATGGCTACTCTAAAGATTGTTCGTCGTTTGGGGCATAAATGTTGTATAATAGATTATATTCGGGATGACGAGTATGGGTTAAAATCAATATTGATGTCTCTTGATAGAAAAAAAGAATGGAATAATAATTTCCTTAAAAAGTTGCTCTATGTCATGTTACGCTATCCTGAAGAATATTGGGCTCAAAGGAGATTTGCACACATGCGCATGAAATATTTGGAAATGACTTTACGATATCGTTCTATTGTAGAGTTATCCACCTTGAAAGCTGATATATTTATGACTGGCAGCGACCAGGTTTGGGGGCCTGTATTAACTGCGAATTATGATGAAACTTATTTCTTGTCTTTTGTAAACAATGGAGCAAAGAAAGTTTCATATGCAGCAAGTTTCGGAAAAACAAGTTTTAATAATCAGATAATGTCGGCTTACAGAAAACTTCTCTCTGATTATGATGCTATTACCGTAAGAGAGAATGCAGCTGTTAATTTGTTACATCAAATGGATATATCTTGTGTCGGGCAAGTCTTGGATCCTACATTATTATTGACTGGCGATGAATGGGCGGAATATATTGATAAAGATATTTCGGGGAAATATGTTTTAGTATATCAATTGCATAATAATAAAGCTTTGAATGATTATGCAAAAAAACTTGCATTAAAATTGGGCCTTCCTTTGTTTAGGATTTCACCATCTTTTCATCAATTTATGCGTGGGGGGAAGTTTATTTATTTGCCAAAGTTGGGAAAGTTCTTATCCTATATAAAGAATTGTTCTTATCTTGTTACAGATTCTTTTCACGGTACGGCCTTTGCTCTTAACTTCAATCGACAGTTTGTCGAGATTTTGCCTAATAATGAAACAGGAAGTCGCAATCTGAGTATCTTGGAGCTTACAGGACTTAGAGATAGGATTGTTACCGACTTTAGTGATTTTTCTATAGCAGAGCGATCTATTGATTATGATAGAGTGAATAATATTCTGAATAGAGAAAGGAAAAAATCTATTGAGTTACTGGGATCTCTGTGCGTTGTTTAAGAATATAGATTTGTTGTCTGCGTGTCCCCGTGTTTTGTACTATGTTATTATAGAATTATAAGATGAGAATACTACTTTCAAATAAATTTTATTATCGTCGTGGTGGTGATTGTATTTACGTGTTGAATCTGGAGGAATTATTGAAATCTCATGGGCATGAAGTGGCGATATTTGCCATGCAATATCCTGATAATATACCCTCATCCTGGGATAGTTATTTTCCCAATGCAGTAAAATTCTCATTAGGTACTGGAATGATAAAGGCTTTTGGTCGTCCCTTTGGAACAGCGGATGTGAAGAGGAAGTTTACAAAACTGTTAAATGATTTTCGTCCAGATGTGGTTCATCTGAATAATGTTCATTCACAATTGTCTCCCATAATAGCTAAGTTAGCGTATAAAGAAGGAATTAAAGTCGTTTGGACATTACATGATTGTAAATTAGTATGCCCTCGTTATGATTGTATGCGTGATGGTCAAAGGTGTGAGTTATGCTTTAACAATAAGCTGTCTTGCTTAAAATTCAAATGTATGAAAGGAGGCCTTTTGGGAAGTTTGATCGGTTATTGGGAAGCTAAGAAATGGAATCATCATTGTTTACAGAGAGTAACAGATACATTTATTTCACCTAGTCTTTTTATGAAGGAAACAATGGTGAGAGGTCATTATAGCGCTAACAAGATACACGTTTTGTGCAATTTTTTAGATATCAGTAAAATTGGAGACCAATTATTTGAGAAATCTAATTATTATTGTTTTGTGGGACGTTTGAGTTCTGAAAAGGGAGTTAAAACCTTGCTAAAGGTAGCATCTCAACTACCATACAGACTATTGATCATAGGTGAAGGACCCCTGGAATTGGAATTAAAGAAAATGTATTGTATTTCTAATATAGAGTTTGTCGGGCAAAAGACATGGGATGATTTGAAACGAATTGTGGCTAAGGCCCATTTTATGGTATTGCCTTCAGAGTGTTATGAAAACAACCCTCTTTCTGTGATAGAGGCACAATGTTTGGGAACTCCAGTTTTAGGTGCGCAAATGGGAGGAATTCCAGAGTTGATTGAAGATAAAGTGAACGGGATGCTTTTTGAATCAGGAAATGTTGTCGACTTGAAGAATAAGATCGAAGTTATGTTTTCTCATATATTCGATTATGCTTCTATTTCTAAAGAGTCTCAGAAACGTTATTCAGCTGATCACTACTATTCTGAAATAATGAAAATCTATAAAAAGTAGATTATGTCATATTGTTAGATGATAATAAACATTGCTTAAACTATTATAATATTATGACAATAAATAATATTCCGCATCCTACGGATGCGAGCATCATTTTAACATATCGTTGTCCAATGCGTTGCAAAATGTGTAATGTGTGGCAGTATCCTACTGAAAAAAGTAAGGAGATACAACCGGAGGAACTTCATACTCTTCCTAAGTTGAAATTTATAAATCTGACGGGAGGAGAACCATTTATTCGTGAAGATATTGACAAAATTGTGGAGGAATGCTATAAGCATACCGATCGCATCGTTATATCTACTTCTGGATGGTTTGAAGACAGGGTCGTTGCTTTGGCCAAGAAGTTTCCGAATATCGGGATTCGTATAAGTATTGAGGGGTTGAGTTGTAAAAATGACGAGTTGCGCGGTCACGCCGGCGGTTTTGATAAAGGGCTTCGTACATTGTTGACATTAAAAGGTATGGGGGTGAAAGATATTGGTTTTGGTTGTACCGTTTCCAATAATAACTCGAAAGATATGCTTTCGCTCTATCAACTAAGCAAATCTTTAGGGATGGAGTTTGCAACGGCGGCATTTCACAACTCTTATTATTTCCATAAAGGGGATAATGTAATAACGAATAAAGACGAAGTTTGCAAAAACTTTGGACAGTTAATAGAATGGCAACTAAAGGAGAAACACCCGAAAAGTTGGTTTCGGGCTTTCTTCAATATGGGATTGATTAATTATATTGAAGGTGGACGTCGTATGTTACCTTGTGAGGCCGGTTCTGCTAACTTTTTTATTGAACCTTATGGTGACATTTATCCTTGTAATGGACTGGAAGAAAAATACTGGATGAAGAAGATGGGAAATATTCGTGAAACTCCTGACTTTATGGATATCTGGAATAGCAAACAAGCACAGGACGTTCGCAAGATGGTCCGTAAATGTCCAAAGAACTGTTGGATGGTGGGAACAGCTTCGCCTGTGATGCATAAATATATCAAGTATCCGCTGAAATGGGCTGTTGTTAATAAAATTCGTAGTATGCAAGGGAAATCTATCTGTTTGGATAAATGTTGGTATAATGTAGGGCAAGATTCTTGTCAAGGAGATTTAAGGGAGGAGTTTTGAACTAATGAAGGTTGTCGTAACCGGTACCCGGGGAATTCCTGATATCCTTGGTGGTGTCGAAACTCATTGTGAGGAGCTCTTTCCTCGCATTGCGAAAAAAGGCATTGATGTGACTATTATTCGTCGTAAAAGCTATGTACATGATTCGCTTCGGGAATGTGGAGATGTGAAACTGGTGGATATAAAAACTCCGAAGAAGAAATCATTGGAGGCTATTGTTCACACTCTTAAAGCGATTTTGAAAGCAAAGGAACTACGTGCGGATATTGTTCATATTCATGCCATTGGTCCGGCATTATTGACTCCTTTGGCACGTTTACTGGGCATGAAGGTTGTCTTTACGCATCACGGTCCGGATTATAATCGAGATAAATGGGGAAAAGTTGCTAGATTTATGTTAAAGATGGGGGAGAGAATGGGGTGTATGTTTGCTAATGAAGTAATTGTTATTTCAGAAGTTATTAATGATATTTTAGTACGTAAATATAACCGGAGAGATTGTCATCTTATTTATAACGGCGTCTCCAAACCTGCCAAAATTCTTGAAACTAATTATTTGGATGAATTAGGAGTTGAGCCGCACAAATATGTATTTGCGATGGGACGCTTTGTGCCGGAAAAGAATTTTCATAATTTGATTCATGCGTTTGTTGCTATAGAACAGACAGACTATAAGTTAGTATTGGCTGGAGATACGGATTTTGAAGATGAATATTCACAGGGCTTGAAAGCGTTGGCCCAAAAGAATGGTGTTATTTTAACGGGTTTTATAAAAGGCAAGAACTTACATGAGCTCTTAACGCATGCCCGTTGTTTTGTTTTACCTTCTTCTCATGAAGGATTGCCTATTGCATTATTAGAGGCAATGAGTTATGAGCTTCCGGTGATTGTTAGTGATATTCCGGCAAATCTTGAAATAGGGCTATCTCATGAATGCTATTTTCAGACGGGAAATGAAAAACAATTAAATGAAAAAATCAAGCAGATGTTATCGCAAGATTCTGCTAGAATCCCTTATTCTATGGATGAATATAATTGGGATACAATTGCAGAGCAGGTCGTTGCTGTATATGAAAACGTGACTTAATTTTTTGTTTAAATAGCAATATAATTATGCAAGAAATCCAGCGCTTTAATAGGGTCTTAAAATTATTTGTTCTTTTGGGGGATATTATTTTGTTAAACCTACTGTTATGGGGATTTGAAGTAGTTTTTGGTGCCCGATTTTATTCAGGAAATTCTACTTCACTTTTACAGGGGATGGTATTATTGAGTCTGTGTTATTTGATCTGTAATATACAGTCGGGGGGCATTCTGCACAATCCGGTAGTTCGTTCTGAGCAAATAATGATTCGTGTATTACGTAATATGGTTCCTTTTGTTTTGTTTTCGATCTTTATTTTATCAATCTTTCATTTTGAGTTTTTTCGTTCGAGAGTATTTGGCTTTTTTTATGTAGCCTTGCTATTGGTAATCATTTGTTATCGTCTTATTTTTCGTTATTTTTTAGAGCTTTATCGAGAGAAGGGTGGTAATGTGCGTATGGTTGTACTAGTAGGTAGTCATGAAAATATGCAGGAACTTTATCATTCAATGGCAGATGATCTTACTTCTGGTTATCGTGTAATAGGATACTTTGAAGATTCTCCTTCAAGATGCTATCCGGATGGTGTCACTTATTTGGGACAACCGAAAGAGGTTATAAGTTATTTAGAACAAAATGCAGGTAAGATTGCCCAGCTTTATTGTAGTCTTCCTTCTATCCGTAGTGCAGAAATCGTTCCGATAATCAATTACTGTGAGAATCATTTAGTGCGTTTCTTTAGCGTTCCAAACGTTCGTAATTATCTAAAGAGAAGAATGTATTTTGAGCTGTTGGGTAATGTTCCGGTGTTATCGATCCGTCGTGAACCGCTTGAACTTCGTGAAAACCGTATTTTAAAGCGTATTTTTGATATTGTATTTTCTTTATTGTTCCTTACTACGCTTTTCCCTTTTATTTACTTGATTGTGGGGCTGGCTATTAAGATCAGTTCTCCAGGGCCGATTTTCTTCAAACAGAAGCGTAGTGGCGAGGATGGTCGCGAGTTTTGGTGTTATAAGTTCCGGTCAATGCGGGTAAACTCAGAATGTGATACATTGCAGGCAACCGAATGTGATCCTCGTAAGACGTGCATAGGGGAGATTATCCGTAAAACAAGTATTGACGAACTACCTCAGTTTATTAATGTGTTAAAAGGAGATATGTCTGTTGTTGGTCCACGTCCTCATATGCTTAAACATACGAAGGAGTATTCACAATTAATTAATAAATTTATGGTTCGGCATTTTGTGAAACCCGGTATTACAGGATGGGCCCAGGTGACAGGTTATCGGGGTGAAACAAAGGAGCTTTGGCAAATGGAAGGACGCGTAAGCCGTGATATTTGGTATATTGAGCACTGGACATTTATACTTGATTTATATATTATTTATAAAACGGTATATAATGCGATTTGTGGAGAAAAAGAAGCTTATTGATTGAGTTTTAAAAAGAATATAAACTAGATATTTTACATAATAGTATGAGAAAGTTGAATAAATTAATTTCTTTGTTATTGCTGCCTTTCTTCTTTGCAGCATGTCAATCTTACAAGAAAGTTCCTTACTTGCAAGATTCTGAGATAGTTGGTAGAACAATACAACAGGAAAATCTGTATGATGCTAAAATTATGCCTAAGGATTTGTTGACTATTGTTGTGTCATGTACAAGTCCTGAATTGGCGGCACCATTTAATTTGACAGTTGCTACTCCTAGCAATATGTCTATAATGTATGCTACTACACAGCCGGTATTGCAACAGTATTTGGTAGATAATGAAGGAAATATATCCTTTCCTGTACTAGGCGAACTACATTTGGGAGGGTTAACAAAGAAGCAAGCCGAGCAGGTAATTGTAGAGAAGTTGAGCCCTTATATGAAAGAAACGCCTATTGTAACTGTTCGAATGGTGAATTATAAGATATCTGTGATTGGAGAGGTAACTCGTCCGGGCACTTTTACTATTTCTAATGAAAAAGTCAATTTGTTGGAGGCTCTTGCTATGGCAGGGGATATGACTGTTTATGGCCTGCGTGATAATGTCAAACTGATTCGTGAGGATGCTGCTGGCAAACAACAGATTATTGCCCTTGACCTGAATAAAGCAGAAACGATCCTTTCTCCCTATTACTGGCTTCAGCAAAATGATATTATTTATGTGACTCCGAATAAAGCTAAAGCTCGAAATTCAGATATTGGGAATAGTACGAGTTTGTGGTTTTCTGCCACATCCATTCTTGTGTCTCTTGCCAGTTTATTATTTAATATCTTAAAATAATTTTGGAATAATGAAAGAAGAAAGAGTAAGCGACAGACAGCGTGAAGATGATGAAGAGAAAATCGATGTTCAAGAATTACTTTTTAAATATATTATCCACTGGCCTTGGTTTGTAGGAGCAGTTATAGTTTGTTTAATGGGAGCTTGGGCATATTTACACATGGCTACTCCTGTTTATAATATCTCCGCAACTGTTCTGATTAAAGATGACAAGAAGGGAGGAAACACCGGCACTATGTCAGGACTGGAGGAATTAGGGTTAAGTGGGTTAATCAATTCTTCTCAGAATATTGATAATGAGATAGAGGTATTGCGTTCTAAGACACTTGTAAAAGAGGTGATTAGTCAATTGAATCTATACGTTGCTTATAGGGATGAAGATGAATTTCCTGCTAAGAATATGTATAAAACGTCTCCTATTCAGGTCAGTTTGACTCCGCAGGAAGCTGAGAAGTTGAGCGACCCGATGGCTATTGAAATGACATTGCATTCACAAGGGAGCCTGGATGTGAATGTTATGGTTGGTGAGAAAGAATATCAAAAACATTTTGAAAAACTGCCGGCTGTTTTTCCTATGGATGAAGGTACATTGGCTTTCTTTCAAAATACTTCGGACTCACTATCATCGATAAGAGAAGCAGAAGATGCATCTCCTGTTCATACCGTACGTCATATCACAGCTACTATTAGCCAACCAATGAAAGTAGCAAGGAGTTACTGTGCAAATCTGACTATCGAACCTACTTCCAAGACAACTTCGGTAGCTGTAATTTCTTTAAAGAATTCAAGTCTGCGGCGTGGACAAGACTTCATCAACCAATTGTTAGAAATGTACAATCGAAATACGAACAATGATAAGAACGAGATAGCGCAAAAAACGGCAGAGTTCATTGATGAGCGTATTAATATAATCTCAAAAGAATTGGGTAGTACAGAATCGAGTCTTGAGAGTTTCAAAAGGAATGCAGGTATTACAGATTTGACTAGTGATGCACAGATTGCTTTAGCCGGCAATGCGGAATATGAAAAAAAGCAGGTGGAGAATCGTACTCAGATTAGTTTGGTGAGTGACTTGCGAAAGTATTTTACTGGTAATGAATATGAAATATTGCCTAGTAATGTTGGATTGCAGGATGCTGCTCTAATTTCAGTAATAGAGCGTTACAATGAAATGCTTATTGAACGGAAGCGACTATTGCGTACATCTACTGAGAATAATCCGGCTATTGTAAATTTGGATACGAGCATCCGCGCGATGAAAACGAATGTACAGGCTACGCTTGAAGGAACATTGCAAGGGTTATTAATAACAAGAGCTGACCTTGATCGCGAGGCGAACCGTTATGCTCGGCGTATTAGTGATGCTCCAGGGCAGGAGCGGGAATATGTAAGTATTGCCCGTCAACAGGAAATCAAGGCCGGACTGTATTTGATGCTTTTACAAAAGCGTGAGGAGAACGCCATAGCATTGGCAGCTACTGCAAACAATGCAAAAATCATTGATGAAGCTATCGCTGATGATATCCCTGTTTCTCCTAAGCGTAGAATGATTTATCTGATCGCTTTAGTATTAGGTGTTGGCATCCCCGTAGGCATCATCTACCTGATCGGCCTGACCAAGTTCAAACTCGAAGGTCGTGCAGATGTCGAGAAACTGACAACTATTCCTATCGTCGGTGATATCCCATTAACCGACGAGAAGAACGAAAAAGACGGTTCTATTGCCGTCTTTGAGAATCAGAACAACCTGATGAGCGAGACCTTCCGAAACATCCGTACCAACCTTCAGTTCATGCTTCAGAATGACAAGAAAGTGATTCTTGTGACTTCTACCGTCAGTGGAGAAGGAAAATCATTTATCTCCGCCAATTTAGCCATCAGTCTCTCTTTATTAGGAAAGAAAGTAGTAATCGTAGGGCTTGATATCCGCAAACCGGGATTGAATAAAGTCTTCCGTCTTTCGACGAAAGAGAAGGGGATTACCTTATACCTTGCAAACCCGGAAACAGATTTGATGAGTCTGGTACAACCTTCGGATATTAATCAGAATCTGTATATCCTTCCCGGTGGAACGGTTCCTCCTAATCCGACCGAGCTGTTAGCGCGTGATGGTCTGGACAAGGCAATAGAGATATTGAAGAAGAACTTTGACTATGTGATTCTGGATACCGCACCGGTAGGTATGGTTACCGATACCTTATTGATCGGTCGTGTAGCGGACTTGTCCGTCTACGTATGCCGTGCCGACTATACCCATAAAGTAGAGTACACACTGATCAACGAACTTGCCGAAGAAAAGAAACTGCCTAACCTTTGTACTGTAATCAATGGCGTAGACCTGAAACGCAGGAAGTATGGCTACTACTACGGCTACGGTAAGTATGGCAAGTACTATGGATATGGCAAACGCTATGGCTACGGATACGGTTATGGACAGGAAAAAGGTGCTAAATCGTAATCCGGTTCTAAGAATAAACCTGAGAATAAACGATAGCCCGTTTCAATCTGATTGACCACAGTATATCCCCCAAGATATAGTCAGTCAGATATAGCCGACCGCTTGATTTTCCCCAATCAAGCGGTTTGTTGTATTCATCTACGTTGACAATATAATTTTTATATCCCATATCAAAGAAAAGCGGGTATCCGGACAACCAGATGCCCGTTTTTTTTGTTATATTTGTATTATCCCTTAAAAAATGATAATTATGAAACAACACTACAGACTTACTATTTGGAGCCTTTTCTTTCTGATCACTTCCAGTGGAAGTGCCTTTGCCCAGAGAAAAACGATCACTCCGATAGACTCTCTGATAACGGTAGGATACGCCACCGGAAGTTTAAAAACCATATCCGGATCAGTGGAGAAAATCACGGAGACACAGATGAATAAAGACCAGATCACGAATCCGCTGGAAGCCATACGCGGACGAGTACCGGGTCTGACCATCCAGCGTGGGACAAACGGTCCCGCCGCCTTAGATGCAGTCCGCCTGCGAGGAACCACCTCATTGACCAGCGGAAACGACCCGCTGATTATCGTCGATGGAGTCTTCGGCGATTTGAGTATGCTTACCTCCATTTATCCTACAGACATAGAGAGCTTCACCATCCTGAAAGACGCTTCCGAAACGGCACAGTACGGATCACGAGGCGCCTCCGGTGTCATCGAAATCACCACCAAGAAGGGGATGAGCGGTAAAACGCAAGTGAGTTATAACGGTATTTTCGGTATATCCACCGTCTATAAGAATCTGAAAATGCTGTCAGCAGATGACTTCCGCCGGGTCGCATCTGAACGTGGCATCTCCATACTGGACAAAGGAAACAACACCGACTTCCAGAAAGAAATAGAACAGACAGGATTGCAACAGAACCACCACATCGCCTTTTATGGAGGCTCGAATGAATCCAGCTACCGTGTATCTCTCGGTTTCATGGACCGTCAGGGAGTCATACTGAACGAGGACATGAAGAACTTCACCTCTAATATGAACATGACCCAAAGGATGTTCGACGGTTTTCTGAACTGCGAACTGGGCATGTTCGGTTCTATCCAGAAGAATCACAATCTGGTAGACCTTCAGAAAACCTTCTATTCTGCCGCCACTTTCAATCCCACATACCCCAATCACAAAGACCCCGATTCCGGTTCATGGGACGGAATCACTACCGCCAGTCAGATCACGAATCCGTTGGCATGGATGGAAGTACAGGATCATGACGCCACCTCGCATATCAGTACTCACGCTCGTCTGACTTTCAATCTGATGGACGAACTGAAACTGGTTCTCTTCGGTGCTTATACCTATAACATAGTCGAAAATTCCCAATACCTGCCCACCTCCGTCTGGGCGCACGGACAGGCATACAAAGGCACGAAAAAGATGGAATCCCTCCTGGGTAACATGATGCTGACCTACAAGAAAGGCTGGAAGAAGCATTACTTCGACGCGCTGGCACTGGCGGAACTCCAGAAGGAGACATACACCGGATTCTATACCACAGTCACCAACTTCAATACAGATAAATTCGGCTACCACAACCTGCAAGCCGGCGCTCTCCGTCCGTGGGAAGGAACCAACTCGTACTACGAGCAACCGCATCTGGCCTCCTTCATGGGACGTTTCAACTACACCTATGCCGACCGCTACAGTCTGACAATGACCGCCCGTACCGATGCCTCCTCCAAATTCGGAGCCAATCACAAATGGGGATTCTTTCCCTCCGTCTCCGCCGCATGGGTGATCAGTGAGGAAAAGTTCATGAAACGCCTCCCCGTGATTGATAATCTGAAGTTCCGTATAGGTTACGGTTTGGCTGGTAATCAGAGCGGTATCGACTCCTACACCACGCTGAGCCTTGTCAAACCGAACGGAGTGATTCCCGTAGGAAACTCGGCAGCCGTGTCATTGGGAGACTTGCGAAACACGAATCCCGACTTGAAATGGGAAGTGAAACATACTTTCAATACGGGTATTGATCTGGCCATGTTCGGCAACCGCTTGCTGCTCTCCGCCAATTATTACAACTCCAAAACGACGGATATGCTCTACCTCTACAACGTAAGCGTACCGCCCTTTACCTACAACACCCTGCTGGCGAATATCGGCTCCATGCGCAACAGCGGTCTGGAGATAGCCATCGGCATCACCCCGTTGAAGACTCAGGACATGGAACTGAATATCAACGCCAACATCACCTTCCAGCAGAACAAGCTGCTTTCTCTGAGCGGTATGTACAATGGCGAACTGATTTCCGCCCCCGAATACAAGAGTCTCGCCAGTCTCGACGGAGCCGGCTTTCACGGAGGTTATAACCACATCGTTTATCAAGTAGTAGGCCAGCCGCTGGGTGTCTTCTACCTGCCACGTGCCAACGGACTCGTTTCCGATGGAAACGGCGGCTACACCTATGACATAGCCGATCTCAATGGCGGCGGCGTCAGCCTCGAAGATGGCGAGGACCGCTATGTAGCCGGGCAAGCCGTACCCAAAACGATTCTCGGATCGAACCTCAGTTTCCGCTACAAGCGTTTCGATATTTCAGTACAGATCAACGGCGCCTTCGGACACAAAATATACAACGGAACCTCCCTGACCTATATGAACATGAATATATTCCCCGACTACAATGTGATGCAGGAAGCTCCCGCACGCAATATCAAAGACCAGACCGCCACCGACTACTGGCTGGAAAACGGAGCGTATGTCAATTTCGACTACGTGACACTCGGCTGGAACGTACCGATAGAAAAGGTGCAGAAACTAAAGAAATATGTTCGCTCCCTGCGACTGGCATTTACAGTCAACAACCTTGCGACGATTTCCGGCTATTCAGGTCTTTCGCCCATGATCAACAGTTCGACGGTCAACTCCACTTTGGGGCTGGACGATAAACGCGGATATCCGTTAGCGCGGACTTACACGTTGGGATTGAGTATTAACTTTTAACGGAGGAGGAAAACAATAATGAAAAAGATAAAGCGATATTTGCAGCAGCAAGGATGGTATTTAGAGAGTAAATCTCTATATGATGGAAAAGCAACTCTGCTTGGGGGGAATCTGCTTGAGGGGAAGATGAACCTGAAAAAAACAGTTGTCTTTCTTATTGTGTGCATTACCTTCTTCTCGTGCGACAAGTTTCTGGAAGAGAGTCCCAAAGACAAACTGCCGGAAGATGAAGTCTACAACAATATCTCGGATGTATATCTGAATGCCGTAGCCTCACTTTACACCTACATCGGCGGTTATAGCGACAGTCAGGGATTGCAGGGGACGGGTAGGGGAGTCTATGACCTGAACACCTTCACCACCGACGAAGCCATTATCCCCACCCGTGGCGGTGATTGGTACGACGGCGGCTTTTGGCAAGGTCTGTTCCTGCACCAATGGGGAATAGAAAACGATGCCATCCAAGCCACTTGGGAATATCTTTATAAAGTGGTGATGCTGTCCAACAAATCCCTCGAACGAATAGACAAATTCAGTGCTACCCACGCAGACGCCGAACTTCCCGCCTATCGTGCCGAAGTACGCGCCATGCGGGCGATGTATTACTATTATCTGATGGATCTGTTCGGACGTGTCCCGCTTATACTTACCTCATCCCCATCGATGAAAGACGTAGTGCAGAGCGAACGGAAAACGATATTCGACTTTGTATTCAAAGAACTGCAAGAATCCGCCCCTTTGCTGACCGAAGTCCACAGCAACCAGTCCGGTCCGTATTACGGACGAATCACCCGTCCCGTAGTTGTTTTCCTCTTGGCAAAGCTTGCCTTGAATGCCGAAGTCTATGCCGACAACGACTGGACGGACGGCCAGCGTCCCGACGGAAAGAATCTCTTTTTCGAAGTAGACGGCAACCGCCTCAATGCCTGGCAGACGGTTATCGCTTACTGTGACCAACTGCAAGAAATGGGCTATCGTCTGGAACCGGATTACAAAAACAACTTTGCCGTATTCAACGAACCGTCTGTTGAGAATATCTTCACCATCCCGATGAACAAGACCTTGTACACCAACCAGATGCAATACCTTTTCCGTTCCCGCCATTACAATCACGCCAAAGCCTACGGACTGAGCGGTGAAAACGGACCGAGCGCTACTATCGAAGTTCTGGAAACCTTCGGCTATGAAACAGCGCAACAGGACCCGCGTTTCGATATCTGCTATTTTGCCGGAGTCGTATATGATTTAAAAGGAAATATAGTCCGTCTGGACGATGGAACCGTTCTCGAATATTTGCCGTGGAAAGTCGAACTGGATATCTCGAATACTCCCTATGAGCAGACGGCAGGAGCACGCATGAAAAAGTACGAAGTAGACGAAACGGCTACCAAGGACGGTAAACTGATGGAGAACGACATTGTACTGTTCCGTTATGCAGATGTCCTGTTGATGAAGAGCGAAGCAAAGGTTCGTAATGGGGAAGACGGAGATGCCGAACTGAACGAAGTACGCGGGCGTGTCAACGCTTCCTCCCGAACGGCTACATTAGAAAATATCCTTGCCGAACGACAGCTCGAACTGGCTTGGGAAGGTTGGCGACGGCAGGATCTGATTCGCTTCGGAGCGTTCACGAGAGCATACAGCAGTCGTCCGCAACTTCCTGCTGAGAATAATGGATATACCACCGTATTCCCGATTCCGGAAAAGATACGGGTAATGAATACAAAACTGGAACAGAATCCGGGATATTAGCTGGTTTCATCCATTTATAATATCCAATACAAACTAAAAGAGTGTGTGTCAAGCCAATAGTAACTAAAATGGGGTGACTATTGACTTTTGACACACACTCTTTATTATATCTCTGTGTGAATGACTATGATCTTAAAAACAGACCCAGCCAAAGAAAGCTAGTCAAAGAAGCTCTTGAACTTCTTGAAGATCTTCTCCTTCACCGACGTACTCGGCTTGAAGTTGTCCGAAGCCTCCATCTTTTCCAGCGTGCTCTTTTCCTCCTTGTTCAATGCTTCCGGCACATAAATGCTGATATTAACCAGCAAATCTCCCGTACCGTAACCATTGACATTCGGCAGACCTTTGCCGCGCAGACGCAGCACTTTTCCCGGTTGAGTACCCGAGTCGATCTTCACTTTCACTTTTCCGTCGATTGTCGGAATCTCCACGGCACCGCCCAGTGCAGCAGTCGGGAAACTCAGCAGCAAGTTATAGATCAGATCATTCTCGTCGCGGATTAAGTCCGGATGCGGTTCTTCCTCTACGAGAATCAGCAAGTCGCCCGGCACACCATTATGCTTTCCGGCATTACCCTTGCCGCCCATTGAGAGCTGCATACCTTCTGCCACTCCGGCAGGAATCTTCACCGTCACTACCTCTTCGCCATATACGATACCGTCGCCGCCACACTCTTTACACTTGTTCTTGATGATCTTACCTTCACCGTTACAAGTAGGACAAGTGGTGCGGGTCTGCATCGTACCCAAAATCGTCTGCTGGTTACGGATCACCGAACCGCTACCTTTACAGGTCGGACAAGTCTCCGAACCGCCGTCGCCTTCGGCCCCCGTGCCATGACAGTGATTACACGGCACATATTTTTTCAGTTTGAATTTCTTTTCTACTCCTGTCGAGATTTCTTTCAAAGTCATCTTTACCTTGACACGTAGATCACTGCCCCGATAGCGACGTTGCTGTGAACCACCGCCACCGCCACCGAAACCGCTGAACCCTCCGAAGCCGCCGCTGAAACCACCGCCGCGACCTCCGAAGATGTCACCGAACATGGAGAAGATATCATCCATAGACATTCCTTCGCCACCGAAACCACCGAACGGACCTCCGTTGCCCGCCGCACCGCTTACTCCCGCATGACCGAACTGGTCGTAACGCGAACGCTTGTCCGGATTGCTCAACACGTCATACGCTTCGGCAGCCTCCTTGAATTTCTCTTCCGCTTCCTTGTCACCCGGATTTTTGTCGGGGTGATATTGGATCGCTTTTTTGCGGTAGGCTTTTTTAATCTCTTCTACTGTGGCGGTTTTTGTCACCTCCAGCACTTCATAATAGTCTCTTTTTTCTGCCATGCTTCTTAACTAAACTAACTTTTGTATTTACTCCCCAACTACTACTTTCGCGTGACGAATCACCTTGTCATTCAGCGTATATCCCGTCTGTACGCAGTCCAGAATCTTACCTTTCTGCTCTTCCGACGGGGCAGGGATGACGGCAATGGCTTCGTGATAATCGGTATCCAGCGGCTGGTCTTTCGTTTCGATGACCTTCACACCATTCTGTGCCATGACAGCCATGAACTTATTATAAATCAATTCGACACCTTCCTTCACGGCTTTTACGTCTTTGGCAGTTTCCATCGTTTTGATGGCACGTTCAAAGTCGTCGATCACCGGCAGAATGCTGCTGATGCTCTTTTCGCCACCATTCAGAATCAGTTCCGCCTTCTCCTTCATGGTACGTTTGCGGTAATTGTCAAACTCAGCGGACAGGCGCAGATATTTGTCCTTTTGCTCCTCGATGACAGCCTGAGCATCTTCCAGCTCCTTTTCGAGCTGCTCCTCATGAGTCAGGGGAGCGGCCTCTTCTGCCTGATCGTCTTGCGGTTGTTCTTCCGCCGTATCCTTTGTTTCTTCCACATTCAGCTCTTCAGCCATCTTTTCTTTTTCTTTTGGATCCATATCTTATTTTTATTTTTTATTCATAATATCAATTTCCCAAGCAAAAACTTTGCCAATCTGACCGTTTTGCCAAAAAACGTGGCAAAGGTAATACATTTATGCCAGATTGACACATTCCGGATAGCTCATAATTCATTTTAAATGTCTACCTTTGCACGCTCAAATAATAATATAGTAACTGGTAAAATAGTAAATAATAGAAAATGATTACAGTTTCAAACGTTTCGGTGCAGTTTGGTAAAAGAGTCTTGTTTAATGACGTGAACCTGAAATTTACAAGTGGCAACTGCTATGGTATTATCGGTGCGAACGGTGCGGGAAAATCCACCTTCCTTCGTACAATCTACGGAGATCTGGACCCGACGACCGGTACGATTGCCCTGGGACCGGGCGAACGCCTGTCGGTGTTGAGCCAGGACCACTTTAAATGGGATGCTTATACGGTAATGGACACCGTAATGATGGGCCACACCGTGTTGTGGGACATTATGAAGCAGCGTGAAGTATTGTACGCCAAGGAAGACTTCACGGACGAAGACGGACTGAAAGTATCCGAACTGGAAGAGAAATTTGCCGAGCTGGACGGATGGAATGCTGAGAGTGACGCAGCCATGCTGTTGAGCGGTCTGGGCATCAAGGAAGACAAGCATTATACATTGATGGGTGAGCTGAGCGGTAAGGAAAAGGTGCGTGTGATGCTTGCGCAAGCATTGTACGGCAACCCCGACAACCTCCTTCTGGACGAACCTACCAATGACCTCGATATGGAAACAGTGACCTGGCTGGAAGAATACCTTTCCAACTTCGAGCACACCGTGCTGGTGGTAAGCCACGACCGTCACTTCCTCGACTCCGTATGTACGCACACCGTAGACATCGACTACGGAAAGATCAATATGTTTGCCGGAAACTACAGTTTCTGGTACGAATCTAGTCAGCTGGCGCTCCGTCAGCAGCAGAACCAGAAGGCGAAGGCTGAGGAGAAGAAGAAAGAACTGGAAGAATTTATCCGCCGTTTCAGTGCCAACGTAGCGAAGAGCAAGCAGACCACAAGCCGCAAGAAGATGCTGGAAAAACTGAATGTAGAAGAAATCAAACCTTCTTCACGCAAGTATCCGGGCATCATCTTCACTCCCGAACGCGAGCCGGGCAACCAGATCCTCGAAGTTTCCGGACTGAGCAAGAAGACGGAAGAAGGCGTAGTGCTGTTCAGCGACGTGAACTTCAACATCGAAAAGGGCGACAAAGTGGTATTCCTTTCACGTAACCCGCGTGCGATGACCGCTTTCTTCGAAATCATCAACGGAAACATGAAGCCGGATGCCGGACAGTTCAACTGGGGAGTAACCATCACAACGGCTTACCTGCCTCTGGACAATACGGACTTCTTCAACACTGACCTTAACCTGGTGGACTGGCTGAGCCAGTTCGGCGAAGGTAACGAAGTGTACATGAAGGGCTTCCTCGGACGTATGCTGTTCTCCGGCGAAGAGGTACTGAAGAAAGTCAGCGTACTTTCCGGAGGTGAAAAGATGCGTTGTATGATTGCACGTATGCAGCTCCGCAATGCGAACTGTCTGATTCTGGATACTCCGACCAATCACTTGGACCTGGAATCTATTCAGGCTTTCAACAACAATCTGAAGACGTACAAAGGAAATATCCTCTTCTCTTCGCATGACCACGAATTTATTCAGACGGTTGCCAACCGCATTATCGAACTGACTCCGAACGGTATCATCGACAAGATGATGGAATATGACGAATATATCACTTCGGATCATATCAAGGAGTTAAGGGCGAAGATGTACGGTGATAAATAGCGTGTTGTATCAGCCGGATACACTGAATAATGTATAGAAGGTAGTATAAATAATACCTTACTGTTAAATAAAGGGAAATGCTTGTTGACTGTCGTCATATTGCTTTTCCCTTTCCTTTTGTATATTGAAGTATATAAACTTGTATTGTACTGTTTGTAAAATAAAGTTTATTTAGATGTGTTGCTGAGGGAGAGATCGAAAGTTCCAAAATTCCTCCAGCAAAGTCCAGTAAAGTTCAAAAGTCCACTATAGGATTTTCAGAAAACGGAAATTGGATTAAAAACGAGGAAGAAATGAGCAGAGAAGGACTTGGCGGGCATATTTAAATTTTCCCGGACTAAACCTGCAATCTGATTCCCACCATCTTCAAAATGTGTCTCCATCATAAGAAAATAACGTGAATAGGATGAATAGTTGTTGTTATTTATTGTTACGTGTGTTGCCGGACGAACCGGAAGATGTTGAACAGTCTTCTTATTTATTCTTGACAATATCAGTCGCACGTATATCGAAGTAGCGTTCGCCATTTTACTATATTACGTTGAACATAATAAAATGGTCAACACCTGCGTGAGAAGCTTTGTCGAAGACACGAAAACGTGCAATCGTCTGACATATCTCGCATCTTTCGGAGAAGCTTAGACAGTTTTTGGGGCTAAAGATTCATGTGTTGCGGGAGAGGAATTAAACTTCTCTAGAAGCGCTGTTTATTATTTAATAAATTAAGGTGTTAATGCTTGAAATATAGTAAGTTATATCGCAGATTGTGTATTCTAAAAATCTAATATGGACTTTCTGGACTTTATTGGACTTTGAAAGGAAGGAAATTCGTGACTTTTCCTTGATTGTCATAAGAAAAAAGAGTTGTGAAAATCGGGAGAAATTATGAAATAAAAGAAAGTTGTGACAAACGAGAAGCTTTTTCTCTCTATGCCAATGACGAAGTGAAATAATTGATCGGTTTTGTCATTCTTTTCTTTCAAATACGCTATGAGCAAATCGAAATTAGCTATTAGCAAAAACAAATTAGCTAATAGCTAATCGAAATATGCTAATAGCTAATTTATTTTCGATCTATCCTCGTATCTTCTACATAGCATAAATCAATGTCCAATGTGGATTATACTTTTTTTATTTCTTATAAATCAACTTGCTCGGCACCCCGTTTCCGAAGAGTTCATCGCCCAGCGTTGTAATCTTATCACCTGTAGCAAGCACATAGCGCAGATTATCGCATCCCATGAACGCTCCGAACTCGATAGCCGTCACGCTCGCAGGCAGCTCAAGTGTTCCGGCAAGCCGTCCGCAGTTGCTGAATACCCGTTGACCGATGGTCTTGAGGTTATGTGGCAGTTTGATCTTCAGGAGATACTTCTTTTGTGCGAAAGTGAAGTCGGGGATAGTCGTCGCATTTGTTTTAGAAATATCCAGAGATACGAGATTCGGCATATAGTCGCGGATTAGTTTGAAGTCGGCGTTATCCAGTTTCCCTTCGATGGTCAGGAAGTTGATGTCCCTGGGTTGCAGACCAGCTTTCATAATCTCGTCTTCCAGTTTGCCCATTGCGCCTACCTGTATGGTGGTTTCCAGCGGTTCACCTTCTATAAATGCAAAGTGCTCCCATCTGTTCTTAAAACGGTAGGCATCACTGCTGCCCAGCGGGATGAAGATGGCGGTCACACTGTCCGCCAGAGCTTCCGGCAGCAGGTTAGGAGCTGTCTTCTTGCGTATCTGACAGATTTTCAAGTTGTCACATCCTTTGAAGGCTGCATCTTCGATATTCTTTATCTTTTCGGAAAGGATCACTTTCTCCAGCGTCTGTTTACCTTTGGTCACTCCGTTCACCACATTCGAGAAAGCGTAGGCAGGGATGAAATTGGCCATATAGATGTAGAACTTTCCGTTAGGATATGTGCCGGCTTTTCCGCTGTACATCTTGATTTCGGCATTGGAGATATCAAGCACTTTCAGGCTGGGAAACTCGTCGCGGAGATGTCTGAAGTCTTCTGCGTTCAGTTTTCCTGTCAGTGTCAGGTGGGTGATGCTGTTGGCTTCTTCTTCCGTCATCATCGAGATCAATGTGCCGGGCTTGCTGACATAATACGTTTTGCTTACTTGTGCGGTTGCTCCCAAAGTACTGGCAGCCAATAAAAAACTTATCAGTAGTTGTCTTATTTTCATAATTATGCAGATTTGTTCAGACAAATATAGGAAAAATAGGTAAGACACGATGTTTTTTTATGTTTTATATCTAATTTTGTAGCGTGATTAACAAAAAGTAAAAATGGAGACAGAAGAAATCAGAGAAAAGAAAGAACCGAAGAGACTTCCCGTATGGGCGTGCATCCTGTTGTTTGCACTGGGGCTTTTCGTCACCTTTGGATTGTATAGTACGATAGGCTTCGGAGTTTTATCTCTGATTCTTGGTGATGAGGCAAGGCACCCCGGATTGTTGGGGCATATGGTGGCGGAAGCCGGTATGCTGCTGGCTGTGCTGACTTCGGCAGTGATTCTGCTCTATTTTGAGCGCCGCCCTTTCTCTGACCTGGGACTGACACTGAAAGGTCATGCACGGGGATTGTGGTACGGACTGCTGGCAGCCATCCTTCTCTACTTGATCGGCTTCGGACTGTCTTTGGCTTTGGGTGAGGTGGAAGTAACTGGCTTTCAATTCGATCCTCTGAATCTGCTTGCTACCTTTGTGTTCTGCCTGCTGGTGGCTCTGGCCGAAGAAATCATGATGCGTGGCTATATACTCGGCCGTCTGCTGCATACCCGGATGAATAAATTCCTGTCTCTTTTTGTCTCCGCACTGCTGTTCGCATTGCTGCACCTCTTCAATCCGAACCTTGCCTTCCTGCCTATGCTGAATCTGTTACTTGCAGGTATGTTTATCGGCGCTTCCTATTTATATACGCGCAATCTTTGTTTCCCTATTTCCCTTCATCTTTTCTGGAACTGGATTCAGGGCCCGATACTGGGCTATCAGGTAAGTGGAAATGACTTTGGGACATCCCTGCTGACGCTGCATCTGCCCGAAGAGAACGTACTGAATGGCGGAGCCTTCGGGTTTGAAGGCTCGCTCATTTGTACAGTACTGATGATTATCTTTACGATTTTAATTGTTTGGTGGGGAGAAAAACGGGAGGCGATCAGTCTTGCTGTACCCCGATCATGCTAAGCTGAATCCGTTTCCGGTCGGTATCCACGTTCATCACTCTGACCATGACATGCTGGTGGATGGACACGATTTCCGTAGGATCGGAGATGTATCGTTCGGCCAGTTGGGAGAGGTGTACAAGCCCGTTCTCCTTGATGCCTATATCGACGAAAGCTCCGAAATTGGTAATATTGCCTACGATGCCCGGCAGAATCATGCCTTCGCGCAAGTCTGCGATGGTGCGCACGTTCTTGTCAAATTCAAATACCTTGATCGCTTTACGCGGGTCGCGACCCGGCTTGTCGAGTTCCTGCATGATGTCTTGCAGGGTAGGCAGGCCCACAGTCGGTGTGATGTAGTCCGATATCTTGATTTTTTGGCGGAGTTCCTTATTCGCGATCAGTTCGTCTACGCTACATTTCAAGTCCTTTGCCATTTGCTCTACGATGTGGTAGCTTTCCGGATGCACGGCTGTGTTGTCCAACGGGTTCTTTGCTCCGGGAATGCGGAGGAAGCCGGCACACTGTTCGAAGGCTTTGGCACCCATGCGGGGGACTTTCATCAGCTCCTTGCGTGAACAGAAAGCTCCGTTCTCGGCACGGAAGTTGACAATGTTTTGTGCCAGTTGCGGCCCCAGACCGGATATGTATGTCAGCAGATGACTGCTGGCGGTATTCAGATTCACGCCTACCAGGTTCACGCAGTTTTCCACTGTCTGGTCAAGGGCTTTCTTCAGTTTCGTCTGGTCTACATCGTGCTGGTATTGTCCCACACCGATAGATTTGGGGTCGATCTTTACCAGTTCCGCCAGAGGGTCCATCAGTCGGCGACCGATGGAGACTGCTCCACGTACCGTTACGTCATAATCGGGAAACTCGTCACGGGCGATCTTGGATGCCGAATAAATGGAAGCGCCCTGCTCGCTGACCACGAATACAGGAATCTGCCGGTCGAAGGTCTGATGATTGATAAAGTCTTCCGTTTCGCGGCTGGCTGTTCCGTTGCCGATGGAGATGGCTTCAATTTCATAGGCTTCTATCATCTTGCGGAGTTTGGAGGCCGCTTCACCGGTTTTATTGACCGGAGGATGCGGGTAGATATTCTCATTGTGCAGCAAGTTGCCTTGCGCATCGAGGCAGACGACTTTGCAGCCGGTACGGAATCCGGGGTCGATGGCGAGCACCCGTTTCTGTCCGAGAGGAGGAGAGAGAAGCAGCTGGCGGAGATTCTCCGTAAATACGCGGATGGCTTCGTCGTCGGCTTTTTCTTTGGACTGGGCGGCAAATTCTGTTTCGATGGAAGGTTTGAGCAGACGTTTGTAGGCGTCGGCAGTGGCTTCCTTTACCTGATGGCTGCATTCATTATTGCCATGTACGAACTGGCGGTCGAGGCGTTCCAGACAGGCTTCGTCATCCGGACTGATGGATACTTTCAGCAACCCTTCGGATTCTGCCCGGCGGATGGCGAGCAGGCGATGGGAAGTGCAGCGTTTCAGCGATTCGGAGAAGTCGAAATAATCCCGGTACTTGGCGGCCTCTTCCTCTTTTCCTTTCACTACCTTGGCGGTGATTTCCGCCTGACGGGTGAACTGGTTACGTATGGCGTTGCGGGCACGCTCGTCCTCATTCACTTGCTCCGCGATGATGTCACGGGCACCTTTCAGTGCGTCTTCCGTATCCTTTACGTCGCCTTTGACGAAGGTGGCGGCTTTGGCGGTGAGGTTAGGCTCCCTTTGCAGCATCATGATCATGGCCAGTGGTTCCAGTCCCTTCTGACGGGCCGCTTCGGCACGGGTCTTCCGTTTGGGTTTGTAGGGGAGGTAGATGTCCTCCAGTTCCGTAGGATTCCAGGTGGCGTTGATGCGCTTTTCGAGCTCCGGAGTGAGTTTGCCTTGCTCGTTGATGGTACTGAGGATGGTTTCCTTCCGTCTGGCTATGTCGCACAACTTGTCATGTTGCTCCTTGATGTTCTCTATCTGTACTTCGTTCAGTCCGCCGGTAGCTTCCTTACGGTAACGGCTGATGAAAGGGATGGTGGCACCTTCGCCCAACAAGTGGAGGGTACTGCTGATTTGTCTTTCCGGAATTCCCAGTAATCCGGAAATCATTTGATGAAATAGTTCCATAAACAATTTTTTTGTGAATGAATGAGCGACAAAAATACACATAAATCTGTTATAGCCGACAAGTTTTAGTATATTTGCAAGCTAAAATGAGATAGTAACACTTCAAAACTTACAAGTATGATGAGATATATAGGATGCCTGTTTATCTGTTTACTATGGCTTTTCCGGGCCACAGCGTTATTTGCTGTCTCTAACGATCAGAAACCCATCCTGATTATCTGCTCCTACAATCCCGCCGCTCATCAAACTTCGGTCACTATCTCCGACTATATGGAAGAATATAGCAAATTGGGAGGGAAACGCGATATTATCATTGAAAACATGAACTGCAAAAGTTTCTCCGAAGCCCCGCTTTGGAGCGGTATGATGACGCAGATTCTTTCTAAATATCAAGGGGAGAAGCATCCGGCGCAGATTATTCTGTTGGGACAGGAAGCATGGGCGGCGTATCTGTCGCAACGGGATTCGATACAGGTGAAGGTGCCGGTGATGTGTAGTCTCGTCAGCAGTAACATCGTCATACTGCCCGAGGATACGGTTGCCGGACTGGACACATGGATGCCGGAATCGGTCGATCTCTTTACCGACCACATGAATATACCGGAATTGAAGTCGGGATTTATCAATCAGTACAATATAGAAGATAACGTCCGGATGATCAAGGTGTTTTATCCGAAGACGGAACACATCGCTTTTATTTCGGACAATACTTACGGCGGCGTCACCATGCAGGCACTGGTGCGGAAGGAAATGAAGAAGTTTCCCGAAATCGACCTGATCTTGATGGACGGCCGGCGGCATACTATCTATACGATTGTAGAAGAATTGCGTCATTTACCGGAGAATACGGTGATCATGGTAGGCACGTGGCGTGTGGATATGAACGAAGGTTATTTCATGCGGAATGCTACTTATGCCATGATGGAGGTTACTCCGACCATTCCGACTTTTACTCCCTCATCGGTGAGTCTGGGGTATTGGGCGATCGGCGGAGTGCTGCCCGATTACCGGAAACTGGGAAAGGACATGGCATTGGCATCTGTACAGATTGATCAATATCCGGCGGATGAACAGCAGCACCTTTCCGTGATTGGCAGCAAGGCCGTACTGGACAGCCGGAAGGTGAAGGAGTGGGGACTGGACCCGGATATCCTTCCTTTTGATGTGGAGATTATTAATCAGACTGTATCATTCTATCAGCAATATACTTATCAGATTTGGTCGGCGTGTGCACTGTTTCTCATCCTTGTGCTGGGTTTGTGCATCTCGCTCTTCTACTATTTCCGCACCAAACGTCTGAAGGACGATCTGCTGAAGTCGGAAAAAGACCTGCGGGTGGCTAAGGACCGTGCAGAAGAATCGAACCGTCTGAAAAGTGCTTTCCTCGCCAATATGAGCCATGAGATACGTACGCCTTTAAACTCCATTGTAGGTTTCTCGGATGTGCTCGCTGTGGGTGGCAATACGGAAGAAGAACAGCAGACCTATTATCAGATTATCAAGACAAATTCGGATTTGTTGCTTCGCCTGATCAATGATATTCTTGATCTCTCACGCCTGGAAGCGAACAGGGTCACGTTGACTTGGGAAGAGTGTGACGTGGTGCAGCTATGCAGGCAGGTGGTGGCATCTGTCAGCGTTTCACGGCAGTCCGGCAATCAGTTCCTGTTTGTCAGCGATTATGAGTCGTTTCGGATGACGACAGACATACAGCGTATGCAGCAGGTGATTATCAATCTGATGTCTAATGCGGATAAGTTCACCAGGAAAGGGCAGATAACACTGGAATTTTCGGTGAATGAAGAGACGGAGATGGCTGTATTCTCTGTGACGGATACAGGGTGCGGCATCCCGAAAGAGAAACAGAAACTGGTATTTGAGCGCTTCGAGAAGCTGAACGAATATGCCCAGGGAACAGGTTTGGGATTATCTATCTGTAAATTGATTGTGCATAAATGGAAAGGGGATATATGGATCGACTCCGAATATACGGGAGGTGCACGGTTCATGTTCTCACATCCGCTTAAAATAGAAAAAGAATGAAACGATTTGCATGTGTTTACGTATGGCTTCTTTGCCTCGTGCTCTCAATTGCGGCACAGGAAAAAGTAGTGAAGCTGAAAATTGTACAGACAAGTGATGTACATGGTAATTATTATCCTTATAATTTTATTACCCGTAAGGATTGGCAGGGCAGTCTGGCACGAATATACGCTTTTGTGGAGAAAGAACGCGAACAATATAAGGAGAATCTTATTTTACTCGACAACGGCGATATATTGCAGGGGCAACCGACTGCCTATTACTATAATTATATAGATACAGTATCACCCCACCTATGCGCGGAAATGATGAACTACATGAAATATGATGCCGGAAATATGGGTAATCATGATGTGGAGACAGGCCGAGCCGTGTTCGACCGCTGGATAAATACCTGTGACTTTCTCGTATTAGGAGCTAATATCATCGATATATCGACCGGAGAACCTCATCTTCCTCCTTATAAGGTCATGGAACGTGACGGAGTGAAAATCGTAATCCTTGGAATGATCACCCCTGCTATCCCTGCATGGCTCTCGGAGAACCTGTGGAAGGGACTGCGTTTCGACGACATGGAGGAGACTGCACGCAAATGGATGAAGATCATCCGTGAAAAAGAGAATCCGGACTTGATGATCGGCTTGTTCCATGCGGGGCAGGAGGCTTTCAAAATGTCCGGCAAGTATAATGAAAACGCTTCTCTGAGTGTGGCGAAGAATGTCCCCGGATTTGACATTGTACTGATGGGACACGATCATGCGCGCGAATGTAAGAAAGTGATGAATGTGGCAGGTGATTCAGTACTGGTCATTGATCCGGCAAGCAACGGAATTGTTCTGTCCAACATCGATGTGACCTTGAAACTGAAAGATGGGAAGGTGCGCAGCAAAGATATAAAAGGAGTATTGACCGAAACGAAAGATTATGGAATCAGCGAGGACTTTATGAAGCATTTTGCTCCTCAATATGACACTGTCCGTAACTTTGTCTCTAAAAAGATCGGTACATTCACCGAGAGTATCTCAACCTGTCCTTCTTTCTTCGGACCGTCTGCTTTTATCGACTTGATCCATACCTTGCAGCTTGATATCACCGGTGCGGAGATATCCTTTGCAGCACCGCTTTCATTTGATGCGAAAATAAATAAAGGTGATGTGTTTGTCAGCGATATGTTCAATCTGTATAAGTATGAGAATATGCTATATATGATGACTTTATCCGGAAAAGAAATCAAGGACTATCTGGAAATGTCTTATTTCATGTGGACCAACCGGATGAAGTCTCCGGACGATCATCTGCTCTGGTTTAAGGAGAAACGTCGCGAAGGTGCGGAGGACAGAGCTTCTTTCCAAAATTTCAGCTTCAATTTTGATTCAGCATCGGGAATTATTTATACCGTAGACGTCACCAAGCCGCAAGGGGAGAAGATTACGATTATCAGCATGGCAGACGGCAGTCCTTTCCTCATGGATAAGATTTATAAGGTGGCTTTGAACTCTTACCGGGGGAATGGCGGTGGAGAACTGCTGACGAAAGGATCAGGCATCCCGCAGGAGAAATTGAAAGAGCGTATCATCTTCTCTACGGATAAGGATCTTCGTTTCTATCTGATGAATTATATAGAAAAGAAAGGTACTATGGCCCCGAAGGCATTGAACCAATGGAAATTCGTTCCTGAAAAGTGGACTGTTCCGGCTGCTGAACGTGATTATAAGTTTTTATTCGGAGATAGTCAATAAGTAGGCAAAAGTGTTCTTTTTGACAGATAATCTCTCGCCTTAGGTTGAACATCTCATTATTACTGGTATCTTTGTCGCAACCAAAAGAGAGAGTGTATGGATATGCAAGTTGTTCCTAAGATAGGTATTTCTTCGGTAGTTCATTCTAAACATATAGATCCGGGTAGTATTGATGTGGTCGGCAATGATATAGCGCTCTTCGACACGGAGAGCGTTATTTCCCTTTATAATGGCCCCAGTAAACTGGAAGTGGTGAGCATCGGACTTTGTCTGGAAGGCTCTACTCGTTTTAATATCAGTCTGCGTGAGTTTGAACTGATTCCGGGCAGAATGGTTATTGCGTTGCCCAATCAGATAATCGAACATCGTCAGTTCAGTTCCAATTTCAGAGGGATTTTCTTTGCTGTATCAAAAAGTCTGTTGGAATCATTGCCCAAAGTTGGTAATGTGCTTTCATTCTTTTTCTTTCTGAAAGATTACCCTTGTTTTGATCTCAATCTGCACGAGCAGGAGATGATTAAGGAGTATCATGCTTTCATCAGAAAGAGATTGAAAAATAAAGACGATAGGTACCGTAGGGAGGTAGTAATGGGATTGATGCAGGGCTTCTTCTTTGAGCTTTGCAATATTTTCAACAGTTATGCTCCGGATGCTTCTGCCGTTGTCAAAAGTAAAAGTCGTAAAGAATATATATTTGAGCGCTTCTATGAATCTTTGGTTCAGTCTTATCAGTCGGAACGCAGCGTGAAGTTTTATGCGGATCAGTTGTGTCTGACGCCGAAACATCTGTCCGGAGTTGTCAAGGAAGTCAGCGGGAAGACGGTAGGGGAGTGGATTGACGAATTAGTGATCTTGGAAGCGAAGGCACTCTTGAATTCTTCGAGCATGAACATACAGGAGATAGCCGACCGTTTAAACTTTGCCAACCAGTCGTTCTTCGGTAAGTACTTTAAGCATTATACCGGTATGTCTCCCAAAGAATACCGGAAAAGCAGATAGCTCCCCAAAATTACAAAACTACAGAACACCTGAACGTACTCGGCTCAATGTTTCCGGTGTCATCAGCAGGTATGAAGCGATGTGTGCCAAAGGTGCCCGTTTGATGATTTCCGGATGAGTTTCGAGCAATAGATTATAACGCTCGCGGGCGGATTCGAAACGCCAGGAATCGGCTTTGGTTTGCGATACAATCAGAGAATATTCCAGTATCTTCCGATAGAACATATTGATTTCCCAGTTTTGCTTTGTCAGCTGCATCATTTTGTCATAAGGGAACAGATAGATGACAGCAGGCTCCAGTGTCTCTATGATCAATCGGGTAGGGACTTGTTTCAGCAGGCTTTCGATACACATCAGGATACAGCCTTCGTATGAGAAGTGTTCGGTAACGTCTTTCCCGTTTTTATAATAATATTGCCGGAGCATCCCTTTCCCGACAAAAACTAATTCATGGGCTACTTCTCCTTCATTAAGTGCGATCACTCCTTTAGGATATTCCTCACGTATCAGGATGCTTTCTATCTGTCGGCGTCCCTCTATACTCATTTCGGGAAAGCGGGAATTTACGACGGCATTTACAGTTTCTCTTAGTAGTGTATCCATGTCATTATAGTCTTGTTATGTGCAAAAGTACTAAAAACGGTTGATATAAATCAAGTTGATTCAAAAAAGATGTATCTTTGTCTCCAAAATAAGGATGTAATATGATAATGAATAAGATAATAGGAATAGCAGCTTTACTGCTTTGTCTGACAGGTTGTGTCAGAGATAATGATGCAATATATTACCCTGTAGGCGATGTGGATATTGAAAGAGGAGGTCCGGCGTTGGAAGTCGGAGAGGGGGATGTATTGGTAGCGCGGAGTTTTAATGAAGAAGATTATGTGCTGGATACGATAGCTCAATATCCGAATGACCCGACTTTGGGTAAACTGACATTTATGATTGACTTGAAAAATCAACAGAAAGATCTGAATGTGGCGGATTTCAACGGCGTGGGTAAATCAAAACTGACCATGAGCCTTGGCTATAAGGATGGTAATTATCCATCAGAGAGTCAGGTCCCCATTTATACTTCTCAGGACGTCACGGCTAAATATGCAGTCAAACTTCGTCTGAAAGGAGAATTGCTTGTATCCGGTGATGAATGGATGATCGATTATGTGTATGCGCAGCTGGCCAGCTTGTTTCAGCCTTATCCGCCTGCGAATTTCCCCGAAGTCTTTATGTGTAAGGGAGGTATGAAGCTGGGAACTTTCGATTCATTCCGAAGAACATGTACATTCGATATCACTTATGATCGTTCCGACCTCTCTTTTAGTCAATTATACTTCAATTTATTTATCAACCTGGCCGGTCAGAAGCGGGAAAACAGAGTCCGACTGCGGATTGATAAAGAGTCTTACTTTGAATTGTACGAGCAGAGTGAAGAAATGTAAGTAAGCAGCGTTTTTCTTCATTTGTTGGCGGGTATCCATGTGAAACACAATCGTTTTACATGGATATAACATTCTTTTACAGAAAAAACTTTGAATGCTCAAATAATTATTAAATCTTTTAACATCTTAATACAATATCAATAAGCATATCCTTCTTTTTTTAATTATGCTTATTTTACCTCTTCTACTTTATATTCATCCTTCACTTTCCTGCATTTAAAGACGCAGTAATCCGGATTATTTAAAGCGTTATCAAGGCTTTGTGGCAAAACGATCTCTTTCGTCTGTTTGTTGATTGCTATCAATGCGTAATAAATACCTTCTTCTTTGCATTGTTCAATCAATACCTTTTTCAATTCTTTTACGTTATATTCCATTTCTTGAGATATGAACATAATAAAAAAAGCCTCTTACTTCAATGTAAGAGGCTAACTAAAATAGAGTAGTGGGTACGAGAATCGAACTCGTATTACATGCGTGAGAGACGTAATTTCCTAATTTTAATCCCACTGATTATCAAGCCTTTATCCATAATCTAAAAATCATTTGCATTAAATTTGCATTGAGAAATCAAAATAAATGCCATGATCTATGAATACATTTATAGCATGCGAATCTTTCAAAGAACTTTTTGCGTTACAAAGTTAATCAATCAATCAAAAATAGCAAACTTTATTCGTTTGAATTTAAAGCTATCTGTTTCTAATCTATCCGGCTAATAGTAAAAAGTACTATTATGACAGATGAAGAACTAAGAACATTTTGCGTTGAGCAAGCTGTATTAATTTTTGCCAAGAAAGAACAGGTTAAAACTATGGGATTCCGCGATATGGAAGACATGACCTTGCTTGAATTATCAGATAGACTCTATAATTATATCAGAACCGGAGAGCAAAGTTTTATTCCTGCTTCTTTATCTTATTTGAAAAAAAAATAATACCGATCTATTTATTAACAATTAAAATTTATCTTATGGAATGGATTTCTGGCATTGTAATATTATTGATTTTCTCGCCACTTGCTATATTTATTTTTGGCTCTGGGGTGTATTTGATTTATCGGATTGTATCTGATTTATCATCTCAAAAAGCCGAGGAACTTGAACGTCAGAAGCGGAAAGCCGAGGCAGAACCTCTAGTGCAATACCTAAAAGAGTACTATCCACTCGTTTATCGTGCGATTTTTCCCGATTAATAAGTTCCCATGAATTAACAATAAGCCTAGCAATATCACTTAATGTTTCCGCATCATTTAAGTTTATTGCATACTCCAACATAGTTTTTAATGTCCTTATCATACCCGAAAAGTCCTTAGTTGCATAATCCACTTTTATGCCAATGCCAGTAGCTTGGTATAGAGTGGCGGCGGAAGCTCTAGCAGCAGATATAGACAAATCTTCTTTCACTTTATTTGTTCTTTCGTCGAACATTTCTTTCATTCTTTTATCCAAAGTGACAGAATTATATATCTGATATCCTAATATAACTACTACTCCTATACTGGTTAGAGTCACTGATATACCTATTGCCCATGATAGCCATGAGTCGGTAAATGTAATAGGTTCACATCTAATCAGTGCAGTAACGCTACATATAATCGCAGCGATCGACAAACAGTTACTCCAGTATGATTTAATCCGGTTTTTCATGTTGTTGCGGGGTTAGTTATTCGATTAAAGAACCATCTTCGATATTTAATTTAAACGACTTTGTTTCTTTAGCACCGTCTTTATAAACTAATTCTAGAACAATTTCAACGATTTCCTCATTAACATCAACTTCTAGCCGTTTTACGATGGCATCTTTGTCTCCATGCACAAAACGCCATACTTCATTAAAATCTTCTTTAATATCCTTTAAGATGATATAATTACCATCTGCCTGAATAAAACGATAAGTGTCGATTGGGTGAGCATTGAGAAAGGAATCATAATTCCATGTTTTTGCAGATTTATATATTAAATCTAGTCCGCTGCTATAAATGTAAAAATCATCACTAGCATATCTCGATAAGTTTTCATTCGCTGTTGCCACTATTTCTTTGTCATACCAAGGCATTAGCTTATTTGGTCTGCCTATCGTATTGGCGTATTTTATTCGTTTGGTAATTTTATTATCATGTAATATTAATAGTTCCGTAATACCTAATCCATATTTCTCTTCGGAATATTCCAACAACATATATACATCTTTCTCATTTTTTATTATATCTAGAATGTAGCATCCTTGAATCGTATATTTTTTAGTTTCTCCGAAATATAGATTTGCGGTTTGATTGAGTCCTCCTTCTATTACAGTTGGAAATTCTACGATTTTATCTTTTGTTTCTGTGTTATATATGCCAATACAATATGAAGCGTCTTTGATCCAAGTTGAATATGTTTTTCCGTCCAAATCTATACTAGAGTCTTTAGTTGTTTCGTCAAATGGAATGTCTTGCAATAAATAATTGTCTTCCTTACTGCACGCTTGCAGGCATAATATAGTAAACATTGCCGTGATCGATTGTATTAATAGCTTTTTCATTTTGTTTTGTTATTAGTGATTGATGATGTTTTATTTGGTCGTTATTATTAACTGTTTTCCTAAAAGTCTAATAAATTATTATCTGTGAATTTTGCTTTCTTTTCATAATTTTTTTGAGATTGCAAGATAGCATTCCTTAGTCTCTTATTAAACTTGCCAACCCAATTGTTCTCCAAATAATCAATATCATATGGCGAACTATCTATAATCCATCTTATTTTGATCACTTTATGCTGTGTTAACAGGTTAGCATCTGGAATATTATAGAACGTTTGAGTAAAATATCTTTTAGGCATATGGACAGAACTAACGTAGTATCCTGCCATTTCGTAATTCCACGGTGAATACTCTGTATTTAATTTCAGCGTTATAATGCTATCATTGTCTAATTTTAGATAACAATTTTCATCCTCATGAATTGCATAATATCCATTTGATGCAGGCTTATATATACTTAACATGAAAGTATAATCTTCTGCACATATCACTCGCATTGCGGTATGCCAATAACTTCCAGTAAATCCCGGTTCGCTATGAAATTCATCACTTACTCCCCATTGGTAATCCTTCTGTTCTTTGACATCGACGACTTTTTGCCCGAAACTATTGAAGCTAATCAATAGCAGTGTTATAGTTAATAGCTTTTTCATTTTGTTTTGTTATTGGTTATTAGTCTAAATCCATGTTTTCACGCTTACCACACCGACGACTAGTGCCCAATCGTGTATTTCATTAACCGGAACATCATAAGGTTTAAAACCTTCCTCCTTATTGAAAGGAACACATCTTATATATCCTTCCTGTTCTGATTCCTCGACCTTTTTTATCATTATACCGTCGTATGTTGCTAAAGCGTATACCTCACCCCATCTTACGTGTGATCTAGTTGTAACGATCCGGCACCCTACAATGTCCCGATCATTAATGCTCCGTTCTGGGACGTTTCTGTTAATCATACTACGACCTCCAGCGCGGATCGTGAAATCACAACCGGGCATATCGGGGATAATATATCGCTCACAGTCTCCTTTTGTTATTGCAGAGTTAAAGCCATTGGGCAGACCACATGAAGCGGTCACTACGTCTATATGCGGAATGGCTTTGCCTTTTAGGTCATCGTAATGAAGGGTATAGTTATTGTTTTCTAAAGGGCTATCTTGTTGTTTTTCGGTTGAACAATTTAAATTTGATCCAAATCTTTTGTTGATATAAGTTTCAATAACGTCCAATCTTAGACTACTTGGCGTTGTTATCCCTTCATAGTAATTAGTTAATGTCGATTTGCTCATTCCTAAATCTTTAGCCAATTCGTATCTGCTAACTATTTCTTTATCAATTAGAAATCTTAGTTTTTCAAGTGTTTCCATTATTGGTTATTATTTGGAAATAGTCTAAATATGGACTATTTCGGTTAATTATTGGACTATTTGTTTTGCATAGTCCAATAATGGACTTATCTTTGTCGCATCAAAGTTAATCAATCAATAAAGAACTAACAAATAAAACAAAGGAATTATGAAAACAACAAGAATGAACACAACACCAATTAAACCAACATTGCAAGCGATGGAAGTAGGGCAAAGAATCTATTTCCCGCGTAATCGAAGGAAATCAGTTAGAACAACCGCATCCGATTTAAAAACCGATGAAGATAAGATTTTTAGAACTTGGATCGACGGAGATAACATTTATGTTGAACGCAAAGAATAACAAACAATGGGAAGAACTAAAGCAATCGGAAAAGTTGAACCAATCGCAAAGAAATGGCTCAGCAAAGACGAGGCAAAATCCTACATAGGTTGCTCGGATGACTTTTTAAGAACACTCCGAGAGAATGCACTCGTTTCTTTCTCCCAATTCGGGAAGATGATCTGGTATGATATATCAAGTATAGATAGATTCATACAAAGTAATAAAGTAGTATAACACACTAAAACAAAACATCATGCTAACACTCAAACAAAGTCCTATCGCTATCATCTTAATGCTCCTAGCGTGCAGCCTCGCAGAAGGCGAACCGAAACCGGGCAAACTTATCATCGCACTTCTGATCGTGTTTCTAACGATTATCTATGTGCTAGTCTGTAACTATATAAACGTAAAAAGACATGGCGGCGAATCATCAATGTATCGGTAATTGTCGAATGTGTACGGTGCTAGGCGCGTGTCCTGCTGATACTCTAACTTGCGAAGATTGCGGCGAGGAAATCGAACCGGGCGAAGAGATCGAAATAGAAGTCGAAACGTATGAACGCGGCAGACGCGGTACAAAGATAATCACTGTTTGCGCTCGCTGTTATGAGTCGCTTTATCAAGGTGGAAACGATAACTTTTAAATAATAAGAACATGGCAACTAAAAATAAAATGATTAGAACTAGACTAGACGATGAGACTCGCGAAAGGCTTTTAAATATAGTCGTAAAATACGGATTTAAATCAGAATATCAGGTACTAAAATTGCTTGTTGCAAATTTAACTCAAAATGAGGAAGCCGTCATTCTCTCTTTGCTAAAAATGAAAACAGTCAATAAAAAATAGATAAATTATGACACATTGGAAAACTCAATTTAATTATGACTATTTAGGCGCTTACAGCCTACCGGACGGTAAAGATATAATTCTCACCATCCGCGAAACGAAAAGAGAACAGGTAGTCGGTGCGTCTGGAAAGAAAGAAGAATGCTTCGTCGCTTACTTCTTCGAGAATGTAAAACCTATGATCCTCAACCGGACGAACTGCAAAACTATGACGAAGATTTTCAAAACACCGAATTTCGAGGAATGGATAAACAAGCAAATTCAGATTGGCGCGGTAATGGTGGACGCTTTCGGCGAAAAGGTTGATTCGCTCCGTATTCGTCCATTCATCCCGAAAGTTGAAACTTCACTATCTGCGGTTGAAACTGGATCGGTGATCTGGAAAAACATTCTAGACGCATTGGCGGGCGGCTATACAGTTGCGCAAGTCCAAATGAAATACAAACTAACAAAAGAACAAATCAAAGAATTAGTAGCACATGAAATCAAGTGAACAAAAGGAATTTGAATGGAAAGAAAAGAGACGTGGCAAAATAACAGCCTCTACGCTTCCCGATTTGATGAAAGCGGGCAAAGGATGTCCGTTCGGTAAAGCCGCGTTGGATGCGATGTATTTAGTACGATACGAGCGTAGGACCGGGATGATGCGAGAAAACGGAAGTGCAAAGGCTTTTGATTGGGGGCACGACAACGAATCGTTAGCGGTTGAGTGGGTACGGAGTCAATTAATGAACGAGATCAAGTCGTGTACAACCGATTTTTACGACATTGTTTTCAATGAACCGTTTGAAGGGTTCGGAGATTCACCCGACTTCTATGTGTATGGATTCGACGGGAAAGTTATCGCTCTAGGCGAAATCAAATGCCCGATGTCGCAGGGTAAAATCGAATCTTTACAATTCGGGAATACCATCGACGAAAAAGACGAATATTATTGGCAGTTCCTCGGTCATTTCCTCGGTCGCACGGACGTAGATAAGTTGTATTATGTCATTTATGATGGCTACGTGAACGACGGTCGGATACTTGAAATGAATCGCGCCGATCATGTGGAGAATATAAAGAAACTCTATGACCGTATCCGGTTAGCTAGTGAAATGATAGACGAATCTATTCGTTCCGGTCTGGATTTACTTGATTGTGTCGATAAGGCAAAATCGGTCCTAGAATTAAAGATACAGATCGAAGCGTTAAAGCCGGATGCGAAAAACAGCGTACCGATCAAAAATCAGATTTATAAGCTACGGAAAGAAATACGCAAACTGACAAAGAAATAACCGTCACAACACTAACACAACACGATTAATCACATTTTTTATAAACACTTTAATAAACACGAAATTAATGAGTAAATCTAGAGTTATAGAAAATATAAAATGTCTCATGGGTGCCTAACATGTTCGTTGTCAGAAACCAGCACATTAGAGCAAAAGATTATAGACAAAATAAAATTCGCAGATAAATATAATATCCCTTATGAGGGTTTAATCGAACTAATTAAAGAAATGAATTTATGATGCACACTTGGTTTTTAACAAAAATCCGTTACGAAAAAGTAATGGAAAACGGAATGCAAAAGAAAGTAACAGAACCGTATTTAGTCGATGCGCTGAGTTTTACCGAAGCAGAAGCGCGAATAACCGAAGAAATGACTCCGTTTATCTCCGGTGAGTTTACAGTGTCCGACATTTCCCGCGCACATTATAGCGAGATATTTACGAGCGAAGAAGATTCTGCCGATAAATGGTATGCCGGACGACTCGCTTTTATTACGGTGGACGAAGTAATCGGCAAAGAAAAGCGGACTTATACGAATGTTCTGGTACAAGCCGCAGACATCCACGACGCAATGAAGAAACTCGACGAAGGTATGAAAGGAACGATGGCGGATTATTCTTCGATTTCGTTGAAAGAAACGGCGATTGTAGATGTCTACCCATATGGAGTAAAGGAGGGAGAAAGTAAATGAGAAAGATTCTGTTTGTTTTAATGGCTCTTTGCCTGTTCTCGTGTGATCGGAATGGATTAAATAACCATTTGGTTAAAGATGCCAAAGGCAATGTCTATTTTTTAAGAAGTATTTCGGGCAATGGATACCATGTATACAAATGTGATTCCCTTGCGGCTGATTCTCTTAAATTCTAATAATAAGCCGGGTGAAAGTCCCGGCAAATCGGATAAGTGGCGGAATTGGTAAACGCTCCACCCTAGTGCGTGGAATTGGTTCCGATCGTGACGGACGTTCGCAAGCGGTCTGCGACAAATCTCGGTTCAAATCCGAGCTTATCCACATTCACAAACCAAAATAAAGACATGGCAAAGTATAACAATGTAAAGATAGAGGGATACGACTCTAAAAAGGAGTATCGGCGCGCTAAGGAGTTGAAACTACTCGAAAAGAAGGGGATTATAACCGGATTGCAAGAGCAAGTAAAATACGAGCTTATTTCGCCTCAATATCGTTTCTATGAAGTGCAGGGAGTGCGGAAGATGCTGCGTAAAAAGGAACTTCTAGAACGAGGCGTTTACTATATCGCGGACTTCGTTTATTATCGAGATGGCGAGTATGTCGTTGAGGATACGAAAGGAGTTCGAACAAAGGAGTATATAATCAAACGGAAGCTCATGCTTTACGTTCATGGAATCAGAATAAAGGAGGTATAAAATGGCAAAGAAAACAACACAGGTACAAAAAAGCGATTGCCGGACGTGTCGGAATGGCGGAGAAGAGAAGAATTTTATTTGTTATTGCTCCGTCCTTAAAGTGGGGCGGTCCATAGGGATAAGGATTTGTAGTTATTATGTAGCGCGATAGACTTAATAAGTGTGATGAATATAGACGGATATACGCTAACTGAGAAGATGAGAAAAGCGAGACGACGTTTCAGATTTACCGCCACCGAACAAGCCCTATTTTACGAATTAGTGGCTATTTGTAACGGCGAAGATTGGAGGGACGTTTTCGATTGCTCGAACATTGAACTTTGTTTTGCGCTTAACGTGAACGAGAGAACACTTGTAAAAGCTCGCGAGTCTTTGATAAATGCAGGATTGATTTATTATAAATCTGGTAAAAGTAGACGTGTTGTTAGTTCCTATTCTTTTGTGAAGGAGTTTAAAACTACCGTAATGACTACCGTAAATAATACGGTAGATAATACGCCCGATAAACCAACCGATAAGAGGGGAGATAAGACAACCAATAGTACTACCAATAGTACAGACTATAATAAACTAAAACAGAAACCAAACGAAAATATACTCTCTAAAGTCTCTCATGGAGATTTTGATTTTATATCTAACGAGTTTTTAGAGACGTTTATTCTTTGGCTTGAATACAAAAAAGACAGACGGGAAAATTACAAATCGGAAAAGTCGCTTAAAGCGTGTTACAGCAAATTAGTGAAATTGAGCAAAGATAATCCGGCGATTGCATCTCAAATCATAAATGAAGCGATTGCAAATAATTGGGCGGGATTCTTTGAACTGAAAAACAATAAAAATGAATATGGAAACAAGAAGCAAACAAACTCTACCGATAGCGGCGATACTATCATACGGACTACCGTATTATGATGAGCCGATAGAAATAGGGAAACGCCCGGAATGGTTTAAAGCCTGCTGCGAGTATGTTTGTCCCGATTTTAAGATTGACGACTCCAATAAGAACCTAATGAATCAACTCTTTTTGTATACAGAAGGACGTGGTAAATTAGATACAAACAAAGGGCTATTGTTGAGGGGTGACATTGGGACCGGGAAAAGTACTATCATGCAGATTTTAAACCGATACGGGTATTTCACACGTGGCAAAGCGAAGGGCGGTTATCCAGTCGGCGGTTTTAGGATAGACTCGGCTTCCTTCATTGCGAATAGCTTTTCAATGCGTGGAAAGGATGCGCTAGAGTTGTACACGTACAACAACGGTGCGCCGCGAATGATTTGTTTCGATGAACTAGGACGAGAACCAATCCCGGCGAAGTATTTCGGCACTGAGTTGAACGTGATGCAGTATATTTTCCAATGTCGGTACGAGTTGAGACATGAAGCGATAACCCATGTAACGACAAATCTAACGATCAAGGAAATACAGACTATTTACGGCGCGTATATCGCGGACCGAATAAACGAGATGTTCAACGTTTTGGACTTGAATGGAGCTAGTAGAAGATAATTAAAATAAAGAAACTATGCGAAGAAGAAAAAAGAAATTCGTCTATTTCAAGAAAATTCCGGTTCGCGTCGATCTGGACCAATGGCGGCGACTAGACAAGATCAAAACCGACTACCATTTCAAGAGTACATACGAAATCATGCAGTACATTTTAGGCTGCTTTCTCCGGGTTGCTGATCCGATGCCCGATGATGACGAAGAAGAAGTATTACCGGACGAAATCAAAGAAATGTTCTATGATCTATCAGAAGCAGAACGACATTTCGAGTATGTAAAACCAAAACGGAAACTACCACAGTACAAGGTGGACGAAATGCACGGACAAAAACGATTAGAAGGATTTTAATATGATTAGAAAACTATCAAACACAAATTATTTGCACGACGTTCCCGCAGAGCGGACCGAAGCAAATGAACGAAACCGAAAGTATATAGATCGGTTTGTTTCAGAGAATTATAACGGCTTAGTTGCCAAGTTTTCACCTTTAGACGGCACGATAAATTCAAGCTCATACGGAGCACTCGACAAACTAAACGAAACGATCCTGTCACTTTACACTGATCCAGATTTGCACTTTTCAAGTTGGATCGAAGCGAAACAGTATCTATCGAGTAAGTTTACAGAAAAGGCGATCCGCGTTCCAGTGAAGAAGCCTGTGAAAAGTGAAGTAGGGGAGAATGACGATGAATTTATTAATGATTGAGAAAAGAGCAATGAACATCGGAATATTAGCAGTTGATAGTAATTTTCCCAATCTCGCGCTTATGAAGATAAGCAGCTATCATAAAGCACGTGGAGACAATGTGGAATGGTATAATCCCCTTTGTTCTTATGATAAGGTTTACATTGCAAAAGTATTTAGCTTTACGCTGGATTACGGCTATTACATCAATGCCGATCAAGTCGAGAAAGGCGGTACAGGATATGACATAAGTAAGGTTCTTCTACCGGAAATTGATAGAATGATTCCTGATTACAATCTGTATAATGTTGATAAGAATTTGGCTTATGGCTTTTTGACAAGGGGTTGCCCTAACAAATGCAAATGGTGTGTAGTTCCTGCTAAAGAAGGCAAGATTACCCCATACATGGATATTGAAGAGATAGCTGTCAATGGTCGCAAAAACATAATCCTTATGGATAACAATGTACTTGCATCCGATTACGGTTTACAGCAGATTGAGAAAATTATCCGTCTAGGACTGCGTGTAGACTTCAATCAGGGCTTAGATGCTCGCTTGGTAACAGACGACATCGCCCAGTTACTGGCAAGATTAAAGTGGATGAAGCGCATACGGTTCGGCTGTGACACACCGGGACAGATTGCTGAATGTGAGCGTGCCACGGCTTTGATTGACAAGTACGGATACAAAGGCGAATACTTCTTTTATTGTATCCTGCTTAGCGACTTTAAAGAATCGTTTGAGCGTGTCAATTATTGGAAGAGCAAAGGCGGTCGGTTCTTGCCGCATTGTCAGCCTTACAGAGACTTAAATAATCCTTATCAAATCATACCGCAGTGGCAAAAGGATTTAGCCGGATGGGCTGATAAGAAGTGGATTTTTAGAAGTTGCGAGTTTAAAAACTTCGCCCCACGAAAGGGGTTTGTTTGTAGTGAGTATTTTAATAACAATTAGAGTAAAACAGAATAGAAATGAATCAAACACAGAATGAACCAAAGTACTATTATTCGCCTCGCTTCCGTCACTTTAGTATTTATCAGAGAGAGCCGGACGGATCAGCGACGAAGATAGACGATGCGATAACGCAAGAAGAAGCGAAGCGTAAAGTATACGAATTAAACGGGTGGAATTACAAACCTAAAAACAACACGGTGAAATGAGTAAAGTAAAGCAGTATATCGAACAAGCCACAAACGAGCGCATTCGCTCGCGTGGCTTAATCCGAAAAGTCGCAATCGAAGCGGCACGGATACAGAGAGAGGAAACGAGGCGGCAAGCTATCGAAGTGTATAAACAAATGTGCCCGTCAAAGAATTGCAAAGGTTGTGCGAGTCGGATACATAAACAAGAAACGCAATCGACTCGATGCGATGGAGATTGTGCACGGATTAGGTTACTTATTAACGGACTAGACCGGATCGAAGCGCTATGAGTAGAAACCCGCATTACATTAAGATGATTAACTCGGTTCGATGGAAACAGCTTCGAGCCGAGAAACTACGAAACAATCCGATTTGTGAAGTGTGCGAGGCGAACGATCTAAGCACACTCGCAACGGAAGTACATCACAAGACACCTGTTGAATCCGTACCGCATGAACTCGGAATGAGGCAGCTAATGTTTGATTATAACAATTTGCAGAGCCTTTGTCATGCGTGCCACTCCGAGATACATCGGTGTGCTTTCAGTCACTCGAAGGAGGCGATACAGGCGAATAATCGGAGGGAAACGGAACGGTTTGTTGATAAGTTTCTCTAAGATAAAAATGAGGTTGTGCCAGAGTTTTGACACAACTTCATTTTTGTATTTATAATGATGAAAGATATTCTAATCCTGCCTTATATTTCTCTTGATCCATTTTTAAACTTTCGAGAAAGTCATTAATTCTTGTTTGATCCCTTTCTTCGCCTGTGCATAAGATTTCTAGTTTATTTAAATTATATAATAGATCGGTTCTTTTATCATTCATTTCTCTTAGTTGCGCAAGTATACTGATTCTAGCCACATCATTATAAGTGAATATAGTAATATTTTTCATACCGTTTCTAGTTAATGAAGCGTTAGATTGCTCTTGAAAAAACTTTTCAAAATAATGATAATCCGTGTTTCCTAATGAGTGTCCGAAAAAGATAATGTTTTTGGCTTCTTCTAAATCATATTGGATATTATGAGAATTATAATATGGGCTAAAAGATTTTATCATGAAAAAATATTTAGATAGAATATTGGCTTTATCTTCAAAGCCTAATATTATTGATTTGTCACTAATCTTTCCATGTACATACTCAATGAGATTCTTACATTTCAATGAGCTAATATTGGTGCTAGATAATTGAGTTATTTCTATTAAGTCCGTGTAATTATATGTGTATATTTTATATGGATTATTGACATCGTTAGCTATTATTTTAAATAACTTAAATGCAGTTGATTCATGATTTATCTTATTATACTCTATTTGAGTTAAGTAATCACATAATGAATTGCGTAAGTCGTTAAACTCATCTGTAATATTTTGTCTATCAACTCCCGTAACATACTTTTTTAATTCATTTTCTAAGTCTATCCAATTCATATTTTTATATGATCGGTATATACTCTTGAATAAATTGTTTTTATTTTCATCAAAACAGTTGCTTTCTATGAAATCGGAATATTTAGTTTTTAATCCTAAATCTATGTCAAATCCATTCCCTATTATTAGTAAATTTCTCATGGTATATATGTCTTTGGGGGATAAAGATAAATATTTCAATTTAATATTTCAAACTAAAATGGATCAACTTTTTTTAAGCGAAAAAGCGGGGGGTGTTTTTTTCTTTTTTAACGTTATACACGAAACCCACCTCACCCTGTTTTTACACGCGCGAGCAATTTTTGAAATGAGGGGGTGCTCGTTGGGGGTGAGCTTTTCTTCTCGAACTTCCGCGCTACCAAATACTTGCGATCTTTTCATATATGCAAAAACGCATATAAAAATGAGTGATTTAGACGATATAAAAGAAAAGATTCGCGCCGCGATGAACTCGCAAGGAACATACACATCTGATTTGGATTTGTGTATAACTCTTTGTGCAGGTTCTTACATTGCGTTTAAGATCGCTCTCAATGACATAGCAAAGAAGAAACGTTCGTTTGTTACGGAAGTTTCTCGCGAAGGAAATAAGAAGCTCGTGGCGCATCCGGCTTTCAAAGTTTTATTTGATGCGCTCGAAGTTACTCGCAAACAGTTGCGGGAACTTGGCTTGACACTACAAACTTTGTCCGCGTCTGACGATGACGAGGTAAACGACTTAATAAACGAGGTAGACAAGATAGATCGCGATGGAGAAGGAGACTAGAGACAAACTGATAGCATTAAAGCAGTCGGTTATCTCCGATCTGCATAATATCGACGTTGATTCGTATAAGCTAGGTAAGGCGGACGAAAGATTAAACGTGTATATAAAGGGCTGCATTAATAATCCAGACGCGCACAATCTTTATGAGTTACTAGCCGTTCGTCGCTTCTTTTCATTCCTCGATAAATACGAATTTCGCATCAAGGAAGTTAAGAAATTCGTCACGTTTTACGAGCGTTTGAAGTTCTCCGGCACAAAGGGAAAGACTAGATACAAACTGACTCCGATACAGGTGTTTCAGTTCTCTAACATTTTAGCGTTTTATAAGCCCGGCACAAACAAACGCTTAATTCGTGAGGCTCTTTTATTCGTTCCGCGTAAATTCAGTAAGACAACAAGCGTAGCGAGTCTTTCGATTAACGATTTGTTGTTTGGTGATGCGAACGCACAAACATACGTTGCTGCCAACTCATACAATCAAGCGAAAGTTTGCTTTGATGAAATACGTAATATCTTAAAATCGCTTGATCCTAAGTTTAGACATTTTAAGATCAATCGAGAAATCATATATAACCGCATAAAGGGAAAAACATCTTTTGCCCGTTGCTTGGCTTCCAATCCCGACAAACTCGATGGATTAAACGCAAGCATGGTGATAGTAGACGAGTACTCACAAGCCGATAGCGCCGCGTTGAAGAATGTATTAACTTCCTCAATGGGCGCACGGCTCAACCCTTTAACCGTAGTAATTACGACCGCATCCGATAAAGAAACGGCTCCATTCGTCGAAATGCTCAAAATGTACAAAGCGATCCTACGCGGTGAGATTGAAAATGATTCAATATTTGCGCACATCTTTGAACCGGACATAGACGACGAAGAAGGGGACCCGGCGACATGGCGAAAGGTTCAGCCACACATGGGTATAACTGTTTACGAGGATTTTTATATAGACGCCTATCAAAAGGCTTTGTACAGTGCGCCGGACGCATTGGAGTTTCGGACGAAGTTACTTAATGTGTTTGCAGTTGATTCGACAACGAAATGGATCGAGGCGAAGCAGATCGAAGAACGATTCAAAGGTATTAGAATAGAGAATATCGGTACTTATCCGCTTACGATGGCGGCGGTTGATTTATCCGTTCGAGACGACTTTTCTACGGTTACCTATAATATCTATTCGAAAGAAAGTGGCTCTTTTCATTCGTATACGGATTACTATTTTCCGAAAGGAGCTTTAAAGGATCATCCGAATCGGGAACTCTACGAAGGTTGGGCGGAAGCAGGGTATTTGATTCTTTGCGATGGCGATATTATCGACTATCAGCAAATAGTAAACGATATATTATCACGGGCGAAGTATTTGCAAATTATGGGTATCGGTTATGATCCGTATAAATCGGCTGAATTTGTGAATCTACTTTCTTATTCGGTTGGTAGTGCAAGCGAATATATTAAGCCTGTCAAACAGACATACGGGACGTTTACGAGTCCGATAGAATCGTTTGAACTAGCTTTGTATCGGAATAAACTCACATTCGATCCGAACCCAATCACGCCGTACTGCTTCTCAAATGCGGTACTAGACGAAGATAGGAACATGAATAAGAAGCCAGTCAAGAAAACACATAACGCAAAGATTGATTCGACGATAACAAACCTAATGACATTTCATTTATTCAATAATTATACTGAGTAACACGATAAGACTATGGCATTTGAACTTAATTTAAGAATAGGACGCAACAGAGAAGAAAGACGATCTATGCCGCCCGAAGAGGAAAAAATAGTAGAAGTTAGAGACAAAACAGCTAGGGAACAACCTGTTTCGGTAAAGTCTCCCGAACAGGCTATGCGGTTATCGACCGCGTTTAGATGTACTGATATTCTTTCTGGTACTATTGCTTCTCTGCCGCTATATATCAAACGTAAAGAAGATGCCGGAAACTACAAGGTAGATACCGAAAACGAGTTGCATTATCTGCTGACTAAAAAACCGAATAAGCGCATGAATAGTTACGACTTAATATGTAATGCAATTATTCAAATGGTTAATCGTGGTAATTCATATATTTTCATCAAGAGAATGTTCGGAGATACGGCAGAATTAATACTTTGCTCAAATAATTCTGTTACATACGATATATACAGGGACGAATATACTATTTGTGATGTAATAAATAAGATATATGGTACTTATCCGGCTGAAAGTATTATCCATCTGAAAAATAAGAGTCTCGATGGTGGGTATACAGGTGTTAGTACGATCACGTATGCAAGTACGGTACTTTCTGTTTCTGCTAGCGCTGATAATCAGAGTTTGCGTACTTTTCAGAATGGGAGTAAGATTAAAGGTATTATTTCTGGTGTTAAAGGTGGGGGAAAGGGACTTTCTTCTGTTGGCGATAAACAGACTTCTGACGTAGCGGACCGAGTGGAAAAAGACTTTAATAGCGGAAGGGATATAACTTCCGTGAGCGAGGACATGACTTTTACACAACTTTCAATAACTCCGGCTGACGCTCAGCTACTAGAAACTAAAAAGTTTTCCGTATTCGATATTTGCCGTTTTTATGGTGTTCATCCAGATAAGGTGTTTGCCGGACAATCTACTAATTACAAGGCTTCTGAAATGAGTCAAGTTGCTTTCTTGTCTGACACGCTCGATCCTATATTGTGTCGTATTGAGGCTGAATTTAATGCTAAGTTGATACCTAGAACTGTCTCTGGTATTTATAAAATAGAATTTGACCGTAAAGCCTTGTATAAAACAGATATAGCCACACAAACAGCTTGTATGGAGAAGGAGATACAATACGGCGTGTCAACGGTGAACGAATGGCGTGTAAGCCGTGAAGATAAAGCGCCTATAAATGGCGGTGACATTGCGTTTATGTCCTGTAATGTTGCTCCGATAGACTCTCCTAAGATTAAGGGTGAGATTAGTAGCGAAAAAGACGAGCTACCAAAAACAAACAAAAAAAACATAGAGTAAAAAGCAATGGAAATAAGGAGTTTTACAGAGCTAGGCGCGCCTAAATTATCGGAGGGTAGAGTTATTGAGGGGTACGCTGTTGTTTTTGGGAAAGAAAGTCGTGTGATGTATGATGAGGAAAGGAAACGCTTTTTTATTGAGGTTATCGAACATGGTGCAGCAACCGAAGAACTTATAGCCCGATGTGATATAAAGGCGGTACTAGAACACGATAAACGTAGGCTTTTGGCTAGATGCCGTTATGGTTCGGGATCACTCGAATTAAATTTTGATGAATATGGCTTAAAGTACCGATTCGAGGCTCCATGTACTAGCGACGGGAATTTTGCTTATGAAATGATAAAACGGGGAGACATATTCGGATCGTCTTTCGCTTATTACACTGATGATAAGGATAAAAGTAAAGTTTCATATACAATGAAAGATGGGATGCTGTTGCGTACAGTGCATAAGATTGATTATATATCTGATATTTCCCCTGTTTCAGACCCTGCCTTTTTTGGTACAGATGTAACAGTTAGAAGCCTTGAAAATATAGAACAGCTTCTTAATGGTGACACAAATAGTGATTATTTATCCGAAATAGAAAACTTAGAAAAATTTATTTGACATGACAAAACTAGAAGAAGTAGCTCTGCTTAAAGAGCAAATGAGAAATCTGTTATCACAAGCAAAAACAGAAAAAAGAAGTCTGACAGACGAAGAGCAGACTAAATTCAACGAGTTAATGACTCGTAAAAATCAGATCGTTATTGACGAGACTCTTAGAAGTCTGGAAAGTAGCAAATCTGCAATTTTGCCGGAAAACAAAAGAGCTATCTTTGCAAAGGCTTTATATGACGTTTGTAATCATCGTTCTTTGGAAGAATACGGGAATTTTGCTGATGCAAAGGGACTTAATTTCTCTATGCGTGCGGAGGGTGATCCTGTGAGAACAAGTTCAACCGATGCCGCTCCGATGATCCCGACAACAATCGGTGATATTATCGAACCGCTTGAAAAGGGGCTTATCATTAATAAGTTGGGTATTAAGATGCAATACGGCTTGATTGGCGAATTGATGTTTCCAACATTGGCGGCTGTAGAAGCTACAATTGAAGGCGAGAACACCAAAATAAATCCGACAAAACTGGATATTGGTAATTTAAAGGCGCATCCGTGGCGTTTGGGTATTTCTATCCCATTGTCTAACGACGCAATTGATCAGACAAACGATGCTTTGTTTGATGTCACCGTTAAACAATTGTCTTTGTCAACTGCTCGTACATTGAATAAGATTATGTTTGCCGGAGAAAAGCAGGGACTTGCCTCAAAAGGTGTGTTTGTGAAAGATTCTCCGACAGTGGAGTATGAAGTTGCTCCCACATTCGAGGACGTTGTAGCGCTAGAAACCGCAGTAATGGATGAAAACGTAGATGTTACTGACGGAACGGCAGCATATATTTGCAGTCCGAAAATGTGCGGTAAATTAAAAACTACACGTATTGAAAAAGGTTCTCCCGAAATGGTTCTTAAAGACGGGATGATGAATGGCTATCCGGTGTACATGACTAATTACATGGGTGCGGATGAACTCGGCTTCGGTGTCTTTTCGAACGTTGGTATCGGTCAATGGGGAAAAATTCGAATGACTATTGACGATGTGACTCTAGCAGACACTAACGAAACGAAGTTTACGCTAAACTCAAAGTATGACATTGTTGTAGCTCGCCCAGAGGCATTCGCAATCGCGAAGAAGAAAGCGGTTGCAAAAGTTGCAAAAGCATAACACACTACTAACTACTTAAAAACGAAAAGGCTTTGGCTTCATAGCCTTAGCCTTTTTTCATACTTATAATTATGCCACAATACGTAACACTCGAAGAACTCAAACAACATTTAAATGTTGATTTTGATACGGACGATACATATATAACCGAACTTATTGAACCTGTTCAACTTGTAATAGAGGCGTATTTAAACGCTCCGTTGGAAGGTTTTGTAAAGGATGGAAAAATAGACCGTCGTATCTGGCACGCGATCCGCATACTTATAGCTAATTACTACGCAAATCGCGAATCGGTAACATTTGCTACTCCGCAAGTTATTCCGGGACATGTAGAACTATTGTTGCAACCTTTAAAACGGTACACATAATGCAAGCGGGGTTATTAAACGAAATGATCGCTTTTTACCGTAGCGAGTCAAAACGCGATAACTTGGGCGGTACATCTGAAAGTTGGGTGAAAGTATTCGATAAGCGTGCGTATATCCGTTTTAAGTCTGGTGCACGAAAGGAGGCTAACGGCGAAATCTATAATACGACCGTAAATACGATAATGATCCGTATTTGTAAAGAGATTAACGCTAAAATGCGGATCGAATACGACGGGCAGAAATATAAGATTTTATCTATCAATCACGACCGGAAGCAACAGGCAACGGTTATAGAAGCGGAGGTAATCAATGAGTAATGACAACTACACCGGACGGAACTTATATCGCGTCGAAGTGGACGCAAAAAAGGTAAACGAATTGCTAGACCGTTTAAATGACGATGAAGCAAAGAAAGCGATCAAATCGGCATTAAGAAAATCTATTCTTATCATCCGTAAACAGGCGCAAGAGAATTTAGTTTCTGCCGTTACGGATGCGGAGTTTGGGAGTACTAAAAATGGCGTGTCTTTTAAACCGCTAAAGAACGAAATAAACATAGCTGTTTACCGTAATGCGTCCGGTGCGCGTGTTGATCTATTAGACCGGAGAAAAAAAGGATCGCGCGCTTATATGCTAAAATGGTTCGAATCTGGAACGAAGGAACGATTTACGAAAGAATCTAGTACTAGAAGTTTCTGGACTAATAAAAAGCGCGTTACCAAAAAAGCAGCTTATAGAGGTACTATAAATGCTTCTCACTTCTTTTCCAACGCGGTTAAATCGAAACAGAAGGAAGCGGAAAACTCACTAGAGAAAAATATTATTGATTCTATAATGAAAGTAGTAAATAAAAAGAAATGAGTTTATCAATAGGCGCACACGTATATAAGAGACTAAGCGATTCTACGGAGTTGGCAAAGTTGGTTACTGATAAAATCTATGCGATCTCAACCAAAACGGAAACATCTTTTCCGTTCGTAATCTACAAACGTAGCTCTCTAGTACCGGAGTATACAAAAGATCGTTACGGGACCGGGGATACTGTTTCGGTTGAGGTCGTTGTAGCTAGCGACAATTATCTGAACTCTATTACTATCGCGGAGGAAGTGCGCAAGGCATTAGAGAATAAGCGAGGAAGCTACGACAGTTTCGATGTGATTGACGCAAAGTTAATGAGTGCGGACGAAGATTTTATTGAAGATACTTTTATTCAACGCCTCGTATTTTCTTTTAAAACAGAATGAGTAACTAATAAAACACGATTAAAATTATGAGTAAAGCAAAAGCAGCATTAGGAAAGGACATGATGCTATTCGCAGAGAGTAAAGCGTTAGCCTTAGCGACTTCCTGTAAACTAGGTTTGTCGGCTGAAACTATCGACACGCAAAGTAAGGACTCCGGCATTTGGACGGAAAAGGACATTAAAAAGCTGTCTTGGAACGCTTCGAGTGATAACTTGTTTAGTGCTGACGCTGACGCGAATAGCTACGACAAGTTGTTTGCCTTGTTTATTGCGCATAAACCTATTACACTGAATTTTGGCATTGTAGCTAATGCGAATGAAAACGAAATGCCTGTAGCAGGGTGGACGCTTGCACCCGGTTCCTACACTGGTAAGGCGGTTATTACTTCTTTAGAAGCGAATGCGCCAGATGGAGATAAAGCGACTTTCTCAATTTCCTTTGAAGGTACGGGACCGCTTAAAAAAGAAACTACCGTACCTGCTAGTAAGTAATCATGGGCGGCGTTTTGCCGCTCTAAAACTATTCTCAATGAAAACAATATCAATTAACGGGAAAGAATTTATACTGAAATACTCGCTTCGGGCGTTCTTCATCTTTGAAAATCTATCCGGCTATCCGTTCCAATTCGGTAAAATGATAGACGAATTTCTTTTGTTTTATTCGTTCCTACTTGCAAATAACGAATCGTTCACAATAGAATTTGACGAGTTTATAGATTCGTGCGAAAGCGATCTGACATTATTCAATCAGTTTAAGACGCTTCTTTTGGACGAGATTAAACTACGTTCGCAGTCGGCAGGAAATGACGTAAAAAAAAAGAAGGTGACGACGCGGAAGAAAAAGCAGTAAGTATCCGCGAACTCTATTCGCGTGTTGTCGGAGAGGGCGGTATCGCTCCTGATTACTTCCTCGATAAAATGAGCTTTATCGAGGTCGAATCGTTTCTAGACGGATTGAATCGACGCAATCGCGAGTCATGGGAGCAAACTAGATTGCTAGGCTACATTATAGCACAATCGAATAGCACAAAGACACTAAAGCAAACCGACATACTCCGCTTCCCGTGGGATGAAGAAGAGAAGAAAGATACTAGCGTAACTAACGAGGATATGAAACGGCTTAGAGCTAAAGCGAAAGCATTTGAATCACAATTAAACACGAATAAAGATGTCTGATATAGTAACACGACTATTACTTAAAACGAATGACTTCGACGCGAATTTGGAAAAGTCAAAAGGTAGTGTAAATCGCTTTCAGGGTGATATTAGCAATATGGCTAAATCTGCCGGGGCTGGAATAGCTAAATTTGCTGCTGGAGTGGGACTAGCCATGGGGGCGGGTGAGTCTTTCATGAAAGTAATTCGTTCCACTCAATCAACCAGTGATGAATTTGATAATACTCTAAATGCTTGCAAAGGAACTGTTGATATATTCTTTCAATCATTATCGTCTGGAAGTTTCGAAGCTTTTAATAATGGTATATTAAGCACCATCTCTAATATGAAGAATCTATCTGCCTTGCGTGATTCATTAGCCGATGCTAAGTTATCTATGGGATTTAATAACAAGGTGTTTGAAGCTGAGTTTACCAAATTTGAATCAATAATTAGAGATACTACAAAAAGTCGTAAAGAACGCGAAAGCGCTTTTAAAAGTCTCCAATCTTTAAAAGATAATTTTAAAGTAGATGTAGACGATACGTTATCAGGTGCCGAAAAAGAATTGATACAATCTTTGAATACTAGAACAGGACGCAAAGATTTCAATATTGATGATATACATAAATATATATCTATTAATAATAATGACTTTTCAACAAGAAAGGAGAAAAGTGCTCTTACTGCTTATCAAAAGCAACTATCAGAGTATGATAAGCAAATGAATCTAATGCGAGGCAAAATCAACTCCACAAAAGGTGATACTAATGAATTTACCGGAGAAACTAAAATGCAAATGCGGCAAAAACTTCAAGATTTAGAAACACAAAAAAGAATATTTATTCAGCAGAACGCAGAACTCGAAAAGCAGAATTTTCTCAATCAGGACAATGATGCTAATCGAATAGAAATGACAAAAAATTACGAGTATACGTATGATCTAAAGAAACGTATGTACGATTTCGATAAACGTACTTTAGAGCTACAAAATGGTTTAAAAGGTTCAACTCCTAAAGAAACTCCCAAAGTAGATTCCATTGCGTGGTATGATACTAAAATCTCAGAGTTAAATAAAAAACTTATTTCCGAGACTGATGTACAAATAAAATCGACAATTAAAGCTACTATCAACGAACTAGAACGAAAAAAAATAAAATTGCAAATAGAGGAAAGCGGCAATAGTATTGAAGCGATAAATATTCAGTTGGCAGCACAAAACAAAAAACTGATTGCTGAAACCGACATGCAAGCGCGTGCAACGATTCAAGCAACAATAAATGAGCTAGAGCAAAAAAAGATTAATCTAAAATTTGTAGTCGATCAGGAGGCATTTAAAATCGCTCACGGTGAAATGAAGGACGGTGCTTTGCCAATTCCCGTTAAGCCTACATACGATAAAGTTCCAACACATGGGAAGAACGGAAAAGATTTCAAGTTACCTAAACACGATCCACTCTTTAAAAAAGAGGATATAGACTTGAATCAAGAGTATGCCGAATCGCTTGCAAATATTAGTGGAGTCGTTGGGAGTATGTCGGGTCTATTCGATGATAATACGGCTTCCGTCCTACAGTGGGGAGTTAGCTTTCTGTCAACTGTCGGGCAAGCTATTCCGAAGATACTTGAAATGGCTTCTGCAAATGAAGTAGAAGCGGCAACGGCTCAAAAAAGCGCAATAGCAAACACGGCGGCAGCATCCGGTGAGGTTTTAAAAGCTCACGCAGGAATACCCTTTGTCGGTATTGCTCTAGGTTTGGCGGGTGTTGCTGCTATTATTGCCGCTATGTCAAGTATGCCGAAGTATGCAACGGGTGGTATTGTTCCGGGCACATCATTTACAGGCGATAAAGTTCCGGCTTTATTGAATAGCGGCGAAATGATATTGAACGGGTCGCAGCAAAGTAATCTGTTTCGTATGCTTAATTCGGGTTTATACGGTTCGCTATCGCAGAAAATAGCACCGAGTGGAAACGATGATATTCGCTTATATAGCGATGTTGAAATAAAAGGAGATCGCATATTTTTAGCATTACATAATCACATCAAGAAAACTGGTAAAAGACTATGGTAAACTACGGTACAATATACACACTTCCTTTCAAATCTCGAAAGGAAGTTTCTTATTTGATTGAAATACAAAAGGAAAACTATACGGGCGATTCTGTTGAGTTGGTCGGTAGTGGTAGTTCTCCTTTCTCTGTTTCGATTGAGGACGAAGATTTCTTGTATGTTCCTACTCGATTCTCAAAAGCGGTGATTCGTGTTGTGGGTGGTGATTATTTGCAAAGTTTATATTCTACCGGGTATCAACAGTATAGGGTGAATTTTAAACGTGAAAATGAAATCGTTTGGACGGGATTTGTAAAACCGGAACTTTATACGCAGGATTATACATCTACCAAATTCGAGCTAGAAATAGACTGTATTTCTGCAATGGGTACGCTAGAATATATCAATTATAAACAGGGTAGGAGTGATACTAGAAGTTTTATAAGCATCTGGGAGTTATTAAAAATGTTCATATCTGAGTCTCGCGGGTGTTATTCCTCCGTCTTTATTCCTCATGTGTACGCTAAAGATCAATCTAGTTATAATAAAGAATCAAACATATTAAAGGAGTTAACGATCAGCGAACAAAACTTCTTTGACGAGGACGACAAGGCGATGACATTAAAAGAGGTTTTAGAAGAAACTTGCAAGTTTTTGAATTGGACCTGTGTAGATTGGTTGGGAAATTTATATTTTGTTGATGTAGACCACAAAGGAACATATCACGAGTACAATCTTGATATGACATCTTTTACTCAGCAGTCCCCTAACCGATTCAAAGTTTCCGAGATTGGTTTTGCGGGTTCAGAGCACTTCCTTGATATTCTTCCCGGTTATAACAAAGCGACAATAAAGTGTAGTAATTATTGTTACAATGATATTATATCGGAGGAAGAATTTAAGAAGTTGAGTACGTTTGCTGAAAGGAAAACCTATAATTATAAACAGTATTATGAAACAAGGCAGTATCTAAAGAGCAAGGTGTTTAAACTCCCACGCTATGAGAATCTCAATGATAATAAGCCTTATTGTAATTTAGTAGACGAGAGCGTAACCAATGTGTACATAGACGAACCTACACGATATTTTCTAGGCGGTTATTGTGCTAAGAGGTGCGAGTACGAAGTGAATGACGGCAAACCAAATATCTCTGATTATAATTGGGAATATCTTTATCAGTTTAAATTAGTATCGGATTATAAATATACTTCGGTGGTGAATCAGCAGCAGATAACGGCTGTTAAACAATTAGGAACAGGATCGCCGCTGTTAAAGTTCCAAGATAATAAACCAATTAAGTATTTTGATGGAGCTTTCGGTATCAGTATGTCATATAGTCATCCATTGAATGCTAGTAATATGACATCGTACGAGAAATATAATTCTGGTGGTGTCTTTGGCACGGAGATAGCATGTAGATTAATTGTAGGTGACTACTACTACACTAATAATGGTTGGGTTAAATCCACTACAAAACCGACGGGACTAGATTTGACTTTTGATTTGGACTTTAAATTAAAGAAGCCGGATGAATGGGTAAAAAACGAAAATACTAAAACTCTAAGTATGCCCTACGAAGGTTTGACCGGATACGTGATCGAGATTCCGAACAATATTAATCTGTTCGGACAATTAGAATTTGAAATTTTAAAAAAGGTATGGCTCCCGGAAGGAGTGTCCGGATATGGCTTTTTCTTAAAAGATATAAAAATAGATTTTAAAAAGAAGGTTATAGATAATGATAACATCGAAGAGAATAATTCGGATCGGATTTATGAGAATATAGTGAATGAAAGCTATATTAATCCTCTTGATGAAATAGAATTTAAAATATCAAGTTACAATAATGACGGAGCATGTTACAGTAAGGTAATGTTAGGGAGTGACTATTTAAGGGATAATCTTTATTCATCCATCGAAAACGCTTTAGTACGTCCAGAAGAACAACTAATAAGAAGGATAATTAACCAATACGGAGCTACCAAAATAAAGTTAACACAGGTATTAAAGAATAGTGAATCTATTACGCCTATATCTGTGATCTCAGACAATTATATGAATGGGAAAAACTTCATCGTTACAGGTGGTGAAATAGATTTTGCGGCAGAACAGTTCACTTGTAAAATGATACAAACTAATGGCTATACAAATAAAGAATAAGGCTATCCCTGCATTGCCACGATCAAAGAACTATCCCGTCGGGACTACTATATTTAATTCCGGCGGTGGTTCTCAATCTTCTTCTAGTTCCGGTCCTGTTTCCGATACGGGATTAACAAAAGAAATTCGTGTCAATGCGCCTCAGACCGGGCACATATCACCGGGCGCTATCTTTAAGCAGGGTACGGGGTATGAGCAAATATTTCGCAAAATGCTATATAAACCTGTTCCTGCTACACTTGTAGGCAAGCTGTCGACAGCAAACGATGTAGAATACGGATCGGCAAAGGGTATACTTACTTATACGGCAACACGCAACGATAACGGCGCTATGATTAAATCGTATTATGATGACAACGAAGAGAATGTACTAGAGTTCTCTTCGGAAGTCAATGCAGCACAAACAGCAATACGTCGTCTTACAGGGAATTATACGAAGGGAGAAACCTACACCGCTACGGCTGTTTTTGCCGCGAGTGATGATTTGGACGAAATAACTTTGAATAGTAGGATTAGTGTTAATGTACTCCGTAAATGGTTTGCGGGTGTATGCAGCTCTATTCCTTCTAATTCATTGGAAGTTCGTTCGTTACTATCCAATGGCTTGTATAAGGGTGCAGGGATATATAAATTTCCTGTAGGACAGTGGAAAATGTTTGTGATCTGTATTCCGGCTGATACGATAAAAGAACTAACATTGACATCTTATCCGGGTAATTTTATAGAGGATACAGGCGTTTGTACTGGACCTTCCGAGATCAAGGTAGAAGGAGCAAACGGTAGTGAAGCGATTACATATAAGATGTGGGTTATAAAATCTGTTATGACAAATGACGCTGATACATTTACTTTTAAGACTATATGACAATGAATAAAGATAATTTAGTTAATGTCCTGTTATCCGGTTTAGCATCTTTAAATATACCGGGTGCTAGTCTGGCGATCCAATATCGGAGGACATCGGATCGTCCCATCGATGCAACTGATACTTGGAACAGTATGGAAGATGCGTTAAGATATGCACGTAACACAGATGCAGAGGCTTATGTACCCTATTTTGGTCAGGCAATATCGGTAAAAGGCGATAAGAGTTTATATCTTTTGGTTGAAGATGAAACGATCTCTAAAGAGGATGGCAGGAATCATTTTAAACTACATAAGGTATCTACGGAAGAAGTCGCGGATGCAAAGTATTTAAGTAAAGTTGTAGAAGATACTGCCGAAAAATTAATTCACTTTAAAGGTGGGATTGATGTTATAGGGACTTTGACAGCTTGTATCGCAAAGTTTTCCGGTGATATTTCCTCTGCTAATTATGCGTCTAAGTTGCTAGGATGGATAATCAAGGCTTCCGGTGATGCAGAGTTTAAATCGCTTCGTGTTAATGAATTTTTAGAGGCTGACGAACTAAGATATAACCGTGTGTCTGTTATAGCCGGGGAAGAATGGAACGCGCCGGGCGGCGGTATCATTGAATCGATTGATACGACTAACAAGATCATTACTCTTAAACTAGAACCGGGCGAATTGGCAAGCTTAGCGGTTGATGATATTTGCAAAGGTATATTCAATAACAAATCGGGCTTTCTGACAGCTTATTTTCGTATAACCGAAAAACTAAGCGATTCGACTTTTAAATATGTACTTCGAAGTGGCTTCTCTTATCATCCTACTAAGTTGATGCACTTCGTAGCGTATGGTAACTTCACGAATGCGGATCGTCAAAGGTCTAGCTATTCAACTCAAAGCTATTCCCGTTACTTAATAGGCGTAAATAATTGGGAGATCACAAAGGATATGATCGCGATGCAATTAGGCGACTTGTCTAATTTGAAACTATTCGGCATTGATATGACCGGACATTCTGCATACCTTCGTAATATTTATATGACCGGAACTATCAAACAACTGTCTAATGATGGCGTTACAGAAGTCCCAGTACCCGCCTTTAAGGGTGCGTGGGTATCTGGCGCATATTGGTATTATGACGAAGTTATTCACAATGGTAGCACATGGATATGTATTGCGGACAAGACAGTTCAAGAACCGTCAGACACTTCTACGGATTGGCTTAAATATGCTTCTAAAGGAGAAACAGGTGTGAAAGGCGACAAGGGTGACAAGGGAGACAAAGGGGATAAGGGTGCAACAGGTGCGACAGGTCCTAAAGGTGAAACAGGTCCTACCGGATCGCAGGGTATCCCCGGCACGTCTCAGTTCTTTCATGTGAAGTACTCCGCCAACTCGAACGGTAATCCCATGTCTGATACTCCGAACACTTATATCGGTACTGCTGTAACAACTAGTTCAACCGCTCCAACCGGATACGCCTCATACAAGTGGGTGCAGTTGAAAGGATCGCAGGGACCCAAAGGAGATCAAGGTATCAAGGGACCGACGGGAGCGGACGGTAAGACTACCTATCTGCATATCAAATACTCGGATAACGGTACGACGTTCACCGCTAACGGTGGTGAAACTCCGGGTGCGTACATCGGACAATACACCGACTTTACGGCGGCAGACAGTACGACATTCTCCGCTTATACTTGGACGAAGGTGAAGGGTGACAAGGGCGACAAAGGGGACAAAGGCGAACAAGGAACACAAGGAGCAACAGGATTGCCCGGTGCTCTTATTCGTCCGCGTGGTGAATGGAAAGCGAGTACGGCATACGTGAATAATTCCCAATACCGGGATACGGTCATTTATAATGGAAATACTTATTCATGCAAAACGAGTCATACCGCTTCTAGTTCCTTCGATTCAACAAAATGGACTCTATTTAATGAGTTTATTAATGTCGCTACACAGTTGCTAGTGGCTCAGAATGCAACGATTGACATACTCGGTACATCCGGTCTGTTTGTTGGTAATCTGTCAAAGACGCAAGGATGGTTAATGAAAGGCGGATCGATTAAGCACAATGTTACGGGAGTAGAACTGACAGCAGAAGGAAAGTTCTCACTTCCTGCAACGGGTGCGATGTTGGTTGGTGGTAAAACGTTTATTACTAGTGGTAAAATCGTGACTGATTTTATTGACGTAGATAATTTAAAAGTTAAGAAGTTAGATGGAGCTACAGGTACATTTAAAGAATTACAAGCGGTTGACAATAACGGGAAAATACAGGGAAAAATAGCTTTTAATGTTTCCGGTTCTGGGGACAATGTTTCATCTTCGTTTAATATTAATTTTTCAAAAACATGGGTTTCGGGTGACTTATATCATCAAGGATATAATTCTACAGAAAAGCGATCATTTCGTTTTTATACATCAGATTTATGGTGTAGGGGCGAATTTGGACACAGTAAAATGACAAAGATGGAGTATTATGGTTATGATACAGGTGAAATATACTTCCATGTATACGGAGTTGGAAATGCAGGAGTCAGACATGTATATCCGGTAGATAATGGACAACCTGTAGACTGTATCATATTATCCGGAAATACTAATTATATCGCTTGTGTCTGCGATGCTAGTACACAAAAAATGATAGTATTAATCAATAACTCAAGTTACACAAAAAGAATAAGTCTCAATTATGCTAGTCAAGCTAAAACTGAAATTTCTCCTTGGTCTTTTAAGATCTTTGTAACAGGAGCTATGCAAAGCGGAGTAAATAATTTATTTGGTATGGGTTAATAACAAAACATTATGAAAATAGACTTTAGAAAAATCGAAGTAACAGACATCGAAGGGAATAAGAGTACTTTCGATATAAGTAAGGAGTTAGGTAATACTATCTACCAGAAAACCGCCGATCTGGGGGAATTGGAGTTAGCGCAGAGAATCTATAAAAATGGTGAGGTCGAATTGTCAACAGACGAAGCGGAACGCATCAAGGAATACGTGAGAACTAACTTTGTCGCAGTCGTGCAGATAGCGGTTAATGAAGCGCTTGCGAAAGAATGATTTAGCACAAAAAATATATTATAGAACTATATATTATTAATCACTTTAAAAACAGAATTTATGAAAACAAAGTATTTAACAGAGAATTTGAGAACTACACAGGTCGAATCTACTGCAAAAGGCGGTGAGTATGAGTATCACGTTTCTTACGTGTATAATGGAAAGAACCTACTCCGCATGTCATGTAACATCTATAAGGGTAATGCCGAGAATCAATCCTATTCAGGTTGTATGTCATTCGAAAGCGGCAATAAGTCGATGAACTTCCCTGAGGATGTTGAAATAGCACCGCATATTACCATGTTTGAAAGTATCTTGCAGGAGGTAAATGAGTCGTTGACTGCCGAATAGAGCTACCTAAAACAGACGAACAAGGCTACAAATAAAAGACATGGATGAATGGATAAAAATCATAGGTGCATTAGGAGGATTAGAGGCGATCCGCTTTACTGTTACTTTTCTAGCAAATCGAAAAACGAACGCTCGAAAGGAAAAGGCTACGGCAGACTCGATGGAGTTGCAAAACTTGCTTTCTATCATTGATAATCTGAACAAGCAGATCGAGCGATACGACGAGCGATTAAAACAACGGGATGAGAAAGTAGATACGATTTATCGCGAGTGGAGAACATCGCAAGCAGACTGTCAGAATTGGATGCGCAAATACTACGAACTTGAATTAGCTTTGAAGGATGCGGAACACAACCGATGTGATAGACCAGACAGCGAGTGCAGCCGGAGAACTCCGCCACGTAGACCAATTACAATTAACAATCAAAACAAAAAGGAAAGCAATGAATAAAATAGACTCGATTATCATCCATTGTTCAGCCACACGTGCCGGGCAGGATTTAACTGCAAAAGATATTGATCGTATGCACCGAGCGCGCGGATTTAACCAAATCGGATATAACTATGTTATTCGGATTGATGGCACGATAGAAAAAGGGCGATCTTTAACGGTTGACGGGGCGCACTGTAATACGAAAGGTTTTAGCGAATCATCTTACAATAAACATAGTGTCGGTGTTTGCTACATCGGCGGCTTGGATGCAAATGGAAAGCCCGCAGATACACGGACGCCATCGCAAAAGGCAACATTGCGGCAACTAGTTGCAGAACTTTGCAAGGAGTATGATATTATCGAGGTTCTCGGACATCGTGATACTTCGCCCGATCTGGACGGAAGCGGCGAGGTAGAGCCGAAAGAATATATTAAGGCGTGCCCCTGTTTTGATGTACGCTCCGAGTTTCCTAATTTCTTGCGTAATATAGTAGTTCGACCATGAAACGACTGATTTATATTATCATATTGCTGATATTAGCAATATGTTTCGTGTCCTGCCGAACTCAATACATCCCGGTTGAGTCCGTGCGCACCGAATATAAGACGCGTGACAGTATCCGATTTGATAGTATCTATCAGCGTGACAGTGTTTATATGCTCGTAAAAGGCGACACAATCTATCAGTATAGATATAAGTATCTGTATCGCTACCTAACAACGAATCGCACCGATACGATTCTTAAACACGATTCTATTCGTGTACCTTATCCGGTTGAAAAGAAGTTAAACCGATGGCAAAATTTTAAAATAAAATTGGGTGAAGTGTGTTTTACAACTTTCTGTGTTCTTATTCTGATTCTTTTTATATGGTATATATATAAGTTAAGAATTTATTAGTCGAATATATTTTAATTTCTAAGATAGATTTTTGGTATACATTATTTGAAAAAAAATATATTTTCACTATTTTTGAAAGAAAAATGGAAAACGATTCTTATAAAACTTTTAGTTGGCGTTATGTTGATCTTTTTAAAGGATTACAGTTGATAAAAGATTCTCTTGATTTTATAGACCAAAATAGAAAATATTATTATATTCCTTTATCTGGGCAATTGAGGGCTCTTTTTGTTTTGCCTCATGACAAGAATGGAAATATTATAGATACTACAAAAGGAAAACGAGTTTATAATTCGACAAATATCTTCAATATTGCAGAAGAATTGAAAATAGATCTTAGTGTTTATATTAGAAAGCAGGAATATACAAATAAAGATAATCAATACTTTAGTCATTTATTTGATACTACAGTATTTCCCACAGAAGAAAATACTATAAAAATATCTTTAAAAGATTGGATGGAGTTAGACCTTGTCGTACTAGAGGGTAAAAGAATAAAAATATGGGATATCATAAAAAAGGTCGCAGACAAAAATGGTGGAGCTCATTATGATAAAACAATACCATCACATGATGCCTTATTGTTTAATACGAAAAATGCTAATGATACTTCTGTCTTATTCTTATTTTTGTATAAAATAGGGAGGGTTCTTTTAAAAGTTGGCGTGAAGGTTTTGAAATCGGAATTTGATTTTCATCTTGTTGTTCCTTTGGTATTTAATCATCTTTCTTATTCATCTCCCAAATCAATCTTGTCATTTCATACTCGCAAAAGTTTTCCTATGCAAATAACGCTGACTTCTGATAACAGAGTTATGGTAACTTTTATAGATTTAGATGACGATATTTATGAATGTGAATTGTGTAAAATAGAATCTGTTGGTAAATATATGCTGAATGTTGGGTGTGAGTTAACTGAAGAAATGGAAATTAAAACTGTTGTGTACGATAAATCGAAGATTATGAAATCTGATTTTTTATTTCCTGTTTTCATTGGTCGATGCGATTTTATTGAACGTAATATGAAATTATGTGATGATGGCATGGTTTTAGGCTTATTAGCAGATGTCTATATTTTTGGAAAAGTACTTAGTCAAGATGAGTATTATAAACTTTGCAATAGTTTGTGTAATAATGTTGATGAGGTTGAAGTTTTAGATGGAGAGTATAAATGCTTGGTAATGTGTAATGATAATATTGGAAAAGAACATGCCATCGAACGTAAATACTTAAATATTGATGAATTTATGTCATTCTAGAAGTATAAAGAGAAGCCCCGTATTCTGATTATACGGGGCTTATGCTAGGTTAAAATTTGGATGTATATTTTGATGAATTAATATGATCTATAATTTTCCTATTCGCCTTGTCTATTTGTTCTAAATCATAGTCTATATAAATTCCGGTCGTTTTGCATCCGAACTCATGTCCCAAAGCTAAAGATATAACATCTTTCGATATTCCTATTTTATGTGCTATTGTAGCCCATGTATGACGCGCCCAATATGAAGTAATACCGGGGAATAAAGTATCTTTAATCTTTTTCCCGCCTAATCCTTTCCGTTCGAAGTTTCCGAGTTTCTGCAAGCCTCTATTCATTGCTACCATATATTTTCTATAATTATAGTCGTTGGTTTCGAGTGTGTTTAATAGGAATTTGTTTCCTTTATACCTGTTTATTATCTCTATTGCTTCCGGCTCGACTTTTATAGAATAAAGTTTTCCAGTCTTTTCCCTTTTGTATTCAATACGTCCATCTGTGATACCCTTTAAATGAAATAAATCTATTCCGTTTATCCCAATTAGGTAAAACATTAGCATGAACATGTCTTGATATGGCTTTTGATATCCTTCTCCTTTGAAGTCTCTTAATGTAATAAGTTGCTCCGCTTTTAATGAACGTTTTCTAGTTTCCTCCTTTTCTATCTTGAATTTTCTGAACGGGTACAGTTCGGTTTCGTCATTGTCAATTGCATAATTAAAAATAGTCCTTATGTTTCTTAGGTTGATGGAGCAGGAGTTTATTTTCAATCCATTATCTAACATCCATTTTTCGAATGATTCTAGCCATTTTTTTGTCATTGTCTCAAACGTACATTGCGGATCGTAGGCGATGATCTTATTTTTAGTTGTTATATAGGTATCTATTGTATTTTGTTTTGTTTTTGTTGAAATGAAATCGTCTATGTATTCTATGAATGTTTTGCTAGTTGATTCGTTTTTTATAGACCTAACAATGTATTCTTTTAGCGATTTATCGCTTATTCCTTTTAACTTTTGATTGTTGTCTAGTATGACTACTATCATTTCAACTCTGTTAATAAGGTTGCGGATTGCTACGTTTTTAGCTTTGTAATTCTTTGCGCTTTTGTTATACTCCGTTCCTGTCCAAGTTTCGGGAGTGGCGCTGAAATCAGTTCCTAATACTATTTGTCCTTTGTGTCTAAGGTACAATTTAATGGGAAAAGAACCGTCATTCTTTTTTCTGCGTGTGTCTAAATGAAAATAAACTGTTGCCATATTCTTATCGTTTTAGTGTATATATGCCGATGAATAAGGGAAGAGGTAGCTTGTAAAGCAGCAAATAATTTGCATTAAATTTGCATTGAACTACTTGAAAATACCCTTAAAAACCATGCAAAAACGATACTTTGAAAGAAAAGAAATGCAATAAAAAAGCCTCCTACAACTAAGTAAGAGGCTGATAATCAGTGAGTAGTGGGTACGAGAATCGAACTCGTATTACATGCGTGAGAGGCATGTGTCCTAACCGTTAGACGAACCCACCGGCTTTTGATAGATTTAAAAAGAGCCAAGTCTATAAAACTTAGCTCTTTTTATTTAGAGAATCTTGCGGAAGCTGGGGGATTCGAACCCCCGGTACGGTTACCCGTACGTCAGTTTAGCAAACTGGTGGTTTCAGCCACTCACCCAAACTTCCTTGAACCCGCATTCTCTCTCAAATGCGGTGCAAATATAGGGGGAACTTTTGGACTACGCAAATCTTTTAGCAAGATTTTTTTTACTTGTTTTTTGATGAAAGAGATAACTTGCTATGTTTCAAATGTTAAACGGATTATTTTTTTTGAGAATATTTTTTCTCACTATTCATGGGAGAAAACGATTACCTTATTAATTATTATAGAAGCCTGTGGTGTCATCAGATTTTTCACATCAGTATTTGCCATTTTACGTTTGTCTTCATGGCTTCTTGAGAAGTTTATTAAAAAAAAGAGCATAAAAAAAGGCTATCTATCCCAGACAGCCAATCTTTTTGTTAACCTTAAATCTAATACTATGAAAAACACATTGCAAATATACGGAGTTTTGTGATATCTGCAAATAAATCGGGCTAAATGGCTTGATTTATAACATTGATTAAATAATTGAATGTTTGATTCAATGTTTATTAAGGTTCTGGAGGGCGGAAGCGTGTCTTCTTAGCTATTTAGGAATCTGTAAGGTATCCAGTACGTTGGGGGAATTTACCTCTTCCATTAGGTGAATTCCCCTAAACAAGTAGGAATTTTCAATTTCATAAGGAGAATTCATTCCCTACTTTTGTAATATCGAAAGATAAATGATAGGATTAATAAAGGAACCATTAAAAATAAAGGAATATGAAAACGAACGCATTTAGATACTTAGGACTGGCTTTAATGGCTGTGTTAACGTTGAGTCTGACTTCTTGTGAAGTAGAAATCGATAGTTTTTATGATGATGATAATATCGGTGGTGGTTACTATAATCGTTCTTCTGATTTATGTAGCCGTACATGGGTGAGTTTTTATCGGGATGTGGACGGTAACCGTTGCCGTCAGGAACTCGACTTTTATTTGGATCGGACAGGCGTTGATTTTATTCGGGTAGAATATCCTAATGGACATGTGGAGACATTCGAATATTATTTCCGTTGGAACTGGGAGAATTATGCACAGACTTCCATTCGCATGGATTACGGTCGCAATGATGTATCTTACCTGGATGATGTATACATCGGAGGAAATCGATTGAGCGGTTATCTGGATGGTCGGAATAATTTCGTAGAATATACAGGTAGGTGAGATAACAGCCGGCAGATGGAAAGTGCCGGCAAATGAAAAGAAAATGATGATTACACAAAAGATGACAGGTAGAGAGATTTCGGATAACGACAGGTAGAAAGATACCACATGGAATAGGTTGAAAAGGTAAAAAGCGATAGGTGGAGGTGACAGGTAAAAAGATTGCGGATAACAAACAGATAATTTAAAGGATAACATATAAGATTTCAGGATATTAAGAATTTAGAGAAGAGATAGGGCGCGAAATGAAAGCTTAAAAGTTTTGAATGGGACTAAATAGTTTTTATCTTTGCGCCCTATTAGTATGTTTAATTCATGGAGTGGTTATATAATCTGTTTCTCGAACATTCTGCCTTACAGGCAGTTGTGGTGCTTTCACTGATTTCTGCGATTGGGCTGGGGCTGGGAAGAGTGCATTTCTGGGGAGTATCTCTGGGAGTCACTTTTGTTTTTTTTGCAGGTATCCTTGCCGGGCACTTCGGGCTTTCGGTTGATCCACAGATGCTGAATTATGCAGAAAGTTTCGGACTGGTTATTTTCGTATATTCACTGGGACTTCAGGTAGGGCCCGGTTTCTTCAGTTCTTTCCGGAAAGGAGGGGTGACGCTGAATATGTTGGCGTTGGCCGTAGTTCTGTTGGGTACTTTGCTGACTGTTGTTGCCAGTTATGCGACAGGTGTGTCGCTTCCTGATATGGTGGGTATCCTTTGCGGAGCCACGACTAATACTCCTGCCTTGGGAGCTGCGCAGCAGACACTTAAACAGATGGGCATAGAAAGCAGTACTCCGGCTTTGGGGTGTGCGGTAGCCTATCCGATGGGAGTGATCGGTGTGATTCTTGCCGTACTGCTGATTCGTAAATTCCTGGTTCATAAAGAAGACTTGGAGATTAAAGAAAAGGATGATGCCAACAAAACCTTTATCGCAGCGTTTCAAGTACATAACCCCGCTATTTTTAATAAAAGTATCAAGGATATAGCTCAGATGAGTTATCCGAAATTTGTGATTTCCCGTTTGTGGCGTGACGGTCATGTCAGTATTCCTACCTCCGACAAGGTGTTGAAGGAAGGCGACCGCCTGTTGGTGATCACAGCGGAAAAGAATGTCCTGGCTCTGACAGTACTTTTCGGCGAACAGGAAGAAAATACGGACTGGAACAAGGAAGATATAGACTGGAATGCAATTGACAGCGAATTGATCTCGCAGCGTATCGTCGTAACCCGCCCCGAACTGAATGGAAAGAAACTTGGCTCATTGAGACTAAGAAACCATTATGGAATCAATATCAGCCGTGTGTACCGTTCGGGTGTGCAACTACTTGCCACTCCGGAACTGATTCTCCAACTGGGCGACCGCCTGACAGTAGTAGGTGAAGCAGCAGCCATTCAGAATGTAGAAAAAGTATTGGGAAATGCAGTGAAAAGTCTGAAAGAACCTAATCTTGTTGTCATATTTATAGGCATCGTATTGGGATTGGCATTGGGAGCGATCCCGTTCTCCATACCGGGAATCAGTACCCCCGTGAAGCTGGGGCTGGCAGGCGGACCGATTATCGTGGGTATCCTGCTGGGAACTTTCGGCCCACGGATACACATGATCACTTACACTACCCGCAGCGCCAATCTGATGCTGCGCGCGTTGGGGCTTTCCATGTATCTAGCCTGTCTTGGTCTGGATGCCGGTGCCCATTTCTTCGATACTGTCTTCCGTCCGGAAGGATTGCTTTGGATAGCTTTGGGAGCCGGGCTGACAATTATCCCGACGGTCCTGGTCGGCTTTGTCGCTTTCAAGATTATGAAGATAGACTTCGGCAGTGTATCCGGTATGTTGTGCGGCAGTATGGCGAATCCGATGGCGCTGAATTATGCCAACGATACGATACCGGGTGACAATCCTTCTGTCGCTTATGCTACAGTATATCCGTTGTGTATGTTTCTGCGTGTGATCATTGCGCAGGTGCTGTTGATGTTTTTATTGGGCTGACGATGAACATTAAAGGCCGGAATTTGTAATAAGTAGATGATAAATCGTTATATTTATAGCGATAAACGATAAGTCGATAAATAGCATATTGTAAATAGTAAAATAGTACATATAATGACTGCTCAAAGTAATATAACTCCTGAAAGCATAGTTGGCGATCTCCGCTACTTGCAGTTGCTTTCCCGGAGTTTTCCTACTATTGCCGATGCAAGTACGGAAATTATTAATCTGGAGGCTATCCTGAATCTGCCTAAAGGAACGGAGCATTTCTTGACAGACATACACGGTGAATACGAAGCCTTCCAACATGTGTTAAAGAATGCTTCGGGTGCGGTAAAACGCAAAGTGAACGAGATTTTCGGCAATACCCTGCGCGAAGCGGAGAAGAAAGAACTCTGCACGTTGATCTATTATCCAGAAGAGAAAATTCAGCTGGTAAAAGCCCGCGAGAAGGATCTGGACGACTGGTATCTGATCACTCTGAACCAGTTGGTGAAGGTTTGTCAGAATGTATCTTCCAAATATACCCGTTCCAAAGTTCGAAAATCCTTGCCCGCAGAGTTCTCTTACATCATTCAGGAATTACTGCACGAAACGTCTGTCGAGCCGAATAAGCACGCATATATCAATGTCATCATCAGCACCATAATCTCTACTAAGCGGGCGGATGACTTTATTATAGCCATGTGTAATCTGATTCAGCGTCTGACTATTGATTCTCTTCATATTGTGGGTGATATATACGACCGTGGTCCCGGAGCGCACATCATCATGGATACTTTGTGCAATTACCACAACTTCGACATTCAATGGGGCAACCACGATATCCTGTGGATGGGAGCCGCTTCCGGCAATGACAGTTGTATAGCCAACGTGATCCGTATGTCCATGCGCTACGGCAATCTGGGTACTCTTGAAGACGGTTATGGAATCAATCTGCTTCCTTTGGCAACTTTCGCCATGGATACTTATGCCGATGATCCGTGTACCATCTTTATGCCGAAGATGAATTTTGCCGACACCAATTACAATGAGAAGACTTTGCGTCTGATCACCCAGATGCACAAGGCGATTACGATCATCCAGTTTAAGCTGGAAGCTGAAATAATAGACCGTCGTCCGGAATTCGGGATGAGTAACCGCAAGCTGTTGGAGAAGATCGATTTTGAGCGTGGAGTTTTTGTGTATGAAGGCAAAGAATATGCCCTGCGTGACACAAACTTCCCGACCGTAGACCCTGCCGATCCTTATCGACTGACCGACGAAGAACGGGAACTTGTGGAAAAGATTCACTATTCGTTTATGAATAGTGAGAAGTTGAAGAAGCATATGCGTTGCCTGTTTACGTATGGCGGAATGTATCTGGTTTCCAATTCCAATCTTCTTTATCATGCTTCGGTACCTTTGAATGAGGATGGCAGTTTCAAGCATGTCAAGATACGTGGCAAGGAGTATTGGGGACGTAAGTTGCTCGATAAGGCCGATCAGCTGATTCGTACTGCATACTTTGATGAAGAAGGAGAGGATGATAAAGAATTTGCGATGGACTATATCTGGTATATGTGGTGTGGTCCGGAAGCTCCTCTGTTTGATAAGGATAAGATGGCGACTTTCGAACGCTATTTTCTGGAAGACAAGAAGATACAAAAGGAAAAGAAGGGGTATTACTACACGCTTCGCAATCGTGAAGATATCTGCGATCAGATATTAGATGAGTTCGGGGCATTGGGACCTCATTCTCATATCATCAATGGTCATGTGCCTGTAAAGACTATTCAAGGAGAACAGCCGATGAAGGCAAATGGCAAATTGTTCGTTATTGACGGAGGATTTTCCAAAGCCTATCAGCCGGAGACGGGAATTGCGGGCTATACGCTTGTTTACCATTCTCACGGGATGCAGTTGGTGCAGCACGAGCCGTTCCAGTCCAGGCAGAAAGCCATTGAAGAAGGGTTGGATATCAAGTCAACCAACTTTGTACTGGAGTTCAATTCGCAACGGATGATGGTGAAAGACACCGATAAAGGGAAGGAACTTGTGACGCAGATTCAGGATTTGAAGAAGTTGCTTGTGGCTTATCGCATCGGGTTGATTAAAGAGAAAGTATAAATAAGTAATAGGTAATAAGTATTAGGTAATAACCGTAGCTGCCATTTAGAGACGCATCTGTCTGTCATTCAGACGACTGTAAGGAGGAAGAATCTCTTCTTTGTGACTACAAAAGAGGAGATCCTTCGACAAGCTCAGGATGACAGATACTTATGCTCGTCATTATCGAATTGTTTCACTTTGATAAAGTGATGAAAACTTTGAATGACAGATAGATATACCTCTAAATGATAGCTACGGTTAATACCTAATACTTATTACCTAATACTTAATACTTATTACCTATTACTTATTAATCAGCCTTAGAAGAGGACAATGCCCGCTTCTATGATCGCTCCTTTATCGAAATTACCGGATTTGTTGTAATACCGTGTCAGTCCGTAACCGCCGGTGGCAAAGATGCCGAATTTCTTGCTGATCTGATATTCCAGATTCGCCCGTGCCTGCAATCCATAAAGGCGTCGGGGAATCACTTCATCCTTGTTGGAGCACGTTTCTATATGCTGGAATCCGAGGTCACCGCTAATAGACAAACCTTTGTAAACAGGCACTGCCAGTCCGGCACGGTAAGACGTGCTGATAGAAAACTTATCGTTCAGATTCTGATCGAATGCACCTACTCCCAAGATCGTATAAAACAGTTGGTTCTTGAAACGCACTCCTATGTTGGCGGGCGTGATGTTACCGCCATATACCATCATTTGTATTCTTGTATCGGGATTCGCGTTCACGAGGCCGAGTTGTAATCCTTTCATATCTTCCCTGTAGTAATTGACCAGACCGATCTGAAAGCCATGAGCCTTCGTCGCATAGTTGCATAACCCGATCTGTGCGCCATTCAGGTCTTTTGCGGTGATATTGGCGATACCGGCAATCTGCAGACCGTTCATGTTTTCGCCTACCACATTCAAGAGTCCGGAAGTCATCATACCGTTGAAACTCTGTCCCGTGATATTTGACACGCCGGAAAACTGAAATCCCGAAGCCATGTTTCCCGTCACATTCATCAGACCGCTTATCATTACTCCCGAGTTGTTGTCTCCACCGATGCCGGTAAGTCCCGAAATAATGACCCCCTTTGAGCCGTCGCCTGTGATATTCACTAGTCCGGCGGCGGAAAGCCCTACGGTGTTGTTTCCGCTGATATTGCTGACACCCGCTATCTGAACACCCCGCATCGTACCACCGGCAAGATTGGCTAATCCTGTGATCTGTACTCCGTTCATATCTCCATGAATGACGCTTCCCAGCGCGTTGATGCCAACGCCGTTGAGACGGTTCAGCGTAGACAGCAGACCGAGGTTTACATAAGTCGTCTGAGTGCTGTCATACGGCTGTGTGCAGATGTCTTTCCATAAGGAAAGGTTGATGCCCGCACTCTTGTTCTGTGCCGGCAAACAAACGGCAGCCATCAGAACAGCTGCCGTGAATATTGTCTTTATTATCTTCATCTTTATTATAACTCTTTTTTTCAGTTTAGGTTCACAGAGTATTCCCTTAATCCTTCACTTCCTTTATCCTTTCGCTTCCTGATACAGATAGCGTTTGATGCTCTTCTTCGGGGTCTTTTCAAATTCTTCGGGATATATCTTCATTTTTAGTATTTGGCTGTATGCCGGTAACATGGCGTTCAGTGCTACGCGGTTTTCTTCCATTACCCGTTCGATGTCCTCATTCTTCAGACCATGGGCGAATGCTTCGTCAAAGTCCGGATAAACCAGTCCGACGAGTTTCTCGTTCTGCTGTACGATGATGCTTTCCGATACGTATGGCAGATTGTTCAGTTTATCTTCGATTTCTTCGGGGTAGATGTTCTGTCCGCTGGCGCTGAGCAACAGGTTCTTGCTGCGTCCCTTGATGGTGATATTGCCTTCGGCGTCCATCAAGGCGAGGTCGCCTGTGTGCAGCCAGCCGTCTTTGTCGATCACTGCTTCTGTCGCTTCGCTGTTCTTGTAATATCCCAGCATTACGTTAGGCCCTTTGCAGACGATTTCGCCAACGATATTTTCCGGATCGGAAGACAGCACCCGTACGTCCATACGCGGCGCGGCTTTTCCGCACGAACCCGGCTTGAATCTTGTCCAGTCTTCGTAGCAGATGATCGGACCGCATTCTGTCATGCCGTAGCCTACTGTATAAGGGAAGTCTATCATTTTAAGGAATTGTTCCACCTCCTGGTTGAAAGCTGCTCCACCTACGATGATTTCTCTGAAGTTTCCACCGAACGCTTTGATCATTTCTTCGCGTATGGTTGCTTTTATCTTGTCGTTGATGATGGGTACTTTGAGTAAGATTTTCATGGTCGGCGTTTCCAGTTTCGGGAGTACGCTCTTCTTGATAATCTTTTCGATGATGAGTGGAACGGCGACGATGAGATTCGGTTTTACTTCTTCGAATGCCTGGAAGATAATCTTCGGACTCGGCATACGGGTGAGGAAGTAGATATGGCAGCCGACGGAGAACTCATAGAGGAACTCGAAGGCCAGTCCGTACATATGTGCCATAGGAAGCATGGAGACGATCTTGTCTCCGGCTTTCAGTTCGAGCACTTCATACGCGAACTTGGTGTTCGACCAGAGGCTGCGGTAGGGGAGCATGACTCCTTTTGAGTAGCTCGTTGTGCCGGACGTGTAGTTGATTACTGCCAGTTCTTCGGGTTCATCCTTATGGTATTCGATGTGTTCTTTGCGGAAGTTCTTCGGATATTTCTTGCCGAACATTTCGTTCAGATGTTCACGTGCGTGCGTCAAGCGTTCGCTGCGTGATACCAGTAAGGTGAAGTCGTTCATCATCAGAATACCTTCCAGCAGGGGCATTGCCGATTCGTTGAGGTTTTCCCACACCATGTCTCCTACAAATAGTAATTTGGCTTCGGAGTGGTTGACGATGTTGTGCACATTGTCCGCCTTGAACTCGTGAAGGATGGGGACGATGACTGCTCCATACGTCAGTGTGGCGAGGAAAGTGACTCCCCAATGGGAACTGTTTCGGCCGCAAACGGCGATTTTGTCTCCCTTGCGGATTCCGCTTTCTTCAAAGATGATATGGAGTTTTTCGATTTTTCGAGCAACGTCTTTATACTGAAGGGTGGCTCCCTTATAATCTGTCAGGGCGTCTAAGTCCCAATTGTTCTTGATACTATTTTCAATGTAAGCTATAAAACTCTTTTCCATTGTTTTTGCACATTTGGTATTAAATTGTGCAAATATAGTAATTAAATTAAGAATGAAGAATTAAGAATGAAGAATTTTTGGAAATGGGGAGTCTTGGGGTAATAAGGGACTAAGATGTGGAAGTATGGGAAAAGTGTTGGGAAGTATAGGGGAAACACTTGTGCCACGCCTTTGGCACAAGTGTTTCCGGCCTGTGGCACGATTGTTCCTTACAGATGACATTACTGTTCTCTCTATAAGAAAGGGAAGTTATCAATGCTTGTTAGGGTCGATAAGAATGCATGGTAATGTCATTAACAATGCTTGTTAAGACAGTTCACAATGCATGTCGCAGTCATTAACATGGATTAATCCGAAAAACCGGTTGTTTTCAGTCTGTTTCTTTCTAATTCAGCCCCAATGCGGATAGTTCTTTTTGAATTTATTTCAAGTACCATTCGTACATTCTCCGTACTCCTTCCTCTATTTCTATTTTGTGATGCCATCCCAAAGAGTGTAGTTTGGACGGATCGGTCAGTTTGCGCATAGTGCCGTCCGGTTTGCTGCTGTCGAAGGTTAGTTTGCCTTGATAGCCTACCGTTTCTACAATTTGTTCGGCGAGTTGGCGGATGGTGATTTCCTTTCCCGTTCCGATGTTGATATGGCAGTTGCGGATATCCTTGTCACCTTCTTTGTAGGTATCTTTGAAGTCCACGTGTTCCATTACGAATACACTGGCGTCGGCCATTTCTTCGCTCCAGAGAAACTCGCGCAGGGGAGTTCCCGTGCCCCACAGAGTCACTTCCGTTTCGCTGATACCGTATTTGCGGAGGATATTCAGAATGTCCGCCTTGGGGCTGTCGCCATTGACGCCTTCTACAGGACGTTGGTTCATATCTTTGCGGACAGCTTCCCAGTCTCCTTCCTTCAGACAGTGCGCAAGATGAATCTTACGGATCATGGCAGGCAGGACATGGCTGCGTTCCAAGTCAAAATTATCATTCGGACCGTATAAGTTGGTCGGCATCACGGCGATGTAATTCGTGCCGTATTGCAGGTTGAAGCTCTCGCACATTTTCAGTCCGGTGATCTTGGCGATGGCGTATGGCTCATTTGTGTATTCCAGTGGTGAAGTCAGCAGGACTTCTTCTTTCATCGGCTGTTCGGTGTCACGCGGATAGATGCAGGTGCTGCCCAGAAACAGCAGTTTCCGGACGTTATGACGGAAACTTTCACCGATGACGTTCTGCTGTATTTGCAGGTTCTTATAAATGAAGTCGGCACGATAAATACTGTTTGCCATGATGCCGCCTACGAATGCAGCAGCCAGAAACACATACTCCGGTTGCTCTTCGTCGAAAAAACGGCGGACAGCTACACCGTCGAGCAAATCCAGTTCTTGATGCGTACGCCCGATCAGATTGGTATATCCCTTATCCTGTAAATTCTTCCAGATAGCAGAACCCACCAAACCGTGATGCCCTGCTACATAGATTTTAGCATTCTTTTCCATGATTAAGTATCATATATGAACACGGATTACTCCGGTTATGCGCATCTTCTGTAAAAAAAGAAGATCGTTTAATCGGCGTAATCCGCGTTCGGTTTGAGGTCTGTTAGTGCTTGGTAGCGATCATTCTTTTTACTTTCTCCATGTCATGGCGCACCATGATGCTTACCAGTTCTTCGAACGATGTCTTCCTTGGGTTCCATCCCAGCAATGTCCGGGCTTTGGTAGGGTCTCCTAACAGTTGTTCCACTTCTGCCGGACGGAAATATTTGGGATCAACCTCTACCAATACTTTTCCGGTAGCCACGTCGATACCCTTTTCGTCCACGCCTTCACCTTCCCAACGAAGTTCGATGCCTGCCTCCTTGAATGCTAGTGCGGCAAATTCGCGTACGGTGTGCATCTCTCCGGTGGCGATTACGAAATCTTCCGGAACGTTATGCTGAAGAATCAGCCACATACATTCCACGTAATCTTTCGCATATCCCCAGTCACGGCGGGCATCCAGATTACCTAAATACAGCTTGTCCTGCTCGCCTTGCGCGATACGTGCGGCAGCGAGAGAAATCTTGCGGGTAACGAATGTTTCGCCACGACGTTCGCTTTCGTGATTGAACAAGATGCCGTTAACGGCAAACATGCCATAGCTTTCGCGGTAGTTCTTGGTGATCCAGAAACCGTACTGCTTTGCCACTCCGTAGGGAGAACGGGGATAGAACGGAGTCGTCTCCTTCTGTGGAACTTCCTGCACCTTGCCGAAAAGCTCGGAGGTGGAAGCCTGATATATCCTTGTTTTCTTTTCCAGTCCCAGGATGCGTACGGCTTCGAGCATACGCAGTGTGCCGATAGCGTCCGCTTCGGCAGTATATTCGGGCACGTCGAACGATACCTTCACATGACTCTGCGCTGCCAGATTGTAGATTTCATCCGGTTGCACCTGCTGTATGATGCGGATCAGTGAGCTGGAGTCCGTCATATCGCCGTAGTGCAGGTTGATGGTACGTTTCTGTTTCATGTCGCGTACCCATTCGTCAAAATACAAATGTTCGATACGTCCGGTATTGAATGAGGAAGAACGACGGAGGATACCGTGTACTTCGTAACCTTTTTGCAAGAGAAATTCGGCAAGATAAGAACCATCCTGTCCGGTGATGCCTGATATAAGGGCTGTTTTCATATTCCTTTATTTTTTATTTGAAAATACGGGGGACAAATTTCGTTATTTTATGCTGTATATGCAAACCAAGTCTGTTTTATTTTCCCGTTCCTTTTCCCATTACTTTGTCTATGATCAACGCGATGGCTCCGTCGCCCGTCACGTTGCAGGCAGTCCCGAAACTGTCCATGGCGATGTAGAGTGCGATCATCAGCGCCTGTGCCGACTCGTCGAAGCCGAGCATCGATTGCAGGATACCGAGTGCCGCCATGATGGCTCCTCCCGGAACGCCCGGTGCAGCTACCATCGTGATGCCCAGCATAAAGATGAATCCGGCAAACAGCGGGAAGTCGAACGGCATTCCTTGCATCATCATCAGTGCCAGTGCGCAGGCCACGATTTTCAGCGTGCTGCCGGACAGGTGAATGGTGGCGCAGAGCGGAATCACGAATCCTGCAATGTCGGCGGATACTCCGTTCTTCTTCGTCTGCTCCAGCGTCACCGGAATGGTGGCGGCGGACGATTGCGTGCCCAATGCGGTGAAATAGGCCGGCATCATCCTGCCCAACAACCGGAACGGATTCTTACGGACGAAGAGTGCCGCAATGGAATACTGAAAGACGAGCAGGAAGATATGTAACAGAAAGATAACTCCGATGATTTTGATAAAGACCATCAGAATGGCATATACTTGTCCGGAATGAGTCATATTCAGGAAAATGCCGAAGATGTAAAGCGGCAGTAAAGGCAGGATGACCGCACTGATCATGCGCACGATGATTTCCTGAAAATCCCGTGCTACACTCTTCAGAGCATCGCTGTGCAGTGCCGCCAGTCCCAATCCCAGTGTGAAGGCAAGGATCAATGCCGTCATGACATTCATCAGCGGAGGGATGGATACGGAGAAGTAGGGGAGAATGCCGTGCGCTTCGCTGACTTCTTCGAGCGGTACGCCCACTTCGATGAGCGAGGGGAACACGGTGACACCGGTGAAGTAGGACAGGAAGCCGGAGAAGAGCGTCGCGCCGTAAGCGATGAGGGCGGTGACAAGCAGCATCTTTCCTGCACCTTTGCCGATGTCGGCAATGGCTACGGTGACCAGTCCGACGATAATGAGCGGGATGGAGAAGTTAAGAAATTCACTGAAAATTCCGTTGAACGTAACGAATATTCGTACCAGCGGAGCCGGAAAAATAGTGCCAATGGCAATCCCCAAGATGATAGCAATAATGATGCGTGGCAGCAGGCCGATCTTGATTTTCTTCATTCTGATAGTTATTTGTTGACCACAAAAATAGTATTTTAATCCAAAACTAGCGAACAAATGTGCTTTTCAAGTGTTTCTTACATAAACAATATTTTAAAATATATAAGATATGGCAAATCAGAATAAAACAGATATCGGGTTGATCGGTCTGGCAGTGATGGGTGAGAACCTTGCTTTGAATATGGAAAGCAAGGGCTGGCACGTCTCTGTTTATAATCGTACCGTCCCCGGAGTGGAAGAAGGAGTAGTAGACCGCTTTATGAATGGTCGTGCTAAAGGTAAAAACATTGAAGGTTTTACAGATATAAAGGCTTTTGTGGAATCAATCGCCACCCCTCGCAAGATTATGATGATGGTACGTGCCGGCAGTCCGGTAGACGAACTGATGGATCAGCTTTTCCCTTTGCTTTCTCCCGGAGATATTCTGATTGACGGTGGTAATTCTAATTACGAAGATACCAATCGCCGTGTAAAATTAGCTGAATCGAAAGGATTCTTGTTTGTAGGAAGCGGAGTGTCGGGCGGTGAGGAAGGTGCGTTGAACGGTGCTTCCATCATGCCCGGAGGATCGGAGAAAGCGTGGCCGGAAGTGAAGCCTGTCTTGCAGAGCATCGCGGCGAAAGCGCCGGACGGAACTCCCTGTTGCCAGTGGGTAGGCCCTGCCGGGTCGGGACATTTTGTGAAGATGATTCACAACGGTATCGAATACGGTGATATGCAGTTGATTGCCGAGGCTTACTGGGTGATGAAGAATCTCATTGATCTGACGAACGAGGAGATGGCGGACGTTTTTGCCCGTTGGAATGAAGGGAAGTTGCGCAGTTATCTGATTGAGATTACTTCTAATATTTTGCGTCACAAGAATAAATCCGGTGGGTATCTGATCGATAAGATTCTCGATGCTGCCGGACAGAAGGGGACGGGAAAGTGGTCTGTCATCAATGCGATGGAGTTGGGGATGCCGTTGGGCTTGATTGCCACGGCGGTGTTCGAACGCAGTCTCTCGGCTCAGAAGGAGTTGCGTCATCTGGCTTCCAAGCAGTTCTTGTGCAAGCATACATTACCTGTATATAATAAGGCGGAATTGGTGAAGGAGATATTTTCTGCCCTTTACGCTTCCAAGCTGGTGTCGTATGCGCAGGGCTTTGCTGTGTTGCAGCGGGCTTCTGATGCTTTCGGATGGAATCTGGATTTGGCTTCCATTGCCCGTATGTGGCGTGGGGGATGTATCATCCGCAGTATTTTCCTTAATGATATAGCTGCTGCTTTTGAGGCGGCGGATAAGCCGAAGCATTTGTTGCTGGCTCCTTACTTCCGTGAGGAAATCAAGTCTTTGCTACCCGGATGGAAGAATCTGGTGGCGGAGGCGATGAAGGAGGAATTGCCTGTTCCGGCTTTCTCTTCGGCTTTGAATTATTTTTATTCGCTGACTTCTGACAATTTACCTGCCAATCTGGTGCAGGCGCAGCGTGATTATTTCGGTGCGCATACGTTTGAGAGGAAGGATGAGTTGCGCGGACAGTTCTTTCATGAGAATTGGACGGGACACGGAGGGGAGACGAAGTCGGGGACTTATAATGTCTGAGTACTTTTCTTTTGCCTTGATGCAAAAGAAAGGTACCAAAAGAAAAAATCAAGGCTGCACCTACGGAGCTACTCCGGCCGCATCTCCGGCTAAAGGGCAGGAACTCGCTCCGCTCAAACAGCCTGCCCTTCTTCACGCCGGAGATACAGCCTCCGCTTGACGCTCCTTCGGTGAGGCCGGGAGACCGTTCGGATGGTAAGTTGTAGGTGGGGGTAGTAGTGGGTGTGTGGGTGATTATGCGTTAGGGCGGTTGGTTGAGATTGGTCGGTTTGTCGGTTGGTTGAGGCTGGTCGGTTTAGGTGCGGTGATGGATGGATAAAAGGTAAAAAGTTAAAAATACGACGATGGATAAATTTGCAATGATTATTTTTGGTGCTTCGGGCGACTTGACTAAACGCAAGTTGATGCCCGCATTGTACTCTCTGTATCGGGATAAACGGCTGACGGGGAGTTTTACTGTTCTGGGAATTGGGCGTACTGTCTATTCTGATGAAGATTACCGTTCATATATACTTGGGGAGTTGCAGCAGTTTGTAAAGGCTGAAGAGCAGAATTTGGAGCTGATGTCTTCTTTTGTGTCTCATTTGTATTATTTGCCGATGGATCCTGCGAAAGTGGAGGGATATTCGCAGTTGCGGGAGCGTTTGGTAGAGCTTACGAAGGAGGTCGATCCGGATAATTTGTTGTTCTATCTGGCTACTCCGCCTTCGCTGTATGGGGTGGTGCCTTTGCATTTGAAGGCGGCCGGGCTGAATACTCCTCATTCTCGTATTATTGTTGAGAAGCCATTCGGGTATGATCTGGAGTCGGCGCTTGAGTTGAATAAGATTTACTCTTCTGTGTTTGATGAGCATCAGATTTATCGTATCGATCATTTTCTAGGCAAGGAGACGGCGCAGAATGTGCTTGCTTTCCGTTTCGCCAATGGTATTTTTGAGCCGTTATGGAATCGTAATTATATTGATTATGTGGAGATTACTGCTGTAGAGAATCTGGGTATTGAGCAGCGTGGAGGTTTTTACGAGACGGCGGGGGCTTTGCGGGATATGGTGCAGAATCACCTGATTCAACTCGTAGCTCTTACGGCTATGGAGCCGCCGGCGGTATTCAATGCGGATAATTTCCGGAATGAGGTAGTGAAGGTTTATGAGTCGCTGACTCCGCTTACGGAGACGGACTTGAATGAACATATCGTTCGCGGACAATATACGGCTTCGGGCAATAAGAAGGGGTATCGTGAGGAAAAGGGAGTGGCTCCCGACTCGCGAACGGAGACTTATATTGCGATGAAGCTGGGCATCAGTAACTGGCGTTGGAGCGGGGTACCGTTCTACATCCGTACCGGTAAGCAGATGCCGACGAAGGTGACGGAGATTGTCGTTCACTTCCGCGAGACGCCCCATCAGATGTTCCGCTGTTCCGGCGGTAACTGTCCGAGGGCTAATAAGTTGATCCTTCGTTTGCAACCAAACGAGGGTATTGTGTTGAAGATCGGAATGAAGGTTCCGGGTGCAGGTTTCGAAGTCCGTCAGGTGACGATGGATTTCAGTTACGCACAGTTGGGCGGCGTGCCGAGTGGTGACGCTTATGCCCGTCTGATTGACGACTGCATTCAGGGAGATCCGACCTTATTTACTCGAAGTGATGCTGTAGAGGCTTCCTGGAACTTCTTTGATCCGGTCTTACGTTATTGGAAAGATAATCCGGACGCACCTTTGTACGGCTATCCGGCAGGTACGTGGGGACCTCTCGAAAGTGAAGCTATGATGCACGAGCATGGGGCAGACTGGACCAATCCGTGTAAGAATTTAACAAATACAGACCAATATTGCGAACTATGAAACTATCTGTTTTCCCGTCGTCTATGGAGACAGCCCGTTCGTTGATATTCCACCTGGTGGATATCATGAATGCTGAACCGGACAAAACGTTCAACATAGCAGTGAGTGGTGGCAGCACTCCCGCCTTGATGTTTGATTTATGGGCAAATGAATACGCTGATATTACTCCTTGGAAGCGTATGAAACTTTATTGGGTAGACGAACGTTGCGTTCCTCCCGAAGATTCTGATAGTAATTATGGAATGATGCGTTCCCTGCTTTTGGGGATAGTGCCCATTCCTTACGAAAATGTATACCGCATTCGCGGTGAAGAGAAACCGGCAAAAGAAGCAGCCCGCTATTCCGAACTTGTCAGCCGGCAGGTACCCAAGAAGAATGGCTGGCCCGAATTTGACATTGTGCTGTTGGGAGCGGGAGATGACGGACATACTTCCTCTATCTTCCCCGGACAGGAGGCTTTGCTCTCTTCCGACCAGATTTATGTGACCAGCACTCATCCCCGTAACGGACAGAAACGCATTGCAATGACCGGATTTCCGATTCTGACTGCCCGCCTTGTTATTTTTCTGATTACCGGAAAGGCGAAGGCGGAAGTGGTGGAAGAAATCTGCCACTCGGGAGATACGGGACCGGCGGCTTATATAGCGCATCATGCGGAGAATGTCGAACTCTTTATGGATGCCGGAGCCGCGATGTATGTGCGGAATGACTGAAAAGAGAGAGACAATATAAAGACAAAGTATATTATATATAAGAAGAGAGAGTAACATTGGAGAAGAGAGAAGCTCACGGGGTCGAAGCCGGGAGCTTCTTGCCTATGTAGCCATTCGGTTTTGATTCGGTTTTATCACCGGATATATCTTATGGGCGAAACTAAAAAACTAAAATTAAAAGAATATGAATCCATTTCAAAATTCGTTCGGCGGTCATATCCCACAGGATGTGGCCGGAAAACAGGGAGAGAATGTAATATTTATAGTCTATAACCTGACAGATTCCCCCGATACGGTTGATAAAGTAAAGGATGTATGTGCCAATTTCTCGGCAATGATCCGTAGTATGCGCAATCGTTTTCCTGATATGCAATTCAGTTGCACGATGGGATTCGGGGCTGATGCGTGGACGCGGCTTTTCCCCGATAAGGGTAAACCGAAAGAGCTGAGTACTTTCTCCGAGATAAAAGGGGAGAAGTATACAGCTGTTTCTACTCCCGGTGATTTGTTGTTCCATATTCGGGCGAAGCAGATGGGGCTGTGTTTCGAGTTTGCTTCTATCCTTGATGAGAAGCTTAAAGGGGCTGTGGTGTCTGTTGATGAGACGCATGGATTTCGCTATATGGATGGTAAGGCGATTATCGGCTTTGTGGACGGTACGGAGAATCCTGCTGTCGATGAGAATCCCTATCATTTTGCGGTGATAGGCGAGGAGGATGCGGATTTTGCAGGAGGCAGTTATGTGTTTGTGCAGAAATACATTCATGATATGGTTGCGTGGAATGCGCTTCCGGTGGAACAACAGGAAAAGGTGATCGGACGTCATAAGTTCAATGATGTGGAGCTGTCGGACGAAGAGAAGCCGGGGAATGCGCATAATGCTGTGACCAATATCGGTGATGATCTGAAGATTGTACGTGCCAATATGCCGTTTGCCAATACTTCGAAGGGGGAGTATGGTACGTATTTTATTGGGTATGCTAGTACATTCAGCACGACTCGCCGGATGTTGGAGAATATGTTTATCGGCAGTCCGGCGGGCAATACCGACCGCTTGCTCGATTTCAGTACGGCAATAACGGGGACGCTTTTCTTTGTGCCGTCGTATGATTTGCTGGGCGAGTTGGGTGAGTAAATCACCGGACGGTGCGAACTAGATAAAACGTGGTGGGAAGTTCGGAAAAGATGGTTATGTTTTCCGGATTTCCCACCACGTTTTACTCTTTGAACTCTGTTTCTTTTTGTACTTTCTTCCGAATTTCATGAAATAAAGGGGAAAAAGTGAGAGGAGTGAGAGAGGATTTCTAACATTCGTATTTTTTTTAGTTGAAAATTAGAGAGTAGAAACAGTGAAATAAAAATATAAAAGTTGCAATTCCTCCCTCACACCTCTCACTTTTTTAGGATAAACTTCTTTTTCCTATGCCCTTTGTACTATTGTCGGATCATTGGGAGATTTCTTTAAGAAATCGTTTCTGATAACGTATGCATCCATCTTCTCTGTATCGAAGGGTTTCAGTAAAGAAGCTATTTCGGCCTTGCTCAATGAGGGATTGAGCCATTTCTCTTCCTCCTCTTGGGTGAGTATGGCGGGCATCCGGTGCTTGGTGTTATCGATGTAATCGGTCAGCGAATTGGTGTCAGTGGTGATGATGGAGAAAGTTTCGTGTTCCTCTCCCGTATCCTTGTCCAGCCAACGGTCGTAGATGCCGGCCATCGAGAAGATAGGTTCATCTTTCACATATATATAATAAGGTATTTTGTTTGCTCCTTCATGCCTCCATTCAAAATAGCCGGTACTGGGCACTATGCACCGTTTCTTCATGATCGGTTCGCGGAAAGACGGTTTCTCGAAAATGGTATCCGCACGGGCATTGAGTGTCATCTTTCTTATTTCTGTCGCATCCTCTTCGCTTCTTACCCAGAAAGGGATGAGTCCCCAGTTGAAAACCTGTACTTCGTCCGAAGAAGTAATGATAGGATATCTGGGGAAAGTGAACGCATTCACATGATACTGTTCGTCAAGAATGCTTTGGTAAATCTCGACTACATCCGATTGGCGTCCGTAACGGGCGGCAACTTTGATGGCTTTGGCTGACATGGAGTTGTGGAAACACATATTATCTGCAATTAATGTTTATAATTTGGTTGATATCAGTAGTATAACGTCCGGAGAGCTGTTCTTGTTTGAGCATCCCCCCTATAAACAAACGGAGTCAAGTCTTTGCTCGCAAAAAGAAATGTATTAAGATTTAATAGAATATAAAAGAGCTTTAGGTATAATCAAACTTTATGTTATTTTTCTTTGATTTAGTGCTATCGTCCAGCTTGTTCTATAAATAGATAAATAAAAAGTGCTTCCTAGATCGTCCGCCGACGAGGAAGCACTCAACACAAAAACTAAACTAGACACATTTTTGGAAATCTAGTTGTATATTCTGTATATCAATTATATAGTCCTGCTTTTTTTTATGGTTCGACCATAATTCGACCATTTGATGTTTTATGTACTATCAAGATTTTTGAGTTTCATGTTTTATATTATTTTAAATGTTATATTTGCGCATTGTCAAACTAAAATAGTGCGTTTATGAAAATGTTTTTTAGAAGCATCCAAAAATGGATGAGAGAGCGTAAGGTTCGTAGAGAACTTCAAAAAGACCAAGATCTCAGGGAACGTTGTGTCGATTATGTTGTAAAAGGTTCTAAGCCTGCAAATGCTTACCTTGCTGATGCAATATATAGATACATTAAAGACGGTTCGATTAGTTAAACTTCTTTTGTAGGTAACAATATTGGAAGCGAGAATTTTATTTTACTCACAATCTCGTTTTGTGCATTTTCATTAGAGGATGCTCCTACTCCTATTACGCTTGCAAATACACCAACTTTAGCATCACTTCCTTTGTTTTCAGATGTTGTGAGTGATAGATTAAATTCTATATTGGTAAGTACACATTCTTGCCTTCCAATATGTAATGTACCTTTGTTTATACCTCCAATGGAGACTATCGGGTTTACTACGAGGTTAAATTTTGATGTTCCTCCATTTAACTCTGTTACTGCATCTGCTATTTGAGTAACTGTATCTTTTATGAATTCTTTAAGTTCCATATATAGTGTTTACTTCTAGTTTGTATCATTGTTTAAGAATCATATTTTATTTATAAAGCGTAATTTATTCCACTAATTCTTTTAAATGGGATTTTTCATGCCATTTTAAATACGTACGTCCTGATTTGGTTTCAATAGACTTTAAGTAAGGAGCAATTTTAGGAGATTGAATAGATTTTGTAGTATCATCTATTAGAGTTATTTTATGATTGATGCGGCTATTGATGGCATGTGCATCTACTGCATCATAATTCAAATTAGAACGTCCTAAACTTAATATGAAATTTGTATCATTAGAACCTGTAACGTAATTAATAAGCGTCATTCTATTATTTCGAAGAACAACAGCATTGAATTTAATTGCTAGTCCTTCATGTATAGAATAATTGGTTTTTAAGTGTTCCTTATCTACAAGGTTATGTATGAAATTTGTGGCATTCCTTTTAAATCTACCAATCTGTTCTTTTTCCTTTTTCTCTTCAAAAGAGATAAAAGATGCACTAACTACGGCGTTAATGAAACTGGACAAGTCGTATACTATATTTGGTACTAGCTCTGCTTTCTCTATTTTTTTGTAATAGTAATGATAGCCAGCATGTTCTAAAATATCTATTTCATAATCTTCTAAATAGTACTGAAATAGTTTGAAATAGTATATATCATCAGAATGAGCATCACATTCATACATACCACTGTCTATCCAACCACCATCAGTAACAATAAAATCATCTCCTCTTCGAGTTAAAAAGACGGAAACAAAAATATTACTTGTTGTTGCTATCGGTGTTATGATCTCAAAAGTATTTCCATGTTTCTTTATTTTCCATAAAGAATTGTAGGATTTGATGATATATTCAATAAGTTTTTCCATCTCTTAAAAATTTATTCCTTCAAGTGGGTCTTTGTCTTCTCTTTCGAAAGGAAGATAGCCTTCTCGAAATACTTGTATTTCAGGTAATTCATGCTCATCATTAGTGTAGATTACACTTTCTTGGCAAAAGTAAGGAAAACCAAAGTCAATGTCAAATAAATGTTCAGCTTGTTTGGGATTATTCAATAAGTCTGTTTTATAGGCTAAAAAATATCCATTATCATCATATTTGTGAAAATGGGGAGTTGTAACACTTTGCTTGGCTAAAGGTATAAACGGAACTTCGTTTTTATGAGTACCTCCACCACTATCGTAGCGGATAACGACTCCTTTTTTGAATTTATCCGAAACTATCTGGAAAGAACAATCTGTTTTATCTCCATTTCGTACTTCACAAGTCATAAATGTATTTCCAAAGTGAAACTCTGAATGAAGATGCTTTTTAGTATAAAGAGATGTGCCATGATTTCCTTTAGGTTCAGAAACAATGATTGGCGCATTAATTCTCTTTTCTGCATTAATGAAAGTTTTATAGTCGTCTATAATTTTTAAAAGCTCTCTATCTTGTTTTATTTTTGCCATATTTGAATTAAGTTATAGTGTTAGCTAATAGGCTCTACTGTTTCAATTTGGTGCATACTTAAAATGTTGTTCTGAATACTATAATATGATATATTCTTTTCATGGCATATCCAATATTTCTTTTCTCCTGCAACAGTTCTAAGCTTATATTTCATTATTGTTTTTAGAATCAGTTTCATCACTTTCTTTTTTGCTTTCTAGTACTTCATTAATAAGTTCTTTGATTTTAGTGTAATCTTTATCATCTAAATCTTCTTTATTAATAATTTCCTTGAAATCCTTATCAAATATATATTCATAATTTCCTATGTCTGGGCTACCTCCTTTAGTTTTACATCTAAATTTATGTGTTGCTTTCCAACCACAAAATTCTTTTTTTATAAAGTTAGCTCTGTCTTTTATACTGTCTGAATGTAATGTAACCATATTAGTACATGCTTTGGCTTTTTCCAGATTTTCATTGAATTTATTTTTAGCTTCATAATATCTAGAGTTACTATATGAAGAATAGCCATCACTCCAAATCTCCATGGTTTTTCGTGCGTCTTTCATTTCATCTAGATATTCATCTGCTTTTTCAATAGCTATTTTAATGAAATAGGCATGTCTTGTAATGATTGAATCTGTATATACAGATGTAAAAGCACTGTCTATATTGGTTTCAATAGGTTCATAGCTGGCAAAATCATATAGGACTTTAAACATGTCGTCCTTAATTAATTCATTAGCTTTTTCTTCTTTAGATTTGCATCCACTTAATAACATAGTAGCTGATACAACGATAAATAATAATGTTTTCATTAGTGTATATAAATTTTAGATTATCCAATATTTCTTTCATTCTTCAACATAGCCAGTTCACCTTTTAATTTTTGGTTTTCTTCCAAAAGACGTTGAGTGAGCATTGTCTTTTCGTTAATCTCATCTTGTAGATTGGCTATGGTATATACAATACTTTTCAATTTGTCCATTCCTGGTTCTGTTTCTTCTTTTTGGAGAAGCATGGAGCCTTTTCCTCTTAACAGCCATTCTGCGGATATTTCTTGGTAGTTATCCAATATTGCATTAATAGTTGAGGCACTAACCTCACTTACCCCTCCTAATTGTCTACTCAATGTGTTTTGTTTAATACTACATTTGAGGGCAAATGCCCTATCAGATAGCCCTGAATAGGCTATAACTTCTTTAATTCTATCAATCATAAAATTTACTATAAAGTTAATATATCCAAATATGGATAATGAAATGGGTTTTTGGATTTGAAATTATCCATATTTGGATTACATTTGCATCATAAATCAATCAATCATACAAACATACAAAAAATGATTGATAAAACCAATTAAAAAATAACGATTATGAGCTACAATTTATCACAAATAATGAAGTCTGCACACCGCAATTACAAGAAGGGTGGAAAAACATTTTCAGAGTGTTTAAAATCTGCATGGAGCTTTGCAAAACTCCAAGAAAGTTTCTCACCGGAAGCAGTGAAATCAAGAACTGATAAATTTTTAGCTGAAAGACATGAAGCTATGAGCAAGACTGCCAAAGCTACACCTAGCAAGGAATATAATAACCTTAATATTCCCGCTTCCGCTTACTACAACCCAAATAGTACTCATTACGGTGCACATTACGTCGGAGATTAATCAAATTATACAACAATGGATAAAAGAACCGAACTAGAAATACAGCGAGACAAATATGAAGCTGTGATTGAAGAACGAGACGCGTTGATCAGCTCTTTGAGAGGTGAAAATGAAAAACTCAAACGAGATTTAGAATCAGAACGTGGATTTTATAGAGAGAAAGTTTCCCAATGTGATGATTTGAAGAAATTTATTGAATCGCAACGAAACTTAATGGACATAGTTTTGAAGAACAACCAAAGTATTCTCTAACCCTCACTAAAGTCAAACCAAACCGCCGGTTATCCGGTACCCAGTCCGGTCTTTGAGCCTGCCCTTGAAGGGAGACTGGGAACAACAGAGAAGAGTTCTTTGACATATTGGTAAAATGGTGTTTTGGAAGCCGACACGTGCCGAAAGGGATTACTGACGTAGGCGGGCTTCTCAACGATATAATGCTGTGGTTAATGGTCAAGCCGTATCGTTGTAAAACTAAATCAGTTAGACGTTTGTCGGCAAATCGAGGTATTTGCTTTATGTATATAAAGGTGATGTAGCTCAGGCAGGTTAGAGCGCTGTGTGTGGTGGATGGTTGAGAGTTCGAGTCTCTCAAGAAATACTCTTAGCTTAACGGAAGAGCACCACAAGCAGAGGTCGGCGGTTCGAATCCGCCCATCGCTTCAATGTTTAATTAAAGAATATAGAGTTATGACAAGGTTTTTCCAGTTTGTAATAGTTGGAATAATATTAGGGGCGGTGCTTATGTTACTCGCTTCTATTGTTTCTTCGTGTTACTTTTTTATTACAACATTTACGTTGAGTGATTTTGAAGAAAGAACAGCTTCATTTGTTCTCGGTGCGGTAAGTGCTCTATTTACATACGGAATGTTCCGGATATTAATGAATGCCTTACAAGCATTTTCAGATAAGTTGGATGCAATAAAAAAGAGATATGAAAGCAATAATTGAAATTAAAGATGTCGCCTTTCGAGAGATAGGCGACATCAATAGGGGAAGAGGGAAACCTATCAGGGATTGCGTGAAAGTATTTGAAAGCTACAAGGTGATAACTTTCTTTGGCATTCCCATTAAGCGAATTACCCATAGATTGAATGATTGGGATCCTGAAGAATCGACTTCAAACTCTCATAAGCAAGAGTGATTGTTAATGGCGGTGTTCCATCAATGAAATGTAGGATACACTGTTTTCTATGGTCCTCAATTTTAATAACACATCCTAGATTGATAAGGATGCGTTTACCGTTTTCGGTAATCTCAATAAATTTGTTCATTTTCTTGTTTTTTGATTTGACACTTCAAAAATAAGAAAATACCCCGTTCCTTTTTTATTAGCGAATAATCTTGGAGCGGGGAAAACTATTAACTAACTAATAATCAGTATGGAAAAGGATATTCAGAGACGTAACGTAATTGATGTATTACGGAGTATGGATGTTGGTGCAATAGAAGTATTTCCTATCGTTCAGAAACCGTCTGTAACTAATACATTGAATGCTCGGCTTTATAAAGAAAAAGCTGAAGGAATGGCTTGGAAAACAAAGTCAGATGTAAAAAATATGCAGTTTATAGTAACTAGAATTGCATAACTATCTTGCTTGTTGAGATGATCAGAGGTGAAATGGCTGAAATATTGCTAGATAATATTCTCCGTCTGTTTTCTACAGAAACGTTTGGAAAAGATAAGTCTGCGTATTATGTGGGTGGGGAAAAGAAATTGATGAATCTTATAGAAGCGGGTAAGATTGAAAGTGATAAGCCCACTAATGTCCAAAACGGCAAGTGGCATTGTAATGCTGCTCAAGTATTACTTCATTGCCGATGTGCGGGAAGGAAAGTTAAATCTAAAAAACGGAAGAAATGAAAAAGATTAAAGTGATACAGTATGCCATGATGTTCATTGCCTTATGGACAACACTGTATCTTGTAGATAGCATTGAAGTTAGCAAGAAAGAATTTATTGCTGCTTTTGTATTGGTGACTGTCGTATCAGTGAATTATATCTGTTTTCGATACTACGAAGATAGGAAACAAAATAAAGATAGCCTGTGAAGGTCTGCATTGCTTAATTTTAGTATTTGTCATGTTTATTTAGCCCGGTTCGCCGGGCATCTGCCGGGATAGCCCAGTTGGTTAGAGCGCATGTTTCTACATGAGGTCAGCGGTTCGAATCCGTTTCCCGGCTCAACTCAATCAGAGTTAAGTAACCCGTGAGGGGGAAAATTATGTTTGTATCAATAACAATTCAATCAATGTAGCCGGAAGCGTCTGGCTACGACCTGAAGGAATGGCGGAATTGGTAGACGCAAGTATGCAGATAGATTGAAGAAAGTCATACATAGGTAATCTGTCATCCTGGTTCGAGTCCGGGTTCCTTCACAGAGAATTTTTCTTTTTATGTTTAACTAATGTTGCCAGCGAAAAGGACGCTGTAGGGTTAAAGCCCCTGTTATTTGAGTTTTAATTGTTCTATACTATTCCGGTGTGCTTTGAACGGCTATCCGGAAGCAAGAAGCTCGTGAGAGTGCTATTTAATAGTTAATGTCGTGTTTTATTTTGTGTTTGTGTTCTAAGTGAATGGTTCGTGAGAATAGTTCACTTGAAACGGATGGCTGGTGTAATTGGCAGCATACGCAGATATGCGTGATGTGGGTTCGAGCCCCACGCCATTCACCCTTTTGATCCTATTAAATTATAGTAGTTCATGAGTTTTGTTTTGTGTTTGTGATTGGGGTGTACGGTCTGTGAAGATAGTGCACCTTTTTAATTAATCGGGCGGATATGTATATCGTTGGTTGAAACTGCGGTGAGGTGCACCAATATTCCGTGAGACCGGTTCGACTCCGGTTCCGTCCACTAGCATTTACATTATGTATAAATCAGGGAGCCGTACACCCTTCAAAGCGTAGCCGTTCCATAAGGTACATTGGATTATTCATTTTCTTATTTTTCTGCCTGTACAATATCGTACAGGCAGTTTTTACTACCTGAAAATGGCGTTAAAATGGCGAAGTTTCTGTTTGCTAAACTTGTCAATAACGATTACCTTTACTGATGTAATGAACTAAAAGTCAAACCATTAAATTAGAATTATGACAGCGAGAAAAAACACTGTATCAACGGTTCAGAATGAAGAGAAGAAGAAAAATTCTATCAGACCGCTTCTAGCTTCTGAAATTGAATGTAGGGTTGGTACTATGAAACCGGACGGTTCGGGCTGCTCCTTGCTATTATACAAGGATGCTCGAGTAGACATGAGAATACTTGATGAAGTGTTCGGAGAAATGAACTGGAAACGGCACCATGATGTCGTTAATGGGAATCTATTCTGTACGTTGTCCATTTGGGATAATGAAAAGAAGGAATGGGTGAGTAAACAGGATGTTGGGACAGAATCTAGCACAGAAAAAGAGAAAGGGCAGGCTTCGGACGCCTTTAAACGTGCAGGATTTAACTGGGGAATTGGGCGTGAACTTTATACGGGTCCTTTCATTTGGATTCCACTTGAGAAAAATGAAATATATCAGAGCAAAACAGGTTCTCCTGCTCTATACACCAAATTCAGTGTAAAAGAGATTGGTTATAACGAGCAAAAGGAGATTATTTTACTTGTTATTGTGGACAATAAAAACCGCGTTCGTTTTGCTTATGGTAATACAAAGGAAAAAGTATATGCTCCCAATGTTTCTGCTTCAAACGCTTCGGGCAAAGTATATACTGGTGTAGACCTAGATCGTGCAATTAAACAAATGACTGGTGTTAAAAGCCGCGAAGAGCTTGAGAGAGTTTGGGCTGAACATCCCGAACTTCACAATAATAAGGAGTTCAGAAACATAACTATTGACATGCAGAAAACGTATCCTCCTAGAAATTGATAATAATGATAGAATTAGTGAAATCCAGTGTGGTTTTCAATGAGGAAAACCACACTTATATGCTCGGTGAAAAACAGTTGCAAGGTATAACCGGTATGATTAGCCGGCAGTTGTTCCCTGACAAATATAAAGATGTCCCCGATTTTGTATTGAAGAGAGCTGCAGAGAAGGGTAGCCTTATTCATGCTCAATGCCAGTTTGCTGATGTAACAGGCTTACCTCCTGAAAGTATTGAAGCAGAGAATTATATCAGAATGAGGGTAAATGCCGGATATAAGGCGCTTGCCAATGAATATACCGTTTCTGATAACGAATACTTTGCATCGAATATAGATTGTGTTTGGGAGAAAGCCGGTAGAATTAGTCTTGTTGACATCAAAACTACCCTTCATCTTGATAAGGAGTATTTAAGTTGGCAGTTGTCAATCTATGCTTATTTCTTTGAACTTCAAAATCCATTACTCAAAGTTGATAAATTGTTTAGCACTTGGTTGCGTGGTAATAAACATGAATTTGTTGAAATTAGCCGTAAGTCTGATAAAGAAGTCAAGAAGTTAATGGAATGCGAGAAGAAGGGTGAGCAATATCTATCCAATCTTCCCGTTCCTGCCCCTGATGATGACAAGTTACTTATTCCAATGCAGCTTGTAAATACTATAATCGGGATTGAGGAAGAACTTGCAGATCTAACCAAGATTCAGAAAGATTATAAGGCAAAATTGAAAACTGCTATGCGTGAGAATGGTGTCAAGTCATGGGATGCCGGAAGATTGCGAGTTAGTTATACACCCGCTTCTACGAGTGACAATTTTGATACTAAAAAGTTTCAGGCTGACTATCCGGAATTATATTCTAAGTATATCAAAACAGTTCCTAAAGCTGATAGTATCCGTGTAACAATAAGGGAGGATAAATCATGAGTTTAAACAAATTGATGCTTATCGGGCATGTTGGCAAAGACCCCGATATTAGAATTTTGGAAGCTGGTTCTAAAGTGGCCACTTTCTCCTTTGCCACCACTGAAAAAGGTTATACCCTTGCCAATGGAACACAGGTTCCTGAAAGAACTGAATGGCATAATATTGTTGTTTGGCGTGGTCTTGCCGATGTTGTTGAGAAGTATGTCCATAAGGGAGACAAGTTGTATCTGGAAGGAAAGATAAGAACTCGGAGTTATGATGATAGCAGAGGAATTAAACGGTATATTACAGAACTTTTTGTTGATAATATGGAGATGCTTTCTGTTAAGCCTCAACAAGCGCCACCACCGCCACCTCTTCCGGAACACACCAATAATCAGACTCGAAGTGCGGTGAATGAGTGCCCGCCACCGCCACCACCGACCAAGGACGATTTGCCATTCTGATAGGTTATGGAAGCAACATTGACGAAGAAAGATGGCAAAATCCAAATGGATAAGTCTTTCGAGTTCATGTGCAGCACACTTCGTAATGGAGAATACACTGTAACCATTAAGAAAAAAACACAGCCGAGAACATTAAATCAAAATGCTCTCATGTGGAAATGGTTTCAGTGTATTGGTGCCTGTTTGCGTGAATACACAGGTGAAGAGTATTGGAGCACTGCTGCTGGAGTTCAGGATATACATGACTTGTATTGTAAGAAGTTTCTTGTGAAACAGGTTCATGTGAATGGTAAAGTGGAAACTATTGTGCGAGGAACAAGTAAACTTAATACTTTAGAGATGCATAATTTCATGGAAAGCGTGAAAATAGATGCGGCCACCGAGTTTGGTATTACACTTCCATTGCCTGAAGACCAGCATTACTTAGATTTTATTCATGAGTACCAAAACCGGTACTAATTAATCCTTTTATAATTTATGATTGCAAATTTGAGAAACTACGAACCCGAGACAATCGAGTTTGTAGTTCCCGATTCTATTCGGGAAAAATTTCCCCCTGTTTTATTTCAGGGTTCTACGAATGTAGATGAATTGATAAAGTTGGTGAATGAGCATTTCAATGCTACATTCCCTGAAAGTGAGGTGACACAACGTTTACTGGATGAATTTGAGATTTCCGAAATTCGTGAAGAGTATTGCATCAAGCAAGAGAATGAGGTCCCCAAACGCGAACGTGAACTGTTGGAAGCCATTGAACGTGCAAAGAAAATTAAGAGTGATGCACAAGACAGGTTAGCTTCTATTAAGACTGAAATTAAAGACCTGGCTGCCGAGGTCAAAAAGGGGACGAGGGAGTATCATCTTTCAAGTAAGAATACGATCCGGTTTGCTCTTGATGGATATTTCCTGTATTATTCATGGGTGAACGGTGAGTTTAAGCTTGTGAAAGCTGAAAAAATTCCTGATTGGGACAAACGTTCTCTTTGGGCACAGGAAGATCGAAACAGAAAAGCGATGCTTGATTTGTTTGGTATTGAATATCCTGAAGTAGAACGTCCTATTGATGATACAGAAGATTATGGGGACAAGTTCGAAGAAGACCTGTCTGATAAACTTCCTGAAGAAGAACCGGAAGACGATGAGTAGATTGCAGCACAAAAAAGGCAGGAAGTCCAACTATGTGAAGCGGCTTGTGAATAATCCAGATTGGGAAGAAGCCAAGCGTAAAGTTCGTATTAGGGACGGACATAAATGCCAGATGTGCGGTAAAGACTTTAATTTAGAGATTCACCACAAAACATACAGGGTTAACGGAAAATCAATCGTTGGTCATGAGCTTGAACATCTTGATTGTCTCGTTACCCTTTGTGGTGACTGTCATTCGAAAGTTCATAAATATCACATCAAATTATGACATACCAGTTAAGAGACTACCAAAAAAGTGCTAGTGATGCAGCGGTCAGCGTTTTTAAATCCAAGGAAAAGAAAAACTACGTGATAGTTCTTCCCACTGGTGCCGGGAAGTCCCTTGTCATTGCCAATATAGCTGCACGGATAGACGGGCCGCTGATAGTGTTCCAGCCTAGCAAGGAAATACTCGAACAAAATTTTGCGAAACTTCAATCATACGGCATATTCGATTGTGGAGTTTATTCAGCTTCTGCCGGAAGAAAGGATATCAATCGTATTACGTTTGCTATGATTGGTAGTGTGATGAAACACATGAGTTTCTTCAAACATTTCAAGCACGTTCTGATTGATGAATGTCATTTAGTGAATCCGGAGAAAGGAATGTATAAGGAATTCTTTGAAGATGAGCAAAGGAAAGTTATTGGGCTGACAGCGACTCCTTACAGATTATGTTCAGGAAGAGGTGGTGCTATGCTTAAATTTATAACTCGTACCCGGCCAAAGGTTTTCACTGATGTTATTTATCACTGTCAGGTGAGTGAACTACTTGCTAAAGGATTTCTCGCAAGTTTGAAATACTATGATATTACAAAGTTGGATTTAAGTAGAGTCAGGACTAATTCTACTGGTGCAGATTACGATGAAAAAAGTCTTCTGCAAGAGTTTGAACGTGTGGACATATACAAAGATATAGTTGGATGGACAAAACGTCTGTTGAACCCCAAATCGGGCATACCACGCAAAGGTATTTTAATATTCACGAGGTTTATTCGTGAAGCTGAAAAACTGGCTTCCGAAATTCCTAATTGTGCGATCGTTAGCGGTTCTACTCCAAAGGAGGAAAGGGCACGAATTCTGAAAGGTTTTAAAGATGGAAGAATAAAAGTTGTTGCTAATGTCGGAGTACTTACAACCGGATTCGATTACCCGGAGCTTGATACGGTTGTTCTTGCACGTCCAACCAAATCCCTTTCCCTCTATTATCAAATGGTCGGTCGTGTCATTCGTCCCTGCCAAGGTAAAGAGGGTTGGGTTGTTGATTTGAGTGGGAATTTCCGGCGCTTTGGGCGTGTTGAAGAGTTACGCATAGAACAGCCTGAAAAGGGAAAATGGTGTATAATGAGTCGTGGCCGTCAATTAACCAATGTAGTATTTTAATTATCATGTGGAGAAATTACAAGAAGAAAGAAAAGAAAAAGCCTCTTTTCGAGGTAGAAGGTGTTAAGGTCAAGAAGAAACCTGATCTTGTCAATGAACTAGACAGAATATTTAGTTTATTCATCCGTTATCGTGATACGATGCCTAATGGATATTTTCAGTGTATTTCATGTGGTAAAATAAAGCCTTTCAATAAAGCAGATTGCGGTCATTACATCAATCGCCAACACATGAGTACTCGCTTTGATGAAATGAACTGCAATGCTCAATGTTCACATTGTAACCGCTTCATGGAAGGAAATATTCAGGATTATCGCAGACGTCTAGTTGCCAAGTATGGTGAACGAAATGTGCTACTCCTGGAAGCCAAGAAAAATGTTTCTAAGCAATTTAGTGACTTTCAATTAGAAAAGCTGATTACTCATTACAAGGAAGAAGCGAAAAAACTGAAGGAAGCAAAAGGTCTGTGAGTTTTATTACTAATCGGAGTACAATCCCTTAAAATATGGAAAGAAATTCATTCATCTTTTATAAAGGGTGGAGAGAAGCAATCAAGGATTTGCCGGATGATGTCAGGCTGGAGATTTACGAAAGCATAATTGAGTATGCGACAACGGGAAATCTTCGGGGGTTGAAACCTATGGCAAATATTGCTTTCAACTTTATAAAGATAGATATAGACAGGGATACTGAAAAGTATATGTCTATTGTGGAAAGGAATAAGAGCAATGGTTCTAAGGGGGGACGTCCGAAAAGTGAAAACCCAAAAGAACCCAAAGAACCCACAAAACCCACTGGGTTATTTGGAAACCCAAAAGAACCCACAAAACCCGATAATGATAATGAATATGATAATGATTATGTAGATGATAATGATTCTCATTTAAAAAAGAAAGAAACTTCTCCTAAAGGAGAATCAAAGAAAGACGAGCTTTCTTTGTTCCCCGAGGAAAAGATTGATTGGGGTGGGCTAATGGATTATTTTAATTCCACGTTTAAAGGTAAACTTCCTGCTATAAAGTCCATAGATGCAAAACGAAAGAAAGCTATTAAAGCACGTGTCGCACAATACGGGAAGCAAGCTGTATTCGATGTGTTCCAATTGGTTTTAGACAGTCCTTTCTTGCTTGGACAAAACGATAAAAATTGGAGGTGCACTTTTGACTGGATATTCAAGTCTGCGAATTTTACTAAAATTTTAGAAGGAAATTACAATGGAAAACGAACTGATACTGCGGCCACAAGAAGAGAATCGGTTAGCAGTCTTACGGACCTCGCCGAAAAACTATTGCAAAGCTCTATGCCCCAAGAAGGTTGAAGATGTATTTCAAAGTGATGAACCTTCTATTGGCACTATTATAAGAAAGTTTGGTGAGCCGCAAGCCAGAGCAGTGTTGGTCATATTGATAGCTGATGCCTTGGAGTTTTTCAATGTCGGTAATCCAATGTCGGCTACACAAGTCGCTACTACAGTAGATTTAATCATTGAAGAATATCCATATATGAAAACTGATGATTTTAAACTGTGTTTCAAGAACGCAATGAAAATGAAATATGGCAATATCTATAATAGAATTGATGGTCAGGTCATCATGAGTTGGCTTCGTGAATACAATAAAGAACGTTGTGCTGTTGCTGATAATCAGTCATGGAATTTTCATAAAGAGAATTTGTCGGAGGAAGTGAACTATACAAGTGGCTTGTCGTATGAAGAATACCGGAACGAACTCAAACTTAGAGTTGGGCAAGGAGATGAAGAAGCTGCTAAAGCGTTAAGTCTCTCAAATGAAATAATCTCTTATCTAAACAAAAGAGAAAATGGCAAACAAGAAGCAGAAGGTGACAATTTACTGGAACACTAGGCATATCAAACTTGAAGATATTCCTGAAGTGAAAAGAAGAATACGGGAGCGTTTTGGTATTCCTAATCACACAACTGTTAATGGTGAAACGGATTGTTATATCCGTGAGGAAGATATGGAATTGCTTCGGGAAACGGAAAAACGTGGCTTCATTCAAATACGTAATAAGCCCGCATGAAAATGGCGTTAAAATGGCGAAGTTTCTGTTTGCATAACTTGTCATTTTACGATAAATTTACTGATGTAATGAATTAGAAGTCAAACCAATATAATTAAATTATGGAAGTACAAAACATTAGAATTGACCTTATCAGTCCTTCTCCTTTGAATCCGAGAAAGACTTTTGATGAAGCAGCTCTTGAAGAGCTTGCAAGCAACATTGAAAAGCAAGGTTTATTGCAACCTATCACTGTCAGAGTTGCTAAATCCGAGGAGATGACTAACCTAGAAACCGGAGATGTTACCCCACTACCTTACACATACGAAATTGTTTGCGGTGAGCGTCGTTTCCGGGCTGTGTCACTTTTGAAAGCAAAGGAAGATGAAGCGAATGTTGCAAAAATCAAAGCCCATCGAAAAAAGTCGGAAAAATTTCAGACAATATCCTGCATTGTCAGAGAAATGACAGATGATGAGGCTTTTGAAGCGATGATTACCGAGAATCTTCAAAGAAAAGATGTTGATCCCATCGAAGAAGCTTTTGCCTTTGCGCAGTTGGCTGAAAAAGGACGAACTTTGGAAGATATTGCTCTTAAAATAGGAAAGTCTACCCGGTTTGTTTTTGACCGTATTAAATTGAATTCTCTTATTCCTGAACTAAAAGAGCGGGTAAGAAATGGAGATATACCATTGTCCGGTGCTATGATTCTTTCTAAATTGGATGAAGATACTCAAAAAGAGTTTCATGAGGAGGAGGAAGAACAATGTACTACTGCTATGATTCGAGAATTTGTGAGTAATTCTTTCATGGAGCTTGGTAACGCACCTTGGATTAAAGATGATTCCGATAATTGGGAAAATACTGATATTAAATCATGTTCTCAATGTGAGAATAATACGTGTAATCATGGTTGTTTGTTCTATGAAATGAATAGTAAGGATGCTAGATGTATCAATGCTGCTTGCTATGAGAAAAAACAGATTGCTTATGTGACGCGGAAAATTCAACTAGAATATGAACATCTTGTTAAAGTTGGCGAACCTCTTTCATTTGGAAAAACAGTAATTATCGCTAGACGTCCCGATACATATTGGGGAGAAGATAGAAAGGTTTTCTATGAAAAAACTTTGGAAGCTGTTAAACAACTTGGATTTGAAATAGTTGATCCTGATGAAATCTTTAGATGTAAGTGCTGGTATTCAGAAGATGATGAACGCACTTTGAAAATGCTTGAAGATGGAGAAGTTTATCGTTGTCTTTCATTTTTTGGACATTATTCTCCCGAATTTAACGTTAGTTTCTATTATGTTAGAAAAGAAACGGCTTCCTCTACTTCCGCCGTTGCCGATCTAAAAGAGATAGAAAGGGAAAAAATAAACGCCCAATTAAAAAGAGCGAAGGATATAGTCAAGGAGAAGTCTGCTGAAGAAATGCGTAAGTGGGCGCAAGAGAAAACATATTATCAGAGAACAAAAGAATTCTCTGAAAATGAACAACTTGTTTTTGATGTGCTGGTTCTTAGCGGTTGTAGCAGTACTTATCTTGAAAAACTGAATTTGAAAAAATGGAATGGTGAGAGTGATTTTGTAAATTATGTCAAGAACAACCAAGCTGACCGACACCAATGGTATAGAGCCTTTATTGCTGAATGCTTATCATCGAATAATGTGAATTTCTACTCCTATTTGCAAAAGTGTCAGAAAATCCTTTTTGCAGAACAATATCCGGATGATTTCAAAGCGCTCTCTAAGAAACTTGCGGATTCATATGATAAGAAAGAAAAGAAGCTCAAAGAAAGACTGAAAGAGCTAAATAACGATAACACAGAGGAAGCCTAGTGGTTTCCTCTCTTTATTGACGCACTTATGAAAACGTGGACTGGCGAACAACTTGCTATACTTGACAGTGAGTACCCGACTGCTGATTTAAAAGAACTTGCTAGACGTCTTGATAAAACACTTAGTGCTGTTAAAACAAAGGCCTTGATTCGAAAACTTAGGCGCTCTCCGAGAATCTCGTTTTGGAATAGTGAGAGACTTGATAAATTGAAAAAGTTGTATCCCAATCATACTAATGAGGAAATAGCACAGATATTAGGTACCACTTATTCTGCTGTAAATGGAATTGCATTTAAATTACGGCTCTTTAAATCTAAAGAATTTAAATTTCAATGCGCTTCTAAAAGCTTCTTTCCCAAAGGCCACCAACCGATGAACAAGGGACGTAAGCAAACGGAATATATGTCAGAGGAACAATTGGCAAAAACGAAAGCTACTCGATTTAAGAAAGGACATATCCCCAAAAATCATAAACCAGTCGGTTATGAACGCATAACTCGTGACGGTTACATTGAAGTGAAAACTGCCGAACCGAATGTCTTTGAACTTAAACATCGGCTTGTATGGATTGAGCATAATGGAGAAATCCCCCCTGGTTATAATATTCAGTTTAAGGATGGCAACAGGCAAAACGTTTCCATTGAGAACCTTTACATGATTAGTCGTTCTGAACAATTAAAAAAAGAGAATTCTTTGTATGCCCGATATCCGGAAGATGTTCAGTACCTAATCAAGCTAAAAGGAGCTTTGAATAGGCAAATTAATAAAGCAACAAAAAAGAATGAATCATGACTGATGGAGCAATAGATAGATTGAAAGAAATGGTTAATAAACCATTCCTTTATCAGAATGAAGAAGTTGTAATTCTCAATTACTGTGACGGTACCGGTGATGATGGTACCGAAGTTGAGATATACTTGAATAATGGCAAAGTATTGGTATTTAGTATGTTTGATTTGGCTTCCAAGTTGAACCGTTTCCGGTCGATAACAAATACAGTTGTTGTGTTGGCTAATGAACGGTTGAATAAGGTGTCTACAGTGAACCCTACCATTTTACAAGATTTGAGGAATTTGGTTCTTCAACAAATTAAGGATGTGAAAGAAGATCCTAGTAAAGTGAGCCAAGCAAAACAAGTTTTCCAAGGGGTTAATACCGTAATCAATCTTGCTAAGACAGAATTAGAGTACAGGAAATATTTAGATACAACAGACCCCTCAAAATAAATAATAGTATGCTGATAGATAAAGAATATGTTCATTGGTTTCGCATCAGAGGCCAACCTAATAGAATCGTGTGAGATTATTCATAGTCTAACAATTTAACCCGATCGATATGATAACATTGAATAGGTTTGCCCAGAGATGCTTGAATATCATGAGGAAACGCTTTAAGATGAATGAGCATAGCTCAAGAAAAGCGTTTAGCATAAGAATTGAAGCCGTTTGGAGAAAATTCGATATTGCTTCTAAATATAGGAGTGATAATCTTCCTAAATATTCGGAAGATGAAGAATTGGCAGCCGAGATGATAATTTACCTTGTTGCCTATTTAAAAAGATTTGGTTGTGAGGACATTGAACGGCTTATCAAAGATAAGATAGAGTTCGATGATAGAAAAAATGATTAGGTGTTGTTACTGACTGTTTGTGTTGTTGATTTTGTGTTGTTGATTTTAATATAGTTAGTTATGACAGAGATTATTCAAGTCTGCCTACTTGATTTTAATAAGGGGCAGCTCACGGGATTGCCGAAAAATCCACGTTTTTTTCGTGATTACCGCTTTGAAGCGATGAAGAAAAGCATTCAGGATTCGCCAGAGATGCTTGAGCTTCGAGAACTTATAGTTTTTCCCTACAATGATGGCAGATATATTGTTGTTTGTGGTAATTTACGTTTGCGAGCTTGCAAGGAGTTAGGTTATAAAGAACTGCCTTGTAAAATTCTGGCACCTGATACCCCCGTTAAGAAGTTGAGGGAATATGCCACTAAAGATAATGTCAATTTTGGTGAGAATGATTTGGACGTTATGGAAAACGAGTGGAATAAGGCGGAACTCCAAGATTGGGGCATCGAATTTGCCCCGGAGAAGAAAGAGGATGAATTTAAAGAGCGCTTCGATGCCATCACGGATGATACAGCCATTTATCCTCTCATTCCAAAGTATGACGAAAAACATGAGTTGTTTATCATCACCTCAAGTAATGAGGTAGATAGCAACTGGCTTCGTGAAAGGCTGGACATGCAGCACATGAAGTCGTACAAAACCGGGAAAATAAGTAAATCCAATGTAATTGATATAAAAGACGTTCGCCATGCCCTGCAAGATAGTAATACCAAGTCATAAACGCCATGACCGGGTGTTCGCTAAAAAGTTGGTGAACGATCCTATCATTTGCGTTGCTGAAAGTCAAGCTGACTTATATCAACAATTTAACCCGGAATGTGAAATTGTTACTCATCCTGACGACGTTATGGGCCTCATCCCGAAACGTAACTGGATGGCAAAGCATTTTGGAGAACTTTTCATGCTTGATGATGATGTCCATGCCTGCAAACCTATTTATGTAGAAAAAGGAGAACCTAGCCGGATAAAGGATAAAGATAAGATAACCAATATCATTCAGTCATTATTTGAGATGGCCAGTATGATGGATGTACATCTGTTTGGCTTCACCGCTCGGATATCGCCGGTAATGTATGATGAATCCGCTTTTCTTTCTCTTTCGAAAATGATAACCGGTTGCAGTTATGGAGTAATCTATAACAAAAACACTTGGTGGAATGAGGAAATACGTTTGAAGGAAGATTTTTGGATTTCTTGTTACATGAAGTACAAAGAACGTAAGGTTTTAACCGATTTGCGGTATAATTTTGAGCAAAAGAACACTTTTGTAAACGCTGGTGGGCTTGCTTCTATAAGGAATCAGGAAGAGGAACGTAAATCTATCCTCTTTATCAAAAAGAATTTTGGTGATAGTATTTTGCTAAAGAGTGCAACCACTAATGGGAAAGACAAAACAAAGCAGCTCGTTCAATATAATATATCATGCAAATTCAAATTCTAATAGTCTGTAAAAAAGGCGTTTAAATGGCGTCCATTCTGTTTGTCATATTCGCCTTTTTTAGCTAATTTTACTGATGTAATAAACTAAAAGTCAAACCATTAAATTAGAATTATGATTATAAGAACAGTTTGCGGATATGATTTCTTTGAGGTGAGTTCTGCAATGCAGAAAGCCATTAGGCGAGCCGACACCGGGGTAGCCGGCTTTTTTGCATTGGAACTTTGGGCGAGTGGGTACCGCGACTATGTGTGGAAGCGTCTGTTTACCATTAGTGCTGAAGATTGCTATGGAATCATTACTAAAGAGATAGAAGCATTGTGGCAGGGGCATGAGCTGGTAAACAAGACTGCTACTGAACCCAAAGGGAGGATATTTGTCAGTAAAGCTGTTATTCTCCTTTGTGAATGTAGAAAGAATCGTGATGCGGATCATTTGCAAAACTTCATCTATGATAGAAAGGATATTGATATAGAAAAGTGGATAAATGATGTCAGGCGTTACCCTATTCCTATTCCAGATTACACTTTCGATGTACATACACGAAAGGGTAAAAAACATGGGAGAACCAAAGAAGAATTCTTTCAGGAAGAATACAAGGCGTTACAACCTCGTGTTCCTGGTTTATTCGATGATTTGGTTCAACCCAGTCAACCAAAGTTATTTAATGATGAAACCACGGCTAAGTAGCTGTGGTTTCATCATTTTTCATATAAGTCAAACCAATTTAATTAAAAAAAATGAACACGTATTACAAATTTGCGCCAAATGTATTTTTGGCAAAGTGTGATGAGAAGCACGAAAAAGGTGAAACTATTGAAGTTACCACCAAGTATGGAAAAGAAAATGAATGTATTGTTTTCAACCTCATTTACGAACGTGATGGATTCTATTACTACTCAATCGTACGGGCTGATGGCTTTAATGTGCAAGAGTGGGCCAAACAAAGAGCTGAACGTCGTCATGAATGGGCTACATCTGCTGTACAGAAAAGCTGTGAATATTACAACAAGTCCAATAAAGATAAGGATTTTCTTTCTCTAGGTGAGCCTATCAAAGTGGGACATCATAGCGAGAAGCGACACAGAAAAGCGATAGATGATGCGTGGAACAATATGGGGAAAAGCGTTGAGTTTAGCGATAAGGCTGCCGAACATGAAAGAGTTGCGAAGTATTGGGAAAAAAGGGCTAATACGATAAACTTGTCCATGCCGGAAAGTATAGATTTCTACGAACATAAGTTGGAACAAGCAAAAGAATATCACGAAGGATTGAAGTCCGGTAAGTACCGACGCGAGCATACATACGCTATGGCTTATGCCAATAAAGCAGTAAAAGAGGCTAAAAAAAATTATGACCTTGCAGTAAAGCTGTGGGGCGATGTTTAATAATTTGTAGTATCTCAAATAATTTACTATGAGAGAATTATCAAAAGAAACCTCATTACAAAGGGTAATGAGGGCTTCAGGTCGTGTACCTGTACAATGCTCATGCAGTGTTTGTAAACAACAATGTCATACGCCATGTTTAGGTACTCCTGATGATATTGAACGAATTATTGATGCAGGTTATGCCGACAGGTTAGCGCTGACGAACTGGGCTGCTGGTATATTCTTAGGGGTTATTAATATTGCTATTCCGATGATTCAGCCCGTTGCTGGTAAGGAGTATTGTGCTTTTTTCGAGAATGGACTGTGTATCTTACATGATAAGGGTTTGAAGCCCACTGAAGGACGTTTGTCTCATCACACAGTCAGGAAGGATAACTTCAATCCTGCTATGAGTATTGCTTGGAACGTTGCAAAAGAATGGCTGATGCCGGAGAATGAGGATGTACTTTCTCGTGTAGTAAATAAATTCTTGAATGCGAGGAAGCCATGAATGTGTGTCAATCAATACCTCGTAGAGATTGTAAAGTGTTTGCTAAATGTGGAGCAAAATCCTTATCACATTGCCGGCGGCACCGCGAAACTGATGAGAAGTGTAAAAGTTGTACTCTAATTCGTCGTAAGCCGCGTAATCGGATTATAGATGATTCAGGACGTGAAATGAAAAAATGTACCCATTGCGGAAATTACTTCTACTTGAACCGGTTCTACAATCGTATAGTGGTGAGAAAAGGTAAGGAATATCATTTGTTGACTTCCTGGTGCCGTATGTGTATGTCACAGATTAATAATCAGAGGGCAAAGAAGAAAAAGTGACTTGTCTATTAAATTTTTTGTATGAAATATTATGCTTCAGTCAGCTTTGGAAAGGATTCCTTGGCAATGCTTTTCATGCTAATAGATAAAGGATATCAGTTGGATGAAGTCGTTTTCTATGATACAGGTATGGAATTTCAGGCAATCTATAACACTCGTGATGCTGTTCTTCCAATTCTTAAAAAACTTGGCATTAAATATACAGAACTGCATCCGGAGCAACCTTTTCTTTGGACAATGTTTGAAAGGCCGGTTAAGAAAAGAGGGACCAATATTATCCATAAAAAAGGATATAGTTGGTGTGGGGGAACATGCCGGTGGGGAACGAGTGAAAAACTTCGTACATTGAAAGCTCACACAAAAGACGGAATTGATTATGTCGGTATTGCTGCCGATGAGACCCATCGCTTTGAAAAGGAAAAACGACCAAATCGGGTTTTACCACTTCGTGATTGGGGCATTACTGAAGCAGATGCACTCCAGTATTGTTACACAAAAGGCTTTGTTTGGCATGAGGATGGAGTAAGGCTATATGAACTACTTGATCGTGTGAGTTGCTGGTGTTGTGGAAATAAGAACTTGAAGGAGTTGAAGAATATGTATTTGTACCTTCCATGGTATTGGAAAAAGCTGAAAGAACTTCAGTTAAATACCGATAGGCCCTATCGGCGTAATAGTGGAGAAACCATTTTTGATTTAGAGGAAAGATTTAAACGTGAAATGCAACAAAAATAGTTATTATGATTCCCTTATGTATAAATGGAAAAGATTATTATGATCGAGAAGAAGCACTTGCTGCCTGGTTCGAGGAATGGTTAATGAAACAAGACTTTGAGCAAGATCTTATTGATCGAGAGCTGGAACTTGAATATCGAAAGACTCATCCTGATTGGAACACTCCTTATGTGATGTATGGTGTTCGTAAAAAACATAAGTGTATCCAAAAGAATGAAATTGCCGTGTTTTATGACTTGTTACCGAGACAAAAGCGTGCTCGTACTGCTGAAACACATTGGTATAAAGTATTGTACAAGAGAAAGGCCACTCCTGAAGAAGTTGAGTCACTCAAGGCTGGGGAATATACCCGTAGATATTTGGTGTATTCCCTGTTTATTGAGAAGAAAATGACTCTTGACAAGGCTTTATCTCTTATAGTTGCCGATGATAAATTATTAGGAATTGCTGATAATACCATCTCTGAAATTGTAACAGCCTTTGAGACTTTCTTTAACCGTAAATTTAGAATTTATAAACCCGAGTTTACAACTCAACTTAATTTATTTACAGATTAATATGAAAACAACAATTATTTCATGTGTGATTTTGTTTGTGTTCCTGCTATATGTAGGACACTTTTCTATAACAATCAAGCCGTTCACAGTCCAACTTCCATACTGGCATCGTTCGCTCGGACTGTTTCTGTTGATCCTCTCTTTTATAGTATATAATGTCGGTGAACGTGCAAAAGGGTACATTGATGGAATGAAAGAAGGGGAAAGAATTGTACTTGAATTGTTGAAGAAAAAGACCGAATGAAAATGGCGTTAAAATGGCGAAGTTTCTGTTTGCTAAACTTGTCAATAACGATTACCTTTATAGACGTAAAGCATTAAAAGTCAATCAACATGAAGAGGAATGAAAAAATAGAAAAATTAGAAAGACTAGGTATTTTCAATCAATGGAAATATAATACAGAAAGAGCAAATGAGACATTTAATATTGAATGTCCTGACTTCTCAATGACAAATGAAGAGCGGATGAACAATTTGTTAGATGTTGATTGCAGCTTTCATCAGTTTCTAACTATTTCATTCCCTTTTTATAATACTCCTGAAGGTGCTACTTTTTGGGAGAATATTGCAAAAAAATAATCGAACTTAATTGAATTGAAATTATGAGTAAAAAAGATTTAATAGAGCAGAACATCACAAGAGTTCAAGAATATGTGAGGGAACTTATTGAAGATGCAAAGTATAATAATGGTGTTTCGGAAACTCTTGAATCTACTTCAATAATTGTAGGTAATAGTGATGATATCTATGATTTTGCAATTTTATTTGCTTCTAATAGTGAATGTGTTTATTGTGAATTCATAAATGGTAAAATAGAGTACATTGATTTTGAACTAGATTGTGAAATATGCCAATTTGAAGGAAGACTAATTTTTCAATATATAAACGGAAGTTTTCATAATCCTACTAGTCAAATTATCGAACTGTCAAAATTGCTGATGAAAGGCGAATTAAAAGACACAAAAAGTATCTTTTGTTCTATGGTACTTCGATTAATGGATACTGAAGAATACAGTAACAATTATTGCAAATCTTTGGATTTAGTTCTGAGGCTGTTTCCTGAAATAGATGGAGAATTATTAGAAAAGGAATTGGATAGATATATTTAAGCATTACAAGGATGAGTAAAATGAATTTAAATGAATTAAGAGACAAAGCATATAAAACAGCTTGTGAACATGGGTTTCACGATCAAGAGCTAAGTAACAATCATTTTCTTTGCCTTGTGATTTCTGAACTGATGGAAGCTGTGGAAGCAGATAGAAAAGGAAGGCGTGCTAATGTTGATCGGTATAATAAGAAGATTGCTAACAGCCGCATTTGTCAAGGATTGGATTCTGACATTCCCAAAGAGCGCGGTTACGAAGTTGCATATAACGAAACCATTAAAGGTTCAATCGAAGAAGAATTAGCTGATGCTGTTATCCGCTTGCTTGATCTTGCAGGACTTCGAGGAATAAACCTTGAACTTGCCAATGGAGATATTGATGACTGTATTGAAGATATGGCAGAAGCCTGTAAAGGCGAAACTTTTACCGAATCAATCTATTCCATCTCTACACTTCCTGTTAGGTATGACGGAATATTTGATTTTCCTACAGCCGTGAATGATATGATACTATCTATCTTCGGGCTCGCCAAGCACTTAGAGGTAGACCTGCTTTGGCACATCGAGCAGAAAATGGAGTATAACGAACTCCGTGAAAAGATGCACGGGAAGAAGTATTAACTCTCATAACAAAACATATATGAGTGAATTAACGAATGAGCAAGAAGCCGAAAAACTTGCAAAAAAGATAAAACGGTGTTTGGATTCCATTCCCGACAAATTCACAGTAGTAATAACAAACTCCACTATTCAGGTGTGTTGTAAAGATGAATTTGATGAATATTTTCAGAAAGAAGGAGATATAGACAATCCTCCGAGTATAGCTTATGAAACATTTAATAGTAATGTTTGCGGATGCGATTCTCAACTCTAAAATTAACTAATAACAAGAAAAAGATGAATGAGATTTGGAAAGAAATAGTAGGATTCCCCGGGTATTATGTGAGTAGTCTGGGGCGTGTGAAACATGTACTGAAGAATGGTCGTGAAATTATTTTGAAGCTAGCCAGAAATACTACGGTTCAGATACATAAGCGCAGAGGACAAGATTTGAATATTTCAATAGGGAAATTGATGTATTCTACTTTCAACGGGATAGACCGGTGCAAATTAGATGGTATTTGTGTAACAGGAACTACCTTGAATGAACTTCGGATTTTTAGCAGGAATGAATTTCTCGAAGAGATCAGAACGAATAAAAAAAAAATAGAGAGTGGTGATGTTGAAATATTGCAGCTAGATGCATATAGGGATATGCAAACTATTATTTCCGTATGGGAAACAGGAGATTCATCTGTTCTTTTCCATCGGATAGAAACTTATAAAGAAGAAATAATTAGTTATGTGTACCGTAAATTTGGAATCGGACGTCATGAAGCGGAAGAATTATGGAGCGCTGCCCGTTCCATTCTTTCGGACGGAATACTGTTAAAAGAACGGGTCGTCGGCACATTTAGAGGATTTCTAAAAGTGACAATAAGGAATATTATATTTAAACAAAGAGAGAGAAAGAAGAAAGTTATGTCATTCAATGATGACAGACTGTATGGAGTGTATTAATTCAAATCAAGAAAGAAAGGAAGTAAATAATGGATTTAGAAAGTGTACTCAACGCTTTACCTCGCTCCATTAAAGTTAATAAGATCGAGTATAAATTGATTATTAGTACTAATCTTGTAATACAAGAGAAATGGAGTGTTTTATATGCTCCGAATACAATTTGCCCTGATATACCGGAGCATGAATCAATTAGTGATGATCTATGTATTGCAGCCTATGATATGCTGCAATGGTGCAAGGAGAATAAATATGTCAAATGATTAATAACTAATAAAAATGAAAGCAATAACAATAAAACAACCGTGGGCCTCTTTGATAGTCCACGGTATTAAAGACATTGAGAACCGTACTTGGCCGTGTCCTAAGAAATATTTAGGGCAGAGGGTACTGATTCATGCAAGCGGTAAACCTTTGAATTACGATAATTTCTATGATTCAATACTTACCAATGAGCAGTTATTGGCATTACCGGAAAACAAAGAGTGGAAAGATTTTAGTTTTTGTACAGGCTCCATTATCGGTAGCATTGAGATAGTGGATTGTGTACAGAATCATTCTTCCATCTGGGCTGAAAAAGAAGTTTATAACTGGGTATTAGCTAATCCAATACTTTTTGAAAGTCCTATTGAGAATGTAAAAGGTAGACTTTCTTTTTGGGATTATCTTGGTATCAAATAAGTAGAAATTGAACGTTCTGAATGCGGAAGTATAGAGAAAACTGTTGAATAATACAACCACTCTTTTCCCTATATTCTTGTACAGTTACAATAAATATAATAATTGGGTATATAATCATTTGTTTGTAGAATCAGCTATAAATTCATGAAAAAGAGAGTTAATAGTCTGAATTACGATTTCTTTTTCTGTATCATATCCAGATATAGGAAGTTCGAGGGCAATAATGTTATTGAATATATCAAATTTCTTTAATAAAGAAATTGTTTTGAGAGTTGATTGCGAGCTCATTGAATTGAATAGTATGACTGTTAACTCATCTGAGGATAATTGTGCTCTAAATATTTTAGAATAGTCATTGGGGTATTTAAAATTTTGGATTGAATCCAACAGATAATATATGTTTCTATGGTATTGCCCTAAATATTGTCCATATTGCCCATATAAATAATCTCCGACATTTCTTATGAACTTATAGAGCTGTTGGTATCTTTTTTCTATACAAATCCTATTACAGATTGATGCAACAATTATACGATACATTTCATGAATTTTGCTTGACATTATTATGCCTTTTATTTCGTATATAGTATCGTAATAATATTTGGGATCCCTACTTTTTAATAATACATTTAATTCTGTAGTTGAATGAACTCCAAACTTAGTATAAATCTCCAGAAATGCTTGCTCGTCTAACTTACTGACTTGTGTTAATTCTGATGGAAATTTTTCTCCATCTTTTATAAAATGATATATTACATAAGCATAGAATAATGAACGCGCTTCATGTGCGTATGCTTTGAATGCTTCAATTCCTGTTTTCTCAATTTGGTGTTCAGTATATTTGTTGGTGTCGACTTGATGCTGATATAATCCCAACAAATTATAAAATGTTGACCTTTCATTATCAATTTGTCTATTTATTTGTGAGTCTTTTATTGTATAAAGTACTCCAATGAAAGCAAGTAATCCTGTAATTGAACCTAAATAACTGCCGAAATCAGCAAAATCATTATGATTATAGGACAGTCCGTGATGAAATCTATATACATATACTAATATTAATATTAGAGTAAATATGGCTGTTGCAATTAATGCGTATTTGATTATATCTATTTGCGGTCTTTTCATTTTATTTGATTTTATATTTTATACAGATACAAATGTAGTGTATTCTATTTTGAAGTTAATGTTTTTTTGAGTTTTTTACTAACAATATGTTGAATTTGGATATACGAGAGTTTGATATATCCTTTATTTTTTTGTGATGATGAGAAGAATGATTGTAACCGGCAGTGAGGGGTTTATAGGAAAAGCCCTTTGCCGCGAATTGACAAAAAGAGGTGTTGAAGTCATAGGACTTGATCGAAAGTCTGGTACTGAAGCCACAAAAGTATGTGAGCTCCTGAAAAATGGGGGTATTGATTGTGTGTTCCATTTGGCGGCGCAAACTAGTGTGTTTAATGGAAACCTGGAACAGATCAGGAAGGATAACATTGATACTTTCATGCGAGTAGCTGATGCTTGCAATCAAAATCATGTGAAGTTAATATATGCCAGTTCGTCAACGGCTAATCCGGAGAATACCACTTCTATGTATGGAATAAGCAAGTATTTCGATGAACAGTATGCATCTATCTATTGTAAGGCTGCGACCGGGTGCCGGCTGCATAATGTATATGGACCTAATCCGCGAAAAAGAACTCTTCTCTGGTTCCTGATGGAAAAGGAAAACGTGTCATTATACAACTGTGGTCAGAATATCCGGTGCTTCACTTACATAGATGATGTCATTGAGGGGCTTATCTATTCGGTGGGTTGTAACCGGCAACTTATCAATATTTGTAACGTCCAACCTGTGACTACTATGTATTTTGCTTCTTTAGTAAAATACTACAAACCGCTTGAAATTGAGCTAATTAATGAAAAACGGGATTTTGACAATTTAGAGCAGTCGGTGAACCGGGATATCTATTTAGTACCTTTGTCTTACACATCTGTCGAGGACGGAGTAAAGAAGATCTTTGATGAAAGGAAAGGGAAAGATATGTCGTATTGATGACTGGGATAAGCCGGAAGCGGTGAAATATAAGAGCTGGTCTCATCAGGAACGGTTATGTGATCTGAAAGAAAAGGTATCACTTCATAAAAAGGGTGATATCTATTACATCTCCCAGTTCACCCGTTCCAAGACTGGTACCAGCTTTTCAGAAATTAAACAGTCGGAGGAACTTGCATCATTCTTTGCAGAGAGAGCGTGTGAGTTTCTCCACCGCTTCATTGTAGGGGGATGTGAAGGATGGTGTATAGTCACCACACCGCGACGGAGACACTACGAGGGCTTTCATTTTGCAACCTCTATCTGCACGAAAATAGCTGGGGCGGTGAAAATACCATTCTATGAGAATGCAATTCAGTGCCTAACTAAAGATAGATTGAATCCGGAATTCTTTCTTCTTCGTCCGATAAAGGAAAAGAAAATAATAGTGTATGATGACATATTAACAACTGGCAGCACACTGCTTGCCACCTATGAGCTTTTAAAGGATAGAGAGCAGCTTCTTTTTCTCGTAGGAATAAATAACAAATGATATGGGAAAGCAAGAGAAACCATTAACATTCAAGCAAGAGAAATTCTGTAAATACTACGTTGATACAGAAGGTAATGCTAGTGAAGCATATAGGATGTCTTATGATGCGTCAAAGATGAAACCTGAAACGATTTGGAGTGCTGCTAGCAGATTGTTAGCCAATAGCAAGGTTAGTGCAAGGATAAGTGAGATTAAGCAACAGAGGGCGAAAGAGACTGAAGTAGAGAGGAAAACGGTCGAGAAGGTATTAATGGATATTGTACTCGCTGATCCCGATGATTTACATTATGTAGACCCTGTTACCGGGAAAACAAAGATGAGAAGTCCGTCCCAACTTCCAAAGCGCGCCCGTAATGCGTTGAAGAAGATTCAGAATAATAGAGGAGTGGTTAATTATGAGTTCAACGGCAAGACAGAAGCCGCCCGGATTCTTGGTGCCTGGAATGGATGGGAAGCCGATAAGAATGTCAACATCAAAGGTGGAGACGGAAATAAAGTCGGTGAACTTCGTATCGGATTTGAAGATAATGAGAATTCGGAAGAATAGAACAATTTGAACTGCAAAATCCGGTATTCATCCTATGGAGAAACCTTACTTTTAGAACAATATGGTTATAAATTATAAGAAGCTAAATCCTAACGGATTCTATCTATTGAAGTACTTGAATGATGAGACTATCCGTTTTATCATTCTCTATGGAGGTTCATCTTCCGGTAAGTCGTATAGTGTGGCACAAACAATACTGATACAGACATTACAGGATGGTGAGAACACTCTTGTCATGCGTAAGGTAGGAGCTTCTATTCTCAAAACCATTTATGAAGATTATAAGGTCGCTGCGATCGGTCTTGGCATCTCCCATTTGTTCAAATTTCAACAGAATACTATTAAATGTCTGGTAAATGGTGCGAAGATAGATTTCTCCGGTCTTGACGATCCGGAGAAGATAAAAGGTATCTCTAACTATAAGCGAGTTCAGTTAGAGGAATGGTCAGAGTTCGAGCATCCGGATTTCAAGCAGCTACGTAAGCGTTTGCGTGGTAAGAAAGGGCAGCAGATTATTTGTACCTTTAACCCGATCAGTGAAAGCCATTGGATAAAGAAAGAGTTTATTGATAAAGATAAATGGCATGATGTACCGATGACTGTTACCATTGCCGGCAAAGAGTTGCCGGAAGAACTTACCAAGGTCAAATCCGTAAGAAAGAACGCACCCAGGCAAATACTTAATCTTCGTACTAAGCAAATCGAGGAACAGGCCCCTAATACAGTTATTATCCAATCTACCTATTTGAATAATTTTTGGGTTGTTGGTAGTCCTGACGGTACGTATGGTTTCTATGATGAGCAATGTGTTGCCGACTTTGAGTATGATAGAGTTCACGATCCGGACTATTACAATGTGTACGCATTGGGAGAATGGGGTGTCATTCGTACCGGTAGTGAGTTCTTCGGTTCCTTCAATCGTGGCAAACATTCCGGTGAGCATAAGTATGTTCCGGACTTACCTATTCATATCTCTGTCGATAACAACGTGCTTCCGTATATCAGCGTATCATATTGGCAGGTCGATTTCACAACTGGTACCAAGGTTTGGCAATTCCATGAAACGTGTGCTGAAAGCCCCAACAATACAGTAAAGAAAGCTTCCAAACTTGTTGCAAAGTATCTGAAATCTATCCAATATTCTGATAGGTTATATGTACATGGTGATGCATCAACGAAAGCGGCAAACAGCATTGACGATGAGAAGCGTTCCTGGATGGACTTATTCATAGATACATTGCAGAAAGAAGGATTCGAGATTGAAGATAAGGTAGGCAACAAGAATCCGAGTGTTGCCATGACCGGTGAGTTTATCAATGCTATCTTTGATTGTACTGTTCCCGGTATAGAGATACACATTGACGAATCATGTTCGGTATCTATTGAGGACTACATGAGCGTACAGAAAGATGCTAACGGTGCCATTCTTAAAACTAAGGTCAAGAATAAAACTACCTTGCAGACTTATGAGGAGCACGGACACCTGTCTGATACGTTCCGATATGTCGTTGTGGATTTGTGTAGTGAGCAGTATATAGAGTTTAGTAACCGGCGAAAAAGAAACTTGTATGCTTGTAATGGCACTATTAATTTCTTCAATCCAGATACCGAATGTAAATACACTAAGAAGATTCTATATGTGATGCCGAATGTTAATGGGAAATTTGTCCTTATACAAGCGTTTAGATGTGGAAATAAATGGCATGTTGTTGATGTCGTATTTATGGATACTACTTCAACAGAAGATATACGTTCTTCTATTTTGTCCCATGAATCTGATTCATGTGTAATTGAATGTACAGATGCTTATTTCCCTTTTATCCGGGAACTCCGTTCTAGTACAAACAAGGAGATTCGTGTAATGAAAGAGTTTCCGGATGTAGATAAGCGTATTGCTGCAACATCTGATTATGTGAAAAATAGTATTCTTTTTTCTGCATCAAAAGTAGAATCTGATACGGAATATGTTGCCTTCATGAATAATCTGATGGACTATAATAAAGATAGTGAAACAAAAGAGGCCAGTGCTGTTTTGAGTGGGCTAGTACAGTTCGTTGTAAAATTAGGTTTGAATTGAATTGCGTTATATGTGATTGAAAATAAGGATGTTGTATTGTTGATATTATGTTTTCGTAATTTCAAGATTTTAGTGTTTTGGAAAACGGTTTTCCTTTTTACTTAGTTTTGCTCAAAAAGGAACCCAATGAATATTTTTTTTGATAATCTATTTGGAAAGAAATCTAAGACTAAAGGTGAAGTTGAAATAGTTACTTCATCTGAAAATAAGGATATAGATACTCAAAGTGGCAAGGCTGAAAAATGGTCAGTTGCATACATTGAGGACCTTACTAGTCCTATTGTAGCGGGCAGTAACTATCTAACGCTATTCAGTACGATACCTGAAGTCTTTTTCCCGATCGATTATATTGCATCGCGAATTGCAGGTGCTAATTTTCAATTGAAGAAAACTAAGGATGACAGTATAGTATGGGCGAATAAACGAATGAATGGCATACTTAGTCGTCCTAATTGTTTGATGCGTTGGAAAGAATTGATTTATCAGCACCATATTTATAAATTGTGTACAGGGAATAGCTTTATTCGTGCCGCTATGCCTGATGTCTTTTCTACAGCTGAAAAATGGAGATATTGCGATAATTATTGGGTGCTACCTTCTGATAAGACTATTGTAGAACCTGTTTACGGGAATATACCATTGTTTGGCATTGCCCAAACAGAAGATATTATTCGTAGCTATCGTTTGGAGTATGGTTGGAATGGTAGTTTGGAAATTCCTCCATACCAAATATGGCATGATAGAGACGGAAGTGCAGAGTTCTATTCAGGGGCTATGTTCTTGAAGTCCAAAAGTCGTCTTGCTTCCCAAAATAAGCCAATGTCAAATCTAATAGCTGTATATGAAGCTAGAAATGTGATTTATGTAAAGCGGGGTGGATTGGGCTTTATTGTAAGTAAGAAAACTGATGCTACCGGTTCAATAGCGTTGACTGACGATGAAAAGGAACAGCTTTTGAAGCAAAATTTTGAGAAGTATGGTGTAAGGAAGGGCCAGGTACCTTATGGTATTTCAGATGCAGACATTGACTTTGTTCGTACTAATCTTTCTATTGCAGAGTTACAGCCGTTTGAAGAGACTTTGGCTGATGCAATAAATATTGCAGGGGCATACGGCATCCCTGCCGTTCTTGTTCCGCGAAAAGACCAGTCCACATTTAGCAATCAGGCTACTGCTGAAAAGAGCGTATATTGTTCAACTGTTATTCCTATGGCCAAACAATTCTGCAAGGATTTTACAGCTTTCCTTGGTCTTGAAGGAGGGGGATATTATTTGGATTGTGATTTCTCTGATGTTGATTGTTTGCAGGAAGGATTGAAAGAATCCGAAGACGTAAAGACAAATATAAATAAACGTTGTCGTGAACAATTCTCATGTGGGCTTATAACACTCAATGACTGGCGTGCCCAAATAGGCGAAAGTATGATAGAAAATCCCTTGTTTGACAAATTGAAATTTGATATGTCAGATGAGGAACTGGATAAAGTAAATCGAGTTTTTAACACTAAAAGTGGAGATGAAAAAGATGGAAGAGAAAATCAAAAGCCTTCAGTACAAGACAAAGGCAAATGATGTTGATGAGAAGGGTATCGTTACCGTTGCGGTGAACGGTATCGGTGTGAAGGACTCACAAAATGACATATCTATGCCCGGCTCATTCAATAAGACATTGAAAGAAAATATTGGTCGGATGCGTTGGTTCCTGAATCATCGTACAGACCAGTTGTTAGGTGTTCCGTTGAGTGGTAAGGAAACAGAAGGTAATTTGGTTATGGTCGGTCAGTTAAATCTTGAAAAACAGATTGGCCGTGATACGTTAGCTGATTATAAGCTGTTTGCAGAGAATGGAAGAACCCTAGAACACTCTATCGGAGTAAAAGCCATCAAAAGGGATTCTATCGATCCTTGTAAGGTGCTTGAATGGCGTATGATGGAATATTCAACATTGACAAGTTGGGGGAGTAATCCACAGACGTTCCTTGTGAATATCAAGTCTGCTACTGCTGACCAGGTAAAGGAAGCTGTTGATTTCGTCCGGAAAGCGTTCTTGCAGCATGGATATAGTGATGAACGTTTAAAAGGATACGATATGGAATTAAGTTTATTACTGAAGAGCCTCAACGGTGGTGCCGTTGTCTCATGTCCTCATTGTGGTTATCAATTTGATTATGATGCAGAAACAGAGCATACCTTTGCCCAACAGGTATTAGATTATGCTGCTGATTATCAGAGATGGATAACACAGGACATTGTAAGGGAAGAAATGGAGAAGCTCACTCCGGAGATTAGAACCCAAGTAATTTCTCTTATTGATTCTGTCAAATCAGAAAAGAAAGAATTTACTCAAAAGGGTCTACAAGACCTTATGAATTATGTAAGATGTCCCCACTGTTGGGGAAAAGTATATCGTTCGAATGCTATTCTGCAAAACACTTCTGAAAATACCACCGGAAAAAATGAGCCGTCTGTTGACACTCAAGAAAAGAATGACGGGGAAAATGGGAACGATGAAGTAACGATTAAAGCCGCTGATAATGGCACTTTACTCGATTTCAAGAGTTTGAATAGCTGTTTCGAGAATAAATAACTTAAAATTTAAATTTTATGCCTAAAAAATTTACAGTATCAGATTTTAATCTGAAAACAGACGGTCTGCCGGCAGAACAGAAAACTTTCATGGAAAACATTGTCGGCATGATGTGTGAAGTAGTTAACAAGTCACTTGAAGGATTTGCCTCACCGGAGGAGGTAACGAAACAGTTTGGTGACATCAATAATCTATTGAAAGCCTATGATGGAGAAAAGTTCCAGCAATTGGTAAAGGACAACGAGCAACTTGTAGAACAAGTTAAAACTCTAGGTGAAAGTATCGAGAAAATGAAGCAGAAAGGTCTTTCTATGGATACTATCAACAAGTTCGATGAGAAGTTGAACGAGATGCTTGATTCTGAAAAATTCAGAGATTTCGCAGAAGGAAAAACACGCAAATCAGGAGAATTTGACGGCTTCTCCTTGAAAGATGTCGTTTCCATGACTGACAATTACACCGGTGATTTGTTGATTACTCAACAACAGAAACGTGTTGTGACTCAGGTTGCCAACAAAAAGTTGCATATGCGTGATGTATTAACGACGTTGACTGCTGATCCTGCATACCCTCAACTTGCCTATGCACAAGTATATGCTTTCAACCGCAATGCCCGTTTTGTAACAGAGAATGGGCGTTTGCCTGAATCAAGCATCAAGGTAAAAGAGATACAGACAGGAACTAAGCGCCTTGGTACTCATATCCGTATCTCAAAACGTATGTTGAAATCAAGAGTGTACATTCGTTCCTACATCTTGAACATGCTTCCTGAAGCTGTTTGGATGGCAGAAGACTGGAACATCTTGTTTGGTGACGGTAATGGTGAGAATTTGCTTGGTATTATTAATAATACTGGGGTGACTTCTGTAGAGAAGATTATCAGTACAGCCATTGTTACAGGTGCCGCCGGTGCTGTAAAAGCTATTACCGGATATAACGGTGATAAGGATGTGATTGTAGAGTTTGCAGAACCACAGGATTTGATTCTTGATGGAATGAGTATCACGTTCGCTGGTGCCGCTGTTCTTACAGAACTGAACAAAACACACGCTCTTGTGAAAATGGAAGATGGTCGTATCCTTATTCCTGGTGTCGCGTTCTCCGGTGCTGAAACGGCTACGGATAAAATGACATTCAGTGTTCATGAAGCCGGCTTTAAGAACATTGAGGAACCCAACTCTGAAGATGTAGTGAAAACAGCTTTCGCCGCAATGACATATGCCCAGTATTTTCCGAATGCTATTATTCTTAATCCAATGACTGTTAACGGTATGGAATCAGAAAAAGATACGACAGGACGTAATCTTGGTATCGTTAAAATGGTTGATGGGGTGAAATATATTGCCGGTCGTCCGATTATCGAGTATGGTGGTATTCTTCCAGGTAAGTATCTTTTAGGTGACTTTAACCAAGCCGCAAATTTGGTTGATTATACCACTTTGACACTTGAATGGGCTGAAGATGTGGAGACCAAGCTTTGCAATGAGGTTGTGCTGATGGCACAAGAAGAAGTTATCTTCCCGATTTATATGCCGTGGGCTTTCGCTTATGGGGATTTGGCCGCATTGAAGACTGCAATAACTAAAGCGTAGGATTATGGATTACATACTTAGAGGTAACGATAAGGATGTAACCAATGTGCTTAAAGAGCAACGCATTCGGATTAATAGAGGGATGATTCAACTCATCCCTATTTCCGAATGTGGTCTTGTTACAGAAGAAGATGCCCGAAAGACATTGGAATGTATGCTTGCAGAAAAAAATGAAGAGATTGGCAGGCTTACTGCATCCATTGCAGAGAAAGATAAGACAATTGTTGAACTGACAGAAGAGCGTGAAACAATGAAAGCTCGCATTGCAGAACTTGAAGTACAGGTGCCTTCTGATGAAAAGAATCTTCCGGTTGCCGATTCAAAAGATTTGCAAGAGGAAGATGCCAAGGAGGTAACTGTTACAGATGATAAAGCCGTTTCCGTAGAAGATGAAAAGAAAACCGGGAAAGGCAAGACTTCTAAATAACTATCGCTATGTTGATTGATGTTTCATATTTTATGTCAGGTCCCAGGCATATTGAGAATGTTTCGGTCGCTGAAATGCCTTCGCCCCAATCTCTTGCTGTGAATGAGGTGATAAATGGGTATATTAAGGCATTTCAGCCCGAATTTCTCCGGAATGTTGTTGGTGTGACTCTTTCCCAAGCTATCACAGATTATTTGGAGCTTATTGAACGGGAAAAGGAAGATTCTTCAGATGAAGTTGATATTTCAGAAGAGAAGGAAGCCCCCCAGTCCGGATATGCAGTATTATGCGAGAAGCTGTGTGAACCGTTCGCTGACTATGTCTTTTATCATATTCTTCGTGACGCAAACACCCAGGCTACAATAACCGGGCTTGTCCGTTTGAAATGTGATAATGAATATATAGCTCCTTTGAAGAGACAAGTAAGCACATGGAATAGCATGGTAGAGAAGAATAAACAGTTTGTTGAATGGGCTATGTCGAATGATTGTCCTTTCGATGTGAAAATAACCAAGAATCTTTTGACCCCAATTAATGCTTTCAATTTATGATAGATTTAGATATAACAGAACTGTTTGAGGAGATTGTAAAGGAACTTCCAGAAGGGCTTGAAATTCTCTATCCAAATGGGAAAGGGGGAACTAAAGTTATGAAGTCCCCAAGGTTGAATTACATCTTCGGTAGCAGTCAATATATCAAAGATATTTTAGATGAATACAGTAAGTCTTCTGCCCAGTCTGAAAGGAAGTTTCCATTGGTTGCACTATTCACTCCAATTAGTGAGGATAGAGGTGATGCGGATTATTTTTCAAAAGCAAAGGTTTCGTTAATTATAGCATGTTCTTCTTGTAAAGAGTGGAGCAATGAGATGCGCAGAACCACATCTTTTAAAAATATCCTTCGGCCAATCTATAAACGTTTATTGGAAGTATTATATGAAGATTCTCGGTTCGACTGCGACTATGACGAAAAAGTGAAACATAGTTATTCAGAAAACTATTCATATGGCAGATACGGAGCCTATACAGATTCCGGTGAGGCTGTGAGCGAGCCGATTGATGCCATAAATATACGCTCGATGGAAATAAAAATTAATAATCTTAATTGTAGAAGAAAATGAGAAAGATTAGAACGTGTAAGGGTTCCCGGATGAACACTGGTAGTTCTGCTTGTAGCATTGACTGGAAAAAGGTCAAAGGTGCTATCTTGACAGAACATGGTGTCAAACTCCCTGCTGATATAACAGGTGAGAAGTTGCTCGAATTGTGCCATGCAGACCGTCCCGGGCGTATTTACCCTATTTTGCCATTCCTGGAGTATGCCAAGAATGGTGGAGAGCCTCAAGTTAATCCTGTAGGGTACGGTGCAAGTGAATACAACGGGCTTAGCGCTCAAACAGACACCTTCACTTTGAAGAAATTTGATGAGGTTTTGAATGCCCAGCTTCTGAAATGTGCCAATAAAGGATGGGACGTTTACTTTTGGAATCAGGATAATATGTTGATCGGTTATAATGATGACACTGATATCCTTGCCGGTATTCCGATGTCTACTGTTTACCCGACCGTGACACAGTACCCGACCAGTAGTGCTAAGTCTGCGATGACTGTTAGTTTTTCACATGAAGATGTGGAAGACAGCCAATTGCACTTTGACTACGTGCAGTTAGACTTCAATCCCAAGAATTTCGTTAAAGGCTTGGTTGATGTTGTGTTTCAAAAGTTGGAGGCCGAAAATACTTACAAAATAGTTGAAGTTGTTGGTGGTTATGACCGTACAGAAGAATTTGGCAGTCTTATTGCTGATGGTGCTGCTGAAGTTATGAATAACGTAACTTCTGCTACATATTCGGATGGTATCATTACCATTGTTCCTAAAGCCGGGGCGGTTCCTTCGTTGAAAGCTCCTTCTGTATTGTATGAAAAAGGAATCAGAGGTATCGAGCAGGTGTCATGAAGGTAGATAATGTTACGTTCGTCGAGGTTGCTGTGAAGGGCATGACGAAGGAAGAGTTTATTAATGCGCACATTAAAGTCGTGTGGCAGGAACTGAAGGAAGCTGACCGCAAGAAGAAGCTCTCGGAAGTGTACGATGCGATAACTAAGTAACCGACGGGCTGGGGTGTGATTACAGCCCGGCCCGTTATATTTTTACTGTATGGCAGATTTTGATGAATTACATAGAGTTATTCATTCCATTGCATCCGGGTTTGAAGAGGAATGTATTAGGTGTATGGAAGAACATAAGAATGTGCTCGTTGATTGCATTCAGGAGCAATTATATTCCGGTCTGGACGGTACTGAACATCTATTGAATCCTGATTATGATACTGACACCTATTTTAACGAGCCCGGTCCCTGGCAGAACCGTGCGGAACAATATAAACGATGGAAGGAGAGGATAACTCCACCTCTTAGAAGTGAGATGCTTTATTTGCCACCGCGTCCGGTTGAGGTACCTAACCTCTTTATTACTGGTACTTTCTATGATAGCATAACTGCCGATAGAATTGATTCCGGGCTTCGATTCTCAACGAAAGGATTTACGGACGGTAGTTCTATTGAGAAGAAATACGGTGAGCAGATTTTAGGCATTGGTGATACAGCTAAAGAGTACTTTAATATTATGTATCTCCGTCCCTGGATGGAACGTTTCTTTTCAGAATGTGGATATCGGTAGAAAATGGCTTGTAGTTGCGAAATAAAAAAGATGCAGAGTGAACTGGAACGTATCAGTGATCTTGCAAAGAAAGCAGCTGTCTTGGATGGTTGCATGTATGTTGTTTATCAGAAAGAAGATGGTACCTATGCTTTTGATAAACTTGGAGTTGAGATAAAAGGAAAGATTATTGAATATAGACATTATCTGTAATTATGGATTTAAAATTGAAAGATTTCGTTGATGAGAGCGATTTGCAGAAATTGGTGGAGCTTGATAATACTATTGAGCGTGTGAGGGCTGATTATGTTAATGCGGCCAAAGAATTAGCAAAAGGTTTGAAACTAAATGTAGAAGGTGTTGCTGATCTTGAAAAGTTGAGTAACCTTTATAATACTCAAGCAAAAACGGCTGGTTCTGCATCTGCTGAATTAACCGAAGCTCTTAGAAAACAGTCTGAAATAACTCAAACTGTCAGTAAGAAGATAGAGGAAAAGCTAAATGTAGAGAAATTATCTGCTGCTGAACTGAAGAAACTAACCAAAGCAAACTCGGATAATGCTGTGTCCTTGGAAAAGGCTGCTAAAGCAGAAGCTAACTTGACAAAAGCGCAGAATGCCGGTAATACTACTCGTAAGAAAGCTGTTCTATCTGAAGAAGAACGTTTAAAACTTATCAGAACTGCTATTATCTTGACTAATCAGGAAGTACATAGCCGTTCACAAGCAAAGGAAATGAATAAGCAGCTGCAAAAGGCTGTTGATGTTTTGAAAGATACGGATGAAAACTATATTCGTACACTTGCCCGTCTTAATTCTACAATCGGAATCAATACCGATTACATAAAGCGAAATTCCGATCGATATAGTCAACAGAAAATGACTATCGGTGCATACCGGGAAGAAGTAAAGGCTGCATGGGTTGAGATACAGAACGGTAATAAATCCATGCAGAATATGGGTGTTATTGCCCGGAATGCCGGTAGGATGCTTAATACAGAGCTTGCTCCTGGGTTAAGTAAAGTTGGTGCTGGTTTAAAAGGGTGGGCAGCTGGATATATTGGTGCACAAGCTGTTGTTAGTGGAGTTGTTGCTTTATTTACAAAACTGCGTGAAGGAGTAGGTGATATTGTTAAATTTGAATTAGCTAATAGTAGGCTTGCTGCAATATTAGGAACCACTTCTGATAAAGTGAAGGAGTTAACTGCGGATGCTCAACGTTTGGGTGCTACAACGAAATACACTGCATCCGAAGCTACGGATTTGCAAATAGAACTTGCTAAACTAGGTTTTACTCGAAAAGAAATATTAGATGCAACAGAGCACGTTCTAAAATTTGCACAAGCTACCGGGGCAGAATTAGCAGATGCGGCTTCATTGGCAGGTGCTTCTCTTCGTATGTTTAATGCTGATACAAGAGAAACTGAAAGATATGTGTCTGCGATGGCTGTCGCAACAACCAAAAGCGCATTGTCGTTTTCATATCTCGCTACTGCATTACCAATTGTTGGACCGGTTGCAAAAGCCTTTAATTTCAGTATTGAAGATACTTTGGCTTTGTTGGGTAAATTATCGGATGCCGGCTTTGATGCTTCAATGGCTGCTACTGCTACTCGTAATGTTTTTCTAAATTTAGCTGATAGTAATGGAAAGCTGGCAAAGGCGTTAGGTAAGCCCGTTAAAACATTGCCTGAGTTAGTTGAAGGATTGAAATCGCTAAAAGAAAAAGGGGTAGACTTGAATACTACTCTTGAATTAACTGATAAGCGTAGTGTTGCCGCTTTTAATGCCTTTCTCACCGCTGTTGATAAAATATTACCACTTAGAGAACAGATTACTGGTGTAGAACGTGAATTGGGCGATATGGCTCACACGATGGGAGATAATGTTCATGGAGCTCTTGCTAACTTATCTTCAGCATGGGAAGCGTTTATGCTTTCTTTCTCCGAGTCAACGGGACCTGCTAAGGAGTTTCTTAATTGGATGGCTGATAAAATAAGAAGTATCGCCAATGATTTGAAATCTCCTGAAGAAAAAATAGAAAAGATAGATTATAATTTTAGAACACTTGCAAAAAAAGATGCGAACAAAAAGTTATTGGAAGTAGAAAAAGATTTTCAGGCAGAATATAAGAGGCTTATTGATGCTGGTGATACAGAGGAACAAGCATACACAAAAGCTGTTATTCAAATGAAAAATAAACGTATTGAAGTAACGGCCCAAGAGAGAGAAGCTTTAAAACGGATGAAAACTCGTGCTCAATATGCAACATCAGAGTTTGAAGATATGTCTTGGATAAAGAATGGTGCTGCTAAAATGTTTGGCTATTACACGTCGGAAGCAGAAAAAGCGGATAAGGCTCAGTTGGAATTTTCTAAAAACTTATTCAAAATAGCATCTAGCGATGAGTTTAATCGTGGACTTGATGTGATTGCAGAAAAGTTCCGTCCAAAGGGTAACGACAAAAATGGTTCAGGTATAACAGTCCTTACTGATAAAGAAAAACGTGAACAGGAAAAAGCTCTCAAAGAGAAGCTGAAAATTCATGAAACTTATCAGGAGTCAGAACTAGCTCTTATGGATGAGGGACTGGAGAAAGAACTTGCTAAAATTGGTGTTGCTTACTCGAAGAAGATTGCTGCCGTCAAGGGTAATAGCAAAGAGGAAATTGCTACACGTCAGAATTTAGCTAAGGAAATGCAGGAAAGGCTAGATGAGTTTACTATTAAGTATAATTCTGATCGTGAGAAGAAGGATGTTGAGAACGCTCTTGCTGTTGTAAAAAAGGGGTCCCAGGAAGAACTTGATTTGAAATTGCACCAGTTAGAATTGCAACGTGAAGCAGAAATTGATGCAGCAGAGAAAACAGGTGAAGATGTAATATTGATAGATGAAAAATATGCTAGGAAAAAACAAGAGATTTACGGAAAGTATGCTTCTGATCAGGTAGCATTGATTGCGGAAAATGCAGCCCATGAGCAAGAGATACGTGACGCTGCGTATGTAATGGATATGCTTGCTCTTAAAAAGAAGTTAGCATCCAAGCTAATAACAGAAGAGCAATATGCGATAGAGGAATACAATTTACAACTTGAATATGCACATAAGACTACTGAAGCAGCGATTGAAGCTTTGGAACTGGAATTAACCGTTGAGAATATTACTGCTGAAGAACGTACTAAGATTGTTACTCAGTTGTATGTTTTGAAGGCTGCTCTCGCTAAAAAGGAGGCAGAATTACAGATAAGTGCTATTCAAAATATTACTAAAGCTGAAGATAAAGCGTTAAAAGAACGCCAAAAGAATCTCAAAAAATGGTTGCAAACTGCATCACAAGCTGTAGGGACTATTGGAAATCTTGTTTCTACACTTTATGATGCTCAAATTGATAAGATAGAGGAAGAGCAGGATGCTAATGATGAAAAATATGATAAAGATGTTGAACGGGTTGATAAACTGGCAGAGTCAGGTGCTATTTCCGAAGAAGAAGCAGAAGCGCGTAAACGTGCTGCAAAATCTTTGACAGAAGCAAAAAATGCTGAACTAGAAAAACAAAAACAAGAAATGGCACGTAAACAAGCCATTTGGGAAAAGGCGACTAGTGTCGCTCAAGCTGGAATAGCCACTGCACTGGCAATAACTGAAGCTTTACCGAATATTCCTTTATCTATTGTTATTGGTGCCATGGGAGCAATTCAGGTTGCAACTATTCTTGCAACTCCTATTCCTTCCTATGCAGACGGTACTAAAGGTAATGATAGGCATCCTGGCGGTACCGCTTTAGTTGGTGATGCTGGTAAACATGAGGTTATCATGTATTCTGGAAAAGCATGGATTACTCCTGATGCTCCAACTTTAGTTGATATTCCTAAAGGTGCACAAGTCTTTCCTGATGTTGATAAGGTAGATATCTCTAATTTTGATATGCCGGATTGGGACTTTCCTACATTTTCACCGACATATTTTGCATCTTCTTCCGGTGACACCATTGTTTTCAATGATTATTCCCGATTAGAAAAAAGAGTTGATAGAACAAATCTCCTTTTGATGAAGAGTCTTAAAATGCAGCGTCAGGATGCGTCTAACCGTGATTTTGAACTGTATAAGTTGTCTAAACTGAAATAGCTATGATTGAAAGATTAAATCAGATAACATTGAATGATTTCATTGAGCTTTCATGTGGAAACTATGCTTGTTTGCTTTCGGGTCGCGGATCTGTGTCTGAAAGCATGCTTAAAGAGATGGCATCTAAATTAATTATCGAATACAGAAGCATTGTTAATCCTTCAGGTATGCAGGCTATGATTATGGACAAAGAGGATATGGTGAAGGAACGTGCCAAACTATTGAGCCTTCGTATATGTCAGACTCTTGTTTCTCTTGGCTTTTATGATGATGTTCGTCAGGTGTTGGGCCAACTAAATGTAGATATCCGGGATATGAGTGATGAGCAAGTTATATCGAAGCTTGATTATTTACTTCATTCTGCAATTTTTGAGCAAAAACGGAATGAGGAGAGACGCAGTGAGGAACATAAAGGAAGTAAGGCTACTCCTGAACAAATTCGTTCTTCTTTTGATGCAGAGATTGCTTTTCTAATGACATTCTTTAAAATGAGTATTGATTCCCGCGTAATTAATGCTGCTGTCTATGCGAATATCGTTCATCAAGCTGATGTTGAAATATCGATCAGAAAAAGAAGCACATGATAATATTGGTATTACATATATGCTGTAATTCGATTAATTTTTAATTAAAGCGAATTATTTCATACAGTCGTTTGTACATCTCCTTTAGAATCACAAACGACTTTTTTATGAATAGAAAAAACAGCATCCATTGTATAAATAGGCATTTATACAATGTTTTATTGTCAGAATTACGTACATTAGAGACGAAGTGTAATCGGATAACGGCAGAAGTGTCCGAGGTAAAAAAAATGATTGCCTTATTGCCCCCCGATATAGGCACTCTTATTAGTTCAATCGAGCGTTCTGCTAAGGAAATGCACGAACAAAGTATCATGCACCGGAAATATGTGGAAAGGTGCATTAATGGCGAACCGAAGATACACCTAATAAGGAGGGCTGACAATGGACTTTGAAAAGGAATTATCAGAAATATATCCTTGGATATTAAAGGTGGCAAGAAAATTCTGCTGTTCCATGCAAGATGCTGAAGACTTAGCCGGTGATACAGTTTATAAGCTACTTGTGAATCGTGATAAATTTGATTGTTCTAAACCACTTCAACCGTGGTGCCTTATTATAATGAGGAATACTTATATAATAAGATACAATAGAAATTCCCTTATACATTTTACAGGGCTTGATATGGTAGACGGAAGTGCCATTTCTAACTGTACAGCTCATTCAATACTGTTTGATGATTTGGTTTCCACAATACAACGGTGTGCTAAAAAATCCCGTTGTATTGATAGTGTGATGTATTATGCTAGTGGGTATTCATATGATGAGATAAGTGAAATCCTGAACATTCCTGTTGGAACTGTAAGAAGTCGTATTTCTTCTGGTCGGAAAATGCTACTTCAAGAATTCAAATATTAATAGTGTGACTTATTAGAGAATTAACTTTATAATATCACGAAAATATATTATGTTTGAATATTTAATTTTGAATAATTTTTTTATAAACTATAATGGATGAAAAAATAATAACCACAAATGAATTGGAGGTACTTGCTAATGAATTTTATGGTTCTAAAATAACGCAAGAAGAGTATTTTTCTAGGTTGGATGATATAGATTGTTATCAGGCACATTATTTGAAAGCACGTGTGTATTTGGATAAGCAAGATTTATCTAACGCAATGATAGAAATTAATACTTCTATTCATATGATTGAAGCGTATGATGAAAATGATTTAAAGTGTGAGTTGGGAACTTTTTTCCCTTCTTTGCAAGCATATGTTTATAGAGCTGCAGGAGAAATATATGCAATCCTAGGTGAACAAGATAAAGCGACTGAATTTTACATAAAGTCACAGTATTATTCTATCCAATTAAAGTCTGATTTTGACGGTGTAAAGTCAGGAATTGTTTATTCATTTAGAAGTGTGAGTATTTATTCTTTGTCTGATTTAATATCAAATACTATAACAGTGTGTCATCCTTCTAAAATGAATGACCCCTTTGATAGTCTATTTCTTTTGTGGTCAAGTGAAAGTAATTTGAATAGAATTTGTAAAAATAATGCTCATATAAAGCCTTTCAGTGACTCTTTTCAATATTTTAAAATTAGAAGTTTTGTCGGAAATAAAAAATTAAGTTTAGATAATAACCTAATAAGAAAGGTGGTCATGTGGTCTCATTATGCTGATGCTCATAAAGGTTTTTGTATTAGATATAAACTTTCAACGGTATTTATAAAACAGGCTCAGGGTAATGGTTATTCTCATAAATATTTAAAGAGGGTGCATTATCTCTCTAAAAATGAGAAATGTGATATTTTAACTAAAAAGAAAGATACAAATAGTTTGTTTATATGGAAATCTACAGAATGGAAATATGAAAATGAAATAAGATTAATTAGTTATGACCCAAGCTGTAAAGATGATCATCTTCAAATTCCTCTTGATAAGAACTCTATGATTGAAGCGATTTATTTCGGTTATAGATGCGTTGAAAGTAATGTAAAGAATATAATGCAAATTTTAGGAGAAGGAGTTCAGTATTTTAAGATGGATTATGATCCTAATAACGTTTATAAGTTGAAAGTGAATAAAATCTTATATAAAGACTATATTGATACATAGTTTTTAAGTTGATTCCGGTTACCTTATAAATTCTATTTTTACTAGATAATTTCGTAATATGCTTAAAATCTGATGCTTACATCTGTGTTTTGTAATGCGTGATTTTCAAGAATTTAGCCAATCGGAAAACCGGTTGGCTTTTTCTATATATTTGCTCGTGAACGTTCAAAAGGAGTTAAAATGCTTTGTAAATATGTACTTACCGTTGATAGTATTTCCTATGATATTCCCAAATCTTGTATTCAGAATTGGGATGAAATAAAGTTTTCCCGTAAACGCTCCGGACTTGAAGGAATAACTAGAACCTTTACTTCAAAATTCCAGTTTGTGGGAGAAGCCTATGATCTCATATTGGAGGAGTATTTGAGCAAATACCTAGCTTCTAATGCTAGTATCACTGTTTATACTATAACTAATTCTCATACTTATGAAGAATTCTTCAGTTGCCGACTGGATTTCGGTTCATTGACCTATGATGGAAATACTGTTTCTATTAATTCGATAGATGATAGTGTCGCTAATATCATAAAGGCTAACAAAGGAACGCAGTACGAATATTCGGTAGATGAGATAAAAGATGTATATCAGCTTTATTATGATAGACTACCGTTTAATTACTACGCGAACTATATATGTGGTGGATACTCTTTAGAAGATGGAGGGCAATATGTTGATTTCTCAAGAGATATAACAGGAAAAACTATATTCCAGTCTCTTCCATTGGAAGTCGTAGAAAAAGACTTACCAGAATCAGATAGTCCTGTAGAAATAAATTCTGTGACTTTAGATACTTCTGTACCTGCTTTTTTAAGGGCGCATAAACCAGTCAAGGTATATATAACCCCCGAATTCAACTTTTATTTAGGCAGAGGAGATGTAATGTTGACACTTGCTAAAGTTGATGGGAACGGTACCACAAGCACTATTGCGAGTTGGATAAATACCGATTATTCAGGAAATACACATACAACAGAAAAAGACACTTATAGACCCGAACAATATCGGGATGTTTATGCAATAGATCTTCAAGATGGTGAATGTCTTCAATTTGTCATACATGATCCGATAGGTAATATGAATGTTAACGGACCTGGAAAGGTGTATTTTTCTAAATATTCACTACAGATTAAATGGACTTCAATAGCATCACCTATCAATATAGATGTGGTAAAACCTATTACTGTTCTGAATAGTTTGCTCAAAAGTATGAATGGTGGTAAAGGGGGTATAAAAGGCGAGATAGCTTCCGGTGTAGACAATCGGTTGGACAATTGCCTTATTTTGGCTGCCGAAAGTATTCGTGGGATATTGTCTGCTAAATTATATACCTCATATACGAAGTTTGTAGACTGGATGGAAGCCTGTTTTGGCTTTGTTCAGAAGATTGAGGGGGATATTGTAAAGTTTGTCCATCGTGACAGCTTATTTACTTTTAATGGTAATAAGAATATATCAAGAAACATTTCAGATTTTCAATTTAAAGTAGACAGTTCTAGGATATATGCACGAGTTAAAGTTGGTTATGATAAAGTTGATTATGAATGCTTGAATGGTCGTGATGAATTTCGATTTACTGCTGAATATACTACTGGATTGCAAGTAACAGATAATACACTAGAGTTAGTGAGCCCTTATCGTGCAGATGCTTATGGCTTGGAAATCGTGTCACAGAAAAGGGGAAGTAGTTCTACTGATAACGAAAGTGATAATGATGTGTTTATCGTTGGCGCAATGCTCGCTTATAATAAGGTTATTGGGAAAGCGGAATATGTACTAGAAAGGAATGCGGATTGGAAGATTGCAGGTGTTCTAAATCCTGATGCAATGTTTAATGTTATGTATTGGCAGAAAGCTATGTTGAAAGCTAATGCTAAGTATATTGGCATGTTCGCTGATTCTCTTCATTATGCTTCTTCGGATGGGAATAGCAATGTTATAGTCAATGATGTGAAATTAACTGATGACTTTATACTTGAAGAGCATTTGGTCACTTGTGGAGATGTTTCATTTACAACCTTTGATGAGGATATTCCACAAACAGATGATGGAACGATTAAGATTCAAAAAGGTGGCCTTGTTTACGAAGGTTACATCAAAGAGGTGAGTAGTACAGTTGAGAGAAACGAGGGAGTGAAGTATGATTTATTTGTCCGTTCAATAACAAAAGCCTAGAATATGATTATAAGTCCGTTTACCCCACTGTTTTTTTCTCCGTCTACCGATAAATTTGGAGCGAAAAGTAAATATGTGCAGTTATTCGCACGTACAGACAGGATTTTTGTTGAATTGATTTTGACACCCAAAGAGCAGGAGCCTATTGTTTACATTAATAATCTTTTAAGTAATATATCTACACTTGTATCATTAAGCTCATGGAAGATGAATGATGATAAGATTCTCTATTTCTATAACATTTCATTGCTTCCATGTGGATATTATACTGTAACAGTTAATGGGAATACGAGTGAGATTTTTAAAGTTACGGATGATGAGTGTGAGTTATCAGAAACCAGCCTTATTCAGTATTCAATGAAAGATAATAAGCAGCGTCTTGATGCTGTCTGGTGGATAGATGGGATGCAATACTTTTTTGATTTTCGAGTTCCTGGTGGTTTCAAAGATAACGGATGGACGTTCGGTGTGGATAATGAGCAGTTCGTGACTTCTGATGAGGATATTGTTGAGCTATTCAGCCACGAATATACAACTATATTATTCACGCTTGGAAATGGGATGGGATGCCCTGTATGGTTTGCTGAATTATTGAATCGTGTCTTATGCTGTAATTACGTCTACTTTGATGGTATTCGATATGCAAGAAAGGAAAGTAATGTTCCGGAACTTAACCAGCAAATCGAAGGATTGAAGAGTTTTGTATTCAATCAAATGTTACAGAGGGTAAAAACGATTAATCCTGTTTTGGAGTGGAACAACCAAATGTCTATAAGAAGAATTCAAAATGATACTTATAGGATAACATCTGACAGTGGAGAGTTGAGGAGCATAAAGTCTGGTGGTGAAGCTGTAGAAGAATATACGTCAGTAATCACCGGTAAGTTGTATGTGCATTATCAGAAGATTATGACTAGTCTTTTTACATCTCATAATTATAGTTGTAAAGTGATTTTGGATAAACCGGCTAATAGTGGGGTGACGTTCATGATACCTTTTAATCTCACAAGCGCTGGTGTCGTAACTTCGGAAGTTAATCAGATTACAGTTGTCTTGGGAGGTTATTCGAATGAAGTTCAATTTTCTCAAAAGGGAAGTTCATACGATATTGATTTATTATCAGGAGGTATATTAGAGTTCTTGAAAGGAACTGATGATAGGACTTATTATGAGGTGACTTGGGACGGTGAATTTGTTGATACGTTACCTGTTGCTTCTGATGAAGTTTCTGATCCGTCATCAAATTAATATAATAGTTTTAAACAATAAAGATAGAATAAAATGACAGAGTCAGAGAAACAACAAATTATTAGCCTTGTGCTGCAAGCGTTGAAGACAAACAGTCTTACAATAGAACAACTGGCTGATACAACAGAGCTATCTAGAGATATGTATGTTGAAGTTAGTGGTGGTCGGAAAATATCTATTGATTTGCTTTCAAGTACCATTGCTAAAATGGTGAATGGGGATTTTGATGCATTAGTGGAGAATGTCAATAAGATTGCAAAAGATTTATCGGATGGAGACGCCGAGTTATTGAAACGTATAACAGGAGTGTCTGATAAATCCAATCCTTTGACTGACCCATTTAAAAGTATTGGCTCTTTTACTACTATTGGTAGCTTTAAAGATAAATTAAAAACAATGTATTCCGGGGATTCTTCTATTGGGAATTATCGGTGTATTTTGTCTGTTGATTCGTCTAAGATTCCTGTAAATATACAAATTGAACGGTTGGAGCTTAATAAGGTTTGTCAATCATTCACTTCGTGTATACAACTGGCTACCATGTCAGACAATGCCGAAGGTGTATATTTAGGTACAGTTTGTACAATCTCACGAATAGGTATTGTTTCCAATGAGAGTGTTGCATGGGGCAAATGGACTTCTGTAATAAATGACTTTGAGGAAAGGATAGGAAAAGCGAACGGTATCGCTCCTTTGAACGAAGAAAGTAAAGTTCCTTCTGAATGTCTGCCTGAACCGTTGTCTCTTGGGGAAGGTGAAGAAGAAGCTTTCCCCGGCAACCGTGGAAAGTCTTTGGAAGATACAATGAAAAATATCCCTTCCGATATAATCAAACCGGGTTCTTTCTCCGTCCTGTCTGACGCTTCCTATCTCGATGTGTATTTTAAGAAAGTGTCCAAAACAACCGGTAAAGAAACGGATGACAGCTTCCGTCTGCCTTCTGCTACCCTTGAACAAGCCGGCCTTTTGTCCGCCGAGGATAAGCAAGCCCTTGAGGATATGAAGAGCGGCACGCCCGCTGACGATGTAACACACCCCATCGTCATTGTTGATGAGATCCGCCCATTGAAAGACGGCTACTATACCCTTGAAACCGCTATTGCCGCCATTGTCTCCTATCAACAGGAATCTGGCGTCAAATATGAGCGAACGGGTCTCATCATTACTTACAAAACAGGCGAGTATGAAATGGAAACCCGGCAGTTCCAGGGTGCTGTGTCCGATTTTGCGACCCCTTCTCTTTGGAAACCCTTCGGGAATGGTGGTGGCGGTTCCGTTTTTGAAACTTCCGATGAACCGGCGGAAGGGGGAAAGGACGCCTTTTCAACTGGTGGCGCCTATGCCTATGTTCCGGCTAACCTCGACGTAAACGTGGAAACAGAAGGCATTGTAAAACTTCAGATGAAGAACGCTGCCGGTGAAACCCTTGGCGATGAAGTGCAGTTCGCTATCGGCACGGGTGGCGGCGGTCAAACTGGTGGTACCATTGTTGCCATTGCTTTCCAGTCGACACCTGTCTATGGCTCTTACGGCTCCACGCTACGAACCTTTGCCGCCATTCGTTCCGTGACCTCGAACGGTGTCGAATCCTCTGACAACCTGATTGAGAAACTGGAACTCGTAGACCGTGAAAGCGGGCTTACCGTCTGGACTGAAACCGTCAACAAAGCATCTTCCGGTGACATGAAGGACTTCTCCTTTGAACTGGACTTCACCACATACTTTACGGCTGCCGGTACTCGGAAATTCAAGCTGATAGCCACTGACGAAAGCGGCAACACCGGTTCCAAGAATGTCAATGTAACAGCTGTTGATATTACCTGTACCTGTGTGCAGGTGCTCAACTATACCCCTGAAACTCTGCTTACTCCGACAACTGAAAGTTTCAGCCTTCCACTCTATAAGTTCGGAAACAACACCTCTGATAAAGGTATCAGTGCCCAGGTTGACATCAAGATTAATGGTGAATGGCAATCCCTGTCTACCACCGTTGTAAATGACAACTACTCGCACTCCGTTGTAATCCGCCCTGCTTCCCTCGGCCTAGAACACGGTACCTATCCCTTGCGCATCCAAGGAACGGATGTCGCATCCGGAGTGAAAGGAAATGTCATCTACACGGCTGTCATGGTAATTGACCCGAATAGTTCCACACCTCTTGTCGCCTTGAGATACGATGATAAAAACGGTGGAGTAGTCCGACTGTACGAAACCGTAGAACTTGATGTTGCCTGTTATGACCCGTTGGAAATGACTTCACCCGTCAGCGTGAAAGCCAATAACGTGCAGGTAACACAAATTGCTGCCAGTCGTAACAAAACCTATCAGGTCAAACAACAACTGCAGGGCTACAAGGCTGACGGCACCGATACGGTCAACTATACTGCCGTATGCAAGGACGTGACTAGCGAACCTGTCCGGGTGACAGTTAGCGGTTCCGCCATTGACGCCGCCATAAAAGAAGGCGCCATCTATAACTTTGACTTCTCATCCCGTACCAATCAGGAAACTGACCATAGCATTGTCAGCGGTAATTATGAAATGAAAGTGGACGGTGCCAACTGGACTACCAACGGTTTTGGCACATTCTTGGGTGAGAACTGCCTTCGCGTAGCCGAGAATGTGGGCGTGTCATTAAACCATGCCCCGTTTGCCGGCTCGTCCATCGAATCCAACGGTGCCGCCATCCAGTTCGCTTTCGCTTCCAAGAACGTGACCGATGATGATGCCCTGCTCCTTAGCTGCTATGACGAAACGTCCGGTGCCGGCTTCTATGTCACCGGCCGGGTGGTCGGCATCTTCTGTAACAATGGCGTTTCCCGTCGTGAAGAACGCGCCTATCGACAGGGTGAAAAGATAACCGTAGCCGTGGTTGTTGAACCTGCAAGCAACTACGTTGAACGTGACGGCACACGGTATTCCATGATGAAACTCTTCCTCAGCGGTGAGGAAGTCGCCTGCCTTGGTTATGTTCCGGGCGGCGGCTCCCTGATTCAGACCAAGTATATAACGATGGATGGCAAACTGGGTGATTTGTATCTTTATTACATGATGGCCTGGAACTCCTATATGGAATGGGCACAGGCGTTCAAGAACTACCTTGTCCGTCTGACCGATACAGAGGTAATGGTGAAGGAATACGCCTTTGAGGACATCCTTAAAAGCCAGACAGCCGAGGGTAGTACCCAAAGCCGCCCGTCGGCTGCCGAAATCTATTCACGCGGTATGCCTTACATTGTCGAATGCCCCTATGAAGGCTCCGATATAGAAGCACTGGACGGCACCACTTCCACCAGTACGAAGATATACATCACGCTCTATTACTTTGACCCCGAACGCCCGTGGCGTAACTTCAAGGCCGTGAGTGTCCAAACCCGCAACCAGGGAACCACCTCTGCCAAACGCCCGGTAAAGAATAAACGCTACTACCTCGCCAAGAGCAAAGGCAAAAACAAGGACACTCGAATCATATTACTTAATCCGGACGATACGACGGAGGAAGGACGCCGTGCAATAGCCTTGGCTGCCATCAACAAAGTACAGGTCGGTGATAATACAATCCCGGTCGATGTCATTACCGTAAAAGTCGATTACTCCGATTCCGGCAATGCGAACGACTGCGGCGCCTGTGAAATGATGAACGTTACATACCGTGCCTTGGGTGGTAACTATATGACACCTGTCCAACGTGCATTTGACGGAACATTTGACAGCGGTGACTTGCATATCGAAGATTTGCAGATGAACCACTCTACCGCCAATCACCCGGTAGCCACCTATCGGTGTAAGGATGACAGCCTGCAAAACGTCTATTTCCATGCCAAAGGCAACTGGAAAGAAGACAAAGGGGAACAGTTTGCCCTCGGCTTCAAAGATACCCCCGGCTATAACAAAGGTTGCCTGAATTATGGTGACTTCATAGAGTTCTTCGGTACTCCTGACGAAACTTTAGACGCAATTGAGATACGCTTCAAACAGACTGACGGCCTCGATACGGACAGTGTGTACCTGCTTTCCCTGTATTGTGGCAGCTCATACCGGATAATGAGGTACCAGGATGGTGTCTGGAAAAAGCAGTCCGGTTCCATGAAGTATGAAAACGGCAAATGGAATGTCACCGGTGACATCCTGAATCCGGTTGAAGGCTTCGAACTTCTTAACTACCAAGGTATGGACTGGTTTCAGGGCGTCGGTTCTGTTCAGGATATGATGGCCATGAAAACGGACAAGTCCTCATGGGTTCAAAAACTCGTGGATAACGGAACTATCTCTGCTGATACCTTCCCGGCATGGACTTACTACTTTGAATCGCTTGTCGATGATGACCAGCTCGCCATTGATTACGCTTTGGGTAAGAAAGTGCCGTATAACCTCTACCGATGGTTGCGCTTCTGTGATTCCTGCGATTACTCCAAAGGCGGGAACTGGCAAAGAACATGGAAGGAAAACCTGTATAAATACGCCTGCCCAGAAAGTGTCTTGAGTTATGACATCTTCACCGACTACCTTGCCGCCACTGACCAACGCGCCAAGAATATGCAGCCGATGTGGTTCTTGGAAGAGTATGCTTCCGTAACAGACGGTGTGTACAGCTCCGAGGATGCCATGCGCATGTACCTGAATAAAATCTATGACTGTGATACGCTCAATAGCAAGGACAACGACGGTGGTTGCACGGTTGACGCCGAGGTGGACCCCAACCGGACGAGCGATGAAACATTCACTAACCCTTATGCTGGCTACGGCTCCGTTCTGTTTAATAACATCTATCTCCAGCAAGTAGTGTGGACTGACTCATCCGGTACGGAACTCTCCCTGCGTACCGTTGCCGCCGCCATGCGTAACGTTCAGGCGACCATTGACGGCGTCACCCTGCACCCGTTCTCACCCGAAGGAGCTACGCATTTCTTCATTGACAAACGGCTCAAAAAATGGCAGAAACTGGTTAGTTCTTACGACGGTGAACGGAAATACATCTCCTATACCGCCACCTCTGATGCTATTTACTTCTATGCCCTGCAAGGTCTTGGACTTACCGCCCTTCCGTCTTTCATCGAAAGACGTTGGCGTATTCGTGACGGCTATTTCCAAACCGGTGATTTCTTCAGCGGTGTAATTTCCGGGCGCGTATCTTCCAAATCAAACGCCACCATCCGGATTGTCGCTGCTAAAAACGGTTACTTCGGTGTCGGCAATGACGCTAGCGGCAACCTTTCCGAAAGCTGCTTCCTTGAAGCGGGCGAAGAATATGTATTCACCAACTTCTCACATGAGGAAGGCGCCTTGCTGTATATCTATCAGGCTGACCGCATGAAGCTGCTCGACCTGTCTGAAATCTCCCTGTCAAGTACGGTGAGCTTCTCCGCCATGCAACTTGTGGAAACCCTTATCTTGGGCTCTGACACCCATACAGAACAATCCATCGGTTCTTACGCACCGCTTACCTCGCTGAACTGCGGCGAAATGCCCTTCCTCGTATCACTCGATATCCGGAACACACAAATCGCTACGCTCGTCACCGACAAATGCCCACGTATCGCCCATATCAATGCGTCCGGTAGCAAACTGGAGAACATCACTCTTGCAGAGACTTCTCCGATTAATGACATCTCTCTTCCAGCAACAATGACAAGCCTCCGTTTTGTCGGTCTTCCTGAACTGACCTATACAGGTCTTTCCGCCCCGTCCGGCCTGCAAATAGAATCCATGCCGAACGTCCAACGCCTGCGTCTTGAAACGTCGCCTAAACTTGACGCCATTCAGATGCTCCGTGACGTCCTCGCTTCACAAACGGCATCCCGTAAACTTTCCATGCTCCGTATCTCGAACATGACACTGAAGGCTGACGGCTCCGAGCTTCTTGCCATTCTCGAATATGGAGTTGCCGGAATGGATGAGGACGGCAACAGACAGGATAAACCGGTAGTCAACGGCACGTATGAACTGACAGTTATCCGTGAAACGGATGAAATCGAATCCCTTGAATCCGGTATCGACGGCCTTGTCATCCTTACCGTCATAGATGCCTACATCGACCTGATCAACTGGTTCAATAATGAGTCTTATGGCGGAGAACCGTACTACGATAACGTAACGCTGGACAACATCAATGAAGTCCTTGAATATTATAACGGCGAAACCTACGAAGAATATCTCGAACGCTTCGCTGAAGACAATATGGATATTAATGATTTAATCAACAAGTAACTATGACGAATGAACAAAGCGCAACGCTGCTTCGCTTGAATAAACAGGCACAAGTGGCAGCACTGAACGCCGTGGGCTTCTCGGATGTCACCGAGAATTCCCGCGCATCTGAATTTGGACAACGTATCAAGTGGGCTGCCGGCCTGCTTGATTTGAATCTTGCCTGTAACCGCATCTCGGATAACTCCAAATGGTATTTCACCCGTGAGGAATGGGATTCCCTCACGGTTACCAACAAACAGTTGTTTATCAAACGCGGTCTTCGTATCCGGGCACATGGACACTCCTTCGTAATTTCCGCCCAGGAGTGCTATAATGCCGACATGACTACCACCTTCTACTGGGGCGGTCAGGGCAAAGCCATAGATGGCCTGAATCAAAAAGGACTGGGCGCCATGTATGGCTGCTTCACGGGTGAGGAAGATACTGACCTCATTATCGCAACTCTGAAAGACCAAAATAATAGTGGTGTGATCGGTGCGCCAGCTGCCGAAGCCGCCCGTGCATACCGTGCCTACACTTTGGAAAGTGACGGTATCGAGGATGAATCCAACTGGTTCCTTCCTTCATCTGGCCAAATGCTTCTGATGTACCGCTACCGCGATAAAATCAATGAGATGATGCGTACCTTTTGGAGTAGTGACAGTATGCTGATGACTGATAAATACTACTGGTCATCAACAATTTGGGATACTAACTCCGCCTGGGCGTTCGAACTGAATACCGGGCGTATTACGAATCAAAACAAAAATTCAGCCCTTCTTCATGTGAGAGCTGTTGCTTCCGAATAGTATTAACTTAATATTATACAATAAAATGGATAAAAATATCGCCAACGCCATGCTTCTGCGCTTGAATAAACAAGACCAGATAGAAGCCTTAAAATCAATAGGTTTTACAACCGTGAATGAAAACACCCCCGCAAGCGACATCGCCAAATATATGCAATGGTCAGGTACGCTTCTTGACCTTTCTTTGGCTACGCTCCGAATTGAAGACGGTGAACAAGTCTTTTTCACGGCTTCCGAATGGAACTCCATGAGCGCGAATAACCGCTCCAAGTATATCCGTATCGGCATCCGACTTCGCGCCGAATGCCACCAGTTCATTATCGCCAAAAGCGACTGCATTGACGCAGGCGGCAACAAAACGTTCAAATGGGGTGGCTACGGTACCGACCTGCGCGGCCTGAAAAACTACGGCAGTGGTAACCAAGGACTCTATGATACCTTCGACGGCAAAGAAAATACCGATGTTATAATAGAAACCCTTGCAGGCGTCAAGGACACCCAGGGAACTGTCGGTGCCCCTGCCGCCGAAGTTGCCAGAGCCTATAAAGCCTGTACGCTTGAATCTGACGGAATTGAAGATACAACCGTGTGGAACCTGCCCGCATTGGGTGAACTTATGCTTATGGCCAAGTATAAAACCGAAATCAATGAGCTCATAACTTCTATGTTTGGTAATAAAAATATATTTACAAACGACTGGTATTGGTCTAGTACCGAATATGACGCTTCCAGCAGTTGGAGCGTGTACTTCAGCTACGGCACCGTCTACACGTTCAGCCGCCAGACCGCGTACCGGGTTCGTCCCCTCGCCGCAATAAACACTTTATCCCTTTAATTCTTTATCCCTTAGAGGGTTAACTAAATAAAAGCCCCGGTAGGGGCTTTTTGGTTTCACTTTTTTGAGCTAAAATTGTGTTAATTGCTTTACAGTTATTAACTTTGCGCCCTCTAATACATACATTAAAATATTAAAAAATTAACATGGCACTTACACAAGACCTTCCTATATCAAATTCGATGTATAAGCTTCTGAACCTTATCATTGATGCCCGGCAACAATTCCCCAAGGCGTTCCGGTATGAATTTGGTACGGAGTTGATGATGCTTGCCGTTCATTGTTGCGAATATATCCGTTATGCAAATACAGATATGAACCTTGAGCACCGTGCAGATTATCTGATGAAGTTTTTGTGTGAGTTTGATGCATTGAAATTACTGCTAAGAGTGTGTGAAGAACGACATTTGACCAGCCTGACTCAAACAGCCGAAATCTGTCTGCTTGCAGAGAGTATCGGTAAGCAAAGTACCGGCTGGTACAAAAAAACGGTTGCAGATCTCCAACGGCAAAAAGCTAACGGATCGCAACAAGTCGCAAAGCCGGAGTCATAATCGCCAAGGGGATTATGAGTGAGCAATTAGAATTATTTATTGGGCATCCCCCCGGTGATGAGCCGGGAAAGACTAAGATAGCGGATGCAACGGCTTCCAGCAGTTGGAACGTGAACTTCAACAACGGCAACGTCAACACGAACAACCGCCAGAACGCGAACCGGGTTCGTCCCCTCGCCGCAACAGGTAATATAATCTATGACATACTTCTTAGCAGTATTTTCGAAGCATCCGAAGATTGTGCCAGGCAGAAAAGAACGAGTACGGATTGTGTTGAGTTTTATAATGATTATCAGTCTGCATTGGTGCGGCTATGGTATTCTATTATTTACGGTGAATATGTACCGGACTTTTCAAAAGTATTCATACGGACTTACCCGGTATATCGGGAGGTTTTTGCCGCCGCTTTCATTGATCGTGTTGTCCATCACTGGATCGCTCTTCGTATCGAGCCGATTTTAGAGGAACGTTTTCGGGAACAAGGGAACGTCTCGAAGAACTGCCGGAAAGGTGAGGGATGCTTGTCTGCCGTGCACTATCTGAATAACATGATAGTCGAGGTCAGTGAGAATTATACTGCTGATGCGTACATTTTCAAAGATGACCTGTTCAGTTTCTTCATGTCTATCTCGAAATCGTTGGTATGGGAAATGCTGAACATATTCGTAAGGGACAATTATAAAGGCGATGATATTGAATGTCTGCTTTACCTTCTAGCCGTTACTATCTTTCATTGTCCACAAAATAAGTGTATCAGACGCTCTCCCGTCTCCATGTGGGACAAACTTCCCAGTAATAAAAGTCTGTTTCATAATGACCCTGACAGGGGAGTGGCTATCGGGAACCTGCCGTCGCAACTCATAGCCAACTTTCTGGCGTCTGTATATGATTATTTCGTGATGGAAATACTGGGATTCATGTATTATGTACGCTTTGTTGATGACTTTTGTATCGTAGTGAAATCACCGGAAGAAATATTGTCCAAAGTCCATCTTCTTGATGGTTTCCTGAAAGAACAACTCCTTTTACGGTTGCATCCACGCAAACTGTATCTTCAGCATTATAAAAAAGGAGTCTTGTTTGTAGGGGCGTTCATTTTGCCTGGTAGAATTTATGTATCTGACAGGGTGGTTGGTAACACATATAACGCTGTCAGGAAATTTAATAGAATAGCTGAAAATGGATTTGCAGAAGCGTATGTTGAGAAGTTTGTGAGTACGATGAACTCTTATTATGGCCTGATGAAACACTTTGCAACGTACAATATCCGCCGTAGAATTGCAGCGATGTTACTTCCTGAATGGTGGGAATATGTTTATATCGAAGGACATTTTGAAAAGTTTGTATTGAAGAATAAATATAACCATAGAAAACAACTAATTAAACATATCAAAAGACATGGATCAAAAAAATATCTTACCGCGTGGGATTGCTAAGCCTATCGAGCAACAGCCGGACGGAACTTGGATTGTACGTCATCACTTCCGGGTGGTTGGTACCAGTGAGAATGGTGAAGAACTGGTAACTTTTGCCAGTTCGGAATATCCCGAGAAACCTACCTTGCAACAGATTCAAAGAAGTATTGACCGTTATCGGGTGTGTCTTACAATGTATGGAGATACGATTTCAGACGAAATAGAAAAGGTTGATCTTTCCGTGTATATGTTTACGGATTAATAGTTCAATCTGTTGGTTGTTTAGGGGTGCTTATCAAGCATCCCTTTTTTATTTATGGAAAAAGTGAAAATTATAATGTCTTGTTTTATAGATATTTATCATAGAATTGATTTCCAAGATTTTCCATTTTTGTAAAACTCGTTATTATACTCAATACATTTGTTCCATACAGAATATTTTATTAATAATTAAACGCTATGAGTATGGGTATAAAAGTATTGTATGATTGGCTTTTGCAATCTAACCGACCGGCACACGTCAAAGCCGGGATGTTCGTCTTTGTTGTAATGCTTGTTTTCTGTTTCCTTCTATTAGGCATTGATTTCTGTAAATCTGCTATTGTTTCTTTAACGACAACCGCCATTGCCGCAATAGTGGTTGAGTACATTCAGAAAAAGTGCGGGTTCATCTTTGATTGGCTTGACGCATTAGCTACTGTTTTGCTTCCTGGGCTGATTACTGTGTTTTCAATATTGGTAGTAACTTTATGATTAATATTATGAGATGGTTATATGAGTTATTTAATGTAGACCAGATACGAATTATTTTCGTTTCGATGTTCAGTTCTCTTCTTGCTTATTTAACGCCGACTAAAGGTTTTCTTATAGCATTAGTTGTAATGTTTGGATTTAATATTTGGTGCGGAATGAGGGCTGATGGTGTTTCAATTATACGTTGTAAAAACTTTAAGTGGGATAAGTTTAAAAATGCCTTGGTCGAACTTCTCCTCTATCTTATAATCATTGAGGTAGTCTTCTCCTTTATGACCTTGATAGGAGACGGTGAGAACTCATTGTTAGTTATTAAGACTATTACGTATGTGTTCTCTTATGTGTATCTTCAGAACGCATTTAAGAATCTAATTATTGCTTATCCTAAAAACAAAGGGTTTCGTATTATCTATCATGTAATACGCTTTGAATTTAAACGGGCCACGCCTACACATGTACAGGGAATTATTGATAGAATCGAGAACGAATTAGATAAAGAGGAAAAGATATGAAAGTATTGATTGATAATGGTCACGGTGAAAATACACCTGGTAAACGTTCACCGGACGGAAGATTGAGAGAGTGGGCGTATTCAAGAGAGATTGCCGATATGGTAGTAGTAGGATTGCGCAAGTTGGGAATTGATGCCGAGCGCATCGTTAAAGAGGATACAGATGTTCCATTGTCTGAGCGATGCCGACGGGCTAATGCTATTTACAAGGAAGCAGGTAAAAAAGCTATCCTTGTATCTATTCATTGTAATGCAGCCGGCAATGGTAGTTCTTGGATGAGCGCAAAAGGTTGGAGCGTGTTTGTATCGAATAATGCTTCTAGTAACAGCAAAAAATTAGCAGACTGCCTGGGACAAGTAGCAGAATGTATTCCGGTTCCCGTCCGAAAGCAGATGCCCGGACGGGAATACTGGGAACAGAATCTTGCCATCTGTCGGGATACTAATTGTCCGGCTGTATTAACAGAGAACTTCTTCCAGGACAATAAAGAGGACGTTGAGTACCTTTTGTCTCGGGAGGGTAAAGATGCAGTTGCTCAGATACATATTGAAGGAATCGTTAAATACCTGGGATTATGAAAGCCTTGATTTATATAACCATATTCCTGATGTCGGGAATATGGTTTACTTCTTGTAAGACTTCTCGGAACATGGAGACGGAGAAGCAGATTGACTATTCAGGGGATTTCTTGTATCTGCAAAACTTGATAGAATCACTACGGTTGGATGTGAATAAGCAAACCAAGATTACTACTGACAAATTGAGTGATTTGAAGATTGAGAATAAAACAGTTTACTTGTCGTCTCCGGATTCAACTGGAAAGCAATATCCGATTAAAGAAAGTACTACTATTGCATCCAAGCAGGATCAGGAAAGAACAGAAGTTGATGAAACATTATCCATTACTTTGCAGCAGTTCTCGAATCGACTTGATACTATTAGTAATAAGGTTAATGTTTTGCTGAATCAAAAAGAAACTGTCGTAGAACTATCATGGTGGGATTTACATAAGGATAAAGTGTATATAGGGATAATAGGTTTGTTTATTGTTGGTTGGATGGTATATAGGTCTAAAATAAAATAGCACTTGATTAGAGATCTTTGTGAATCACAAGCTTTTTGATTTCTTGCTACACATTTGTGACAGTAATGCATCAATATTAACGATGATTGCGATGTTTTTATGTTAAAAATGTATTAACACTACGTCAGTAACAAGGTGAATATATTATTCATTTATAGGGATAAATAAAGTCTGTACTTATTTGAATAACAGGATTATACGTCGTTTTTAACTCATCAATCAATCAATCAATCATCCATGCGTATAAGTTTTGTACAAAATATCCTTGAAAAATCAAATTTGTTTCTTAAAAATTAAATGTTTAGCTTTGTCGCAACAAAAGTAGCGATAAAGCTAATTCGATAAATCTGTTTAAAACAAAGTTTCAGTAGAAGTTGTTATTAATTAATGAGTCTCATTAAGTATAAGTCAGAAGAGAACTTAGAAGCCGCAAAACTTCTTAATGATAATAAGAAGTTTACTTCTAGCGTACATTGCTCTTATTATGCTGTATTGCAAATAATGAAATATGCACTTAACGAAAAGTGCCATATTAGTTATGAAAAGCAAAATGAGCCAAAGGATAAAGACAGTCATATATATATTCGAGATGAGATATTATATCAATTAAGGAGTATCCAAACTAAAGAATCAATTAAAAGATCATTTGATGCAGCCAAGGCCCTTAGAAGGAAAGCTGATTACTTAGAAGATGAAATTGAGGATGTTGATAGTCTTGGGATGTATGAACAGGCTGATGCGCTAATAAAAAAAATAAAAAAGGAGTTTGTTTTATGAATGAAAAAGAATACATTGCTGCATGGCTCAATGAAATGATAGCCAAGTTTGATTGGATTACTTTTCGTTATGAATATTCTCATAAATTACTTGCATATTGTATTGAAGTTCTCCCAGCAAATTCTATAGAACGAAGTGAAGAATATGCTAATGAAGAGTATAACTTTTCTTGTGATTTTGAGCAAAAGTTTAATGAGTCTGTAATATTCTCAAATGGAACAGAATTTTATAGATGCTCAGAAAATGCAGTTGTTATTGGGCAAGTTAGACAAAAAAATATTGAATGGATTAAAGATGACAGCTTTATTCTTGACTTAGAGGATTATATTCTTGATTTTAAGGATGATAATTTTAAGAAAATAGAATCTGGTATCTTTGCAACTTGTAAGAAGTGGGATAATTACAATTTTGATTTGGCCGCTTAAATAATAAGAAAATGGAAAAAAAAGCGATTGTGTCTAAGTTTAGACTTAAAAATTATGTAATTGATAAATCCATATTTGATTATAATGGAGAGGAAGTCAGTTCAGAGCGAAATATTGGTTTTGATGTTAAAGGGCTTATTAAAAAAGACAATCTGTTTGAATTGACATTGATTACAAAGATTGTAGACGAAAATAAAGCATTAAAGATTTTTGTGCAAGTAGTTGCCACGTATGAATTTTCTTCAGATATTACTCAGAAAACGTTAAGTGATATGTTTTATAAAAATGCTCCAGCAATAATATTTCCTTATGTTAGAGCATATGTTTCTTCATTAACAGTATTATCAGGGATTGATGCTGTCAATATTCCAACAATGAATTTAACTTCAATTGCTGAGGATCTAAAGGAAAATACGAAGAAAGAGGAATGATGAGTATTTTGTATTATAGGATATTTAGCCTCGCGTCTTACTGATTCGGGGCTTTTCTTTTGCTCATCTCATTTATAATTCCTATATTTGTGTACAGACGTGGATGTCTGTTGTATCATCTCTCTACGTGGAAGATTTGCTAGATTTTGGGTTTGAGAGATAATACGTTATTTACTCCAAAAAGGATGAGCCTTGACTAAGTGTAGTCAGGGCTTTTTTTATTAATATCATGAATTTGGTGTACTAACGAAGTGCTAATGACTAACAATATGTTATCTTTGTATTACAGTTTACATAATTATTAATAAAAAAAAATGCATCATGGCACTAACTGATTTTTTTAGAATTAATCTTCCTTATGGCATTGTCCGAGATTCTAAAGGTAGATGGTCTGCTTTCAACCGGGAGTATTTACCTCTTGGATGGAATGAAAGAGAGGATTCTCCGGTAGATATAAATTCTGATAATGCTTTTGGGAATATTCCCATCCATACAGAGTATGAGAAAGTAACAGAAAAGAAGCTTTTTGAAATTGCAGGAGATGAAAAGTTTGTAGAGAGAGATACTGATGGGAAAATTAATCGTATTTATTTATACAATGACAGAACTAATCCTCAATCATCAAATGAGTATTGGAATGATTATTTTTCTAAAATAAAACTTTTGAGCCGATTTGAAAGAAAATAAGTTTCTTTTAATCTAAACTTCAAGAATTCCGTTTGAAATTAGAAAATAATAAAATAGAGGTAGCCGAATAAGCTACCTCTTTGTTTTGTAATCCTTCCGATCAACAACACACACAATCAACACACTCTCAAGAAGGCTTACATAAGATAGTACTAACATATAAATGAAAAGTTCGGTAGGGGCATAAAAAAAGTGAGGGGAACCACCCCCTCACCAAAGTCAAACCAAAATAATCCGAATTATGTCCGTATTATCTTGATGTTGCAAAGATACTACTATTTTTTGATAAAGCAATAAAAATCCCTGCATCGGCTCAAATGCAGGGATGGTGTCAAATAAGAGCTTAACTGATCTTTAATGATGTCTGATGAATCATTTCGCTAACATCGTTCAAAGCGTTCAGGAACGTTTTGAGTTCATTGTCAGTAAAGCGAGCCTTTTTCCCGTTGACTATATTCCCGTTAATACGCTGATATAGCCAGTTTCTACTTTTACCAAAATATTTCTTTGCAATATAACTGAATGAGATTGCTTCGGGCAATTCTCCAAGTTTATCACGTAATATGGCTTCTTCCACTCTTTCTATATAATCATTGCAGGCATTTACCGTTGCTTTTAGCCCGGCTTCAGATGCTTTTTTGTAGGCTTCCTTTTGGGCTTCCGGTAGTTTATTATATTTATCCTGCATTTCCTTTTTGAAAGCTTCTTGTTCTTCTGTGGTTTTTAGTTCTTTGAATCTTTCAAAGTCAGCCTGCATTTCTTTTGTTGGCAGGCAATCATTCCAATCTATCATAGCTTTTAATGTTTGTCCCTCCCCGAAGGGAGGGATGTTAATTACAACTTTTTTAATTTCTCTTGGATTTCGTTCATCCGATCGAGTATGTCATTTATAAGCGCTTCCCGTTCTTTGGCATTTTCAGGAACCCCATAGACCTCGTGAAATGAAGCGAGAAGTTTTAAATTCTCATACTCTTGTTCTAATTCTTTTTTTTCTTCATCTTTCATCAGTTAAACATTAAAATTAAGAACTCTTATTTGACACTACAAAGATAATAAGCATTTGGTTATTATGCAAATTCTTAGTGATTTATTTTATATGTGATTATTCATTTTTCAAGTTGTCAAGTATTTCCCTGATTGCTTTATCAGCGTGTTTTCTCATTATTGTGACATAGTTGAAGATTGGCCTATCTTCTTTCATTGATTGCCCGATACAGTATTCCAGTGTACTAAGAGGAATTCCCAGGTCATATCCATGTTGGACGAAAGATTTGCGGGCTGAATATAGGGTGAATTTATGCCTGATTCCTGCCACCTTACCTAATTGACTGATTTTCCTGGCCAGCAGGTTATAGCAGGAGGTATAGTTCTTGTATTTCCCGAATATGATTTTCCCTGTATTCTTTTTCATATACTTTTTTATAATGGGCTTTGCTTCTTCGGGAATGGAAAAGGAAATCAGGGAGTCCCCCTCTTTGGTGTTTTTGGTCTTTTTTCGGATGTAGTTTATTTCATCTGTCCGGAAATCGTATGCTAGTATGTCTACTAGGTTCATGCCGGCAAGATAATAAGTAAGCATGAAAATGTCCCGTGTGACGTTGAGATTGTAATGCTCTAAATTGGCGTCCCTGATTGTCTTGAGTTCTTCGACGGTGATTTGCGTTTCCCTCTTTTGGGCTGATGGAATTCTGGCTGTGATGAAAGGGTCGATATCGTAGGTGACGTATCTCATCTTTATGGCATAGTTGATAATAACCTTTAGCAGGGTTATGTAGATGTTGATTGTGGTGCTTGACAGTTTTGTCTTTTTGAGCCATGATATGTACTGGTTCATTCTGATAGGGGTAATATGTTCCATGAGAGAACCGTTCCCGATGAATTGCATAAACTTGTTTGTGGCCAGCCGATAGAGTTTGTATGTCTTGGTACGTTCTTCTTCATCTATTTGGGACAGATATTCATCCACGATATCCTCGAACTTACGGTGCTTTTCTCCGTTTAACGGGTTAGTTATCATTTTGACTAATTGCGTGCACGTGAGTGAATCAGGGTAGTCCAGTTCCATGTATCGCTTGAAATAAAGGTTGTATAGCTGTTGTAATTTCGTATTGAGAAAATCCTTGTCTGGACGGTGTACTATTTTACCGTTCTTAAACTCGTTTTCCCTTACCACTATATCCGTGGTGATGAATCTCGTTTCAGAGTTGTGTGCGACTCGAATTCTTATTTTGTGTGTCCCGTCTGATAACCTTTTTGCGGGAACTATTACCAATGTTAATGTAGCCATAATTTGTGTTTTTAGGGTAAAAATGGCGTTTTCGACCATTATTTTTTTAACATCCTATTGTAATTTACTTATAATCAGATTCTAATCCGGGAATTTTCCGACCATAATCCGACCATTTTATAGCGTCAAAAGTGACGTTTTTGCTCTCTATTATAGACTACTAATTGATAGGAAAAATAGTTCGATTGTGCTTTTAATATTCTGTATATCAATAAAATAAAAATCGGAAGCTCATGCTCGCTTGCAGGCTTCCGATCAACACAAAAACTAAACTAGACTTAACTAAACTATTCTATTCTTGGAATTTCACAATCCCTTTCTGTTCGTTGCAAAGTTACATATAAAACCGATTTCTGACAAACTATAATCGACAAAATTCACTTTTTTGCCGATAAATTAGACAATCATCAGCTTCTTTCATCCAAAAATGCCTGAAAAACCTGCTTGTAACTATCACTAATGGGGATATACGTTTTGTCAAAGACGATACGTCCACGGTCGATCACCCGTATTTTGTCCTTTTGGACGATGAATGAACGGTGTACACGTATGAACCGGCTGGAAGGCAAAAGCTCTTCCATGGCTTTCATGCTCATGAGTGACAAGATGGGTTTGGTATCATCTTCCGTATATATTTTGATGTAATCTTTCAGTCCTTCGATGTACATGATCTTTTTCAGTTCTACCTGTACCAGCTTATAGTCGCTTTTTACAAAGATGCTGTCTATCTCTTCCGGCTTCTGCACCAGCTCGAACCATTGCAGGGCTTTATTGGCTGCTTGCAGGAAATCGACATACGAGATCGGTTTCAGCAGATAATCGAGTGCATTGACACGATAACCGTCGATAGCGTATTGACCGAATGCGGTGGTAAAAACGATACGCGTACGGGAATCTACCATTTGTGAGAACTCCAGTCCGTTAAGTTCCGGCATCTGAATGTCAAGGAAAAGAAGATCGACTTCTTCGCCCGGCAACTCCTTCATTGCCTGAACTGCACTGGAATATTTTCCTGTAAGTTGCAGAAACGGAGTCTTATTCACATAACTTTCCAGTAGGCCCAGAGCCAATGGCTCATCATCTACAATGGCACAACGTAATATCATAATTCTCTATATTTTATTTAATTACCTAAACCGAATATACTCTCAATTATTACCTATTACTTAATACTTATTACTTATTAATACTCTCCCTCACACGGATGCTCAGCCTTGATCTATACTCCTTGCCGTCTTCCGAAATTCCTTTCTGCCAGGTATACTGGCCTGGATAAAGAATCTCCAGTCGTCGGTTCACCTGTTCCAGTCCTATCCCCGAACCACTCTTGTCCATTATGTTCTTCGGGTGGTTGCTGTTGCTTATCTCGCAGATCACTTCCGTCTCATTTTCCGCAAGATGGATATGGATAAAACTCCGTTCCGTAGGCGATATACCGTGCTTGAAGGCATTCTCGATCAGCGAGATAAAGATAAGCGGTGCGATAAGAGTCCGACTGTCCGGCAGTATATCAATCTGCGTAGTCATCTGTACATTGGAAGACAGGCGGATGCGCATCAGTTCGATATAGTTGCGGATAAAGGCAGTCTCTTTGCCTAGCGGGACGTAGGTCTGCTGATTATCATACAACACATAGCGTAGGAGCTTGCTTAGTTCCTGCACAGCTTGTTGCGCCTTGTCTGTATCAAAAGCAATTAAGGCATAGATATTGTTCAGCGTATTGAGCAGAAAATGCGGGTTCAGTTGATTGCGCAGATTCTTCAGTTCCGCTTCCGAACGGTTCCGTTCCGCTTCCTTACGGGCAGCTTCCGCTTGTGTCCATCGGGCACTCATACGTATGGCGGCACTCAGTCCGATGGTGAAGACGAGACTCAGCATATCTCTGACAAAGAACAGCCATCCCGGAGGACCACCCGACCGGTGAGGCTTGGGAACAAAGGAAGGATCGAATGTCAGACTCCGCCAAAGGTGCAGCATCAGACCGATGACACACAACAGGAGAATATTGTAAGTAATATACCTCTTGGTCTGGCTCTGAAAAAGATATCGGGGAACCAGCAGGAAATAGTTGACGTAGAACGCGATCATGAAAGACAACGGTACGGCAGAATGGCGTAAGTATGCCATCCAGTTGATGTTTCCGTTTTCGCGCTCTACAAAGAAGAACGGAAAACCGAACATAATCCCCCAGCCGATAATGTGTATCAGTGCTTCCAGGGGACGACGTGCGGATGTTAGGCTTTGTTTCATAAAGACAAAGATAGTTTTTTATTCGTATCTGATTGCCTCTATCGGGTCTAAATCTGCTGCTTTCTTTGCAGGATACCATCCGAAGAAGACTCCGGTGACGGTGCAGACTGCGAAAGAAAGGAAGACACTCCAAGGTTGGATGAAGATAGGCCAGTGTGCCACGCTCTTCACGATCCAGCTGGCTCCGCAGCCTATGATGACTCCGATAAGACCTCCCGTAATACTGATCATGATAGCCTCGATGAGGAACTGGCTCAGAATATCAACGCCACGTGCGCCGACGGACATACGCAGACCGATTTCACGGGTACGTTCGGTGACGGACACGTACATAATATTCATGATACCGATACCGCCGACCACCAGAGATATTCCGGCAATACAGGCGAGCAGGGTGGTCATCAGATCGGTGGTAGAGTTTAGCATCGTACTCAACTCCTGTTGGGTACGGATGGTGAAATCGTCTTCGTCCGAAGCTTTCAATTTATGGTTGCGCCGCAGGATTTCCGTGATTTCATCGGTAGCATACTCGGTCATGTCTTCCGATAGGGCAGAAGCAAAGACACCCTGAAGATAGGTGACGGCAAGCAATCGTTTCATGACGGTGGTGTAAGGAGCCAGTACGATATTATCCTGATCCTGTCCCATAGAGTTGTACCCTTTGGCTTTGAGCACACCGACCACCCGGAACGGTATCTTGTTGAAGCGGATGATTTTCCCTATCGGATCGCTTCCGTCCGGAAAGAGGTTGTCTACAATCGTTTTACCGATCACGCAGACCTTAGCCGAACTCTGTATGTCGGCTTCCGTAAACATATCTCCGCTTTCTACACTCAGCTGACGGATGTCGAGATACTCCAGCCCGACACCGCTGACGGATGACGGGTAGTTGTTGTTACCCGCGATAAGCTGTCCCGACGAAGACACATTAGGACTGATGGCGGACAGGAAATTGGTCTCATCGCGCAAGGCCTCATAGTCGGTCAGCTTCAACGTCTGCATAGCCGATGGGTCTTGCCGGACACCCCCCCGTCTGTCGGCTCCCGGATGGATCATGATCATGTTCGATCCCATCTCCGATATCTGTTGCTGGATGCTTCGCTTCGATCCCTGACCGATAGCGAGCATCGTGATGACGGAAGCGACACCGATGATGATACCAAGCATGGTGAGGAAAGCACGCAGCTTGTTGTTCGCCAATGCCCGGAGAGCTATTTTAAATAAGTTAGTTCCATTCATAAACTACTGTTACTTATTACTTAATATTTGATACTTAATACCCAATACCTAATACTTATTACCTATTACTTATCTTCAATCCTCGTCGCTTTTGGGCAATGCGGCCAGTGCTTCGGCGGCGGACAGGACATGAGAGTTGACTGTATCTTCAATGACATGACCGTCGCGCAGGCGGATGTTCCGGCTGCTGTATTGCGCGATTTCGGGATTGTGCGTTACGAATATAATGGTACGTCCTTCCGCATGAAGTTTCTGGAACAGGACAAGTATATCAAAAGACGTACGTGTGTCGAGGTTTCCGGTTGCTTCGTCGGCAAGGATGACCGCAGGGTTGTTTACCAGTGCACGGGCGATGGCTACGCGCTGCATCTGTCCTCCGGACATCTGGTTGGACTTATGCTCCAACCGGTCGCCCAGACCTACCGCCTGCAACGCTTCGACGGCACGCCGGCGACGTTCGGAAGCGCTCACTGATGAGTTGTACATCAGCGGTAACTCTACGTTTTCCACAGCCGTCGTCTTGGGCAGCAAGTTGTAGCTTTGGAAGACGAAGCCGATTTTCCGGTTTCTCAGTACGGCACGCTGAGGCTTGCTCATGGTGCGCACGGAGATGTCATCGAGCAGATACTCCCCGCTGGTAGGAGTGTCCAGACAGCCCAACGTGTTGAGCAGTGTGGACTTTCCCGAACCGGAAGTACCCATGATGGTCACAAACTCACCTTCGTTGATGGTGAACGAAACGCCCCGTAACGCATGGACGGTTTCTTCTCCCACCTGAAAGTCTCGTTTGATATTTTGAAGTTCAATTACTTTTTTCATACTTGGCTACTTGTTGCTTTTCTTTTTGTTGTTTCCCGGAGGGCCTGGCATGAACGGGCTTCTTTCTCCGTTTCCCTGCCCCGGTTCTCTATTCATATTCTCGTCCGGCATAGCACCGATAGTGGCTTCCGTGACGACTTTGGTTCCTTCGGCAACACCACTGATGATCTCTGTGGAAATACCGTTACTGATTCCGATTTCTACCGGATGGGCCGTAAAGGTGGTTCCTTCGCGCGTCCATACCTTATGTTCGCCTTCGCAATCTTTCACGATATCATTCTTACCGATCAACGGTGCTTCGGGGGTGAAACGCAAAGCTCTGTTGGGGACAGACAATACATCTTTCTTATCAAGGATAAAGATAGTCACATTGGCTGTCAGACGCGGTTTCAGCTTCAAGTCCGGATTCGGAGCAGAGATCACTACTTCATAAGTGACTACCGTGCTGGTACTTGAACTGGCGCTGCTGCTACTGCTTGCATCTCCCAGACGAATCTGTGTCACGACTCCGTCAAACACATCATTTGGATAAGCATCGACAGTAAAGCTGGCGCGCTGGCCTTCTTCAATACCGCCTATATCTGCTTCATCCACGTCTGCCACTACCTGCATCTGTGTCAGGTCGGCCGCAATGGTGAAGAGGGTAGGAGTTTCGAACCCGGAAGCTACGGTCTGTCCGGCTTCTACATCGCGGCTGATGACAACTCCGTCTATCGGAGAAGTAATCGTAGCATATGACAGGTTACGTTCTGCCTTTGCCAGAGATGCCTTGCTGCTGTCGAAAGCGCTCTTGGCCTTCTGATAATTATAGAGAGCCTGCTCGTAGTCAGTATCGCTGATCAATGACTTATCGTGCAATCCCTTGCTACGTTCGTAGTTCTTCTTCTGATATTCAAATTCGGCTTTGGCACCATCGTAAGTTGCCTGCTGGGATGCCAGTTCACTCTGTAAAGTGACACGGTCCATCTCGGCAATCAGCTGTCCTTTGGTTACTACCGAGTTGTAATCTACATAAATTTTGTCGATGATACCGGATACCTGCGTACCGACTTCTACTTCTATCACCGGTTCGATTGTTCCGGTGGCAGTCACCGAATTGGAGATATCGCCTTTACTGACAGTCGCACTGGCATACATCACCTTGTGCTTTGCCGGAGAACCTGTAAAGAACCAGATTCCTCCGCCCACTACTACGGCAACTGCTACAGCGATCAGGATAATCTTTTTCGTTTTCATTCTATATTCTGTTTTACTTATTTATATTCCGCTTTTAGTAAGGAAGAAGGCTTATAATGCCAGTTTGTCTCCCTGATAGAACTTCAGCAACTGAGTGTTCAGTATCGCCATGTATTTGGCTTGAAGCTGCTCCTGCTGTGCTTGTAGCAAGTTGTTCTTTTCCGTCAGCAACTCTACTGTATTCTTCATGCCCAGATTGAACTGTTCGCTGATTAGGTCGTAGCTGATCTGTGTACTTTTCAGCTTCTCGTTCGCTGCCGCATAACGTTGCTGCGCACTGTTCGCATCCAGCCAGAGTCCTTCGATGGTCTTATACAGTGTTTTCTGTTCGTCGAGCAGCGACAGCAGACTTGTTTCGCGCTGTAACTTCGCTTTCTGCACGGCACTCTTGGTCTGACGGTTATTGAAGATAGGAACGCTGACAGAAACTCCGATGGAGTTGTTCCATCCGTTCTTTACCTGTTCTCCGAAGGTGAAGTCACTGCCGCTGGTGTGGTTCGTTCCGATACCTGCACTCAGACTGATGGTGGGGAGATATCCCGCTTTGGCGATATCGATACCCAGTTCCGAAGCCTCTACGCTCAGTTTGCTCGCCTCGATTTCCGGACGGAGGGTGAGCGCGCTCATATACACATCTTTCTTGGTGGGCAATGGCAACAGTACGTTTTCGTCGGACAGGGCGGGGAGATAGACATTCATTTCATTCTCCCCATCCAATTCGAGCAGTTGTTTCAGTTGTAATTTGTAGTCCTGCAGAGTGGCTTGCGCTGTTACTAATTGATAACGGTCGGTGCTGACTTGAGCTTCCAGTTGTGCCAGATCACTTTTGGCAATGCTTCCGGCATTCAGAAGTTCCTGTCCGCGGTCGCGTTGCGCAATGGAAACTTGCAGCGTGTTTTCATTAACCTTGACGGACTCCGCTGCATAGAGAATCTGAATGTAAATCTGAGCAATGGATTCCTGAATACTATTCTCGGACGTTTCTACATCCAGATTGGCTGCCTGATTGTTCAGCTTCTCCTGTTTGATGGTGTTCAGTCGCTTGCTACCATTATAAATGGTCCACGAAGCATTCAGACCATAATTGCCATTGTAACTGGTCTTGCTGGTTGTCTCGATCACCTCGCTTCCGCTGATCGTTCTGCTTGATTCCTGATACGGACGGTTCACCATGTTCTGGCTCGTTGAGAACGACAGACTGGGGAACAGGGCAGCTTTGGCTGTCTTCACATCGATCTGTGTACTTTCCGCATTCACCCGGTTTTTGCGAATCGTAATGTTCTGTTGCAACGCATAGTCGATGCACGACTGTAAATCCCATTGGGCGGGGAGATTCATCTCGCTCTGGGCGGCTGTCTGCACAGAAGATTCCTGGGCGGATATACCGGGCAGCAGACCCGCTCCAAGAAATGCTATCACTGTCAATCTTCTTACATTTATCATATTTTTATATGTCTATTGATTTACTGGAACGAAGGTACGTACATATTATATTAGCTGCAAAAGCGATAGACAGATGGCGCTTTTTCGCCGTTAAATGTTTTTTTTCTGTCGATAGGCAGGTTTTTTGAGAAAAACCATACAAATCATGCAACATTTTGCCTTACTTGTTTGTTTTAATTATAAAAATTGTATATTTGTACTCATTACAAATTCTAAGGTCAGCTTATGAAGAATACACTGCTTGCAATATGGAACTTTTATTTGGAGGGTTTCCGTAGTATGACGTTAGGTCGTACTTTGTGGCTTATTATCTTAGTGAAATTATTCATTATGTTCTTCATCCTCAAAATTTTCTTCTTTCCCGACTTTCTTGGCGATCATCCTACAGATGCCGACAAGGGTACGTATGTGGGAAATGAGCTGATACAGCGTGCACTTCCGGAGAAAACCACTGATTTTTAACTCTTAAACTACATAAGATTATGATTGAAAGTATTGACACCTCGCTGATCGATTGGTCGAGAGCCCAATTTGCGATGACAGCCATGTACCACTGGATTTTCGTTCCGCTCACCCTCGGACTGGCTGTGGTGATGGGAATAATGGAGACGTTGTATTATAAAACAGGCAATGAATTTTGGAAGCGGACAGCCAAGTTCTGGATGAAACTTTTCGGTATTAACTTCGCCATTGGTGTAGCGACAGGATTGATCCTGGAGTTTGAGTTTGGTACGAACTGGAGTAATTATTCTTGGTTTGTAGGTGATATTTTCGGTGCGCCGCTTGCCATCGAAGGTATTCTGGCGTTCTTTATGGAAGCCACGTTTATCGCTGTCATGTTCTTCGGATGGGATAAGGTGAGCAAACGCTTCCACCTTGCTTCTACTTGGTTGACTGGTCTGGGGGCTACGATTTCCGCTTGGTGGATTCTCGTAGCAAACGCATGGATGCAGCATCCGGTAGGTATGGAGTTCAATCCCGATACAGTGCGTAATGAGATGGTTGATTTCTGGGCGGTGGCAACTTCGCCTGTAGCGGTCAACAAGTTCTTTCATACGGTATTGTCCGGATGGGTACTTGGTGGCGTGTTCGTTGTAGGAATCAGTTGTTGGTTTCTGCTGAAGAAACGTAATCGCGAGTTTGCGCTTGCAAGCATAAAGATCGGTGCTATCTTCGGGCTTGTCTCTTCACTGCTGGCTGTATGGACGGGCGATGGTTCCGGCTATCAGATTGCACAGACCCAACCGATGAAACTGGCGGCTGTAGAGGGACTTTATGAAGGAGGAACCAATGTAGGTCTGGTGGGAATAGGAATGCTGAACCCCGAAAAGAAGACTTACAATGATGGGAAAGACCCTTTCCTGTTCCGGATTGAGATACCCAGTATGCTTTCGTTCCTTGCCGAGCGGGATGTGGACGGGTATGTCCCCGGAATTACCAATATTATCGAAGGCGGCTATCAGCTGAAAGACGGTACGACTGCTTTGTCGGCAGCCGAAAAGATAGAGCGGGGTAAGACCGCTATCGGAGCGCTGGCTGCTTATCGTGCAGCGAAGAGCGCCGGGCACGAGGAAGATGCCGCTGTTGCCTATCAGGTTTTGCAGGAGAATATGCCATACTTCGGATACGGATATATTAAAGATGTGAATCAGCTGGTTCCGAATGTTCCTCTGAACTTCTACGCTTTCCGTATAATGGTTATCCTGGGCGGATATTTTATCCTTTTCTTCATCGTTGTGCTCTTCTTTATATATAAGAAAGATTTGAGTAAGATGCGCTGGATGCATTGGATCGCTCTGCTGACCATTCCTTTGGCTTACATTGCCGGACAGGCAGGATGGGTGGTTGCCGAATGCGGTCGTCAGCCTTGGGCTATCCGCGATATGCTTCCTACATCGGCGGCTATCTCTAAATTGGATGTAGGCTCCGTTCAGGCTACTTTCTTTATCTTCCTGATCTTGTTTACCGTAATGCTGATTGCGGAGATAGGGATTATGGTGAAGGCGATTAAGAAAGGACCGGAAGAAGAGATAAGTAATAGGTAATAGGTATTAAGTAATAAGTATTAAGTATTAATCGTAGCTGCTGGCTGATTTGTCATCATGGTTGACGTTATTACTTATTATCTATTACTTATTACTTGATACTATATATTGCTTATTACTTGAGCTAATACTTAATACTTAAAACTTAATACTTACATATTATGTATATATTTCTACAACAATATTGGTGGCTGGTCGTTTCCTTGCTGGGGGCCATACTTGTATTTTTATTATTTGTGCAGGGAGGAAATTCTTTGTTGTTCTGTTTGGGTAAGACGGAGGAACATCGTAAGATGATGGTGAACTCTACCGGACGCAAGTGGGAGTTTACGTTTACTACGCTGGTGACGTTCGGAGGTGCTTTCTTTGCTTCGTTCCCGTTGTTTTACAGTACCAGTTTCGGTGGGGCTTACTGGCTTTGGATGATTATTCTTTTCAGTTTTGTGTTGCAGGCTGTGAGTTACGAGTTCCAGAGCAAGGCAGGGAATTTGCTGGGTAAAAAGACCTATCAGACTTTCTTGGTAATTAATGGGGTTGTAGGACCTCTGTTGCTGGGTGGAGCAGTCGCTACTTTCTTCACCGGTTCTGATTTCTATATCAATAAGGCGAATATGACGGATACGATTATGCCGGTTATCAGTCATTGGGGAAATGGATGGCACGGACTGGACGCGTTGACTAATATCTGGAATGTTATTCTCGGACTGGCTGTATTCTTTTTGGCGCGTGTGTTGGGTTCGCTCTATTTCATTAATAGTATAGCGGATAAGGAACTGACCGATAAATGTCGTCGTGCAGTATTGAATAATACTATTTTCTTCCTTGTATTCTTTTTGGCATTTGTAATCCGTACATTGGTTTCTGACGGTTTTGCTGTCAATCCGGATACATTGGAGGTTTATATGCAGCCTTATAAGTACTTTATCAACTTTATAGAAATGCCGGTAGTTCTGATCATCTTCCTGATAGGTGTAGTATTGGTACTTTTTGGAATCGGTAAGACGGTTCTGAAAAAGACTTTCGACAAAGGAATCTGGTTTGCAGGGATAGGTACAGTGCTGACAGTCTTGGCTTTGTTACTCGTAGCCGGATATAATAACACTGCTTATTATCCTTCATATACGGACTTGCAAAGTTCGCTGACATTGGCTAACAGCTGTTCGAGTGAATTTACGCTGAAGACTATGGCTTATGTCTCTATTCTTGTTCCGTTTGTGATAGCTTATATATTCTATGCATGGCGTAGTATCGACCGCCATAAGATTACGGAGAAGGAGATGGATGAAGGAGGACATTCCTATTAAGGTAATTTTGATAGACATTAAAGGAAGAGGATGTGTCAAACTCCCCTTTTAACGAAATCATCCTCGCCACAGATAGTTGTAGCGAGGATGATCTTTAATCTATGAGGGCTTCGACATATTCTCTTAGGCTTAGCTACTCTCTTGGTAATCCTATTTATTCACTACATTTTCCGGTGTTCCGGAGATATAAGCCTGTAGATTGCTAATGGCAATATTCATCAGACGCTCACGAGCTTCTGTGCTTGCCCACGCGATATGCGGAGTAATGTAGCAGTTCTTTGCAGTCAGCAACGGATTGTCGGCACGAGGAGGTTCCGAAGAAAGTACATCTACTCCGGCAGCATAAATCTTGCCACTGTTCAGTGCATCTGCAAGATCTTGTTCGTTAACCAATGGGCCACGACCTGTATTAATTAAAATAGCATTCGGCTTCATCAGAGCAAGACGGCGTGCGTTCACCAATTCGTGAGTTTCCGGAGTGAGCGGGCAGTGCAGACTGATAATATCACATTCGCTGAACAACTGATCCAAATCCATCTTCTTGATTTCCGGTGGCAACTGGAAGTGAGACTTTGAAGTTAAAGCATATACCTGCATACCGAAACCGATGGCAACGCGAGCAGTAGTATATCCTGTATTTCCCAATCCGACAAGACCGATTTTCTTATCCCGCAATTCTATCAACGGAGTATCCCAAAAACAGAAATCCTTGTTATTGGTCCAACGGCCTTTGTGGACTTCTTCCGAATGATGTTGTACTTGCTGGCAGATATTAAGAATGTGCGCAAATACCATTTGTGCAACGGAAGCTGTGCTATATGCAGGGATATTAGTTACAATAATACCACGTTCTTTGGCTGCTGCCGTATCCACTACGTTGTATCCCGTAGCAAGCACACCGATATACTTCAGTTCGGGCAAGGCAGCCATGTGATCGGCGTTGATGATTACTTTATTCGTCAGAATCACTTCAGCTCCGGCTGCGCGTTCCAATACTTCTTCGGGGACAGTACGGTCATAAATGGTACATTCTCCGAGAGCTTTCAAACCTTCCCATGATAAATCACCGGGATTGGCGGCAAAGCCGTCTAAAACTACTATTTTCATAATAAGTAATAAGTAATAAGTAATAAGTAATAAGTAATAAGTAATAAATATTATGGGGCATTCCCATTATTTTTTAGTTTTACAATTGTGGCTGTCAGTAATTTAAGAATTTCCAGACAGTCAGTATTAATAGATTCATATTGTTCATCGCTTATATATTCTGTTTGCTGAAGTAAATATAGCCAATATTCTGTTTCAGAACATTCCTTTTGAGAAATAGAGTATTTGTGTATAAAGTCAAGATGTGATTCTGCATAAATAGCTTCTCTAATATTAGCACCGATAGAAGTTCCACTACGTAATATCTGTTTTGATAGAATTGTTTCTTTCTTGCAATCTCTTAAATACTTATATAGATTAATTATTCGAATTGCAAATTTGGTAGACTTCTCTTTTAATAAATTTTCTTTCACGGCTACGGCTAATACCTAATACTTAATACCTAATACTTATTTAAACCTTTCTCCCCATAACTGCTGCATCCGTTCTGCATGCTTCTGTTCGGCGGCATTGTTCTGAGGTTGCCATATTCGTTTTTCTTTCAGCTCGTCCGGCAAGAATTGTTGCTTCACGAAGTTGCCTTCGTAGCTGTGGGCGTACTTGTATTCTTGTCCATATCCCAGTTGCTTCATCAGCTTGGTGGGAGCATTGCGTAAATGCAGAGGTACAGGCAAGTTTCCGGTGGAACGTACCAGCTCTAATGCATCGTTAATGGCACTGTATGCCGAATTGCTTTTAGGACTCGTTGCCAGATAGATCGTTGTTTCCGCCAAAGGGATGCGCCCTTCGGGCCAACCGATTTTCATCAGAGTTTCAAAGCAGGCATTCGCCAGCAGCAATGCGTTCGGATTGGCCAGACCTATATCTTCGGCGGCAGAGATAACGAGTCTCCGCGCGATGAAAGCAGGGTCTTCACCACCTTCTACCATGCGGGCGAGCCAGTAAATAGCCCCGTCCGGATCACTGCCACGGATAGACTTGATAAAAGCGGAAATGATGTCATAATGCATTTCCCCGTCCTTGTCGTAAGCCAACGGATTCTGTTGCAGACGTTCGGTCACCATGTCATCGGTGATGACAACCGTTTCCTCTGTGTCCGATTCCACTACAAGTTCAAGTATATTGAGCAGTTTACGGGCGTCTCCGCCGGAGAAGCGCAGCATGGCTGTCGTTTCTTTGAGTTCGATTTTCCGTTCTTTCAGTATGGTGTCGGTGGTGATGGCACGTTGCAGAAGTTCGAGCAAATCTTCCTTTTCCAAAGATTTGAGCACATAAAGCTGGCAACGGGAGAGGAGAGGGCGGATCACTTCGAATGATGGATTCTCGGTCGTTGCGCCTATCAGCGTCACCGTACCGTTTTCCACAGCTCCCAACAAAGAATCCTGTTGCGACTTGCTGAAACGATGGATTTCATCGATAAACAAGATCGGACTGGATTGCGAGAAAAAGCGGTTGCTCTTGGCACGCTCTATCACTTCGCGCACATCTTTGACGCCTGAAGTCACGGCACTCAGCGTATAAAACGGAGTTTCCAGTTTATTGGCGATAATCTGTGCCAATGTGGTTTTTCCCACTCCGGGAGGTCCCCAGAGGATAAACGAAGAAATACGTCCCGCATCAATCATCTTACGCAGGATAGCCCCCGGTCCAACTAAATGTTTCTGACCGATATAATCATCCAATGTCTTTGGTCGTAACCGTTCTGCTAAAGGTTGCATAGTTTTAGAATACCATTAATACCATGAAACGAATACCGTTCTTGTTGATACCCGGATTGTCACGGTAGGTGAAACGATGTACATATTCAACGTGCAGCAACTTGAAAATGTTGTAGATACCTATACTTCCTTCGATATACGGCACCTTCGGGTCCATCACGAAACTGGTGAATTTACCGTCGCGTGTCGGGAAACGGAAGAGGTCGGGGTTGCTGCTCTTGAATGGATTGTTTTTGTCGGTCAATGTCCCCCACAATGCGCGGATACGGAACATTTCTCTCCATTTCAGATTCTTGATCAGCGGGATGCGGTTGAACAACTTTCCGTTCATGTCATAAGAAAGTGACATGGACGCATACCGGTCGTTCAGGAATTCCATATTGTTGATCAGGGAAAATGTCTCACGTTGAGTGATATATGACAAGTTGGCTTCCGGCAGAATCAATAGCGGGAAAGGTACGACATTCCATTCTGCCCCTGCTTTTACGCTACAGTCTATCTTTCCCCACGAAGCGGGAAGCCAGAAACGTTTCCAGATGCTTGCTTCCGTGCGGTTGAAGTTGTATTCTCCGCCCAGCACGCCTTTGAAGCCCATGGCATGAGTCAGCGTGAAGATAGGAGCGTCCAGCGACACCGGAACACGGCGCTGCTTGGAGTTGACGAAAGATTCTCCCGGAGCATAACGCAGTGTCACACTCGCTTCGGAAGTCGTGATGTCATGCACACGGGTTTGTGCAGCGTCATTCCGCAGATATTCCAGTTTTCCGGTAGGCTCGTCATTTCGATGGCGGAGCATGGCTTTCACTCCGAATCCCGTCAGCGTTTCGAGTTCGTAGTTGATGGTAGCATCACGCATATATGACATCTGGTCTACCGTTGTCGTTTTCATCGAAAGGAAGATGTTGTCTTTGTCCGTAAACAGGAACTTGTCCATCGGCGACATTACATCATAACTGTACGTTGCAGATATAAAATGTTTGGGAAACTCCCATACTACATAATCTCGTTTGTTGAAAGAATAAGTCAGCGTTCCGCTATATTTCCACTTTTCGTCTTTCAGACCATAAGCTCCGTATCCGCTCAGGAACCAATGCTTGTCAAAATGGGCAGTAGTCATACCACTCAGGCGGAAACGGGTTCCGTCGATGTAGTTGCTTGAAATCATGGTGTTGATAGGACCGATATCCACTTTGCTCTTATGCTCTTTGCTGCCTGTTTCCACAAAGTTCTCGATCAATGCTTTCGCACCGAAGATGATATATTTGAATCCCGGAATCTGTTCCAGACGGTTGACGAATACATCCATATTGCTTTCCTTTCTGGTCAACGGCACCTGGCGTACACTCGCCCAGTATTCGTCACTCTTCGAAAGCATGTCGGCCTCCTTGATCACAGGACCTTTCAAACGGAACAACCGCTGTTCTATCGGATCAAACTTATAATTGCTGTATTTAGTCGTTCGTTCTACCTGTAACCCTCCCGAGGTTTTGTTGGAACTCCATGAAAGGTCTACCGTCATGTCGTCATCCGCCAATACCCAGTTCCCGTTGGGAAGCTGCTCGTACTGCTGCACGATGTCCATGCGGTTGACAAAGTTGACACCACTCTTTTTAGGCAGGTTCATCGTACACTTCTGAACGGCATAGGTCGAATCTTTCAGCACATAAAGATGGCCTGTAAATCCGAAATCCTGTGAGTTCTGCGGTACGAACGTCAGATGTACGCATTCGCGCTTGTCCACCATCAGCGTATCCATCAGGTAGTATTTATAGAACGAGATGGCATTGTTGCCGATAGGGCTTACGAAGCGTTGTTGGAGCAGCCGGATGTCATCATCATAGATGTTGATATCGGCAAAAACATCCTTCAGAACAGTCCCCAGCATGTCTCCTGTGGAGAAAAACTCTTCGATACCGTTGGAGTTCTTTCCTTTGATGATGGTCTTTTTGCTTTCGGGGTCTTTCCGGAAAATGGTCTGTGAGGCCGTTTCCTGTACGGAGATAGGGAGAATCAGTTTGTTGGTCGTCTCCGACACTTCCACCTGATCTTTGAGGAATGAGTATTTCTTGTAGATACCCTTTTCCAGTTTCTCCGGAGTCAGGTCGTTGATCGACATTTTCATTTTCTCGTACTTGTCGTACTGGTAGTAATCGTTCACTTCGAGCACTTGTGCTTTTTTGTGTTCGATCACTTTCTTCATGAATTCGACTGCCGGATTATTCTTGCGGGAGTATTTTTCTTTCTGTGGTTTTACGACTACTTCGGTGAGCATTACATCGTCCGGAGAGAGTTTAACATTGACGGTCTGATTTCCGGAGCCTACTTTGACGGTTTTGGTGACATATCCGATGGAAGAGAAAACGAGCGTTCCTCCGTTTCTCCGCGCGTCGAGCTTATATTCTCCGTCAATATTGGTGACAGTACCCATATCTCTCTTGTCTTGGTAGTAGACAGAGATATACATTAGTGGTTCATGAGTGACTGAATCAGTTACACCCCCCTTTATTTGCTGCGCAAAAGCATTTGAAACTGCAAATACGACTAAGAGCAGTATCAGTATTTTGTTATATCGTTGTATCATAACGTTCGTAGTAGGGCTGCAAAGTTAACAAATAAGTCTGAGTAAAATAGAGTATATAACTTTTTTTACCCATCGTTTTTTGTTATTTACAAGCTTATATCATTCAACAATGGAAGGAGGCAGATTGTTTTTTATCTTTTTATACTTCCCTTTTCAACGTATGCCACATCTTGCGAACCGGCATGCTCCGATTCTTTTCCGTAGTTCCAAAATCTGTTTCAACGGTTGAAACAAAAAGTTTCATGCCTTGAAACTCTAGTTCCCACTGCTTGAAACTCTGGTTTCTACGCCTTGAAACTTTGGTTTCCTCGGCGTGAAACTTTCTGAAACACTTGTCGAACCTGATAGTGGTCGGCTACTTCTGTCTGGCTATTAAGCCGGCTCGTTGATCATCGAGTCCGGCTCAACCACTCCGGTTATTTACTTGTTAATATTTGTACGATTCGTTCGGCTGTTCGTCCGTCCCAGCGTTCGGGGAGTTCGCCTTTCTTCCATTCACCTTTCATCAGCGTATCCATAGCCTGAGCGAGTGCTGCCGGATCTTCGCCGACCAGTTCATTCGTTCCCACGCGCCACGTTTCCGGATGTTCGGCATACGTGTTGAGCGTGATACAGGGGATGCCGAGGAACGTAGCTTCTTCGGCTACATTGCCGGAGTCCGTGATGATTCCTTTGGCTTTATTGATCAGATATCCGAAGAAAAGATAATTCTGCGGAGGCATGATATGAAGATTCGGGGCTTCTATGCCGAGGTCTTTGATTGCATTGCGCACATATGTGTGCATGGGCGCTACGATAGGCATACCAGCAGCTTTTTCGATCATCGTTTGCATCAACTTCCGCAGGTTCTCTTTGTTGTTGAGCAGTACACGTCGGTTGAGGGTGAGCAGGAGATAATTGCCCTCCTGAAGTCCCAGCACGGAGAACCATACCGGTTTGAGCAGCCGGTTCCGGTTGAAACGAACGGTATCTACCAAAATGTTGCCGACGTAATATACGTTTTCGCTTTCCGTGCCTGTCTGATTCAGATTTCGGTTGGCCACCATGCCGGCGGTAAACAGATAATCGGATACTCCGTCGGTAATCATCCGGTTTACTTCCTTCGGCATCTTCATGTCGAAGGAACGTGTGCCGGCTACCAGATGGGCTACCTTGATTCCTTGTTTCTTGGCTACGATGGCGCAACTCATGGTTGCTGTCAGATCATCCACTACCAGGACGACGTGTGCCGGATTCTCCGTCAGCTCCTGTTCGAAGGCGATCATGATTCCGGCTGCCAGACTGGTGGGGTTACTGCTTTCCACTCCAAGGTAGACATCGGGAGCTTTCATGTCGAGATCCGAAAACAGGGAAGCATCCAGACTTGTATCGTCCCGTCTGCCTGTGTACACCAAACGGTAGGAGATGCTTTTACCCAGCCCTCTTGCGGCTTCGATGGCGCGTGTGATAGGGGCTATTTTCATGAAATTGGGGCGTGCCCCGGCAACAATTGTTATTTTCATATTGTTTCTATCTAATTCGTGTAGCAAAAGTACATTTTCTTACGGAATTTATTCGTTACTTTGCATACAAAATAACAAATATATGCCGACATTCGTTCAAATTCTTGATTTTATAGGCACATTTGCCTTTGCTATTAGTGGTATCCGGCTGGCTTCAGCAAAGCGTTTCGACTGGTTCGGAGCCTATGTCGTAGGTCTTGCTACCGCTATCGGTGGCGGTACTATCCGTGATGTACTGCTGGATGTGACGCCCGGATGGATGACGAACCCTATCTATTTGATCTGTACGGGACTTGCCTTGATCTGGGTGATCTGTTTCGGTCGCTGGCTGATCCGTCTGAATAATACCTTTTTTATATTCGATACCATCGGACTGGCTTTGTTTACGGTGGTCGGTGTGGGGAAAAGTATCGCTTTGGGTTATCCTTTTTGGGTAGCCATCATCATGGGTAGTATCACAGGTGCCGCAGGAGGTGTGATTCGTGATGTCTTTATCAATGAGATCCCCTTGATTTTCCGAAAAGAAATCTATGCGATGGCGTGTGTAGTAGGCGGCATCGCTTACTGGCTGTGCGATGCCGCAGGGATGGAATCTTATGTCTGTCAGCTCGTTGGCGGATCGGTGGTATTTGTTACACGCATCCTTGCCGTGAAATACCACATTTGCCTTCCTATATTAAAAGGTAGTGAAGAGACTGACGGCAATTCTTGAAGATTTTACTTCTTGTCCAGATCCACTTCTCCCCGGTAGCTGATTGCCTGACGGTTCTGCATCGTGACATCGATGCTGGTGGTGCCGTCGGGGAACACTTTCGCCCTGAACTCAAAGAAGTCTTCCGGACTTCGGGCGGAGAATTTGATAACGGCGTTTCCCTTCTTATCCATATCCATCGTGTATTCTTTGAGGGGAGCGTTGAATATCAGCCCGCTTCCTCCGCCGTAAGGAACGCTGTAAGCACGTCCGTAATAAGGGAGGTAAGAGAATACCGAATCATTTCTGATTTGCAGTGAGTATTGTGAAGTCAGAGGTATAGAACGTCCGCGCATGGGCATAGCAGTGTTGACGTCTATCTTGTAGTCTTCTGATACGATCAGCTGTCTGACAGCTTCTTTCTTCTGTTCCTTCTTCTCCTTCTTGGTCTGTGCCGAAAGAGTCGGGATTCCTGCTAGCATAACCAGCAGTAGCATAAGGATTTGTTTTCTTGTTTTCATATCAGTTACAGTTTAGTGTATATATGTATAACACTCAAATATACTAAAAATAAGGAGTCCCCCTGCTTTCTTTAATGAAAATTAAACAGAAATCCTTAGAACTGTTCCAGAATGGAGATTCGTTTCTCGATAGGGGGATGCGTGGCAAAGAGGCCGCTAAGTCCACTGAGGGCACTTTTCGACTGGTCGCCCGGATTCTGAATGAATAATTGCGCCACATCCCCACGTTTTACCGCTTCTATATCCGGATCATCGGAAATTTTGCGCAGGGCACTTGCCAATGCCAACGGATTCTTTGTCATCTCCGCCGAACCGGCATCTGCCATATATTCGCGCTTCCGTGAAATGGCGAAGCGCATCAGACTGGCAAAGAAGTAACCGACAGCGGCTATTACTAAGGCAATCAGTATGATGAGGATAGCTCCTCCGCCGTTTTTCCCGTTGCTACGTATGCGCGCGTGCGTAATAGTATAGAAAGTGATCTGCGTCAGCATCGAGAAGATTCCGACAAATACAATCGAGACGATCAGCAGGCGCACATCTCTGTTGCGGATGTGAGTCAGTTCGTGGGCGATGACTGCTTCCAGTTCTTCGTCGTTCAACTTTTGAATAATCCCTTTCGAGAGAGTGACCGTATAGGTGCGGTCGTTGATACCGCTGGCAAAAGCGTTCAATGAATCGTCGTCGATGATATTGATTTTCGGAGTCTTCATTCCGTTTGCCATGCAGAGGTTCTCGACCAGATTGTAGACACGTTTGTTCTCTCTGCGGTCGAGAGGTTTGGCGCCTGTGGCGGCTTTGATGATACTCGTATTCGCCCAGAAAGCTATCAGGAACCAAATCAATACGACACCCATCGTATAGGGGAGGGCATTGATGAAAAGAGGATTAGCCAATTCCAGGATACTTACTTCCATGCTTTCACCGTGCCCCATAGCAGCCAGCAGATAGCAGGCCAGATAAAGCAATGCTGCTACCAGGCAGGGAAATAGAAATAACAGAAGAACAGAGCGCCGATTGTTCCGGCTCTGCTGTGTTTGGATTCCGACGTACTGCATACGTGCTCGTTTTTAGAAACTGATCTTCGGGGCCTGTTCCAGATTCGCACGTTCGTTGGTACCTAGGTCGAACATGATTTCTCTGCGGAAACCTGCCATACCTGCTATGATATTGGACGGGAATGTCTGAACCGCATTATTATATTCCTTCGTGGCCGAGTTAAAGTAACGGCGTACAGCAGCCAATTTATTCTCTACATCGGATACTTCTTCTTGCAGTTGCAGGAAATTCTGGTTTGCTTTCAGGTCCGGATAAGCCTCCAACGTGATTTTCAATCCCGATAAAGCGGAAGATAATTGATTCTCTGCTGCTATCTTTTCGTCGATTGTCTTGGCGCTGACTGCACCGTTACGTGCCTGAATCACCCGTTCGAGGGTATCTTTTTCGTGTGCGGCATATCCTTTCACGGTATCCACCAGTTGCGGGATAAGGTCGTGGCGCTGTTTCAGCTGCACGTCGATGTCTGCAAAAGCATTTTCACGGTTATTTCTCAGTCTCACCAATGAGTTGTACATGGAAGCAAAAATGATTCCCAACAGTACGATTATTCCTACGATAATAAGTATAGTCATGTCCTTTACTTTAAGTTAATAATACTACCCAAAAGTAAGTTATTTTGTATTGCCAAGCAAGAAGAAGAGAATAAAAAACGTCCTAAACCACCTAAAAACTATCAAAAAGCACCTAAAATCTATCATTTGACAGTTTCACCCCCTAAGAAATGACGAATTTCCCCCTGTTTGACTCATAAAATACCTTTAAACTTGCAAACGTCAAGAAAGAAACGAAATATTAACCGTAAAACCCTTAAAGTATGAAAAGTTTAAGTTTCAGAAAAGATTTAATTGGAGTTCAGGAAGAGTTGCTTCGTTTTGCTTATAAATTAACTGCCAATCGTGAAGAAGCAAATGATTTATTGCAAGAAACATCATTAAAGGCCTTGGATAACGAGGAAAAATATGTTCCCGATACAAATTTTAAAGGATGGATGTACACAATCATGCGTAACATCTTTATTAATAACTACCGTAAAATCGTACGTGACCAGACATTCGTAGATCAGACCGACAATCTGTATCATTTGAATCTCCCCCAAGACTCAGGATTTGAAAGTACGGAAGGCGCTTATGACTTAAAAGAGATGCACCGCATCGTCAACGCGCTGCCGAAGGAATATAAAGTACCATTTTCAATGCACGTATCCGGTTTTAAATACCGTGAGATCGCTGAGAAGCTGGACCTACCCCTCGGAACGGTGAAGAGCCGCATATTCTTCACACGCCAACGTTTGCAACAAGAGTTGAAAGATTTTGTATAAATAGGGATAGCACATTAGTCAAACAATTAATTCTGGTAAGGAGCAACGGGTAAAAACTCGCTTGCTCCTTTGATTTTGTGACAATATGATATTAAACATGTCTTTATACCCCAACTTATTCTCTCTGTATTTGTTATTATGTCAGAGAACTCAGTATATTTGTATCAACTAGTTAACCTAAGTAATATAAATCTCATCTATTTACGGCAATGAAAAAGGAAATCAAATTCAGTCTCGTTTATCGGGATATGTGGCAGTCGTCCGGCAAGTATCAACCGCGTGCCGATCAGTTAGTAAGAATTGCTCCGTTAATTATCGAAATGGGTTGTTTCTCCCGTGTAGAAACCAACGGAGGCGCGTTCGAACAAGTCAACCTACTGTATGGCGAGAACCCGAACAAAGCCGTCCGGGCTTTCACGAAACCTTTCCACGAAGCCGGCATACAAACTCATATGCTCGACCGTGGTCTGAATGGTCTTCGAATGTATCCCGTTCCGGCAGATGTGCGCCGGTTAATGTATAAAGTAAAACATGCGCAGGGAGTGGACATCACCCGTATCTTTTGCGGCTTGAATGAAGTCAGAAATATTATTCCTTCCATTCATTATGCCCTTGAAGCGGGGATGATTCCGCAGGCAACGTTATGTATTACGTTCTCGCCCGTACATACCGTAGAATATTATACCGCTATCGCCGAGCGTCTGATAGAGGCCGGAGCACCGGAAATCTGTCTGAAAGATATGGCAGGTGTCGGTCGCCCCGAAATGCTGGGACGTCTGACGAAAGCAATCAAGGAACGGCATCCCGAAATCATCATCCAGTATCACGGACATAGCGGACCGGGACTTTCGATGGCTTCTATCCTCGAAGTTTGTGAGAATGGCGCGGATATTATTGATGTTGCAATGGAGCCGATTTCGTGGGGGAAAGTTCATCCGGACGTTATCTCTGTGCAGGCTATGCTGAAAGACGCGGGATTTCAGGTACCGGAGATTAATATGAAAGCCTACATGAAAGCCCGTGCCATGACACAGGAGTTCATTGACGATTTTCTGGGTTATTTTATGGACCCTACCAACAAGCATATGTCTTCTTTGCTCTTGAAATGCGGACTTCCCGGAGGTATGATGGGTTCTATGATGGCCGATCTGAAAGGAGTGCATTCCGGCATCAATCTGATATTGAGAGGTAAGAACGAACCGGAACTGAGCATCGACGATTTGCTCGTGATGCTATTTGACGAAGTGGAATATGTGTGGCCGAAACTCGGCTATCCTCCATTGGTGACTCCGTTCAGCCAATATGTGAAGAACGTGGCATTGATGAATGTGATGTCTCTGATCAAGGGAGAGGAGCGTTGGACGATGATCGACAACCATACCTGGGATATGATTCTAGGTAAGAGTGGTCGTTTGCCCGGTGCACTTGCTCCGGAGATTATCGCATTGGCAAAAGAAAAAGGATACGAATTTACGGACGAAGACCCGCAGAAGAACTATCCGGATCAACTGGACGAGTATCGTAAGGAAATGACAGAAAACAGCTGGGATTTCGGACAGGATGATGAAGAACTTTTCGAACTGGCAATGCACGACCGCCAATATCGGGATTATAAATCGGGTATTGCCAAGAAACGTTTCGAAGATGATTTGCAGCGTGCCAAAGATGCCGCATTGGCAAAACAGGGATTCTCCGAAGAAGAAGTGAAACGGATGAAACGTGCCAAAGCCGAACCGGTGACGGCAATGGAGAAAGGGCAGATCATTTGGGAGATCGATGTGGAATCGCCTTCTATGCCGCCCGAAGTGGGACATAAATATGATCCGGACGATGTGTTTTGCTATATTGCTACTCCTTGGCATACATATGATAAGGTGTTGGCGAATTTTAGCGGTCGTGTGATCGAGGTATGTGCCAAGCAGGGAGCATTGGTAGATAAAGGCGAACCATTGGCGTATATCGAGAGGTGTGAGGAACCGGCATAGTCTGTATCTCAAATAATAACAGAAAAAAGTAATCCCTTTATCCTTGTCTTGTTTCTTGATGAAATAGACTGTGATAAAGGGATTGCTTTATTTCTTTTTCTTCTTCCTGGTGTCTTTCTTATCGACCGCCTTTTTCTCTACAGGCGGAAACTTAGGAACCAGATTCATTAATCGCAATATCTGTTTTTGTCGTTTCAATAGGTAAGCCGAAGGCTTTGCAGAGTTAAACCGTATCGGGTTAGGGAGCGTAGCGGCAATCAGTGCGCACTGTCCTGAGCTCAACTTGGCAGCTGTTGTGTTGAATTTATACTTTGCGGCAGCCTGTGCGCCATAAATCCCTTTTCCCATTTCGATGGAGTTGAGATATACCTCCATAATCCGTTCTTTCGACCAGAACAACTCTATCAGAAAGGTGAAATAAACTTCGAAACCTTTGCGTATCCAAGACGATTGCGGCCATAGGAACACATTCTTGGCTGTCTGCTGACTGATGGTACTTGCTCCGCGCTTCCGTTTCCGTTTTTCGTTCTCCTTCATCGCTTTCTCTATTTCGATGAAGTCGAATCCGTTGTGTTCGGCAAAGCGGTTGTCTTCGGAGGCGATGACCGCCATCGGCAGGTGAGGAGATATTTTATCAAAAGAAACCCACGTGTGTTTCCACGTGGGTTTATCTCCTGACGCAAGCTGCTGTACACTTCGGATGACCATCAGCGGAGTGACATACACCGGCATAAAGCGGTAGACGATCACAGCCAGAATGGTAGATGCAAAGAAGAAAATCAGCAGGTTGCGCGCATAACGCAATATTTTTTTAATTGGAAGCGGCCTGTGCATCTTTAATCATCTGCTCACTTGCGTACATGTAAACTTCTACACGACGATTCTGTTCTCTTCCGGCAGCTGTGTCGTTGCTGGCGATAGGATCGCTTTCGCCCATTCCCTGCACACCTTTAATCTGGTTGGAAGAAACGCCGCAGTTTAACAGGTAGCTGGCTACACTCTGTGCACGTTCCTGTGACAAGTTCAGATTTTTCTGACGGCTTTGTTCGGCAGTACTGTTTCTCCAGCCCTGATTGTCGGTATATCCGTAGATGGATACGTCCATGTCCCTGTTCTGGTTGAGTACGTTGTTGGCGAACTTGCTCAATGCAGACTTGGCAGCAGCACTCAGAGTTGCATTACCGGTAGTGAAAAGAATACCTGAATCGAATGTAACTTTTACTGCCTGCAATCCGTTGTTGTCAGTTATCTGCTCTACTTGTGCGCCTTCAATTTGTTTTGCTTCTGCTGCCGCTTTATCCATCTTCTTTCCGATAAGGGCACCTGTTCCTGCACCTACTGCAGTACCGATAGCCGCACCGATGGCAGCACCCTTGCCTTTACCGATAACACCGCCGAGGATAGCACCCAATGCAGCACCCGAACCACCGCCGATTGCGGCACCTTTGCCCGTATTGTTCATGCTTGCGCAGCCACTGAATATCATGGTTATACTCATGAAGAGAACCATCCATTTCATCTTGTTCATAATGCAATGTTTTTTAAATAGGTTTATAAAATAATACTTTAATAAATTAACAACGCAAAGATACATATTATTTGCCAAGGTCATACTTTTTAAGTTAAAATAACTCCGGACGATCTTTGTATATGTAAAATAACAAACGACACTACTACCTTGTTGACACGGAAGGCAGATTTAAGCATTTTTTCCTGATCATGGTGAACCATCCCAAGAGAATCAGTCCTTTGGCAATCGTTGTGACGCATACTGCCCACCAGATACCTTCTACTCCCATGCCCATCCGTACAAACAGGATGGCAAGCGGAATGCGCATATAGTTGCATACAATGCTGACAATGGCGGGAGGCACGGTACGCCCGATGCCGTAGAACACTCCCTGCATCGTGATTTCGAGCATCATAAACAGCTGCGAATATCCGTCGATACGCAGAAATACACCTCCGGCTTCGTAAGCTGCCTGTTCGGGGACAAAGATCGAAAAGACCTCATTGCCGTAAAAGACAAACAGCAGCGTGCAGAAAGTTCCGAAGATTCCCGTCATCCATAGGGTGGTGTGCCAGGCTTTCAGTACCCGTTCTATTCGTCCGGCGGCGAAGTTCTGGGCAATAAAGGCGCTAAGTGCGGTGGAGAAACCTTGGGAGGTATTCCAGGTGATGGCTTCTATCTGACCGCCGGTGGTGAAAGTCATCAGTCCGATGTGTCCGCCCTGTTCGGATGCGGTACGGCAGAGGAACATATTGACGAAGGCGAACAGGGTGTTTAGGGTAGCTACGGGCAGACCTAGTTTCAGAATACGCCGTGTGTACTTTTTCTTCAGTCGGGAGAAGAAGGGGAAACCACCGAGCAGGGCGTCTTTGCGGAAACGCAGCTGGTAGATGAAGATGGCGAAAACCGTTGCCTGCGAGAGCCATGTAGCGTAGGCGGCACCGTTTGTTCCCAGCCCGAAGCCGAAGATAAACAGAGGGTCGAGAATGATATTCATAATCAGTCCCGTCCCACTGATATAGAATGGAATTTTGCTTCGTCCCGCTGCATTATAGATACCTGTGAAGGCAGCGGACAGGAATATGAACGGCAATGCGGTGGAAATAATCCGCAGGTATTCGATGGCATTGGCTGTGATGTGCTCTTCTAGTTCATAGATGCGGATAATGGGGCTTGCGAACATGAACAGCAGTCCGCCCCAGCAGATCGAAATGATCAGAGCAATCGTGATATTGTGTGAAGCGAACTGGCGGGCATCTTCCTGATTCTGCGCACCGATGGATTGGCCTACGCTGACTTCGGACCCTACCTTATTTAATAAGGAGATAGAACCGGACATCCACGTCAGGATTCCTACCGAACCGATGGCGGCTACAGCCTCACTGCCCAATCGTCCTACCCATGCCATGTCTGTAAGGCTGTATGCCATCTGTATAAACGACGTTGCCATGATAGGCATCGCCAGATTGAAAAGTTGGCGGTTGATAGGGCCGTGTGTCAGATTCTTAATTCCTTGCATATCATTTTTTCTATTTAAAAGGAGGCGCAAAGATACATAAAATTACTATCTTCGCACATCAAATATTCATTAATCAAAGTATACAGATACTATGAAACAAAAAATCTCTTCTCTTTTTGTATTGCTGGTCCTGCTATTGACAGGTCTGCAGGTCTCGGCACAAAGTACGCCAAAACCATTTGATATTGAACAGCCTTCTCTTCGTGTTTTCCTGCCGGCACCGGGACTGGCGACAGGTCGTGCTGTGGTAGCCTGTCCGGGTGGGGGATACTCCGGTCTGGCGGTCAATCACGAAGGGTATGATTGGGCGCCGTATTTCAACAAACAAGGAATTGCATTGATTGTTCTCAAATACCGGATGCCGAAAGGCGACCGCACCCTCCCGATCTCCGATGCCGAAGCAGCCATGAAAATGGTACGTGACAGTGCTGACGTATGGAATCTGAATCCGAATGATATTGGTATCATGGGATCTTCTGCCGGAGGCCATCTGGCTTCGACCATTGCTACACATGCGCCTGAAGCACTTCGTCCCAACTTCCAGATTCTCTTCTATCCGGTGATTACGATGGACAAATCTTTCACTCACATGGGCTCTCATGACAATCTGTTGGGTAAGGACGCTTCTGCCGATTTGGAAAAAGAATTCTCCAACGAGAAGCAAGTGACCAAAGAGACTCCTCGTGCTTTCATTGTTTATAGCGATGATGACAAGGTAGTTCCTCCTGCCAACGGAGTCAACTATTATCTGGCTTTAAATAAGAAAGGTGTTCCTTCCGTTCTCCATATTTATCCTACAGGCGGACACGGTTGGGGAATCCGTGAAGATTTCCTTTACAAGAGTGAAATGCAGAACGAACTGACTTCTTGGTTGCGTAGTTTCAAGGCTCCTCGCAAAGATGCCGTCCGTGTGGCTTGCATCGGCAACAGTATTACGTTCGGAGCAGGAATAAGAAATCGCAGCCGCGACAGCTATCCTTCCGTACTAGCCCGTATGCTGGGCGACAACTACTGGGTGAAAAACTTCGGAGTGAGCGCCCGTACCATGCTGAACAAAGGAGATCATCCTTATATGAACGAACCTGCTTATAAGAATGCATTGGCTTTCAATCCTAACATCGTCGTTATCAAACTTGGTACAAATGACAGCAAATCATTTAACTGGAAATACAAAGCAGACTTTATGAAAGATGCGCAGACCATGATCGACGCTTTCAAAGTTCTTCCTTCGCAGCCGAAGATTTATCTCTGCTATCCTTCCAAAGCTTATCTGACAGGTGACGGCATCAACGATGATATTATCTCTAAAGAAATCATTCCGATGATCAAGAAGCTCGCCAAGAAAAACAACCTGTCTGTTATAGACCTTCATACTGCTATGGACGGAATGCCCGAACTCTTTCCGGACCGTATTCATCCGAACGAAAAGGGGGCGCAGGTAATGGCAAAAGCTGTCTATCAATCTATCTCTGCTTTAAAATAAAAAATATGTTACCGATCATTGAGCTTTTAACCGGATAGTTGTATTAATAATATAGCCCCTGATAAAAGAAAGGAGAATATTATGATTAGAACAGTTGCTGTCTTTGTTTTTGTGTCTTTTGCTTGTGTTGCTACTGCCTTTTCTCAAACTATAGAAAAGGAGAATAAAATAGATGTGCAAAAGAAAAATAGCTCCACGGAAGTGAGCGGACGTCAGTTGCCCGAAGCAAAAAACATAGAACCGAAGTTACCGGATATAGAGGTTAAAAAGCTCGCAACAGGTGATAAGTCCATGCAGACATACGGTCTGACACCTTCAAGTCCTGCATCGGGCTTATCTCCCTATTTTTACGATTTTCCGGCATTGCTGGAAAGTAATCCGACATTGACGGATTTTTATAATTTTCGTCAGCATTCTATGAATGGACAGCTTTCCTTTATTGGGAGTGCAGAACAAAAGACTTATCTGGGATTGGGGCAATATGTCGCGGTAAATGCCGGAATGCGCTGGATTCCTTCTCAAAGATTTTTCGTTGAAGCGGGAGGGACCTTGAGTCGGCAATTCTATTTGGCTTTGCCTATAGCGAGGCAAGATATAGCGGGAATATATACGAGAATGCATTATTCTTTAGCCAGAAATGTCCGGTTAAATGTCTGGGGACAATATTTTATGGGGGGAAATACACCTCCTCCGGCTTATAATCCGTTATTTCCACATACAGGGGTAGGAGCCTCCATCTCGGTCGATGTGAAAAAGAATACGGAAGTTAGTGTCGGTGCGGAATACCAGTATGACAAAAAATCAAGAGAATGGAAAATGGAAACGTCAGGCCGCGTATCCATTGGCTTTTGACACATATTTCATCATTCATTTGGCTCTGTTATTTATTTCTCATATCTTTGACGCATTAAAATTATAATGTTTCATTAAAACTAGTGGATGTTTAACTCATCATTTGTTACATCGGATTTGGTCTGATAAGAATCTGTTCACTTTAACAGATTCGAACTTCCATACTTTCGGATAATCTTTCCGGAAGTGATTCTTCTATATTATATAACTTTAGTTTTTATACCCGCATGCAATAGCGAAAGCATTGTTGTGTTTTCACGTGTATGCTATATATATTAAGATAATGAGTAACGAAAATAATAATCTGTCATTATATGGTTGGAGTGATAATCTATTCCGGCAAAAACAAATCTCACAATTTAAAGATATGTCTCATGGACGAATCATCGTGACACATAAAACCTGTTATGAAGTAGTTGCAGAGGATGGCGTATATTTGTGTGAGTTAACAGGAAATATGATTTATGGCAGAATGCCTGATGAATATCCCTGTACGGGCGATTGGGTGATTTTTCAGCCATTCGATGCAAACAAAGGGATTATAGTTGATATGTTGCCCCGTGAACGGACGTTGTATCGAAAGAAGAACGGAACGGTAGCCGACCGGCAGGCCATTGCTTCTTACGTCGATAAGGCATTTATTGTGCAAAGCCTTGATGATAATTTCAATGTTCGCAGGGCGGAACGTTTCATAGCCCAGGTAATGGAAGAAAAAATCAAACCGGTATTAGTGCTCAATAAAGCCGATTTAGGTTGTGACAGACAGAAAATAGATGAAGCGATCAAACACATTGCTTGTCAGTTTCCTGTATTTATCACAAGTATTCGTCAACCTCAAACGATTCTTCGGTTGCGGGAATCCATAACAAAAGGCGAAACAGTTGTGTTTGTCGGCTCTTCGGGTGTTGGCAAGAGTTCATTGGTGAATGCTCTTTGTGGGAAATCGGTATTGAATACTTCCGATATAAGCCTGTCTACAGGGAAGGGGCGGCATACTTCGACTCGTCGGGAAATGGTATTGATGGACGGCTCAGGTGTTTTAATTGACACTCCGGGTGTTCGGGAATTTGGTTTGGCGATTGACAATCCCGATTCGCTCACCGAAATGTTTGAAATATCCGACTATGCGGAATCATGCCGTTTCAGCGATTGTAAACATATCGACGAGCCGGGTTGTGCTGTTTTAGAGGCGGTACATAATGGTACGTTAGATCATAAGGTATATGAGAGTTATCTGAAACTCAGACGAGAAGCATGGCATTTCTCCGCTTCCGAACATGAAAAACGTAAGAAGGAGAAATCCTTTACGAAACTCGTAGAAGAAGTGAAGAAACGCAAGGCTAATTTCTAAAAAACTATTGAAGCAGGGAATACCGGTACTTTATCAGACAAGGTGATACTGTATGACGGCTTCTCTGCTTCTTATTGTTTGGTAAGAGTTTACGGCAACTATTCTCTTGCTTTTAGAGTAAAGGCATTTCAACTCTTGTGACATGTTCCTCTTCGGGTACATCCGGATTGCTGTAATAATATTCTATTGATGTTCCCGAGGCCTTGTAGCCATTTGTTTTTATCCATTCGGTCATCTCATTGTACAACTGTGCCAGTTCATTGTAATTTCCTCTGTGCAGACATACGACTATTCTTCTGGCGGGGAGGATGACAGACTGTATTTTTTCGTCACCCTGTAAAGGTTTCGAAGATTTCAGTCCGATAATCATTTTTATACGATCTTCGGTCAGGCTTTCGAAGTCGGGGTACTCTACGAAGGGGATATCCGTGGTTACTTCTCCCTGTTTCTTGAATAAAGAGTCTATTCTTACAAAATTCTCTCCGATAGCCTGTGACATACCTTTCATGTCGGTTTGTACTTCAATAGCCAAAGCGGGCTGTTCCGGCTGCTGTAAAAGCATGATTTCTGATATCTTTGCCATAGATTCTGTTTTAATGGTGATTATTTCCGTATGACCGGTATATATATTTCTGTTAGTAATTCTGACGTTTCCGTGGTAGACGGATGATTCATATACATCTCAAAGCTGAATGTGCTTTGGGGATGGTATTTACTTTTCGGAAACCATTCTTCATAAATGCTCCTGTACACCTTGTGTAAGGAAGAATAGCTCCCCGTATGCCTGAACACGGCATATCGCCCTCCGGGAATCTGCATGATTCCCGGTGATGGTCTCGCTTTAGTGTCATCGCGAAGGGTGATGCCCAGATAGAACCGGCACTTCTCCGTAGGCGTAATCGACGGATCATCCATACTAAGGCTGATAAACTTGTCATATCGTGGGTCTGCTTCATACTGTTCGGCATGATGCAGTAGTTTATTCCAAAGTAATCTGTATTTAAGTTTGTTTTTATACGCTTCACCCACTTCGATGCAGAATATCTTTATCGGGCTGATCACTTTTATCTCCGGTTTTATGTTTGTTGCCGGATTTTCACCGTTCGGTCTGTGCTTCTCTCTGTATTGAGAAGTTGATATACCAAAATGTTTCTTAAAAGCTTTGGCGATACTGTATTTAGTCTGATAACTCGTTTGTTCTATGATTTGCTTTAGCGTATAGTCCGTAGAGATCAGCAGATGTGCAACGTGTTCCATGCGCAAACGCTGTATGTAACTGCCGATATTCTCTCCGGTAGCGGTGCGGAACACTCTTCTGAAATGAAATTTGGACAATCCGCTCATCGAGCTCAGCGTGTCGGTATCCAGTACCTCCGTCAGATGACCGTTGATGTACACTATTATGTTCTGAATCATCTTATGATGAAGGCTGCTTGTCTCTTGCTTTTGCCGCCATCTGTTCAGTGTGGGAAGGCGTTTGTCCAGTATCTCCCTCAGCTCTTTCGGAGAATAGTCCGTGTCTGCGTATTCATTATATTTATCTGTATATTTTATCCAGATGTCGATCATTTCCCACATGGATATATCGACAATGTATTTCCCATCCTTCAGACAGTAATAACAAAACTCATCACTCCTCGAACCGTCGGAGTTGGTGCCCAAATATTCCTCCACGTCGAAGCGGAGCGGCATTCCGCAGCTTTGGCAATATCTTTTATTTATTTCTGATTCAACCATTTGACTAATCTTGCATTCTTTGCAAAAATAAGCTATTTTTTCAGTAAACAGTTGTCCGGAATAGCCATCTTTTTATTAACAAATGTTCATTTCCGCTATTTTCTAAAGTTGTATCTTTGCCGCGCTTTTATAATATATAAGGTAAAGATGGAAACAATAACAACAAACAATAACTGGAAAAAGAAGTTTATCATTATATGGACCGGACAATTGTTCTCTATATTAAGTAGTTCGATTGCGCAGTTCTCGATGGTGCTGTGGATCGGTATGGAGACGGGTTCGGCAGAAGTCCTTTCGTATGCTGCCATTGCCGGGTTACTGCCTCAGATACTTTTGGGCCCTATGGCGGGTGTTTTTGTCGATCGCTGGAATCGGAAATGGACGATGATAGGTGCTGACAGTTTCGTTGCTCTCTGTTCGGCGGTCATTGCTCTGTTGTTCTATCTGGATATGGTAGAACTGTGGTCTATCTATTTGTTGTTGATGCTGCGGTCGATAGGCGGTGCTTTTCATGCACCGGCAATGAAATCCTCGATTCCTTTGTTAGCTCCGCCTTCCGAGCTGGTACGTATTGCAGGGATCAATGAAGTGATTCAGTCGGTATGTACTATTTGCGGGCCGATGCTGGGTGCTGCCTTGTTGTTGGCGTTCAATATGAGTGTCGTGATGCTGCTGGATGTGGCTGGTGCTTTTCTGGCCTGCATCTCTCTGCTGTTTGTCTTTATCCCCAATCCTGCCAAAAAAGAAACCAATAGGAATATATTGCATGAAATGTATGAGGGGGCACGGATTATTTTGCGTAATCGGGGAATGAGCTGGCTGATGGTTTCGGAGATTGTGGTTACTTTCTTTGTTATGCCGATTGTGGCTGTTATGCCTCTAATGACTTTGCAATATTTCAATGGTACTCCTTATCAAGTGAGTCTGATAGAAATGCTGTTTGGTATAGGTCTGCTTGTCGGCGGTTCGATACTGGGTGTGTGGAATCCTAAAATAAGAAAATCAATCCTGCTTATTATAGGATACTTCGGACTGGGCCTGTCTCTGGCTTTATGTGGAGCGCTGCCTTCCACCTATTTTATTACGTATGCTGTGTTGACGGTGATACAAGGGCTGGTCGTACCTTTATATACAGGGCCTTTTACGGCGTTGCTGCAAACTCAGTTTGCCCCTTCCTATCTGGGACGTATCTTTTCTTTATACGGAAGTATCAGCCAGTTTCCTTCTGTCATCGGTTTGTTGTTAACCGGATTCATAGCCGACAGGCTGGGAGTGGAGAATATCTTTATTATCGGAGGTATAGCGATCAGTATTACCGGTATATTGCTGTTGTGCAGTGCTTCCGTTCGGAATTTGGAGCGGAAAGATAGTAGTACCTTCTGAGGGTTGGTTGATAAAGAGAATTCTAAACTGATAATGTCGGAAATTGAAAGTCGGAGTTGCAGAAAAATTGTTTTAAAGTGAAAATCTTGATTCAGATCAAGGTTCTTGTCTTTAATATTGCCGTATTTTGTGGTTATAGATAAATTATATAATCATTTTCTCGATATGAAAATAACATATAACTCAACAAACTATTATCTAATACCTTGCAATGATGGATTTTTACTCATTGATGCAGGGTGGAACGGACTACTAAGAGTTTTTCTTGAAAAATTGCATTCAATAGGAATTGCACCTGTGCAAATTAAATATATCCTTTTAACTCATCATCATCATGACCATGCTGCTATCGTACAGGAATTGAGAAAAATGACTGAGGCAAAATTAATTGTACATAAAGAACAGCTACCTTATTTGAAAGCCGGATTTACAGATTATAAAAAATTAAAGCAATATAATAAATTACTATGGATAATAGATAGAATCTCACGTCCTTTTATAAAGTATCAGTATCGACCGATTGATTTCGATGCAGCAGATGTTATAGTGGATTCAGATATTGATGATGTTTCTTTAAGAAATATCGGTGTTCAGGGAAAAATTGTTTTAACGCCCGGACACTCCCATGATTCTATATCAGTATTGCTTGATAATGGAAATGCTTATATTGGCGATTTGGCAATGAATATGAATAGCATGAAACTACTTGGGAAAGCCCCCTTTCCGATTGAGGCCGAGGACTACTTACAAGTCAACCAAAGTTTGAGAAAACTTGTAAATTTAGGTGTGACTTTATTTTATCCATCGCATGGTGAGGTTGTTACACAGGAGAAGATTGTGGAAACTGTAAAGTGAACAAGTTTTGTAGTTCACAAATATGCAAATCTTTAAATAAGCCATCTTATAATGCAATAAGAGTAACTCGATTAAACCTCGAATTACTCTTATCATTTTTACTCCGTGATCCAGCTGGGGCTCGAACCCAGGACCCCAACATTAAAAGTGTTGTGCTCTACCTGCTGAGCTACTGAATCAATCCATCTTGCTTTCTTTCGAATTGCGGGTGCAAAGGTAGAACATTTTTTTAGAACTCCAAAGCATTTCAAACATTTTTCTTATCTTTGTGCCATTATCAACAATATACAATCATTAATATATGGCTGACGATAAAAAAATCATCTTCTCAATGGTGGGAGTGAGCAAAGCTTTCCAACCAAATAAAAATGTACTGAAAGACATTTACCTGTCGTTCTTCTATGGAGCGAAGATTGGTATTATCGGTCTGAACGGTTCCGGTAAATCTACCTTATTGAAGATTATCGCGGGTCTGGAGAAATCCTATCAGGGAGAAGTGGTCTTCTCTCCGGGATATTCTGTAGGCTATCTGGCACAGGAACCTTATCTGGACAACACAAAGACAGTAAAAGAAGTAGTAATGGAAGGTGTGCAACCGATCGTTGACGCACTGGCAGAATACGAAGAAATCAATCAGAAATTCGGTTTGCCCGAGTATTATGAAGATCAGGACAAGATGGATATACTTTTCGCCCGTCAGGGAGAATTGCAGGATATCATCGACGCAACCGATGCATGGAATCTGGACAGCAAACTGGAACGTGCGATGGACGCACTCCGTTGTCCGCCCGAAGATCAGCCGGTGGTGAATCTCTCCGGAGGTGAACGCCGTCGTGTCGCTCTTTGCCGTTTGTTGTTGCAGAAACCGGACATTCTGTTGCTCGATGAGCCTACCAACCACTTGGATGCTGAATCTATCGACTGGCTGGAACAACATTTGCAGCAATACGAAGGTACGGTTATCGCCGTAACCCACGACCGTTACTTCCTCGATCACGTTGCCGGATGGATTCTCGAACTTGACCGTGGCGAAGGTATCCCTTGGAAGGGAAACTACTCATCCTGGCTGGAACAGAAGACCAAACGGATGGAAATGGAAGAAAAGACCGCCAGCAAGCGTCGTAAAACACTGGAACGTGAGTTGGAATGGGTGCGCATGGCTCCGAAAGCTCGTCAGGCGAAAGGAAAAGCCCGTCTTAATTCATACGACAAGTTGCTGAATGAAGACTTGAAGGAAAAAGAAGAGAAGCTGGAAATCTTTATTCCGAACGGTCCCCGTCTGGGTAATAAGGTAATCGAGGCAAAACACGTAGCGAAGGCATACGGTGACAAGCTGCTGTTCGATGATCTGAACTTTATGCTTCCTCCTAACGGCATTGTCGGTGTCATCGGTCCTAACGGTGCAGGAAAAACAACTCTTTTCCGTCTGATTATGGGATTGGAAACGGTAGATAAAGGTGAGTTTGAAGTAGGAGAGACCGTAAAGGTATCCTATGTAGACCAGCAACATAAAGACATTGACCCGAACAAGAGCGTCTATCAGGTAATCTCCGGTGGTAATGATCTGATCCGTATGGGTGGACGTGATATCAATGCACGTGCGTACCTGTCCCGTTTCAACTTTGCCGGTGCCGATCAGGAAAAACTTTGCGGTGTTCTTTCCGGTGGTGAAAGAAACCGTCTGCATCTGGCGATCGCTCTGAAAGAAGAAGGTAACGTTCTGCTGCTCGATGAGCCGACCAATGACATTGATGTGAACACCCTTCGTGCTTTGGAGGAAGGGTTGGAAGACTTTGCAGGTTGTGCGGTAGTCATCTCTCACGACCGTTGGTTCCTTGATCGTATCTGTACGCATATCCTTGCTTTTGAAGGAGACTCTAATGTATTCTACTTTGAAGGTTCCTATTCAGAATATGAGGAAAATAAATTGAAGCGTCTGGGCAATGAAGAGCCGAAGCGTGTTCGTTATAGAAACCTAATGACTGACTAGTATTTACTGACAGATTACAAGTTAAATCTCGCTTAATATACGAAAGTGAAAGGCTCTGCAAACATTGCAGGGCCTTTATTGTTTTCGAAAGCAATAAAATGTTTATCTCTCTTAAAAGAATGTAGCATAATTGTCATCTAAGTCTAAATAATATTAATTATCTTTGTGCACAGTTTCAATGAAACAAACAATTAGTATTAACTAATAAATTACATTATGTTGAAGAGAATGCGGTCTTTTTTAGTGGTCGTAATGTTACTGATTACTGCTACGATGAGTGCGCAGGTTACCACAGCAAGTATGAGTGGTAAAGTAACAGCACAAGATGAACCTATTATTGGAGCAACGATCGTTGCTATTCACGAACCCTCCGGTACTCGCTATGGTACAGTGACCAATGTCAGTGGGCAATTCAATCTGCAAGGTATGCGTACGGGCGGTCCTTACAAAGTCGAAATCACCTATGTTGGCTATCAGTCAGCCATTTACAAGGGTATAAACCTTGCATTAGGAGAAAACTATGTGTTAAATGTTTCTTTGAAGGAAAGTTCAGAGTTATTGGATGAGGTAGTAATAACTGCATCTAAAGATAGTAACATGAAATCTGACCGGGCGGGAGCTATTACAAATGTCAATCGCGAGGCTATAGCTGCTATTCCTACTGTGAGTAGAAGTATGAATGACATCATGCGTTTATCTCCTCAATCTTCTGTTACAGCAAATGGATTTGCAGTAGGTGGTGGTAATTTCCGACAATCTTATGTTACGGTGGATGGTGCTGCTTTTAATAATTCATTTGGCATTGGTGCTAACTTGCCTGGTGGTGGTTCCCCTATTTCGCTAGATGCATTGGAACAGATTTCGGTATCGGTGACTCCTTATGACGTTCGTCAGAGTGGTTTTACCGGGGGGGCTATCAATGCCGTAACTCGTTCCGGTGATAATGAATTTAAAGCGAATGTTTATACATATTTGAATAATCAGAATTTAAAAGGAAGTCATGTTGATGATTACACTTTGGTTCGTTCGAAGTCGCAATACTATACTTATGGGGCTAGTTTAGGTGGAGCTATTATTAAGAATAAACTATTCTTTTTCGTGAATGGTGAGTATGAGGATAATGTGACGGCTGGTCCTACGGCTAAAGCGAGAACAAGTGCTGATCAAGATTGGAATACAGGAGATTATTATCGCCCAATGGTCTCTGATATGAATCAGATTAGTGAATTTATGTCAAAGCAAGGATATAATTTGGGACGCTATGGTGATTATTTTGTGTCAACTCCAGCTTATAAATTGATGGCCCGTATAGATTGGAATATTAATGATAATCATAAGATCAATGTTCGTTTTACTCGGAGTCATACAAAAGATTCTAACTCTCCAAGTACATCTGTCAGTCCGATGACTGCTAGTAAAATTTATCCAGGACTTGAAAGTGAGGGAGTAAAAGCTGGTAATGGACGTGGTTCTCGTTATGCACTGACATTCGAGAATTCTCGTTATTATAAGGATAAGAATTTTACTTCCATTGCAGGAGAGTGGAATTCGAAATGGATGGGCGGTAAACTTAATAATGTGTTGCGTGCCACTTATTCTTTTCAGGACGAACCTCGTTCTTATGAAGGGAAAGATATGCCGACGGTAGATATTCTGAAAGATGGAGCTTTATATGCTTCTTTTGGCCCCGACATCTTTACTGTTGGAAATTTGGCCCAAACTAAGACAACTGTTATAACAGATGAATTGTTATGGTCTACAGGAATTCATAACTTTACAGGTGGTTTGCAGTTTGAGATGACAGATGCGATCAATGGCTATATGCAAGCAGGAAATGGGTATTATGTGTATTCCTCTATGGATGATTTCTTTGCTGGTGGAAAACCTGCAGCTTTTGGTATCACCCATTCTAATTCGAAAGATCTGTCCCATTTCAAGGCAAAAATGAGATATACACAATATTCAGCATATATCCAAGATCAAATGAATATTAGTGAAAATTTTAAGCTAACTGCTGGAATTCGTTTTGAAATGCCTAAATATCCTTCATTAGATAATAACTTTAATGCAGTGTTTAATAAGTTGGAGTTTGCTGATGGTGTACACTATTCGACAGATCAGTTGCCTTCAAGTCGCATCTCTGTTTCACCACGTGTAGGATTCAATTGGGATATTACGGGTGAGCGTAAATATGTGTTGCGTGGAGGAACTGGGATCTTTGTTGGACGTTTACCGTTCGTATGGCTTGTTTCTACTGTTGGTAATTCCGGAGTAGGACAAACTACAACCTTCTATAATAATTTGGAAGAGGCTAAGAACCGTGGTATAAATCAACCAAACTATCACAATAACGTCAAAGATATCTTAAGTGATCTTTATCCTAATGGTTTTGATCCTAAAGATCCTGCAGTGCCTTCAACTCCAACAATTATTGATAAAGATTTGAAAATGCCTTCTACTTGGAAGACTTCTTTAGCTTTAGATGTAAAACTTCCGGGAGATATTGACTTTACATTGGAAGGTATTTATAATAGAGATATAAATCCGGCTGTTGTCACAGATAAGAGCTATAAAGAACCTACGGAGACTATTGAACTATCACGTTATGATATCCGTAAGAAGTATGGAGAGAAATGGAATCCTAATTCTGTTTATCTTATAGAGAATGCTGGTAATAAGGCATATTATTATTCTATTTCGGCACAGTTGGCTAAGCAATTTAGCTGTGGTTTGAATATGTCTTTTGCCTATACTCACTCACATGCTAAATCTTATACAGAAGGTTTGGGAGATCAAGTGACAAGCTCTTATAAAACAGGAACTTATTCAGTAAATGGTATTAACGATCATGAATTGGGGTATGGAAGTTATGTGGCTCCTGACCGTATAATTGCTACTGTTGGTTATCGTAAAGAATACGGTAAACATTTTGCTTCTGCAATTTCATTAATATATGATGGTAGCCAGATCGGATATAGCGGTTCCTGGTCTTATACTCGTTACTCATACACTTTTGATAAAAATGTAATTGGAGATGGTTATGGTGCTAACAGTTTGATTTATATACCTGCTTCAAGAGAAGAATTGAATGATTGGAATTTTACAGCTTCTACATACAAAGAGAATGGTAAATCAGTTGAATATTCAGCAGATGCACAGAGAAATGACTTTTGGGCATTTATCAACCAGGATTCTTACTTGAAGAAACATAAAGGCGAATATGCAAAACGTGGAGGTGGTATAATGCCATGGAGACATCAGTTTGATGTTAAGTTTATGCAAGATTTTTATGTGAAAGTGGGAGGAAAACGTAATACACTTCAGTTTGGTGTTGATATAGAAAATATAGGTAATCTTTTAAACCACAAGTGGGGACTATATAAACAATTAAATTCGACATCTATTCTTAATTATTCAAATGGAGCTTACCATTTTAATACTAATAATGGTGAACGATTAACATCCAGTTTTAGAAATTATCAAAGTTTCAATTCCACTTATTCTGTACAATTTAGCTTACGTTATATTTTTAATTAGTATGCTATGAGATAGTACAAGAAGTGAGTTCAGTCTTAAAACACATAGAATCTTATAGGTTAAAACCTTGATTTTGATATTCCCCCTTATTTTACTCATTCATAGAATAGGTTAAATAAGGGGGAAATTTATATGAGTACAGATTTGAACTAGTCTTATTTTTGCTTTTTAATAGCCTTTAGGTTAGTCATGAGACTATTTTTTGTTGTTAGCTTATAACCTCATCCTCATCACCACCGGATTATGATCACTATACTCCAAATCCGGAGAGAAGTAATCCACCCCTTGAAACTCAGACGAATGGAGGATATAGTCGATTCTCAGCAGATGCTTGAAATATCGGAAAGTGTACATATACCCATGTCCGCAGGTCTGAAAGCCATCATTCATCTTTTCTCCTTTTACAGTTTGATATACATATGAAGAAGGGAGAGAGTTGAAGTCACCGCATACCAGGGTGGGATAGGGAGAATCGGAAATCAATTGATTGATATGTTCAGCTTGTGCGGCACGTTTCTTGAAGTTCTCATGCAGACCATCGGCAAGGGTGAGAGCGGCACGTTCCGCACGGTCGGTATCGTCTGCACGAAGTTCTTTTTCCAGTTTGCGCTTGTTGCGGCTGACTTCCGTAGTCTGCAGATGATTGTTGAACAGACGGATTGTTTGGCCGTTAATGTCGATATCACACCACAGGCTGCAGTTGTTGGAATTTGGGTAGGTGACGAGCTGCTTCTCCTTGATAGGATAACGGCTGAACACAGCCAGTTGCAAAAGACTCTCTCCGGCAGGAGAAGAAGGTACATAGTAATACGGCCATTCGGAAAGAACGGTGCGAAGACTGTCAATACCAAATTCATGATTGATCCCAAACTCTTGAAAACAGAAGATATCTACACCGAGCTCCTTCATGTAAGCAGCGATTTGCTTGCATGAGAAACCTGTGTGCTCGTGATTAAAGCTGTTAACGTTATAGGTGGCAATAGTCAGTGCTGATTCGGTGGCCCTTTCGTTTTTCTTCAGAGATTCAGTATTCGGTTGGGAAGCCGAATCGAAAAGCGGGGACTGGAGGACACGGGTCAGATACCCCCAATTTCCCAGTATGGCGATTAAAGGAATGAAAACCCAGCATCGCCAGCGAACCATCCAATAGATGGCAGAGACGACATTAGCTAGCAAAAGTATCGGCAGAACCAATCCGATAAAGGGCATCAGCTTAAAGCCGTCCGGCGAAGCATCTCCGGCGAAGGCTCCGGCTAATGTGAAACCTGCCAGAATACTCGTCAGCAGGATAGACAGGTAGTAAAGTAATCTATATAAGGCTTTCATTTTATGGTAACCATTTATTAATCATATCCTTGAGCTTCGCTTGCGAGATCGGTTTGGCGATGAAGTCGCTGCATCCGGCATCCGTTGCAGCGATCTGATCCTGTTGATAAGCATAAGCACTTTGTGCGATAATGGGCACAGTAGGAGAGAGCTCACGAATGATCTTCGTAGCCTCCAGACCGTCGAGATTAGGCATTTTGATATCCATCAGAATAAGGTCCGGCTTCGCTTCATCGTATGAGGTAACGGCCTCCATACCGTCCCGTGCACGTATAAGCCTGTACTTTCTTCCAAGAATAGCTTTCAGCAAATCGAAGTTACTGTCCTCATCTTCCGCTATCAGAATAGTCCGCTGGCTTGGAGAGGCATTGGCGGAAATACTATCGGAACTATTATCGTCCGTATTTCCGGAAGTCTTTTCAGAATCCTCCTTGACAGACGTTTCTACTGACGTCTCCGTAGAAGCCATGTCAATCTTTATAGAACCCGTGCCGGTCGATTGTTCCGACTCGTAAGGCAGGGTGAACGTGAAAGTCGTCCCTTGACCTACCACCGAAGAAACGGAGATTTCACCTCCCAATCGTTCGACAATTGTTTTACAGATAGACAGTCCGAGTCCCGTCCCCTGCGCATAGTTGTTCAACTTGGCGAAACGTTCGAACACACGTCCTATCTTCTCCGGTTCGATGCCCGTACCGGTATCAGTCACGTGGAAAACGATCTGATTGCCCACCAGTTTATATCCGTAACTGATGCTGCCTGCCTTCGTGAATTTGAATGCGTTACCTATCAGATTCGAGAACACCTGGAACACCCGGTTCTTGTCAGTCTCTATCACCAGTCCGTTTTCGGATGGCTCATAGATCAGTTGTACCCCTTGCGGCGTGCGGAATACGTGGGCGTCATGCACCTCTTTACACAGGCTATGGATATTTACCGGTGCGCTGGTGAACTCGATAATGCCCGATTCGATCTTCGAAAGATCAAGAATTTCGTTGATCAGTTGCAGCAGACGTTCGTTGTTGGCTTCGACGATCTCATAAAATGTTTTACGTTCTTCCTTATTTTCACTTTCGGCTATCAGATGTGAGAAGCCGACGATGGCATTCAGAGGTGTGCGTATTTCATGACTCATGTTGGCGAGGAAAGCAGACTTCAGTTTGTCCGACATTTCGGCTTTCTCTTTGGATGTCTGAAGTTCCCGTTTGATTTTTTCCAGCTCCGTGATGTCCCATTCGATGCTGACGATGATGGGGGAGGAAAGTTCGTCTCCGTCCACCCGTATTTTCCGTTTGTCGAGGATGATCTCGTTTCCGTTTTTGTCTTTCCCTTCGGTTGTCCAGTGCAGTCCCTGTCCGGTGGTGGCAACTAGTGTATCTTCCTCCCTTTTCTTTTCTGCCACTTCGGGAGGATAGTAGTCGAAGTCATTCTTGCCGATAGATTCGCCGATGCACAGATTCCGGTTGTACGATTCCCGGTTGCGGTAGATATATCGGAAATCGTTGTTGATCTCCTTGACGACAATTCCGGCGGGGAGGTTGTCGATGGTAGTATCCATGATCAGATTGAGCCGTTTGATTTGCGCTTCGTAGTGCAGTCGTTCGGATATGTCGTGGGAGAATGACCAGTAACTTTCTTCACCGGAGTCATTGGTGACGTTGTACATGATTCCCTCGTAAGCCAATATATTCTTGCTGACCTTCGAAGGATGATGGGCGACGAAACTTCTGCTTCCTCCGTGCAGGATATCCTTGCAGCGTTCATGCCAGTCTTTCTGCGTGTTCATATCGCCGGCGATTTCATAGATTTTCAGTTTGCCGATCTCCTCACTTTCCGGGATGCCGTGGTTGTGGAGGAACTGGCGGTTGGCGAAGATCAGCGTACCGTCCTCTTTGGCGGCGAAGATGCTCTCCTTTGCGTTGTTGATGGCGTGCGTCAGCGTGTTGATGTCGTTTCTGCGACGCTGTATGTCGGTGATGTTCTGGATGTAACCTTCGATGTTGCAGCTGCCGTTCGGTAGTTCGTCTCGCAGATAAGCCTGAAGGCGCATATAGTAAATCTCTCCGGCGACACGGACCCGATAGCTGATACTTTCTTCGTTGAGTCCTTCCTCATTTTTCCGGCACCAGTTGGTGAAACTCATGCGGTCTTCTTCGACGATAAATTCCTGATATTTCTCCAGAGAGATGCTTCTGGAAGATTCCTCGCACAATACTCCGGTGTAGCCCATGTAATAGAAGACATTGTCGCGGGTGTTGTACATCCACTGTCCGATCTGAGCCACTTTCTGTATCTCCCTCAGATTTCGGTTCACCTGTTCCAGCTGGCGTTTCACGTTGCTTCGCTGGGTGATGTCCCGATATTGGCAGAGCACCATGTCATCGTAAGGATACATGATACACTTGAAATAATAGGTATTATCCTCCAGTTCCAGCTTGTAGTTCTTGCTGATGCTTCGCTGTTCCCGAAGCACGGTCTGGAAGGTGCTGTAAACCTTCTCACGGGTGTGCTCGGGCATCCGTTCGAATATATTTTTTCCTAAGAGCCTCTCTTCTTGTAAAAACCATAAATTGCTATGAATATCAATATCAATGCAAATGCCATTTCTATCGACTAATAGCATGGTGTCGGCGGTCAACTTCAGTATTCTCTGCGCATTATCTGCCTCATGTAATGTTCTGTTCATGCTTGTCCGATTAGATTTATAAGATTCTGTTTCATGCAAAGATACAAAAAGATTTGATTCTCTGTTCTTATTTTTCGGCACGTTTTGCTTTTTCCCAGGCACCGCTTCCTTTTTTTCTTTTCAGATAGCCGATTCCTTTGAGCACATTCACGTTCATGAATAAGAAATAATAGGGAATAAACAGTACTTTATTCTTTATTTGTCTGGTAGAGAGGTAATATCCCCAGTATCCCATTCCGTAGAAAAGAATCTGTAACCCCAGCAGGGTGCCATAAAACAGGGGAGATTCGCCCAATAGCAAAACGACTATATTCAGTGGTAACAGCGCAAACAGCAGGAATGGAGTGACAGACCAGCGCAATACCCGGTGCGACGTGTACTGAAAACTCAGGATTCCGTAACGGAAAGGATTCAGCAACGGGAGCAGACGCCAGATCGACTGTAATCCTCCGGCAGCGATGCGCACTTTTCGTTTTTCCTCTTCACCCATATCTGCCGATCCGCTTTCGATGGCGTAGGCATTGGTGCAGTAGGCGATGGTGTATCCTTTCATGGCGATGCGGAGAGAGAGGATGAAGTCGTCGAGCAGCGTATCCGGTTCCATCGGTTCGAAGAGTTCGCGGCGGACGGCAAACAGTTCTCCGGCAGCGCCTACAGCTGAGTAGAGACGGGAGTCGAGCGCTTTCAGTGTCGATTCGTATTTCCAGTAGATGCCTTCGCCTCCGGCGGCTGCTCCGTCCTTCGTCTGTACGGCTATACGTTTTTCTCCTGCCACGCAGCCCACTTTCGGGTTTTGAAAAGCCAGTACGATTTCACGGATTGCCTCGCTGTTGACCATCGTGTTGGCGTCCGTAAAGACGACAAGCGGGGTCCGGACGAGTGTCATTCCTCGTGTCATGGCGGCTGTCTTTCCCTGCCGTTTCGGCTGGAAGTAGACGGTTACTTTTCCGTTCCAGTGGGTTTGGAGACGGTCGTTTGTGCCGTCATCGCTTCCGTCCGTCACCCAGACGATGCGGAGTTTGTCCGCAGGGTAGTCCAGGGCGAGGCTGTTCTCCATCTTTTCGTCCACCACGTCTTCTTCGTTGAAGGCGGTGATGAAGAGGGTTACTTCCGGCAGATCACTGTCCGGTGGCAGCACCCGTTTCACGGGTTTCACGAAAAGCTCTTTCAGCTTGACGAGGGCGTAGAGGACGATGCCGTAGCCCAGATAGGTGTAGAACACCATGAACAGGGCGAACCAGAAGATGATTTCGAGGATGAGAGTTTCGTTCATAGCTGTATTCTCGTTTAATAGATGTTTGTTGATTTACTTATTGAAGTCGTTTTTTCAGTGCCTCTTTTTTAGCCGATTCTTTCAGCATGTTTACAAAGTAGAGGGCGTCTGCTTTGTTGGAAGCATCGGAAGGATTGGCCTCGTATCGTTTTACGAAGTTCTCGGCGTGTTCAAACAGGTATTTCCGACAGTCGATATTGAGCATGATGCCGTCTTTGTAGTCAGCATAAGATAGTCCGGTCACGTCATTATTCGTTTCAATAGAAGCAATGTCATACATGCTAATTCCCGACAAATTGATAGTGGTAGAAGGATAGTAGAAGAACTTTTCTCCCGGTAAATTTACTGTTAATTTGAAAGAACTTGCGTCTATTTGTGCTATACTAATATGGCTGTTTAAACGATAATAGTTATATTCATAATATTCTTCCTGGCTTGGAAACCATAACGAATCATCCCCATCTTTACCATAATTACTATTTAACCATAATAAAAAGTCGATCCAATTGTTGTCCGTACCATGAACACCTATGCAGATTGCTTTACGTTCTTCTTTGGGTAATTTTAGCAGGTCAGTAATCTGTTGTTTAAAATATGCTGGTGAATCGTTAAACTCCCGTTCTATCAGAGATTTTTGTAAAGTTTCAGACACTTGATACGGATATAGGGTAATTGCTCCTGCTTGTGCGGTCATCGTTTGAATTTCCGGACATTGAAGAGCAGCAGTTACGTATGTTTTATTTCCATTGGGTTCAGCAAGAAATTTACATCCCCTTCCTGTGAGTTTCTCTACAATAATGTTTTGGGCAATATCAAAATGTTCCAATATTTGTATTGGATCATTAGCATCTTTTGTCATTACATCATGGAGGGCAATGCCTGTTCCATAGTTCAACATCTCTCGTATGTTATCCCATATAAGTCCGGATTTCATATAAAAACGATAATAGTTTGCAGTAAACCCCGGCAGTACGTTTGTTTCAGCATCCATCCATTTTTCTTCAGGGGCAAGAGTGGTAGTAATAGCAAACCGAACTTCATTTCCTGCTCCGTCTGTACATCCCAAAGATTGGTTGGCGGAAATAATAGTAGGGGGAAGATCCCCTTTTTGCAAATGTTTGATGTCAAAATATAATTGATGTTTCATATTCTGATCAGTGGGAGTTGGAGTAGGATAAGGTATTGAACTTGAGATCGGTTTACCGTTTATTGCAGCCCACGTACGGCAAAAAGCAGCCTGCATGCAGTCGTCTTGTGTTAGCATCAACATCCATGTCTTATTGTATTTTAAATGAGGGATTTCGACATTAATATCTTTGGTCTGTATTTCTTTTTTTGTGTGGATAATGATTTCTGCTGTAACGTTTGCTGTTTCTTTGTCGAAAGGATACATATAGACGGGAGTAGAATCTGTATCTTTTTCGTTATTGTCTTGTCCTGTATTTCTATTCTCATCGTATAGATTCATTTTTCTTATACAGGAAGTATAGGTGAAAAGACAAGCTGTTACTAAGATGATATTTACTATATATTTTGCCATATCCATAATGATTTTGATGAGACCTTATTTGATGAGATTAGAGTCTTTATCTTTGTATGCCGTCTTTTTGATAAAGAGTCCGGTGATTTCTTTCAGTGCTTTGATTACCCGTATCCATATATTATCAATCAGTGATCCTTCAGAATTTAGGGTTCCATTACTTGTAAGCACTCGTGCTTTGCGACTTGTAATAAATACGATTTTTCCATACGGTTTCATAGCTAATGCTAACGAACCGTCTTCTCCGCGGATAATATCTGTACGAAATCCAAACCGACGTCCTATTTCCGTATTAAAACTGAAAGCCATACCTCGCACACAGAGTTCAGGACGCTGGATGGCTTGTAAGCGGAGGTATATATCGCGCAGGCCTTCGTAGCACCATAGTCCGAATCGGGAATGTCTTTCGTCAACCATAAAACTCCATAAACTGAATGTACATGCAACCTTCGGATTCATTAGATATTTTACATGCGTTTCAATGTAATGCGGTGGATATAAAGTATCTGCATCAATACAAATATGATATTTTCCTTTTGCATGGTCCAATCCGCATTGGCGGGCGTATCCCGGACCTTTCTTCGTTTCGTTATAATAGGTAACTCCCAATGATTTTAATACTTCTTCCGTTTTATCCGTTGAATTGTTGTTAACGGCTATTATTTCAATGGGGAAATGGCAATGATTCTCGGAGAGTGACCAGATACAACTTATCAGATGACGTTCCTCATTGTGTGCAATGAGTACAACCGATACCAGTGGAGAATCGTTTTGACGTTCTTTGAGTTGTCTTTTGACTTTGCGGATACTATCGTCAGAAATCTCATCAAAAGATTTCCCGTATACTTCCAGATAAGTTTTATACCACTTTACCATATGTTGTTCTGTTATTTAGAAGAATAAGTTAATGATTCGAATAAGTTTTTCCATTGTGGCATCACATTTTCCGGCAGAAAGCGTTTTACGTTTTCCCTGGCTTTGTGTCCCATCTTGATGCGTACATTTTCATTCTCAATCAGATAGCAGATTTTGTCTGCAAGTTCCTTGATATTTTCTTTCTCCACTAGTAGACCGTCTTCATGGTCTTTTATAATATCCGAAGGACCATGCGGACAGTCAAATGAGACACAGGGTATACCACATGACATTGCTTCTGCCAAAACGAGTCCAAAACCTTCGTATCGGCTTGATAAGACAAATATCGAACTCATACAGTATTTTTCGGCTATATTCGATACAGTGTGATGAAGCAGACAATTATTATTTAGTTGTAGTTCATCTATTAGTTTGGTGAACTTCTCTTTCAGGTCGCCTTCTCCATAAATATGTAGTTTCCAGTCCGGATGTCTTTGGGCGACAATGCTCCAGGCGGGGATTAGCATATCAAATCCTTTTTGGGGCGCATATCGCCCTACAGCAATAGCATTATGTGACAGAATATCTGTTTGTTTTCCTTCTACAGGAGTAGAAATAGGATTAGGGATGATGCTGATATTAGTCAGTTCCGGCCAGTCTTTAGCTCCTTCACTTGTAAGTATAATCACTCTGGACAGTTTAGACAGGTTTTTGACAAATCTGTTTGCCCATCTTTTCTTTATCATGTTGACAATCGGGCTTTTACGTTTCAGTGCTTCTGCGCCATAGGCGTAGCGGCTGACGTGAAACTCTCCGATTTTCAGGCTACCGTCTTTCAATTTAGTGATAAAGTTCAGTTCCCGGCGCATGGTTGAGATAGTAATGTCCGGTTTCAGTTCGTTCAATAGATTCGATAGTCGTTGTTTAAACCGATAGTAGCGGAACGGATACTTCAGCACTTTACTTACTATGGATTGAGAGTAGGGCAGGTCGAAAGATACTCCTAAGTCGATATGCTTTACTTTGGGGGATAATGGAAAGTGTGGTGCTTTACCCATTTGTTCGGATGTAATGATGGTGATGTCGTATCCTTCAAAATGTTCTGCAAAATAATTGGCTTTGAATGTAACTATCCGTTCTATTCCGCCAGGTGCCTGTAGTGAGGGCAGGTAATAGGCTATCTTCATGATTTAATAGATTTTAGCAATGATTTGTTTCCGATAAAATTCTCCGGCGTCGGACACTTGTTTTCCGTTGGCGGCTTCGTTTACATATTTTCGTTCCAGCTTTACTTTCCGTTTGGCTCCCATTCGCCACCATTCATATTCTACGTCCACGTGCCCTGCGTCAATTGCCTGATAACCGGACTTGAATAAATCGTAAGCCAGTACAGTAGCCGTAGGTCCTAAAGCAATCAGGAAGAGAGCGGTTTTCTCGAGTTTTTGCGCTTCATTCAGTATTTCTTCGTAGCGGTCAAATGCGTCACGGGGCGGACAAAGAATACGTCTGATGCTTTTTACATTGTCAAAGAGGTCGTTGCCTACCCCCAAACGGCTTTTTTCGCCTTCAATGAATACGACATCCCTGTCTTTCCAGATAGCTTTCATCTGGTGAAACCACCGTGGGCAGTCTTCTTTGGAAGCGAAGTCCATGTAGGGACGGGTGATGAATGTATTGTAGTATAGCCTGTCGGGCAACAGCAAGCGGTCCCACCAACTGCCATACAGAAAGAAGTGAGTTCTCCAGAATCGGCGTGCTTTGCGGTTATAGCGATAAATGTTTTCGAAAGTATCGGAGATACAAACCAAATGTCCTTCTTCATGGCTTGTCAATACTTCCTTGAGACGCTGAGCCAAGAGTACATTTCCTTTTTGGAATCCTATTTCCTTGTCCGGGTTGGTAAGCAGCATCTCACCATCGCCGAAACGGCTCACGGAACATTGGTCTTCTACGATTATCCGAATGGTCTCATCAATGGAAGCTACCTGCGGAGTTATTTTCTGATGGCATCTGAGAGCCATGTACCAGAAATTGTACCATTCTACAGTAATGCCATAACGCAATTTATAGCGGATAGCATTGATCAGTGGCTGTATATTCATAGTGATATAGTTTTATTCAAAGGTTTCATTAATAACAATTTGCATCTGGGCTTTCCATGAAAGTGATTGCTCTATAGACATCCGTATTTGGAGCGGCGTTGTTTTCAATGATTGATAAAAGCGAATTACTTTTTCGATGTCAAGGGGCGAATCGTCCGGTGCTGCCTTAAGTATGTATGGTTGATGCTCAAAGTCATCATCCGTTTCTGAATAAACAAAAGGAATGCCTCTTGCTGCATATTCACGGTTTTTTAAGGTCTTAATTTTGTCAATACCGCTACGATGGCGAGCCAGACTGCCTATTCCCATGTCCGACTGCTCGAACACGGCATCCAGTTCTTTGCCGTATAAGGCACTATGAAAGATGATATATTTCTCTAACTGATGTTTGGCTACATCTTTTTTATAGCTGTCCACCAGTTCGGGAACCCCGAAGCCTACGATATTGAGATATACTTTATAATCATGAGTGCCGGTATGTGTACGATAGTAATTTGCCATGCCGGCTATAACTCTGTCGAAACCATGCCATGGGTGCATTGTCGCTACGGCAATCAGTTGTAGAGAATGTGCGGTATCATTCTTTGGACCTCTTAAAGGGATTTCGCTGAAATCAATTCCATTTGAGATGCGGATGGTGGGGCGATTCCAAATAATGTCATAGTCCGAAAAAGTGACGATCTTGTCAACATAGCGTGCCAGATGCTGTCGGAAACATTTGTCTATAAATAGGATTCGTTGGTATACGAATGGGAGTCCCTTATATTCTTGGTCGTATGGATATGTCGGGATTTCCATCACTATACGTGCTCCGGTCTTTTTTAGTAGTTTCATCAGCCGTATGCTGAAAGGGCTGGCATTATGGACATAGCGTACATAGATAAAGTCTATGTTTTCTTTCTGTACATAATGTACGATACTGTCAAATTCGATTCTTTTTAGGATTTTTCCTTTGATCCCGAAACCATAGTCGGCGATTATCGATTCATCTACCATACGGCGTTTATGGTTGTCCGTATCGTCTAGCCAACACGTATGCATTTCTAGTCCGCATTCTTTGAGGGCTTTTACTTGATAACGTATCTTTTTACTGATTCCGTTGAATGCTTCGAAACCATGGAATATGAGGAATAATCCTTTCATTGTTTGTTCTTTTGTACCAACTTTCTATTTTCTTACAAGAGTCTTCACTTTGCCTGTGATATCATAGGTGTGTGTTACTTGCATATATGTTCCAAAGATAATAAAACTTACGAAACTTTTTGCAATAAGTGTTACGAAAATATTCATATTTTCCATCATATAATATATAGGCGTGAGGAATGCCGTTATTAGTAGGCTGACAAGGAGTGGAGAAAGAAGTTGTCTGATAAATATCCATGCGTTTCTTTGAAAAGTAACTCGATACATCATCCAATAGCATTGTACGAAATTGATAGTAAAAGTTATCACGATACATGTTGCTACAGCTGTCAGTGTGCCGAAATAGAATATCCCTGCCAGCATTCCGGTCACATTGAGTATGGACGAAAAGAGTCCGCAGACAAAGAGGCTCCTTGTATCACCTGCTGCCTGAAAAATAGAGCCTGAAGAAGAGAGTATGATCTGAATACCGACCGAAAGTGACAGTATCCGGAATACAGGAACAGAAGGCAGCCATTGATCACCAAAAATAATCAGTGTCACTTCTTCTGCCGTAAAGAAAAGCAGTACGCTGAGCGGCAGACCGATGAATGACAGAAAACGGACAATGCGTTCATAGGATGTTGCCAGCTTTTCCTTGTCATTCTGGAAATCGCTGAAGATGGGGTGCATGACCGGTGTGATGACTTGCGTAATATTTTGCAGAGGGAGCATCATCAAGCGGTAGGACTTTTCATAGTATCCTAAATCAGACATACTCATATATTTACCAATCAGCAGTTTATCCAGATTGCGGCTGAAGTAGTTAATCACGTTAAACAAGAATTGATAGGCCGAATAGGAGAATATCTTTCGGAGTACTTTCAGTCCTAGCGTGAAACGCAGCCGTTGCGGATAGCGTTGATAGGAAATAACGAATATCAGTATGCTGGAAAGTATAGGATTGATGATCAGCGCATATAAGCCGGCTCCGCAAAGCGCGGCAGTTATTGCTCCGGCACCTCCGGCTATCTGGATGATAAAGCTTCGGACAGCAATAAACTTGAACTCTTTGTTGCGGTAGAACAAGGCTCCCGGCACGATGTTGGCAGAGGCGAAGAACAGGTTGACGGACAGGAGCTGGCACAACGTCCGTAAGATCCCACTTTCGTAGTAATCGGCGATCAGCCAGGAAGCGGCAAAAAAGAGTATGCTGATTCCGATGCCTGTCCATACGGTGAATGAGAAGATGTCCGATAGTTCTTCTTTAGTCAATGATTTATGTTGTACGATAGCAGGCGATATTCCCATATCCGTAAAGAGATTGAAAAATGCAATAATGACCGTAGCGATTGCCACTACTCCGAAGTCATCCGGAGAGAGCAACCGCGCAAGAATCCCTGCCACGACGAGTGATATAATGATTCCGCTGTATTTGGCTAGTGCCGTATAGAATACTCCGGAAAATAACTGATGTTTAATATTGTTTGCCATTGCCTGAATGATTCTTTTCTGATCTACTTGTGAATGATGGATTTGAATAACAAGACTCCGATGCTTCTTATAGATATAAGTTTTTTGTATCTAAACAGACACCGCCACGCCAGCCGAAGCCGATATGGGTAAGGAAGCACATGGGCTTGCCAAATGACAGCATTCAGCATTTGCGACAGATATAAATCAATAGTATCCTTGATTTTGTTTTCAGAGGTTTGATGCTTGAATTTGACTATCTCTTGAGCAACAGTGAGATATCCTTTTAAATTTTTGAGTGAAAAATCGCATGTCATAATTGAATTTTTACGTATGCGCCGGTGAAAGAACGATCGTTGGATACAGCTTGTTCTTCGGGTTTGCAGATAAAGTAAGGTCGTGAATAGCTGATCTTCGTGTACAATATCCGGATAAAAGAGGAGCTGCCGTTCTTCCAGAAAAGCTGTGCGGATAACGTTCAGGCAGGCGGATGGGGTGTACGTTTTGTGCTGCAATTGTATGTTGATAGCTTCGGGACCTGTATAAACCTTGTCTTCTAACTTATCGGTACGTTGATAATTTAGTACGGGAGCATTGCGAATATTCTCTTCAAAAAAGCTCTGAGCATCAAAGAAAACGAAATCCAGTTCTTTTTCTTCGCATTTGTTATAGCATAACTCCATTGCATCCTTTTCCAACAGATCATCACTATCCATGAAATAGATGTATCTTCCGTGGGCATGCGTGATGCCTGCATTGCGTGCCATTGACAATCCTTGGTTGGTTTGCGAATACACCTGTATCCGACTGTCTGCCGCAGCCAGTTCTTCTACAACTTGCAGACTGTTATCCGTGGAGCCGTCATTGATGATGATGATTTCCAATTCCCGCAGTGTCTGATTCATAATGCTTTCTACTGCCTCCCGAACATATTTTTCGGTGTTATAGACAGGTATGACAACACTGACTTTTATTTTTTTATTTTCCATAAATTCTGTGTATGGCTACTCTATTGTTGTTTGTTTTTGAGATCGTTTAAAGAGAGAGATTGGCTAGGTTTCTGTAAAGCTCCGCATATTCTTTTCCTATTTTTCCGCTGTTCATGTTTTCGATGGCATATGCATAGTTGTCTTCCCCCTTCCTTCGGGCGGACAGTTGGCGGGCTGCCTCCAGTGCTCGTATGATATCAAATTGGTTGTCGGGGTGGAAGACGGGGTTGCCCGTATCTTGGAGGATTTCTCCTATATTCCCGATATTGGGACCTATGACCACTTTGTGAAAAAGGAAGGCGAGAGGTATACTGGCAGAGTTCAGAATATCTTTTCGTTGGATGAATATTACATCCGAAGCGGCCATGTAGTAAGGCAGGTCGCAGTTGTCTATAGGTTCGTCGCTGGCTCCGGCGTGCATTCTGCGCAGGCGGTTGAGCAAGGGTATAAGCAGGTAATATCCTGCCCGGGATGTCCAGCGCTTGAAGAAGTTGCTGCCATACCTGTTGAATCTCGAAAACGGGTACAGCCGTGGAGCAAGCAGGAACTTCTTTGCTTCATCCCATTTTCGGAACGCTCCGGTCACCATCCGCCTCTCTTCACGATTCCGGAACTTTCCGAACGACGTGACGATAAACGCCTCCTGCGGCAGATTAAGATACTGGCGCGCACGTTCCACGCTGATGTCCTCCTTGTATGTGTACTGATAAATAGGATGAGGAATGATGACATTCCGGCTGTCCGTGTGTTTGGCTGCAAATTCGTCGAGACTGTAACGTCCCATGTGCACCACCACATCGCTTTGTTCTTCGATAATGTCATAAGCACGGCCGATCACCTCGTTCGCATCATGCGGACGGACATTGTGGCGCGTATACACGAACCGGGCCCCACGGGACCGGAAAAAAGCGATACACTCCTTCAGGCGGCAAATCCTGTCCGGATCGTCACAATTCCCTTCCATCACCTCTTCGGGCCATTGGAAGTGGATGATGTCGTAAGGTGTATCCGAGTTCCAGAACTCATTCGTGGAACATCGTACGTCAATCCCCGTCGTCCTGATAGCATCGCATAAAATGGGGACAAAAAGATTGTCCGTATCTCCATTCTCTCTGAAAACGATTAATGCTTTTATCGGTGGATTGCCTATTTCATTGTCGTTCATGCTTGATTCTTTGTTTTTGGTGGGCTTTTGCCACATACAAAGGTAATAAAAGATATGATACTTTTCATCTTTTTTGCTTTTTTTCGGTGTTGTGCCTTTATTCCTTGTGCGTCCGTTTTATCTCTCTGTTACTCTATTAGTTGTCAAGCGTGTTCATATCTATGAGAAACAGGCTCCTGTCGAAGGGGATATGCCGCTTATGGAGGTACTTCTGATAGTGGTAGCATATCGTTATGAAACTTTGTACGCTGCATTTGGTCACTTCGTTTTCGTACCGGCTCAGGGTGGAAATACTGAGATTGGTCACATCTGCCGCCTCTTCAAGGTTCAGATTACATAGGTGGCGCAAATGGATGATTCGTTCTATTTGTGCATGACAGTTCGCTTCAATACGCAGCCGGTCGTAAATTTCTTCCTTGGTCGCTCTTTCGTATCCTTTCATAATTTTTTCTTTTTACTAATTATGCCGCAAAGTTCATAGAAAAATGTCAAACATCGTTTGCAGTTCTGCAAGTAGTTTTTCAAAAAAGTATTCGGACCTTTGCAGAACGAATTCGGGACATCCTGAATCACAGTCAATTAATTGTAAGATATGAAGAAAGATCAGTATTTTAATTTAGAGGTAAATTTTTTGAGTAATGACAATATTGTCAGAATGATGATGGAACTTGACGCTGCGCAATCGCTCGGAATCTATATGATGCTTCTTACGCATTTGCGTAAAGCGGACAATTATGAAGCATCCTGTTGTCCGCTTTGTATGGGGGCTTTCGCGCGGATGTATGACTTGGATGCCGATGTGTTGCAAAGGGTTCTCCGTGAGTTCGACCTTTTTGTGCTTGATGAAGAACGGCAAATGTTCCGGTCGCCTTATCTGGACAGGGTGATGGCAAAGCTCGAAGAAAGGCGGATGATTAATGTGGCAAACGGCAAAAAAGGAGGTCGTCCGAAACGCATGGGAAGCACACCGGAAACACCGATGGATAAAGGCGAAAAACCGAATCAAAACCAGAAGAGTAGAGAAGAGGAGAGAAGAGTTACTACTGTTGTCAAAGACAACAACAGTAGTAACGAAGAAAAGACAGAGAAAGAGCACTCTGCCGCCGCCGCTTCTCACGGACTTCAGATTGTTCCTCCACCGGAGGATAGGGGACAGTTGCCCCTACAGCCGGTTCTTCCGTGGGAGATGCTGGTGGATCAGATGGCCGAATCGGAAAGTTACATGGAGTCGATGGCTATGCACTCCTGTATGGGCAAACTTTTCGTGGAACGGCAGGAGGAGGTGATCGCTGCTTTTAAAGAGCATATCCGACGCTTTGGCAGGGAAGATGGCTTGCTGTTTTTGAGGGATGTGAAACTGTATTTCGGCAATTACCTCTCTCCGGGCGGACGTCCGGCTCAGGAGCTGAAGAAAAGGCTGCTCGGCAGTTGCCGGCAAGCAGCTGAGGAAGAACTGTATCGCTTTGAACAACTCATTGGCGGGCAACGGACGTATCTTGGGCATCCGATTCCGAAGGATGCGCCTCCAAGACCGGACAGGTCTGCCGTGTGGGATGAAGTGCATTGGAAGTGGGGAAATTAGCTCCGGATTTCTCCGACATCCGGCTACGTGAGCGTTGCCTTTCAGCTCGGTGCTCGTTCATGCTTGGCTCGCTGCTCGTTCATGCTTGGCTCGCTGCTTATCGGTGTTCAGCTCGCTGCCCATCGGTGTTTAGCTCGGTACCCATTGATGCTTAGCTTTCCGCCTGCATTGGGAACTGATAGAAAAATTATTAACTGAAGTTTCTCAAGTTCTTTATAATATTGACAAACAATAGTATCTCAATTGGGGTTGACTAAAAAGTCGGTTCTACCTTTATTCTCCTCCTTCCTGAAGGAGGGGAATTAAGATAGTTTTGATAACGCAAAGGTAACCTGCGAAACTTGAATTATTAATACAACTTAAAATCTCCTTTTCGAAAGGGAGGAATAGAAATACAGAAATATGAGAAATTTTGCTAATTATCATGTCGATGTCCGCAGACATACCAGCGGTGTCGTTAAAACCATTTGCGAGCAATGCCTCCCGACGAGGCACAACAAGCGTGACCGTTCGCTGCGGGTCAATATCGACACAGGACATTGCCATTGCTACCATTGCGGAGCCGACTTCTACGTCCCCGACGATGCCGAAGAGCGTGCGAAAGCCGAGCGACAGGCTGCCCGTAAACGTCGTGCGGCATCTGCCGTTCCCCAGCATTTCCACCGTCCGGTGTTCGACGCTTCGAAGACGACGCTTTCCGAAGCTACGGAGCGTTGGCTGGTAGAGACGCGTTGCATTCCGCAGTCCGTCATCGCCGGTCTGCGCATCACGGAGCAGGAAGAGTTCATGTCGCAATCCGGCACGAAAGAGCGGTGCGTCTGTTTCAACTATTTTGAGGACGGGAAACTCGTCAACACCAAGTTCCGCAGCGGTGCCAAAAATTTCAAAATGGTGCAGGGAGCCGAACTGATTCCCTACAATATCGATTCCGTGCTGGGACAGGACACCTGCATCATCCACGAAGGCGAACTGGATGCCGCGTCCTCCCTTGCCACCGGATTCAAAAGCGTGATCTCCGTACCTGCCGGAGCTAACGCGAACCTTTCGTGGCTCGACCGCTTCATGGAGTCGCACTTCGAGAATCTGAAAGACATCATCATAGCCGTTGACACCGACTCTGCCGGGCTTAAACTGCGTGACGAACTGGTCAACCGTCTGGGTGCCGAACGCTGCCGTGTGGCCGTCTACGGACCGGGGTGCAAGGATGCCAATGAACATCTTGTCAAATATGGGATCGACAGCCTTCGCATCGCCATCGAGCAGGCGGAAGAAATCCCTCTTGAAGGCATCTTCACCGCCGCCGATCTGCACGAAGACCTGCGGGCATTGTTCGACAACGGCTTCGGTCCCGGAGCGGAGACGGGCTGGGAGGAGATGGATAAGATTTGTACGTACGAACGTAGACGGTTGGTCATCGTTACGGGCATACCGGGGGCCGGAAAATCGGAATGGCTGGACGAACTGGTGTTGCGCCTCTGTATGCGCCATCAGTGGAAGATCGCGTTTTTCAGTCCGGAGAATAATCCTATCGTCTACCATCTCCGCAAGTTGATCGAGAAACTGACCGGACGCCGTTTTCAAAACGGTTGCGGCATGACGGAAGGACTTCTGCTCCGTTCGGAAGAGTTTCTTGCCGAAAACGTCTGTCACATCGCCCTCAAAGGCAGCGCCACTCCGGAACGGGTGCTTGCCAAAGCCCGTGAGCTTGTCCTGCGTCGGGGATGCCGCATCTTCGTCTTCGACCCGGTCAACCGTTTCGAGCATACCCCCGCGCCGGGGCAATCGGAAACGCAGTATCTTTCCAATTTTCTGAATCTGTTTACGGAGTTTGCCACGCAATATAACTGTCTGGTGATTCTTGTGGCGCACCCCCGAAAGATGAACCGCAATCCGGTGACGAACCATACTCCGCGTCCGGATATGTACGACGTAAACGGGTCTGCCGATTTCTTCAACAAGGCGGATTACGGCTTGGTAGTGGAGCGTGACAAGGAGGTCGGAGTGACACGTGTCTATGTCGAAAAAGTGAAGTTCAAACATCTCGGAACGGGTGGTGTGGCTACTTTTGTCTACGATCCCGTCAGCGGACGTTACCTCCCCTGCGAAGAGTCCCAAGACCCGTCCGTCCCACCGGAACAACGGGTCAGAAACACTGTCAATGACAGCTCGTGCTGGTTGCCGGAGAAGGAGCTGTTTGAATAGGTAATAAGTAATAGGTAATAATCGTAGCTGGTGAGGAGGGTGGTGGGTAACAGGTCACGGGGGATGAGTAACGGTGCGGATCACTGGTTGAATGGTGATTCATTTTGATACCGGTTTACTTTATTTTCGCACAGTTTTGAGGTAAATACGGATTCATGAAACGTCATCCGATAGAATGATTATATTTGCATTTCGATTCTAAGAAACAAATAATAAACCATTAATCTGTAAACAATGAGATTTAGTAACGTAAGATTATTAGTAAAGGACTTCGCCGGATGCTTCAAATTCTACACCGAACAACTCGGATTAGAGCCGGCCTGGGGAGATGAGAATAGCGGATACGCCAGTTTTAAAGTAGCCGACGGAATAGAAGGTCTCGCCCTTTTTGTATCCGACTGGATGGCGCCCTCGGCAGGTAATGCAGATAAGCAGCAGCCTGTTGGGATGCGTGAAAAATTAATGATCTCATTCAGTGTGGATAACGTGGACGAAACCTTTGTCGCACTGAAAGCAAAAGGCGTGACATTTATCAGTGAGCCTACGGATATGCCCGATTGGGGGATGCGTACCCTGTACCTGCGCGATCCCGAAGAAAATCTTATAGAACTCTTTACCCCTTTGGCACCGGAGAAATTTAGCCAGGAACTTATCGAAGAAGATCAGAAATTTCATTAAGAGACACGGCTGAAAAGCAACGTGTTCATCCGAGTGAACCGGAAAATGATATTGAATGGAGTTGTCCGAAAAGAGAACGTCTGCTATCGTTTTGCTCTGTCATCCTAAGTCTGCCGAAGAATCAGCTCTTTATATTAGTCAAAGAAGAGATTCTTCTCCGTGTGCTGAATGATAGATTGATAGTATTTATCTTCTTTTCGGACAGCTTTATACGTTAATCGGGTATCTTGTCCGGAACTATTCTTATTTTGTTTTAACTGCTGATTGGCACCAATACTTAATACTTATCTTCAAGGTTCTTGCAGCACCTCTACGATCAGTCGTACTTGTGCGGGTGTGTAGTGTCTGCTTCGGGGATTCATGCCGGTGGATAGCAGGCGTTCTTTTAGTCCGGGTGCGGCTTCGATCCATTCGTTGAAGCGGTCTACTGCGCTTTGTTGCTGGACGTTGGGGATATATAGCATGGCGAGTTCTCCTTTTCCGTAGCTGCGGTATTGGAAGGATTTTTCTTCTTCCTGTTTTTGCAGGGTATCTGTATTTGCTTTCATTTTTGATTTAATTGTAGGGTTTGTAATGGGTATAAAGTTACTGTTTTTTACTGGATTTAGCAAATTTGTTGCTCATGAAAGTGTTGCTTTTATGCTTGTATTATTTAGTTGTTATTCACGTTGTCTGCTTGTCTTTTTGGGGGGTGTTTATTCGGGGTTGGTTGGGAGCTTTTTCAGCTTTTATCTGCTTTATGGTTACTTTGTATTCGCTTTTAGTATGCTTTCAATCTGTTTCTAATTCACTTTATTCTGCTTTATGCTGTCTTAATCCGTCTTAATCCGTCTTTATCCGTTTTATCCCGTCATAGTCCGGTGCAGTCCGTTGTAATCCGGGAAATCGCCGATGCACTGCCGTATCTTTGTTTCACCAACAGAAAGGGAGAATGTCCTTCTTTTCTTTAATACAAATTCAGTATGGCAACAGTGTCTGTGGTGCGCTATCAGCGCAAAAAAAAGATTGGTGATGACAAATCGCCGATGGTGTATGTGCTCAAACCCAAGCCGGGGGAATCGAAACTTTATTCTATCGAGTCGCTGGCGCGTGAGATCGAGTCGATCGGTTCGCTTTCGGTGGAGGATGTGGAGCACGTGATGCAATCCTTTGTCCGTTCGATGAAGAAGGTGCTCGTAGCGGGGAATAAGGTAAAAGTTGATGGCTTGGGGATTTTCTATACCACGCTTACTTGTCCCGGTGTGGAACTGGAAAAGGACTGTACGGTGAGGAATATCACTCGTGTCAACCTTCGTTTCAAGGTCGATAATGCTCTGCGGCTTGCCAACGACAGTACGGCAACCACACGTGGCGGGGACAATAACATGGTCTTCGAACTTGTCTCCAAGAATGCGCCGGCTTCGGGAGGCAACGGTGATGGCGGAGGCTCCGGTAGTGGCGGTGGCAGCGGTTCCGGTTCCGGTGGCGATGGAGGGGAGGAGGAAGCTCCCGATCCTACCGTTTAGTCCGGTAAGTACATCAGCATCATTAATGTGTGATACCTGTAAATGAATAACCTGTAAAAATGAAAAGTTATGATTGACAAGATTTTGGAGATTGCATTGGAAATCCTGTTTTTCTTCCGTAGGAAGAGAAAAGGAAAACGAACGAAAGGGCAGGTCGATGAGGAAGATTGACCTGATTGTGATCCACTGTTCCGCCTCTAGGGCGGACAGGGATTTCACGGAAACAGACCTTGAAGTGTGCCACCGCCGGCGGGGATTTAACGGGATTGGTTACCACTTTTATATCCGGAAAAATGGAGACATCAAGACTACCCGCCCCATTGAACGGATAGGAGCTCATGCGAAAGGCTTTAATCAGACAAGTATCGGTATTTGCTATGAGGGCGGACTTGACTGTCACGGGCGGCCTGCCGATACCCGTACCGAATGGCAGATACACTCGATGCATGTGCTTGTGCTTACGTTGTTGCGTGATTATCCCGGTTGCCGGGTGTGCGGACATCGTGACCTGAGCCCTGATCTGAACGGGAACGGGGAGATCGAGCCGGAGGAATGGGTGAAGGCTTGTCCGTGCTTTGATGCGGAGGAGGAGTGGGCTTGACGAAACTTGCTAATGAATATGATTCAGGCACGGTTTTCATAGGGAAATTTTAGGCACGGATGATACGGACGCCAACACGGATTTGAGAGGCTGCGCAGCCAAATCCGTGTTAATTCGTGTCATCTGTGCCTTTTCTTTTCTTTTCTTTCACGGTGAGGCTTTATTCTTCTCCGTGCTCGGTATGAATAAACTTTTTGTTCGCTCCTTTCAGTCGGAACATATTGGCTATCATTGCCAGTGCCAGTGTCGGAATCTGCAGGATTGCTTTTCCTAATTTCCGGTTCAGCAACTTTCCCGGCACAGGTATGATCATGGCGGCAACTTGAGCGGCTGACAGTATCCACCATTTGATGGCTGTATACCATTCGTATCCTCCGCTTTGCAGACTCATTAGTAAGCCGATTGCGGTAAAGAGTAAAGTGAAACCGAAAACTCCCGCCAGTTGTATCAGACGGGGAGGCAGCATCCATTGAAGAATCTTGTCGCAGTAGTCGATATTTCCTTGAATCAGTGCTTTCGGGAAATCGGGCAAGGAAGCCCGCAATGCACCGTATTGTGCTGCAATCCATCGTTTACGCTGATTTTTGATACCTTCTTTTTTCTGTGTTTTTTCATCGTATACAGGCAGTTGTTCCAGATATTCGATATGAATGCGTTGTTTTAGCAACAGGGCTTCCAGCTCCTTGTCTTCGCCCGATGTTTGCAGATGTCCTACATTTCGGCGGAACCAATGAACGTCGAATGCCATTCCGGAACCGGCTAATCCGGCTGACAATCCTATCGCGTTGTGCCCGCTACGGAAGAATCCGTTGTTTATTTCTTCGCTGATCGCATCCAGAACAGCGATGTCTGTATTCATGTTTTTTCCTGTGCGGTGGGCTTGTACGGCATGCAGGCCGGACTCAAAAGCACGGTTGATTTCTGCGAGGAAATTGGGAGTCGTTACATTGTCGGCATCCATGATCACTACTACGTCATAAGATTCGTTGGCAGTGACGTTCATTGCCAGCGTAAGGGCTTTGGCTTTGGAACTATTGGTATAGTCGGCTACTTGCAAACAGATGGGGAGTGTTTGTAGGGCAGCATTCGTGTCCGGCTGCATCTGATCGGAGATGACAAGAACGTCGTACATTTCTTTGGGGTATTCCTGTTCGAGGAAATTACGGATAGTGGAGACGATCACCCTGTCTTCCTTGTATGCAGGGAAGAGTACAAGAAAACGACGCAGGATACGTGCTTCGGAAAGTTTTCGCGGACGATAGAATTTGGAGGCAATGGCGTAGAACAGCAGATAACCGACACAAAGTGCCAGAAGAATAAAGAGAATCCAGTCAATAAAGGTGTACATGGTCTTTCATTTTTAAGGGTTATCGGATAGGAGAGGTGACAGAAAAGCTTCTGACAACGCCTTTCCATACTGCGGCAAATAAATCGAAACGACCTTTCACGGCAAACTGAAGGCTGTTTTTTCCGGCAGCTATGGTAGATTGATAAAGAATGGAGAGCAGCCGTTGAGCACCTTTCCGGTTGCGGCGGGTGTAGAGCAAACGGTTGCGCGTCATGTAGAAGGTACGTAGCTTGCTGAACTGTCCGGTGCTCTGGCTTTCTTTGTGGAAGACGGTGCAGCGAGGCTCATACCATAGTTCGTAACCGGCATTTGTCATCTGTGTACACCAGTCCATTTCTTCATAATACAGGAAGAATATTTCCGGCATTTCTCCTACTTTCTCAATGACTTCACGTTTTACCATGAGTGCCGCCCCATGCAGGTAGGGGGTCGTGTGCGGGGTGTCGAACGTGCCGTCGTCCGGACAGCCGAAACCTGTCATTTCGTTGCGTATAGTGATTGCCGACAGGGGGGTGAATCCGGCAAACTGTATGTTTTGCGGAGGAAAGGCAAAGCGTATCTTCGGAGAGACGGCTCCGATGTTTTTCTGACTTTCCAGTCGCTCTGTCAGGTAGTGGAATCCGTCTGATTCAACATAAGTGTCATTGTTTATCAGAAAGATATAGGCTCCTTTAGCTACTCTGATCCCCAGATTATTTCCGCCGGAGAAGCCTAGGTTCGACTCGCTCCGCAGGGTGACTATATCGGAATATAGCTCCTTGATTTTAGCCGCTTCGTCTTCGTGCGAAGCATTGTCTACGACGATGATTTCATAGCTCACGGAATGTACATGTGTTTGCAGCGATTCTATTAATTCGCAAGTGTCTTTAAAGCCGTTGTAGCAAACTGTGATAAAGGAGACTTGAGGTTCGTTCATCATAATCTATTGTTCGTTTTTCAGTTCTGTTTCTTTACTTTGCTGCATCCGCTTGTCAATGTACGGTCCTGCGAAGCAGAGGGCAAAGGCTGTGTATATGGGGATGGAGTTGGGATATTGCATCACGTCGTTGGCATAGGCTGCCAGATAGAATCCGGCAGCGGTACAGAGCCAGGCAGTAAGTAAGCCTCGCAGGCGTTTGTTCATGATCTTGAACATCAGTATCCATCCGCACCATGCAAAAAGGACTCCGTGAACAGCCAGGTAGAGAACTAGACCGATGATTCCGGTTTCTACCCATACTGAGACTAACCAGGAATCCGGTGGATAGGGCATACGTTCTTTGGGATAGAAACGGTCGCCTTTGGATAACCCTATCCCATATCCAAAAGACTTGTGAATCATCAATTCTCTCATTCTCTTTCGATTGTCTACACGTAATTGATAGGAAGCGTCTTGGCTAGGACGAAATGCAGAACGCATCTTGCGGATATATTGATTGTCATCTCCTATATTGGTACATACAAAAAACAAGAATAACAAGGCAAGAACTGAAATACCTGTAATACATGCTTTGCGATTGCGTGAAAGAATAATGAAACTCCCTAAAGCACCGATAGGCAGAGCTATCGCAGCCCGTGTTCCAGAAATTCCCATTCCGTAAATGGCGGCAATAATGACAATTATAAAATAGATTTTCAGCCATACACCTTTTATATAAAAAAGTGAAATTCCAAAAAGTGAAACACCCATAGCCATGTGTACGCCGAAGTTCGCTGCATCACTGAAGAATGAGAAATAACGAATACCGGACCAAATAATATGAGTTCTTGCTCCTCCCAAAACGTATAAAAAATACTGCTCACGTTCATTAAAACCACAGTTTTTTTGCCAATATCCTTTGGCTGCTGCCAAGAGGATGAAAAGAGACCATATAATTAGAAGCCACTGAATCCCCTTGATGTTACGGATTGCTAACGGTACGATGACAGCACATACAATAGGATATATGAGATAATGGGTGATGGAGATATTCCATGCTGCCTGAACATTGTTCGGATTAGCTATCTCTAATATGCAATAAACTCCCCATATCAGAAAAAGCATAAGCATACCATTACGACTTTCCGACCAGTCAATTTTTTCATGCATTCCGTACGCAAAGAGCAAAACAACGGCAAACAATGTACACATTAATGTTGCTACTCCCAATGGTATGTCTGTCACTGCATAAGCTGCTGCCAGCAGGAATTGGAGAATGAAAAGTGTATAGAAACTTTGCTTTGAATATTTGATAATTAATAAGAAAATAACTGTCATTAAAGGTAATGAACTAATCGTCAGAAAGAAAGGAAGGGAAGTACGAAAGAACATTTTGTATAATATATACAATCCTCCTGCCAATAGTAAATGTACCCATCCTTTATTGGCAAAATAGTTACCGGCTACTGTTAAGTATTGACTGTATTTTCCTTTATCATTCGTCATCTTCATCTCCTGATGTTGCCGGCTGCTTCTTTCTTTTTGTGAACGTAAATATACTTTCTGTCAATGCTAATTGTGACAGTCGGTATACTATTTTCCTCCAAAGTGTATATGGTGGAAGCATACCAGTGTAGTCTTCAACCACATTGCGGGATGCGTGTGTCAAGTAAACATAAAGTGGAGTTTTACCTACTTGTTGACTTAGCTTTTCTGACAAGAGCTTATCGGTCTCTTTCCAACCACGGTCAGCACGGGCTACGAGTATATTTAGATTAGCTTCTTGTAGTAATTCCAGCGATATGCTAGCTTCCCGCAGATTGGGATATTCAACGATGAGAATATCTTCTTCCTCTGATGTGTATAGATCGGTAATGCTTTTGGCCAGGTTGTATTCTCGTGAATCAATTCTGAAGTCTGACTTCCATGTTATTACTTTTGTTTTAAGTCCGATACTGTTCCAGTATTTTTTTAGGGCTTCGATCACATAACTTTTGCCTTCCCCGCCTTCTGTGCTAATAAAATTGATAATGTAGGGCAATCCTTCTTTCTTTTGCTGACAGAAACGAAGGATACTATTGCTTAACTGTTTTGTAGCTATACTTTTTGATTCTTCAACATAATTGTGATACTCTAAAATAGAGTCTTTTGGAAAGGCGCCTAACATCGGAAGTCCAATCAAACGACGTGTACGAATAGAATCGCGTAGAGTACGGTCTAATAATTCAAGAATTAAGAAGAACCCCAAAATAAATATGAAGGTACCGGCACACGCTGCCATCACCATTTTTTTCAAAGGAGTGGGCATGGCACTGATCGGATATGCCGGAGCATTTAATACTTTTAATGCAGCGGAGGTCATTTCCAAATTTTTTCTACGCATGAGGGCATCATTATAGCTTTTCAATACAGACAAGTAATTTTGCTCTATAAAAGTTATGTTACGCTCTTGACGTTTGATAGTGGAACCTACTGGTGCAAACTGTCTGTATTTCTCGTTGAGGTCTATACGGCTTTGCTGTATAATTTGTAAGTCTGATTTGGCTTTTTCGTATTGCATGGTTACTTCAAGCCACTGTTCTATGATGTTCTCTTTAGCTATTCCTTCTTTGGTATATTTGTTCTCTACATATTTATTTGAAAGCTCGGAAAGCTCCTTGCGTGTTTGATTTAAGCGATTCTTATATTCCTGTAATGAGGCTTCTTGATTCTGATGATCACTTGAAATTGTTTCCATTTCTGAGATTTTTCCTGTAAGCGAAGCGGCTTCATTTAGTTTATCCAAGAACTGAAGATTGTTGATTACATGTTTGGCATTGCTGCCCATTTGCTTTTCTAGTTCGTTTAACATTGCTTTGGCGCTGTTGTATGCAATCAATACGTTTTGTTCACGTAACTCAAACTCTTTGTTGATGGCAGCGATTTCTTTGGTCTCATCGTAATAATTAATAACACGTTTTTCTACGTTATATTGCGTTAGTGAGTCTTCTTTAAGCCGAAGTTCCTTTCCGATGCGTTGAAGTTCGCTTTTAAAATATTCGATAACTTTATCTGTTTCACCATAGCGGATTGCACTGTATTCGTTTACAAATTCTTTAGTCAGGATGTCGATGGTATTATAGGCGATACCCGGATCACTTGCCGTATAACTTATTTCAATCAGATCGCTGGCACCTTTACGCGCTACTCTGATTGCTTTGAGATCATTATAAGAGTAATAGGGCAAATTATAATAGAATACTCCATAGAGATAGTTTGCTTGGGTCGGTCTCAAGTAATTGAAAAAGTTGGCTACCGTTTTATCTTCGCTGTTTTTATCTATTAATGACAGTATTTCTTTCCCGTTCGGACTATTCTTTAGGTGTTCATATATTCTGTTGTAATTGCTGGCTTTGATGAATTCATTGTCTTCTTTTGGATTACCTTTGATCAGACTTCGGGCATATAATCGGATAGATACCCGTTTGAGTGTACTTTCAGCCTTGATAATGTTCATTAGGTTATCCATAGCGTTCTGAGTTGTCGCCCAATCCACTTTGTTATTTCCACCTTCTAGATTGTAGCCGGAAGCAGCGCCAGTGTAGAGGGTTGCCTCTACGTTATATGTTTTGCCTATCATGCGTTTCCCAAAATAGTAAACAGCAAATGTTATAATGGCTGTTCCAATAAGTAACCACCAACGGATACGATATAGGAATCTGCTGATATAAAGGATGTATTCCATAAATGTATGTTTATTTGTTTCTTAAAATGGGAGTGTGGGTGACTAACTCAAGTATCATTAAACTCTTGCTTAACTCGAATTTGCTGTTTTCGAATTTCTCTTGTGCGTCAGATTGGCGAGATTTTTCAGATGATAAAGTTCCCGAATCAATAGCTCCATTCGAGAAATCCTTTTCAGCTATACTATATTGTACATTAGCAAGCATGAGGGCTTCGGCATTAAGTTTAAGAATGTTTAATTGGGAGGTCGCAGTTGCGTATAGAAGGATAATTTCCTTTTTCATTTCCTCAAACTTAACTTCTCTTTCAAGTTGGGCGGTACGTACATTCAGTTTTTGGCGTTTTACCCGCGCTGTCAAGTCAAAGAGACCGTCCAAAGGAATGTTGACTCCTGCACCTACTGTATATCCTTTTTGTGCTTGCGTGGAGTAGGTTAGATAAGGTGCAATTGCTACATCTGTATAAGTAGACTCGTTACCGAACATACCATACTGGTAGCTGCCCCGTAAACTGAAAAAGCCTAAGAAGGCACGCTTCTCTTTTGCCAGAAGCTTCCGTTCAATTTGTTCTTTTACTGTAGCTAATTCATAGGTCGGAGCGCTTTTTGCGTTCTCGAAAAGAAGATCCAGCGGTGGAAGTGTAATGCTGGAATAATCACTTGGTTGTAGTTTTGAGTAATCGCTTACCTCTTGCGCAGTTACGCTTCCAGTGGAGGCAAACAAAAATAGTAATCCTCCGAAGAGGTATCTGATTTGTTTCATAAATTAACCCTATTATCTGCTTTTGCTGTGTTATAGCAACGCAAATATAAGGATTAATTTTATTTAATGATGTTCTTATGGAAGCATTTTATCATCTTTCTTGTTAATTATGAGCAAATACTTGTTTAGAATGCCTCCGTCATGTTGAAATAGAATAAATTCTGCTTGTTCACCATGTCTCTGCCGAAGTCAAGACGGACGTTCATACGGGGCTGAACTTCAATGCGTAAACCGAGTCCCAGATTAGGAAGTACACCTTCGATTTTGCCCGGAGTAGGGCCCATGAAGCCGCATCCTCCCCATGCTACGTAGCCTACATGATTCAGCATCTTCTTCACCCAATTGCTTTTGTCCGTATTTATCATCTGACGGTATTCTGCCATCATCACGTGGGATGACTTGTCGCGAAACTGTCCCATATAATAACCACGAAGGTCGAAAGGAGTGCCGCTGAGTGCGTATTTAGTCAATGGAACATTGCCGAATACATTCTTTGTTTGCACTGTCCAAGCCAATACTTTACGTTTGCCTAGGGTCTTGTATTGGCGGTAGTCTATTTCCAAACGGTAGAAATTATTATCGCTTCCGAAGGCTTTGTTGTACATCATCCCACGAAAGTCCAGATACGTTCCCCGATAAGCATTGGCGGGAACGTCACGGGTGTCGTACGTCAGCAGGAAACCGACTCCGGAACTGAGGTTAGAGTAGCCGTGATCCGTACCGCCGGCAGCAATATACGATGGTTGCTCTATCATTCCTGCGGCAGGTTTAGTGATCTTGTCATAATTGAAGTCGATCTGCGGGCCGGCAAAGAAGTTGCTTTTCCCCAGACGGAATAAAAACCACGGATTCACCTGCACACCGCTATAACGGTATTCGCTGGTGTCTTCGCCACGCGGATAGTCCTTGTTGGTGCTGTATCCGATGCCGTAGAAATTTTCCAGTGTATTCTTATATGCAAAGACTCCGAAGATGCGGAATCGGTCGCCTTTGAAGAAAAGCTGCGGTTTGGTGAACAGGTTCAGTCCTCCTTCGAACATCAGGGCGATGGCCATCGGCACCACCGAACGTTGTTGGGTAGTATCACTCGGATTCATCCGAAACGTCATCAATGCACTACCGCCGATCAGTAATCCGAAGTCAGGAGTATAGCTGGGGCCACCTAATATATTATAATGTAGATTACGTTTGGCTACACGCTGGCGTCGCAATTCTTTTTTGGAAAGGGTGGGGGTGGGATCTGCCGGGGCTACCCCGACTTCGTCAACAGAAGTTGTAGTCGTTTGCAGTTCATCGCTTTTTACTGCCGTGTCAGCCGTTTGAGCTAACGAAATATTGATGAATAGAAACATCATCAATATACCTATTGTATATCTTTTCATATTCTTTCTTGAAATCCGCTGCAAAGGAAACTATTTTATTTCGATTAGTTTTCATTCTCATAGATAATAAATCTAAAAAAGAATCGTATTTTTGCCAATTAATAATATGTAAAACGAAATTGCCAACGGATTACTATTAGCATACAGGCAAAGTTAATTTATAAACGATCTATAATGAATAAACGAATTTTATCAGTTTTTGTTTGCTGTGCCCTTTACTATTCTGCACAGGCACAGGACGCGAAAGGCGGCATCAGCACTGACATGATGCAGCAAATCAAACAGAGTTATCAAGGTACTTCTACCGACAAGGCTATCCGGAACGCCATCAGCAACAACGACATCCGCAAGCTTGCCCTGAACCAGGACAACATGAAGGGGATGGATACACATTTTTCTGTCAAAGTGAACTCCAAGGGGATCACCGACCAGAAATCGTCCGGACGCTGCTGGCTCTTCACCGGTCTGAACGTAATGCGTGCCAAAGCCATCGATAAATACAATCTGGGGTCTTTCGAATTCTCGCAAACCTATCCTTTCTTTTTCGACCAGCTGGAAAAGGCCAACCTTTTCCTCCAAGGAGTCATCGATACCAGCGACAAGCCTATGAACGATAAAATGGTGGAATGGCTGTTCCGCAATCCGTTGAGCGACGGCGGCACATTCACCGGAGTAGCGGACATCGTAAGCAAATACGGTCTCGTCCCCAAAGACGTGATGCCCGAAACGAACAGCAGCGAAAACACAGCCCGCATGGCGAGTCTGATCGCTCTGAAACTTCGCGAACAGGGTTTGCAGCTCCGTGACATGGCCTCGAAAAAAGCCAAACCTACCGCTATAGAGAACGCTAAAGTGGAAATGTTGAGCACCATTTACCGTATGCTTGTCCTGAACTTGGGCGTACCTCCCACAGAATTTACCTGGACGCAATATAATGTCAAAGGCGAGCCTGTAGAAACCGCCACCTACACCCCGCTTTCTTTCCTGAAGAAATACGGTGACGAAAAGCTGATTGACAACTACGTCATGCTCATGAACGATCCCAGCCGCGAATACTACAAATGTTATGAAATAGACTACGACCGCCACCGCTACGACGGTAAGAACTGGACATACGTCAACCTCCCGATCGAGGACATCAAGGAGATGGCCATCGCCTCTCTGAAAGACAGCACCATGATGTATTACTCCTGCGACGTCGGCAAGTTCCTGAACTCTGACCGTGGTCTGCTCGACGTCAAAAACTATGATTACGACTCATTGATGGGCACCACCTTCGGCATGGACAAGAAGCAGCGTATCCAAAGCTTTGCCAGCAGCTCCAGTCACGCCATGACCCTCATGGCAGTCGATCTGGACAAAAACGGAAAACCGACCAAATGGATGGTTGAAAATAGTTGGGGTGCCGGAGCCGGTTATCAAGGCCACCTCATCATGACAGATGAATGGTTCAACGAATATACCTTCCGTCTCGTTGTGGAAACGAAATACGTGACCCCGAAAGCACTCGAAGTCTTGAAACAAAAACCGATCCGCCTGCCGGCATGGGATCCAATGTTTGCCGGCGAAGAATAACCAACCGACAAACACGCTGCATAGACTTGTACGCTGCAAGGTCTTCCGGCCTACTTTATTAAAGAACGTGTGCGAACACAAAAGGAATTACGGATATTTTTCCGTAATTCCTTTCTTTTTTCCTCCCGAATCACATTATTATTTATTACTTTTGCGGCAAATTTTATGAAACCATTATTTTATATAGCATGGCAAATGTAATAAAGTTACGTAAAGGCCTTGACATAAACCTGAAAGGTAAAGCTGCTGAGACGTACACAACAGTGAAAGAGCCGGGATTTTACGCACTCGTACCCGATGATTTTCCTGGAGTGACACCGAAAGTGGTTGTGAAAGAGCAGGAATATGTGATGGCCGGTGGACCCTTGTTTATCGACAAGTATCATCCTGAAGTGAAATTTGTTTCGCCCGTGAGTGGCGTAGTGACGAGCGTTGAACGTGGTGCTCGCCGTAAGGTATTGAACATCGTAGTGGAAGCTGCCGCAGAGCAGGACTACGAAGAATTTGGTAAGAAGAACGTATCCTCGATGGATGCAGATGCTGTGAAGTCCGCGCTTCTTGAAGCAGGTCTGTTTGCGTTTATCAAGCAACGTCCGTATGACATCATTGCAGACCCGACGGTAACACCGAAGGGCATCTTCGTTTCCGCATTCGATACCAATCCGCTGGCTCCCGACTTCGAATTTGCTCTGAAAGGCGAAGAAGCAAACTTCCAGACTGGTCTTGATGCCCTCGCCAAAATGGCAAAAACTTACCTGAGCATCAGCGTGAAACAGAAAGCCGCTGCACTGACACAGGCTAAGAACGTTACAATCACCGCTTTCGACGGACCGAACCCTGCCGGTAACGTAGGTGTTCAGATCAACCACCTCGACCCCGTTTCAAAGGGCGAAACTGTGTGGACAATTGATCCGCAAGCCGTTATCTTCATCGGTCGTCTCTTCAATACAGGCCGTGTGAATTTCACCCGCACAGTAGCCGTGACAGGTTCCGAAGTGTTGAAACCTGCTTACTGCAAACTTCAGGTAGGTGCATTGCTGACTAACGTATTTGCCGGAAACGTAACAACTGACAAAGATTTGCGCTACATCAGTGGTAACGTGCTGAGTGGCAAACAAGTTTCTCCTAACGGATTCCTGGGTGCTTTCCACAGCCAACTGACTGTAATCCCCGAAGGTGATGACGTTCACGAAATGTTCGGATGGATCATGCCGCGCTTCAACCAGTTCAGTGCCAACCACTCATATTTCAGCTGGTTGATGGGCAAAAAGGAATATACGCTGGATGCACGTATCAAAGGCGGCGAACGCCACATGATCATGTCCGGCGAATATGATAAGGTATTCCCCATGGATATCATGCCCGAATATCTGATTAAAGCGATCATCGCCGGTGATATCGACCGCATGGAAGCGCTAGGTATCTACGAAGTGGCTCCCGAAGACTTCGCACTCTGCGAATTCGTCTGCTCTTCGAAGATGGAACTCCAACGCATCGTCCGTGTCGGACTCGACATGCTCCGTGCTGAAATGGCATAATCCGCATGGCAAATTGTAAATTGTAAATCGTAAAATAGTAATATATTAATGAAAGCGTTAAGAAATTATCTCGATAAGATAAAGCCGAACTTTGAAGAGGGCGGTAAATTCCACGCATTCCAGTCGGTGTTCGACGGCTTCGAAACATTCCTGTTCGTGCCCAGCAAGACTGCGAAAACGGGAACGCACATACACGACGCGATCGACAGCAAGCGTATTATGTCGATTGTGGTTATTTCGTTAGTACCGGCGCTGCTGTTCGGTATGTACAACGTAGGTTACCAGCATTTCACCCACACAGGTGCTACTGGCAGCTTCATCGAAATGTTTATCTACGGATTCCTGGCTGTATTGCCTAAAATTATCGTATCATACGTTGTTGGTCTGGGTATTGAGTTCGTCGTAGCTCAATGGAAGAAGGAGGAAATTCAGGAAGGATTCCTTGTTTCCGGTATTCTGATCCCGATGATCGTTCCGGTAGACTGTCCGCTTTGGATTCTTGCCGTAGCAACTGCATTCTCTGTTATCTTTGCAAAAGAAGTATTCGGTGGTACGGGTATGAATGTGTTCAACGTAGCGTTGATCACCCGTGCATTCCTGTTCTTCGCTTATCCTACCAAGATGTCCGGTGATGCCGTTTGGGTATCCGGCGATACCATTTTTGGTATGGGACAGGCTGTAGACGGTCTGACTGTGGCTACCCCGCTGGGACAAGCTGCTACATCGGGCACGGTTCCTGCATTCAACATGGATATGATAACAGGTCTCATCCCTGGTTCTATCGGTGAAACAAGTGTGATCGCCATTCTGATCGGTGCCGTTATCCTGCTGTGGACAGGCGTTGCAAGCTGGAAGACGATGCTTTCCGTATTCGTTGGTGGTGCATTCATGGCCTGGGTATTCAATGCTATCGGCATGGAAAACAACACAATGGCTCAGATGCCTTGGTACGAACACCTTGTATTGGGTGGTTTCTGTTTCGGTGCCGTATTCATGGCTACCGACCCTGTGACATCCGCACGTACGGAAAGAGGTAAATACATCTTCGGATTCCTGATCGGTGTGATGGCTATCGTTATCCGCGTACTGAATCCGGGTTATCCCGAAGGTATGATGCTCGCCATCCTGCTGATGAACATCTTCGCTCCGCTGATCGACTACTGTGTAGTACAGAGTAATATCAGCCGTCGCGAGAAACGCGCTGTTAAGTCTAACCAATAATACCGAATGAAAATGAATACAAATAGTAATAGTTATACTATCATTTATGCTTCGGTAATGGTTGTTATCGTTGCATTCCTGCTGGCATTCGTTAGTTCTTCACTGAAAGCTACACAAGACAAGAATGTGCAGTTGGACACTAAAAAGCAGATTCTTGCTGCATTGAACATTAAAAATGTAGAAGATGCTGATGCCGAATATCAGAAATATGTAAAAGGTGATATGCTGATGAACGTAGACGGTACGCTGACTGAAAACACAGGTGAGTTTGCCACTAACTACGAGAAAGAAGTGAAAGAACACCAACGTCTGCACGTATTTGTATGTGATGTAGATGGTCAGACTAAATATGTGGTTCCTGTATACGGTGCCGGTCTTTGGGGCGGTATCTGGGGATACGTTGCTCTGAACGAGGACAAAGACACAGTTTACGGTGTATACTTCTCACACGCAAGTGAAACTCCGGGTCTGGGTGCTGAAATCGCTACTGACTGGTTCCAGCATGAATTCGCAGGCAAGAAGACACTGGAAAACGGTGCCGTTGCTCTGGGTGTTGTTAAGAATGGCAAGGTAGAAAAAGCTGATTACCAAGTGGACGGTATCTCTGGTGGTACGATCACTTCGGTAGGTGTGGATGCTATGCTGAAGGCTTGTCTGAATAATTACATAAGTTTTTTAACTAAATAATAAGGAGGAGGATAAAGAATATGGGACAACTGTTTTCAAAGAAGAATAAAGAAGTATTCTCTGCTCCGTTGGGAATCGATAATCCGGTAACCGTACAGGTGCTTGGTATCTGTTCTGCACTTGCTGTTACTGCCAAGCTGGAACCCGCCATTGTGATGGGACTTTCAGTTACTGTGATTACAGCGTTTGCCAATGTCGTTATTTCACTGTTGCGTAAGACGATTCCAAATCGTATCCGTATCATCGTTCAGTTGGTAGTGGTTGCTGCTTTAGTTACCATCGTTAGTGAAATTCTGAAAGCGTTTGCATACGATGTAAGTGTACAGCTCTCTGTTTATGTAGGTTTGATCATTACCAACTGTATCCTGATGGGACGTCTGGAAGCATTTGCCATGCAGAACGGTCCTTGGGAATCATTCCTTGACGGAGTTGGTAACGGTTTGGGTTATGCCAAGATTCTGGTAATCGTAGCTTTCTTCCGCGAACTGCTCGGTTCGGGAACTTTGCTTGGTTTCAATATCCTGAATTATGAGCCTATCCAGAATATCGGTTATGTAAACAACGGTCTGATGTTGATGCCGCCGATGGCATTGATTATCGTAGCTTGCATCATCTGGTATCAGCGTGCACGTCACAAAGAACTGCAAGAAGAAAGTAATTAATATAAATGAAGGGTGAAGAAGGATGAATGAAGGTAACACTCATAAACTCGAAATTCTTCATTCTTAATTCTTAATTAAAATATATGGAACATTTATTAAGTTTATTCGTCCGCTCCATCTTTGTGGACAACATGATATTCGCGTTCTTCTTGGGTATGTGCTCATATCTGGCTGTATCGAAGAATGTGAAGACTGCCGTAGGACTGGGTATAGCCGTAACATTCGTGTTGCTGGTTACGCTTCCGGTGAACTATTTATTGCAAACCAAGGTGCTGGCTGCCAACGCTATCATTGAAGGTGTTGATCTCAGCTTCCTGAGTTTTATTCTTTTCATTGCCGTTATTGCCGGTATCGTGCAATTGGTGGAGATGGTGGTAGAACGTTTCAGCCCGTCGCTGTATGCTTCACTGGGTATCTTTCTGCCGTTGATCGCCGTTAACTGTGCTATCATGGGTGCTTCTTTGTTTATGCAACAACGCATCAATCTGGGTGCAAGCGATCCGAAATACATCGGTGATGTATGGGATGCGCTGTCTTACGCACTCGGTTCGGGTATCGGCTGGCTGCTGGCTATCGTCGGTTTGGCTGCTATCCGTGAGAAAATGGCTTACTCTGATGTACCTGCTCCGCTGAAAGGTCTGGGTATCACATTTATCACTGTAGGTCTGATGGCAATCGCATTTATGTGTTTCTCAGGTTTGAACATCTAAAAAGAAAGGAATAAGACAATGGATATGAATTTAATATTATCAAGCATTGGGGTATTCCTTGTGGTTATTCTGTTGCTTGTTGTTATCTTGCTGGTTGCCAAGAAATTTCTGGTACCGTCAGGTAACGTGAAACTAACGATCAATGGCGAAACAGGACTGGAAGTAGAGTCCGGTTCCACATTGCTTAATACGCTGGCCGTAAACGGTGTATTCCTGTCATCCGCTTGTGGTGGTAAGGGTTCTTGCGGACAGTGCAAATGTCAGGTACTCGAAGGTGGCGGCGAAATCCTGCCTTCTGAAGTTCCTCACTTCAGTCGTAAACAGCAACAAGACCACTGGCGTCTGGGCTGTCAGGTGAAAGTGAAGAGTGACATGGCTATCAAGATTGACGAGTCTGTACTCGGCGTGAAAGAGTGGGAGTGCGAAGTGATCTCCAACAAGAATGTGGCTACATTTATCAAAGAGTTTATCGTGGCATTGCCTAAAGGCGAACACATGGACTTTATCCCGGGTTCTTACGCACAGATCAAGATACCTAAATTCTCAATGGATTATGATAAGGACATTGATAAGAGCCTGATCGGTGAAGAATATCTGCCTGCATGGGAGAAATTCGGTTTGCTGGGCTTGAAATGTAAGAATGAAGAGGAAACAATCCGTGCTTACTCTATGGCCAACTATCCTGCAGAAGGTGACCGTATCATGCTGACTGTACGTATCGCTACCCCTCCGTTCAAGCCGAAAGAACAAGGTCCCGGATTTATGGATGTAATGCCGGGTATCGCTTCTTCTTATATCTTTACGCTGAAACCGGGTGACAAGGTAATAATGAGTGGGCCTTATGGAGACTTCCATCCGATTTTCGACTCTAACAAGGAAATGATGTGGATCGGTGGTGGTGCCGGTATGGCTCCGTTGCGTGCACAGATCATGCACTTGACGAAAACATTGCATACGACCGACCGCAAGATGTCATACTTCTATGGTGCCCGTGCGCTGAACGAAGTATTCTATCTGGAAGACTTCCTGCAAATTGAAAAGGATTTCCCGAACTTCACATTCCATCTGGCACTCGACCGTCCGGATCCTGCTGCTGATGCTGCCGGTGTGAAATATACTCCGGGCTTCGTACACAACGTAATTTATGAAACTTACTTGAAGAACCACGAAGCTCCTGAAGATATTGAATACTATATGTGTGGTCCTGGTCCGATGTCGAAAGCTGTAGAGAAGATGCTCGACGATCTGGGCGTTCCGGCTCAGAACCTGATGTTCGATAACTTTGGAGGATAATCTTCGGAAGTTGATTTCCGGTCGGAGAGAACCGGAAGAGTAACATAAAGAAAACTGGCGGGAAATCTGTAAAAGACAATGGTGCTTTTCAGATTTCCCGCTTTCTTTATGCACTATCTTACCGAATCTTTTCGTCCTTTTTGTATCTTTGTCCCCATGTTAGAGAAAAATGAAATAATACAGTCCGCTCTTCAGAATTTGAAGATTGAATCTTTGAACCCGATGCAGGAAGCTGCGCTCGAACAGGGCACGGGCAGGAAAGATGTTATCCTGTTGTCACCGACAGGATCGGGTAAGACGTTGGCATATCTTTTGCCTCTGTTGCTTATCCTAAAACCGAATGATGACAGCGTGCAGGTGCTGATTCTGGTGCCTTCCCGTGAGTTGGCTTTACAGATAGATACCGTATTCCGGAGCATGGGAACTTCCTGGAAAACGTGTTGCTGCTACGGCGGGCATCCCATTGCCGAAGAAAAGAAAAGCATTGCAGGAAATCATCCTGCCATCATTATCGGTACTCCGGGACGTATCACCGACCATCTGTCCAAAGGGAACTTTGATCCCGAAACAATCGAGACTTTGATTATCGATGAGTTTGATAAATCGCTGGAGTTCGGCTTTCATGATGAGATGGCAGAGATCATTGCCCAGCTTCCGGGATTAAAGAAACGTATGCTTCTGTCGGCTACTGATGCCGAAGAAATTCCTCAGTTTACGGGACTGAACCGGACAGTCAAACTGGATTTTCTTCCGGAGGCAACCGAAGAACAGGAAAACCGGTTGAAGCTGATGAAGGTGCTTTCTCCTTCCAAAGATAAGATTGCTACGCTTTACAACTTGCTTTGTACATTGGGAAGCAGTTCCAGCATTGTTTTCTGCAATCATCGGGATGCGGTGGATCGTGTGCATAAGCTGCTCGAAGATAAGAAACTATCAGCCGAACGTTTTCATGGTGGTATGGAACAGCCGGATCGGGAACGGGCATTGTATAAGTTCCGTAACGGAAGCTGTCATGTACTGATCTCTACCGACCTTGCTGCCCGTGGACTTGATATTCCGGAGATAGAGCACATCATTCACTATCATCTGCCTGTGAACGAAGAAGCGTTTACACATCGTAACGGACGTACGGCACGTTGGGATGCAACAGGTACTTCTTATCTGATTCTTCACACAGAAGAGAAACTACCTGAATATATTCCCGAAGATATAGAAACGATGGAACTGCCGGAAAATCCTTCGCGTCCTCCCAAATCAGTCTGGACTACTATATATATAGGTAAAGGAAAGAAGGAGAAACTGAGCCGGATGGACATTGCCGGATTCCTTTATAAGAAAGGTAATCTGACGCGTGAAGATGTAGGTGCGATTGATGTGAAAGAGCATTATGCTTTTGTTGCCGTTCGTCGGGCAAAAGTGAAGCAACTCCTGAATCTTATTCAAGGGGAAAAAATCAAAGGAATGAAGACTATCATTGAGGAAGCTAAATAAAGGGAGCCGAAAAACAACAGGTGTTCTCAAAGCTGAAAGGGGAATTTCAAGAACCAAATAGGTGATTGGGATGCTGCAATGACGAAATGATCGGCTTTGTCATTACAAATAATATCACTTTTCTGAAGTGGGAGATATCTTCCCCGGATGACAGAGTAAAATGATAGTAGAAAAATATTTCTGTGACAGTCTCCATTTCTTTTCTTTTAGGAAGGTATTGGAGACTCCTTTCTTTCTGACTTATTTTTATAATTTTAGTCTCGTCGCTTGTTAGGGTGAGAAATCCTCGTTTTTCTCTGTCTTTCTTAATAAATATTCATTTTATAACCGTTTTCCTTTCACTTTATAACCGATTATTTCCCACAGGTTATATTTTCACCTTTTATCCCTTGCTTGATATGTATGGATAACAATATGGTGTATATATCTTGTATAAACCAATAAAAAGAAAGAGAAATCTGCTTTAGAACAGTATTTTTATAAGGAAAGATTTGTGCACCGGAAATAAATTCGTAAATTCGCAAGGTCAAAAGACATAAACTAACGAAATGTTAAACCAAAAACAAACTTCAAATGAAAAAGCATAATTTCAATGCAGGACCTTCCATTCTTCCGCGTGAGGTGATAGAGGATACAGCGAAGGCTATTTTAGATTTCAACGGCTCTGGTCTCTCCCTGATGGAAATCAGTCACCGTGCCAAAGACTTCCAACCTGTGGTTGACGAAGCAGAGGCATTATTCAAGGAATTACTCAATATCCCCGAAGGTTATTCGGTACTGTTCCTTGGTGGTGGTGCTAGTATGGAGTTCTGCATGGTACCTTTCAACTTCCTTGAAAAAAAGGCTGCTTATCTGAATACAGGTGTGTGGGCAAAGAAAGCGATGAAAGAAGCTAAGGGGTTTGGTGAAGTCGTAGAAGTTGCTTCTTCCGCTGAAGCTACATATACTTACATCCCGAAAGATTACACAATTCCTGCTGACGCAGATTATTTCCACATAACTACCAATAACACGATTTACGGTACAGAATTAAAAGAAGATCTCAACTCTCCGGTTCCGATGGTTGCCGATATGTCTTCTGATATTTTCTCTCGTCCGATCGACGTTTCCAAATATATCTGTATCTATGGTGGTGCGCAGAAAAATCTGGCTCCTGCCGGTGTTACATTCGTTATCGTGAAGAATGATGCGGTAGGTAAAGTTTCTCGTTACATCCCGTCAATGCTAAACTATCAGACTCATATCGATAACGGTTCTATGTTCAACACTCCTCCGGTAGTGCCTATCTATGCTGCACTGTTGAACCTGCGTTGGATTAAGGCACAGGGTGGTGTGAAAGAAATGGAACGTCGTGCTATCGAAAAGGCTGATATGCTGTACGCTGAAATCGACCGTAACAAACTGTTCGTAGGTACTGCTGCCAAAGAAGACCGTTCACGCATGAACATCTGTTTCGTGATGGCTCCCGAATACAAGGATCTGGAAGCTGACTTCATGAAGTTCGCTACAGAAAAAGGTATGGTAGGTATCAAAGGACATCGTTCAGTGGGTGGTTTCCGTGCATCTTGCTACAATGCTCTGCCGAAAGAAAGTGTACAAGCTTTGATCGACTGCATGCAGGAATTTGAAAAACTTCATTAATAATATAAATAGAGTCACCACAGATTGCACGGATTTACACTGAAATCTTATTGAATATAGTGTGTAGGCCGGTGAAGTCTGTGGTGAATCTTTTTTAAAAGATACAGATAAATTATGAAAGTACTTGTAGCTACTGAAAAACCGTTTGCCAAAGTTGCTGTAGACGGTATCCGTAAAGAAATCGAAGCAGCCGGATATGAGCTTGCTTTGCTGGAGAAATATACCGATAAAGCACAGTTGCTGGATGCAGTGAAAGATGCTAATGCTATCATTATCCGTAGTGATATTATTGATGCAGAGGTGCTGGATGCTGCTAAAGAACTGAAGATTGTAGTTCGTGCTGGTGCCGGATACGATAATGTAGACCTGACTGCCGCTACCGCTCACAATGTTTGCGTGATGAATACTCCGGGACAGAACTCCAATGCTGTTGCCGAACTGGCTTTGGGCATGATGGTATACGCCGTTCGTAACTTCTATAACGGTACTTCCGGTACAGAATTGATGGGCAAGAAACTGGGTATCCATGCATACGGAAACGTTGGTCGTAACGTTGCCCGTGTAGCTAAAGGCTTCGGAATGGAAGTGTACGCCTATGACGCTTTCTGTCCGAAAGAAGTGATTGAGAAAGATGGCGTGAAGGCACTTGACTCTGCAGAAGAACTGTACAAGACTTGTCAGGTAGTGTCTCTTCATATCCCGGCAACTGCTGAAACGAAGAACTCTATCAACTACGCTTTGCTGAAAGAGATGCCAAAAGGCGCTATGCTGGTGAACACTGCCCGTAAGGAAGTGATCAACGAAGCCGAGCTGATCAAATTGATGGAAGACCGTGCCGACTTCAAGTATATGACAGATATCATGCCTGCTGCTAATGTGGAATTTGCTGAGAAGTTTGCAGGACGTTATTTCTCTACTCCGAAGAAGATGGGTGCACAGACTGCCGAAGCAAATATCAATGCCGGTATTGCTGCCGCTCAACAGATTGTTGGTTTCTTGAAAGACGGCTGTGAGAAGTTCAGAGTAAACAAATAATGAGATGAATAGTAAGGCTGCTTATCGTTGTTCAGTCACTTATTTGATGATAGGTGCTGGTGTACATTAAGTAGTATATTCAGAAATATGTTATCAGATTTCGCCCTCGGCTTTTGCGAGGGCGTATCTGTTGTACTAATCTTAAAAACATACCATGACTTATGGCTATAATCAAACCTTTTAAGGGCGTTCGCCCTCCACAAGACCTGGTTGAACAGGTTGCTTCCCGTCCTTACGATGTATTAAACTCAGAAGAAGCGCGTACAGAAGCAGCTGGAAATGAAAAATCCCTTTATCATATCATTAAGCCCGAGATTGACTTTCCTGTTGGTACGGATGAACACGATGAACGTGTTTATGAGAAAGCTGCCGAAAACTTCCGGCTGTTTCAGGATAAAGGCTGGTTAGTGCAGGATGCAAAGGAAAACTATTACATCTATGCCCAGACCATGAACGGGAAAACTCAGTATGGACTGGTAGTAGGCGCTTATGTTCCTGACTATATGAACGGTATCATCAAGAAGCATGAGCTTACCCGTCGTGATAAGGAAGAAGACCGTATGAAGCACGTTCGTGTGAACAATGCGAATATCGAACCTGTATTCTTTGCCTATCCCGATAATGCGAAATTGGATACAATCATTCGGAAATACACTGCCGAAAAGCCTGTTTACGACTTTATCGCTCCGGGTGATGGCTTCGGACATACTTTCTGGATTGTTGACCAGGACGAAGATATCGCTGCAATTACTGCAGAATTTGCTAAAATGCCGGCATTATATATTGCCGACGGGCATCATCGTTCCGCTGCTGCTGCTCTGGTAGGTGCCGAGAAAGCAAAGCAAAACGCGAACCATCGTGGCGATGAAGAGTATAACTATTTCATGGCTGTATGTTTCCCTGCCAATCAATTGACTATCATCGACTATAACCGTGTAGTAAAAGACCTCAACGGGCTGACTCCCGAACAATTTCTTGCTGCATTGGATAAGAATTTTGTTGTAGAAGAAAAGGGTACAGATATCTATAAACCGTCCGGTTTGCACAATTTCTCCCTCTATCTTGGCGACAAGTGGTATAGTCTGACGGCAAAGGCAGGTACATACAATGACAATGATCCTATCGGCGTGCTTGACGTTACTATTTCTTCCAATCTGATTTTAGATGAGATTTTAGGAATTAAAGACCTCCGTTCGGATAAGCGTATTGACTTTGTAGGCGGTATCCGCGGTTTGGGAGAATTGAAGAAGCGTGTTGACAGTGGAGAAATGAAAGTAGCTCTGGCTCTTTATCCCGTATCCATGAAGCAATTGATGGATATTGCCGATACTGGCAACATTATGCCTCCCAAAACGACTTGGTTTGAACCGAAACTTCGTTCAGGACTGGTTATCCATAAGTTGGATTAAGACATATTCTATATAGAAAATAGAGCGGTCAATCTCTCACAAATGTCCTGTTGATTGTGAGAGATTGACCGCTTGTTTTTGTATAAATGACCGCCCGATTCCGTTAAAACGACCACCCGACTACCTCCAACTGACTGCTTGATTGCGCCCCATCGACCGTTTGACTGCATGAAATGAAGCGCTCGTTTTAATGAGAAGCTCTAATATTTTCGAACAGCAGATGGAATTTCGTCAAGAAAGCCGTATCTTTGCGGCATGACTGCTGAAGATACTTATAAAACTATCGTCGAACCTTCCGAAGGTATTTATACAGAAAAGCGAAGCAAGTTTATTGCCATCGCCTTGCCTGTGCGTACCCTTGATGAGATAAAAGCGCATCTTGAAACGTATCAGAAGAAGTATTATGATGCACGGCACGTGTGCTATGCTTATATGTTAGGTGCAGCGCGAAAGGATTTTCGAGCCAATGATAACGGTGAACCTTCGGGAACGGCGGGAAAGCCCATTCTCGGGCAAATTAACTCTAATGAACTGACTGATATTCTGATTATTGTAGTCCGTTATTTCGGTGGAATCAAGTTAGGAACGAGCGGACTGATTGTAGCTTATAAAGCAGCTGCTGCCGAAGCAATATCTGCCGCTACCATTATAGAAAAAACGGTAGATGAAGAAGTGACCGTAATGTTTGAATATCCTTTTATGAACGATATCATGCGTATTGTAAAGGAGGAAGAACCGGAAATTCTCAGCCAATCGTACGATATGGATTGCAGCATGACGTTGTGTATTCGTCGTTCCATGATGCCCAAACTGCGTGCACGATTGGAGAAAGTGGAGACCGCAAGGATTCTTGATGAAGAGTAAAATAAAGAAAAATAAGAATATATGGCATTTGAAGCAACAAAAAGAGAATGGTGTGAACTGTATACTTTCTTCCGTCTGCTGACAGAAGGAAAAGTAACGTTGGGTACGGCTAAGGCAAAGAAAGGAGAAATCGACTGGCCTATCGCAATGATTCAACGGGAGGAACATGACGGAACACGCTGCTACTATATAGAAAAAGAGATGGTCCGCATCAAAGGAGAAAATAGTGAGAAATCCGTTCCCCGGGAAGATTTCGGGATTGTGGCAGATTTGATTTTGCAGGCTGTCAAGTCCTCTTCGGAGGATGAAGTCACTTCTCCGGATGGAGTGGAAGAGTTTTTGGATGAAGTCGCAATTTTCGATCTGGAAGCGAAGACGGAAGATCGTACCGATTTTTATATTGCCTTCTGGCATCCGGAGGCACCGTTGAGCGGGTTCAGCGTTCGTTCGCGATTGGGTGCTATGAATCCGCTGTTGGACGGAGGCCGTGCGGCTAACTTGAAACTGGAACAGAGCGGAGTCAAATTTGCAACACCTACGGTGAATAAGATTAATGCGTTGCCGGAAACCCCTAATGAAGTAGCAGAACGAATGTTGCTGATTGAGCGCTTGGGTGGTGTACTCAAATACTCGGACGTGGCAGATCGGGTATTCCGTAGCAATCTTTTAATGATTGACTTACACTTTCCTCGTGTGCTGACAGAAATGGTGCGCATCATGCACTTGGACGACATCACCCGTATCAGTGAACTGACGGAAGTAATCAAACAGATGAACCCGTTGAAAATAAAAGATGAATTGGTAAACAAACATGGTTTCTATGAGTTTAAAGTGAAGCAATTCCTGATGGCATTAGCCTTGGGTATGCGTCCGGCAAAGATATATACTGGACAGGATTCGGCTGTTGAAGGTATCCTGTTGATGGATGGGAGTGGGGAAGTTCTTTGCTATCACAAGTCAGAGAAACCGGTTATGGAGGACTTCCTGTTCTTGAATACCCGTTTGGAGAAAGGTTCTCTGGATAAGGACAAATACGGCTTTTTGGAAAGAGAGAACGGTACGTATTACTTCAAACTGAATGCAAAGATCGGATTGGTAAAACGATAAATGCAAGTGGTGAACGAGTTGTAAGTATAGTAAATATAGTATATGAAAACGAATGAAGTTTTAGAAAACATCAAAGCACGTCGTAGTGTGCGGGCTTATACTGACCGGCAAGTTTCGGAAGAAGACTTGCAGGCTATTCTGGAAGCTGCCACTTTTGCACCCAGTGGGATGCATTTGGAGACATGGCATTTTACCGCTATTCAGAATGCAGATAAACTGGCAGAATTGAATGAACGGATTAAAGGCGCTTTTGCTAAAAGCGATGAACCGAAATTACAGGAGCGTGGTCATAGCAAGGCGTATTGCTGTTATTATCATGCCCCGACTTTGGTGATCGTGTCCAACGAACCCACTCAATGGTGGGCCGGCATGGATTGTGCCTGCGCGATTGAGAATATGTTTTTGGCTGCCCATTCTCTGGGAATCGGATCTTGCTGGATCAATCAGTTGGGTACGACTTGCGATGATCCCGAAGTTCGTGAATTTATAAGTTCTTTGGGTGTACCGGAGAATCATAAAGTATATGGCTGTGTAGCTTTAGGATATGCTGATCCTAAAATCTCACTAAGGGAGAAAATGGTAAAAGCCGGAACAGTGACTGTTGTCAGATAGAACCAGACTATGTTTTCGACAAACATGGAATGAAGAGCAGCATGATAACCGTAAGGTTTCGGAGTCGCTTCTTATGTTCATTTAGCTCGGTGCTTATTGGAATACGCTCGGTGCTTAACAAAGGTAAGCCCGGAGCTCACATCTGCTGAGCTCCGGGCTTATTTTTTCATGTACGGATTTCCTTTGAAAGTTTCTTCTTATTCGAACGTTCCGTAGCGGGTCGGCAATAATTTCCGGTCTCCCAACGTATTGTCTACGCGAGCCACATTCACCCAGAACTTATTCTCACGCACGCTTTCTATCGGATACGCTGCTTTCTCACGTGTGTAGGAATGTTCCCAGTTATCATTCACAATTTCATATTCCGGATGCGGGGCGTTGACTAATACATTATCATTCTTATCTGCTTCTTCGTTTTTCACTTCCTGGATTTCTTTCCATATATTCAGCATGACGTCTATAAAGTTGTTCAACTCCGCCAGGCTTTCGCTTTCAGTAGGTTCAATCATCAATGTGCCGTGAACAGGGAAGGAGAGAGTCGGTGCATGATAGCCGTAGTCCATCAGACGCTTCGCGATGTCATTTTCTGAGATACCCGTTTCTTCATGTACCTTGCGGCATTCCAGAATCATTTCATGTCCGACGAAACCGGTAGCTCCCCGATAAACAATACCGTAAGTATCTTTTAGACAGGCAGCCAGATAGTTGGCATTGAGAATGGCTATTTTAGTAGCCTGAGTCAAGCCTTCGGTACCCATCATCCGGATGTAGCCGTATGTGATAGGCAAGATACCCGCACTGCCGAACGGAGCTGCGGAAACCTGATTTTGCGTACTGCCGAAGATCGAATGTCCCGGCAAGAATGGAACCAGATGCTCAGCTACACAGATAGGGCCTACACCCGGACCGCCGCCGCCATGTGGTGAAGCAAACGTCTTGTGCAAATTCAAGTGACAAACGTCTGCACCTATAAATCCCGGATTGGTCAATCCTACCTGTGCATTCATGTTGGCACCATCCATATATACTTGTGCGCCACAAGAGTGGATGATTTCACAGATTTCCTTTATTTCCGTCTCGAAGATACCATGCGTTGACGGATAGGTGATCATCAGTGCAGCCAGTGCTTCCTTGTTCTCTTCGGCTTTGGCACGCAGGTCGCCCATATCTACGTTTCCTTGCTCGTCGCAAGCGCAGGTGACGGTTTCAAATCCGGCTTGTATGGCAGATGCAGGATTCGTACCGTGTGCCGAAGCCGGAATCAATATTTTGTTGCGATGTCCTTGACCAATACTTTCAAGATACGCACGGATAACTCGCAGACCGGCATATTCTCCCGCAGCACCCGAGTTCGGCTGCAGGCTGACACCTGCAAATCCGGTAATAACCTTCAAGTCCTCGCTCAAATTGCTGATCAATTCACGATATCCTTCCGCCTGATCTTCCGGCACCAACGGATGCATGCTCATAAATTCCGGACGGCTTAAAGGAAGCATTTCAGCGGCTGCGTTGAGCTTCATCGTGCACGATCCGAGGGAAATCATGGACTGGGCCAATGAAATATCCTTCCGATCCAGACGTTTGATGTAGCGCATCATTTCCGTTTCCGTATGATAGTTGGAGAACACCTCGTGCGTGAGGAAAGGCGTGGTGCGTTTCAGTGCTTTGTCAATATTGCTCTTTTCCGGCACGTCCTCTACCTTCTGATAATCTTTCCCAGCGGCAATGGCAAAGATGGAAAGCAACACGTTCGTAGCTGCTACGTCTGTCGTTTCATCGATGCTGAAACCTACGTCTCCGTTCTCGTAATAGCGCAGGTTCACTTCCTTGCTTAGTGCGATCGTGCGAATCTGCTGCGCCGAAACGTGTTCCGGCAACTCGAAACGTAGCGTATCGAAATATTGTGCATTGACTTGCGTATATCCGAATTTCTTTAATTGCTTGTCGAGGAAGACAGTGATGCTATGAATACGCGAAGCAATCGTTCTGATTCCTTCCTGTCCGTGATATACAGCGTAGAAACCTGCCATCGTAGCGAGTAATGCCTGAGCCGTGCAAATATTGGAAGTGGCTTTTTCGCGTTTGATATGCTGTTCGCGTGTCTGCAAAGCCATTCGGTAGCAGAGTTTGCCGTATTTGTCTTTGGACCATCCGATGATGCGTCCCGGCATGTTCCGCTTGTACTCGTCACGTGTGGCGAAGTAGGCTGCCGAAGGGCCACCGTAAAACATTGGTGTACCCAGACGTTGTGTTGTACCGAATACGATATCCGCTCCCCATTCTCCCGGAGGAGTCAGCAGGGCAAGACTCAGAATGTCAGCGGCAACGGCAACTTTGCAGTCTGCTTCATGTGCCTTTTTTGTGAAGTCGGCATAGTCTTCCACATTACCGCTGGAGTTAGGATATTGCAGGATGCAGGCGAAGATTTCCGGTGAGGGTTCAAACTCTTTATATTTGCCTGTGCGCAATTCGATGCCTTGTGGAATGGCACGTGTGGTCATTACTGCCAAGGTCTGCGGGAAGATGTTTTCGTCCACAAAGACTATGTTGGCACCTGCTTTCTGTTGGGCACGCGAACGCAGAGCATACATCATGGTTACGGCTTCGGCGGCGGCAGTCGCTTCATCCAGCAGTGAGCAGTTGGCGAGCGGCATAGCGGTGAGGTCACAGACGGCAGTCTGGAAATTCATCAACGCTTCCAGTCTTCCTTGCGACACTTCTGTCTGATAAGGCGTGTAAGAAGTATACCATACGGGATTTTCGAATACATTCCGTTGGATAACGGCAGGAGTAATCGTATTATACCACCCCAATCCGATGTATGTCGTATACAGTTTGTTTTTACTTGCCAGGTCGGCAATGTGTTTTCCAAATTCGTATTCCGTCAACGGCTTGGCCAGTGCCAGCGGTTCCTTCAGTCGGATGTTGGCAGGGATGGTTTTGTTGATCAGTTCATCCAGTGAGTCTACGCCTATTTTGCGGAGCATCACAGCTGTGTCTTCTTCATTGATGCCGATGTGACGGCTAGCTAACAAATCTGTTTTCATAATTTATGGGGGATGTTTTTAAGTAATAGATAATAAGTAATAAGTAATATCCATGCGGATAAATATACTGGCAGCTACGATTATTACCTGTTACTTATTACCTATTACTTGTATTCTTTTTTTTATCTGAAAAATGGATTCTCTGCCTTCTCCATTCCGATGGTCGTTGGCGCACCGTGTCCGGGGTATACGACTGTCTCGTTGGGAAGTACGAATAAACGGCTGCAAATATGATCGATCAGTTCGTCGAAGTTGCCACCCGACAGATCGGCACGACCGATGCTGCCTTGAAACAATACGTCGCCGGAGAACATGCAGTTTTCTTCCTTGCAATAATACACCAGGCTACCGGGCGAATGTCCGGGGACATGGATTGCTTCCAGTTTGGTGTGTCCGAAAGTGATGATATCTCCGTCATGCAGATATTTCCCCAACGGAACCGGTTCTTCCTGCAATTGGAAGCCGAACATACGGCTCTGTTTCGGAGCTTCATCGATCCAGAACTCATCCGCCTTATTGGCTTCTGCCGACAGACCGAACTCTTTCAGCATAAACGGATTGCCGAAGATGTGATCCAGATGTAAGTGAGTATTCAGCAGATGTTTCACTGTTAACTCATTGGTGAGGATGAACTTCTTTAGTGCTTGTTTTTCCTCTTCGTAGAAGCAGCCCGGATCGATGACAACCGCCTCTTTTGTGTCATCCCATAAAACGTAGCAATTTACGGGAAACATATTAAACTCAAATCTCTTTATTTTCATGGTTTTGATAACTCCTGATTCCTATATTTGTGAATATACTACCTTCTTTGTTTCAAAGAACTCTTCCTCGAAGTTTTCGCTCAGGCTGTGGATGACTGTTTTATGCTTGAACGGCATCGTTTCATGCTCCAGTTCGCCTCCTTTGAGACAGATTAGTCCGTTGGGCAAAGCATTCTGCTGTTTGGGGGAAATGTTCTTTTTGATGATCTTGATCAGATCCGCCAAAGGCATTACGGCACGGCTCACGACGAAATCGAACTGTTGTTTTTCCTCTTCGGCACGGGCATGACGGAAAGTGACGTTTTTCAGTCCGATGGCATTGGCCACTTCTGTCGCCACACGTACTTTCTTGCCGATGCTGTCTACCAGATGAAACTTGGTTTCGGGGAACAGGATGGCGAGCGGAATGCCGGGAAATCCTCCTCCTGTACCCAGATCCATGACCTTGGTTCCAGGACGGAATTGAATCACTTTGGCGATGCCTAATGAATGGAGAACATGATGCTCGTACAGATTTTCGATGTCTTTGCGGGAGATAACGTTGATTTTCGCATTCCAGTCGATGTAGAGGTCGTATAGAGCGGCAAACTGTTTACGCTGCTCTTCCGTCAGATCCGGAAAATATTTCAGTATGATTTCCACTTTAAGTATTTTGAATGGTGAATTTTGATTTATAAGTGAAATGAATATCCTTCTGCATCACACGGGGCAATAACAACAGGATATTCATTGGTGTTCAATCTTTTAATAGCTGTTTAATCTTTCAGGTCTCCAAGAATTGGGTTGCTGCCCAGCAGATGTTCCATCATAGAGTATGGAATGGTAACTTTGACAGGTCCCATCGAGTACGGTGTGATGTCGTATATATTATAGTAGAAGGTGATACCTTCTTTACTCAGATAGAAGTTCTCTGTCGGGGCGATGTCTCCGGTCGAAGCATATCCCATGTCTTCCAGCGCTTCGTGAGTAGTTACTTTGTTGTCAGCCATCAGCTGGTTCCAGATCAGATCCGTCAGGGCTTCCTGGAAGTCGCCTACAAAAATATCATCGAGGCGGAGCGGACGCATCAGAGTGAGATCCATGTTCAGGAAAGTCGACATATACATACCGTGTGCGCCTCCGGTATATTCGTTGTAGTCAACGCGATATACTAGCAGGTCTTTCTCATAAAGTTGCACGTGGCTTTCGATGCTCTTGTAATAGGAGTACCATGCGCCTACCACTGCATCGCTTTCTTTATTCTTTTCGTCTTCGGCGTACATCGGCTCTTGGTCGTGGCGATACTCGTCAATGTAATTCTTGGCGTATTGCTTCACTACCGCTTCTGGCTTTTCGCCGATATATTTGTCTCCGAAGCAGACGGAGATGAAGTAAGCGTTCAGACTGTCTTTCAGCATCTCGTCCGACGACTTGACGGGATAGGCGAAGTTGATGATAATATTGCACGCGGGTTTGGCGGTGTCATTAAAGAGGTGTGCCGTCTCGTTAACCTGTATACTATCGAATTGTAATGCTCCCGTGTTTTTGTTCATCTTGTCATGACAAGAAAACAAAAAGCCGCTTACCGAAAGTATAACCGCAAGCAGACTGACATATTGTTTTTTCATACTCGTTTTTTCTATAAATTCAACATTGATCATATCTATCACTATCGACAAATATAAATGAAATTACCGAATACTGCGAATAAAAAAGGAAAAATATTCAGCTACTTTCTCCGGCAATGTATATAGGGGATGCCATTGTTAATGATTCTTTTTTTCTTGCTTCTGTATCATATGTTACAGTTTTAATCTGTACGCCGTACTTATCTTTGCAGAAAAAATAGATTATGGAACAGTTACATGCACACGAAGTCCTTCACATGATGGAGGGAAATAGTTATACTGAGGCATCTCTGAGGGCTGCAATTGTAGAGAAGTTTGGCGAACATCAGCGTTTTTATACTTGTTCGGCAGATAATATGGAAGTGGACGAACTGATCGGATTTCTTAAACGAAAAGGGAAGTTCATGCCTGCCGGTGAGGAATTTACGGTCGATATCAGTAAGGTATGCAGTCATTGATTCTCTGTGGCGGACGGTATGATAGATAAGCCAATAGGATAGTTGAGAGAAGAAATGTTAGTAGTCATAGGTTATACCTGTCGTTTTTCATAGATAGGGAAATTCCTATTTGCAAGTAGGAAGAAGTCTTTGCGAAGGGAATTTTCTCATACTACATTTGGGGTATTCAAAAAAACTACTAAACTACACCTATTATGAAAAAGAGTCAGATCCTTATGTCTTTGCTGCTGGTGATATTGCTCAGCAGTTGTTATGCAAGCAGAATTACTTATGAGAATTTGAGTATTATCCAACGTGGGATGTCTTCTAAAGAAGTAATAGCCATTATGGGTAAACCGAGCTATCGAAGTTTTGACGAAGAGAGTGAGATGCTGGAATTTCGTACTTCCGAGTCAAGTATTGCAGGAGTCGTTAATATCTGGTTCGTTGATGACCGGGTGACTAAGATGAAAAGTTATCATACCAATGGCTGTATGGACCGGAACAGAGCCATAGAGGATAAGGAAGAGGAGGAATCTGCAAAGAAGGAAAAGAAAGAAAAAGAAGAAACAAGCGCCCGCATACGTGTGACGATGGACGGAAAGCATATCATACAGACTGGTTCCATCATAGTCACTCCGGATGGAAAGCACGAGACGGTGGTCAGTGATTGTGGTGGAGTAATCATAACAGCTTCGGGGGAGCATATACTTGCTCCTTAATGCCTTCCGTCAATTCACCATACCCTTGTCAATACCAAATTTCTCGTCTGTCTGACATTCGCCGGCAGGTTCCACGTGTACTAAGATATCATAGACATTGTCTATAGAGCTTTTTATGCTTTTCTCCACAGCGTCGGCTATCTGATGGGCCTGTGTGATGGTTATCTGCGGATTTACCTCGATATCGAGGGTAATCATATAAAGATTCCCGATCATTCTTGATCTTACCCGGTGTGGGTTGCTCGCACCGGGAACTGTTTCTACTGCTTCGAATATCTTATTGTACACATTGACATCTTTGACGCCATCCATCAATTCCACATTCGAATCGATGAAAATGCCAATCGAAGATTTTATGATAAAGAGGCTGATGATTAGTCCTGTGATGGAGTCGAGTATAGGCAGTTTGAATATGAACGTGAATATCAGTCCCAGCAGCACACCGGAGGAAATGATAACATCATTGCGCATATTGATGGCATTGGCCGTCAGCATGGAGCTATCTATCTTTTTCCCTTGTTTGTACTGATATAAAGCCAATAGAAGTTTGCCGATAATCGAAAAGATCGTGACGTATATGGCAATGGCTGACGGAATTTCTTTTGCTTCTTCGGAAAAGATACTTCCGATAGATGATATCAACATTTGCACCCCTGCATAGAATATCACAAGCGAAAGAATTTTAGTCGCAATCCCTTCGGCTTTCTCATAGCCGAATACGTACTTCTTGGAAGGCGGCTGGCTGATAATGCGTGCTGTGAAAATCATGACAATGGAGATGATCACATCCGTTGCCGAATCAATACCGTCGCCTAGCACGGCAAGACTGCCGGCCCATAAACCTACGATGATTTTTGATGTGGAAAGTATGGCATTACCAATAGTACTAATCCAGGAAGTTCTGATTAATATCTGCTCTCTTTTAGCTTTCATGTGATTAAGCCTTTGACATTCCGGTTAGTATATAGCTGCCTTTCAAGTTATTTTCTTTCATATAATTGACTACTTCTATCCGGCAAGCTGACATTAAAGCGTATCCTGTTAAGTTCCCGTTTATAGCTTTAATGAACGAATACTCTGTATCGTTGTGGATGAAAGATATACGATGATATTCCATGACATGATGTATTTAAAAGAACTAATATGTGGTCAAATATACGGATAATATCAGTAGTACGAATAAAAATGGAGAATTATTTAATTTGATATTGTTGCCGGAATACCTTATCTTTGTCTCCCGAAATGAAGAGACTAGCCTACATAACAGCAGTGATCCTTTCTCTCCTGATTATCTATTCAGGGGCGGGAGTATCTATTGTTCATTATTGCTGTTCCCGTTGTGAGACTGTGCAGGGCTGTTGTGCCGATGGCTGTCCCAAATGTAAGAAGTCTCATACTTGCGATTCAAAGAAAGATTGTAGAGAAAAGGGCTGTACGGCAACTATCTATAAGCCCGATTTGATGAAGCATATTTCCGAACTGACAGTTTCCGTTCCGGTGATAACACTTTTCTGTGAACAGTATTGTCAGCTATTTGCTTTCACTTCTATAGACCGGACGGTGGACTTTTCCAGTCTTCCTTCTCCGCCATCTCCCTGTCCGAGGCAGAAGCTGGCGTTACATTCCTTTTTTCTGATTTAGCTGTTATTTCATCTTTTTTGTCCGATTGTACTTTGTTTTCAGCCTTTGCAGGGTATGAAAACAAGGAGAATGAATGCAACTCAGTTGCAAGAGAAATGAATTAATTTTGTATCGCAAAACTAAGTCCAAGAAAGAATGAAATATATAATAATGGGACTGTTCTCATTACTTGCAGTTACGACACAAGCGCAGGTGCGGGGAATAGTCAAAGATAATACCGGAGAGCCTGTTCCGGGTGCTAATGTATTCTGGGTGAATACGGGTCAGGGTGTAACTACCAAGGAAGATGGCAGCTTTTCTATCTCCAAACCTTCGAAGAGTCACATGCTGGTAATCAGTTTTATCGGCTTTCAGAATGACACGGTTCATGTCAGCAAGAAGAATCAGGAACTGGATATTACCCTTCGGGAAGGTGTAGAACTGAACGAAGTGAATGTAGTCAGCCGCAGAATGGGAACGATGAAGTTGCGCAGCAGCGTAATGAACGAAGAGATGATAAGCAGTGCCGAATTGAGCAGGGCTGCCTGCTGTAATCTGGGAGAAAGTTTCGTGACCAACCCTTCGGTGGACGTGAGCTATTCGGATGCGGCAACGGGAGCCAAGCAGATCAAACTGCTCGGATTGTCCGGAACTTATGTACAGATGCTCACGGAGAATATCCCGAACTATCGCGGTGCGGCATCTCCTTATGGTCTGGGATATGTCCCCGGTCCGTGGATGCAAAGCATACAGGTTTCCAAAGGAATCTCATCAGTGAAGAATGGTTACGAAGCCATCACGGGACAGATTAATGTAGAGTTCAAAAAGCCGCAGTTGCCGGAGGCCGATTGGGTATCTGCCAATCTTTTCGCAAGCAGTACCAACCGGTATGAGGCGAATGCGGACGCCACCTTAAAGTTGTCAAAACGTTGGAGTACCTCTTTATTGGCGCATTATGAAAACGAAACCAAAGCGCACGACGGCAATGATGACGGCTTCGTGGATATCCCCCAAGTAGAGCAGTATAACGTGTGGAACCGATGGGCCTATATGGGAGATCATTATGTCTTTCAGGCAGGCTTCAAGGCTCTTTCCGAAAGTCGCACTAGCGGGCAGGCACATCATACGGATATGCAGACGGGTGATCTTTATAAAGTAGGAATCGATACCGAACGTTACGAACTTTTCACCAAGAATGCTTATATATTTAATAAGGAGAAGAATACGAATCTGGCACTGATTCTTTCTGCCAGTTGGCACAATCAGGATGCCATGTACGGACGAAAACTATACAATGTAGACCAGACAAATGTGTATGCCTCTTTGATGTTTGAAACAGAGTTTAATAAGCAGAACAGTTTCTCGGCGGGGCTGAGTTTCAACTATGACGCTTATGACCAGCATTATCGGTTGGAGAATCAAACGGAATTGCCGCTCATCAAGGCTTTTGCCAAAGAAGCGGTTCCCGGAGCCTATGCGCAATACACGCTGAATCTGAATGATCAGTGGATGCTGATGGCAGGTCTGCGTGGTGACTATAGCAATGAGCACGGTTTCTTTGTGACTCCCCGTGCACATCTTAAATACAATCCGAATGAGTACGTACACTTCCGCCTCTCTGCCGGAAAAGGTTATCGTACGAATCATGTACTGGCAGAAAATAACTACCTGCTTTCCAGTAGCCGAAAGGTCGAAATAGCGAAAGGACTGGACATGGAAGAAGCATGGAACTATGGTGCCAGTGTATCTACCTACGTACCTGTATTTGGCAAAACGCTGAATATCAATGCCGAATATTATTACACAGACTTCCTGAAGCAAGTCGTAGTGGATATGGACAGTAATCCTCACGAAGTAGCCTTTTACAATCTGGACGGGCGTTCCTATTCGCATGTATTCCAAGTAGAGGCAAGCTATCCTTTCTTTAAAGGATTTACCTTGACGGGAGCTTACCGTCTGACGGATGCTCAGACCACCTACAAAGGCCAACGGATGGAGAAACCGTTGACCAGCAAATACAAAGGACTGCTGACCGCTTCGTACCAGACTCCACTCGGAATATGGCAGTTTGATGCTACGTTCCAGCTCAATGGCGGAGGAAGAATGCCCGTCCCTTATGAACTGGCAAACGGTCAGCTATCTTGGGAGCGCCGCTACGGCAGCTTCGAGCAACTGAGTGCTCAGGTTACCCGCTATTTCCGCCGTTGGTCTATCTACGTAGGAGGGGAGAACCTGACAAACTTCAAACAGAAGAATCCGATCATCGACGCCGCAAACCCGTGGGGAGGAAACTTCGACTCAACGATGATATGGGGACCTGTGCACGGGGCAAAAGCCTATATCGGAATACGTTTCAACCTGGCAAGAAATGAATAATAACCATTAAACGAATAAGAAAAATGAGAACAAAAAGATGGATGGCCACTTGTGTGGTGGCTCTTTTGAGCGTAGCAGCCGTATTGGCAAAGGATATCCGTGTAGTAGTATTCAAAGTCTCTCAGATGCACTGCGAGAACTGCGAGAAGAAAGTGAAAAATAACATGCGCTTCGAGAAAGGCGTGAAGGAACTTTCCACCGAACTGAAGAACAAAACCGTGTCCATCACCTACGATGCCGAAAAGACAGATGTGAAGAAGTTGCAGGCAGGATTCAAGAAGTTCAATTATGAGGCCGAGTTTGTGAAGGAAACCAAGCAGGACGGCAAGAAAGACGGCAAGCAAGAATCTAAAAAAGAGGATAAGAAGGCCGATAAGAAGTAATCGAACAAATACCCGTATTTGCTTGTTTTATATATACTAACCAATTAAAGAGTAAAGGATTATATGGGTAATATAGCAAAGAATGCGTTTCCCGTGCTCAATATGCATTGTGCGGGATGCGCTAGCAATGTAGAAAAAACAGTAAAAAAGTTGCCGGGAGTCGTTGATGCTTCCGTCAACTTTGCTTCAAATACATTGACGATTTCTTATGAGGACGACAAGCTCACCCCCGGAGAAATCCGTGCAGCGGTACTTGCTGCCGGTTACGATCTGATAGTAGAAGAAGCGAATAAAGAAGAACGCCGGGAAGAAGAACAGCATAAGCGTTACCTTCGTCTGAAACGGAAAGTGATCGGTGCGTGGATATTTGTAGTGCCGCTGCTTATCTTTTCGATGTTATTAATGCATATGCCATATTCTAACGAGATACAAATGTTGCTCGCTATTCCGGTAATGGTGCTCTTCGGAGGAAGTTTCTTCACGGGGGCATGGAAACAGGCGAAGATCGGTCGTAGCAATATGGATACGCTGGTCGCTTTGAGTACCTCGATAGCCTTCCTTTTCAGTTTGTTCAACACCTTCTTTCCGCAGTTCTGGACAGATCGCGGACTGGAACCGCACGTCTATTACGAAGCTTCCGCAGTGATCATTGCTTTCGTTCTGACCGGAAAGATGATGGAGGAACGTGCCAAAGGAAATACCTCGGATGCCATTCGCAAACTGATGGGAATGCAGCCCAAAGTGGCACGTGTATTGCGTGGCGGGGTAGAGGAAGAGATACAAATAGACCTGTTGCAGGTAGGCGATATGGTGGTAGTCCGTCCCGGCGAACAGATTCCCGTGGATGGTCAGCTTTCGGAGGGCGATTCGTATGTGGATGAAAGTATGATTAGCGGTGAGCCGATTCCGGTAGAGAAGAAAAAGGGCGATAAGGTCCTTGCCGGAACAATCAATCAGCGCGGTTCCTTCATCATTCGTGCTTCTCAGGTGGGAAGTGATACCGTGCTGGCACGCATCATTCACATGGTGCAGGAAGCACAAGGCAGCAAAGCTCCTGTGCAGCGTATCGTAGACTGTATTACAGGCATCTTCGTTCCTGTCGTGTTGGGAATTGCCATTCTGACGTTTGTGCTGTGGGTAGCTATCGGTGGTAGTGAGTATATTTCTTATGGTATTCTTTCTGCCGTATCCGTTCTGGTCATAGCCTGTCCATGTGCTCTGGGACTTGCCACACCTACTGCGCTGATGGTAGGAATCGGTAAAGCTGCCGGACAGCATATTCTGATAAAAGACGCCGTCGCTCTGGAGCAGATGCGTAAAGTAGATGTGGTGGTACTGGATAAAACCGGTACTTTGACTGAAGGACATCCTACCGCTACCGGATGGTTGTGGGCACAGCCGCAGGAAGAACACTTCAAAGATGTACTTCTGGCTGCCGAGCTGAAATCGGAACACCCGTTGGCAGGCGCGATTGTAGCCGTACTCCAAGACGAGGAGAAGATAACTCCCGCTCCTTTGAGCGGTTTTGAGAGCATCACAGGCAAAGGTATAAAGGTGTCTTATCAAGGTAAGACTTACTGGGTGGGCAGCCATAAACTTCTGAAAGATTTCAGCGCTACAGTAAGCGATGTTATGGCGGATATGCTGGTACACTACGAATCAGACGGAAACGGAATCATATACTTTGGACGTGAGAATGAGCTTTTGGCTATCATTGCCGTTTCCGATCCGATCAAGGCTACTTCTGCCGAAGCAGTGAAAGAACTGAAACGTCAGGGCATCGATATCTGTATGCTTACCGGTGACGGTCAGCGGACGGCTCTGGCAGTCTCTTCCCGTCTGGGTATCGAGCGATTTGTGGCAGATGCCTTGCCGGACGATAAAGCCGAATTTGTGCGTGAGCTGCAAATGCAGGGAAAGAAAGTGGCAATGGTGGGCGATGGTATCAATGACTCACAGGCACTGGCGTTGGCTGACGTCAGCATTGCTATGGGAAAGGGTACGGATATTGCTATGGATGTCGCTATGGTGACGCTGATGACGTCCGACTTGCTGTTACTCCCCAAAGCCTTCGAACTGTCCAGGCAGACTGTACGACTGATTCATCAGAACCTTTTCTGGGCATTTATCTACAACTTGATCGGTATTCCTATCGCTGCCGGAGTATTGTTCCCTATAAACGGATTGTTGCTGAATCCGATGCTGGCAAGTGCCGCCATGGCATTCTCCAGTGTGAGTGTAGTGCTCAATTCGTTGAGTTTGGGAAGAAGGAAGATTTAACATCGAAAGGGAGCGTGGTAAAGCTCCTTTATAACTTTAAATTAGGCATTGATTACGCGGATTAACACGGATTTTAAACCTTTAGAACTGTGTAATTCGCGTAATTCGTGCCTAAATATAATGAAGATTGGTTATATGTAGCCTCTATCCATGATATAGGTTTTGATTACAAACCTCAACTATTTCTAAATTCCAGCGGTGACATCCCTACGTGCCGTCTGAAGAACTTGCAGAAGAAAGAGGGATTCGGGAAATTCAACGAATAAGCTATCTCCTGAATAGTCATATCCGTACCCTTTAGCTGCGCTTTGGCGTCGATAATGACAATATAAGCAATAGTATCCAATACACTTTTCCCCGTCACTTGTTTTACGGTAGTGCTCAGATGTTGCAGAGAGATTCCCAGCTGATCGGCATAGAACTGTGCACAACGCTGATCTTTGTAGTGCTCAGTGATCAGTTGAATCAGCTTCCGGCAAATCTCCTTCTTGCGGTTCGAATGATTGTTTCCCGAATAATTCCGGTACATCAGCTGGACACTTGTCAGAATAGTCTGGAGTGATAAGTCCGCCAGTTTGGAGTTCATCTTGAAAGACTCGTCACAACTGGCATGAGACAATAAGGCAAAATACTCCTTCAGATACTCGGAAATATTCTCGGAAAGAGGAATGATCGGCTGTTCTATCAGCTTAGGATAGGCGCTTCCGATGGTGGTCAGCAGATTGATATGTCCGATACATTTCGCAGAGAATCCGGCAAAACAAAGACTTACCTTTTCCGCTTTCTCACGGAACTGTATGATTGTTCCGGGAAGTAATGTAATCAGATCATTCGGGTGAACCTCATATTCCAGCAGATTGATGGAGACTTTCATTGTGCCTTCCGTACAGATGGCGAAAATACACGCCTGTAGCCGGCACGATTGCTTGTAGATGTTCAGAATATCTTCAGTTACTTTGGTCCATGCTAACACCTCCAGGGGCAAATCGACTTGTGGAACTTCCATTTTCATAAGAGTGTTTGTTATCTTTGGTTTAGAGTGCTTGTTATATTCGAACTACAAATGTACGATTTTTCTTTTTATTTCTTACTTTTGTCCTCATGAAAACTGTATTAGTAGACTGGAATTTGATTCCGTACGCCGAGGCATGGCAGCGGCAGACGGAATGGTTTGATACCCTTGTCCGCGCAAAAGCGCAGGGAGAAGCGTATGAAAACCGTATTATTATGTGCGAACATCCGCACGTCTATACTTTGGGACGTAGCGGAAAAGAAAATAATATGCTGTTGAATGACGATCAGCTGAAAGCCATTCAGGCTACCCTTTTCCATATAGATCGGGGAGGGGATATCACGTATCACGGTCCCGGACAGCTAGTCTGTTATCCGATCTTGAATCTGGAAGAGTTTCATCTGGGGCTAAAGGAATATGTGCACCTGCTCGAAGAGGCTGTGATACGTGTCTGTGCCTCCTATGGCATTGAAGCGGGACGGCTTGAAAAAGCAACAGGTGTCTGGCTGGAGGGGAGTACGCCCCGTGCCCGTAAGATTTGTGCGATCGGAGTGAGGAGCAGTCATTACGTCACCATGCACGGACTGGCTCTGAATGTGAATACGGATTTACGCTATTTCAGCTATATTCATCCTTGTGGCTTTATAGATAAAGGCGTCACTTCTCTTCGTCAGGAGCTGAAGCACGAAGTGCCTATGGACGAAGTGAAGCAACGCCTCGAAGGCGAGCTTAACAGGCTGCTGAACGAAAAAAATCAGCAGATTGCTCAATGAAAGAACCCAGCAGACTCTGCTCAATGATAAAACTTAGCGGACTGCCCGAAGGAAAAGCCTAGAAAACGATTCCAATGCCGAGCTGCCATGTCTTATGCATGAAACAGTCTTTATCAGCCAGTGCATAAGAGAAATCTGCGCGAATCGGCCAGAAGTTGATTCCGCAGCCCAGTGTACCGTAGTTGCCTGTTCCTTTGTCGTTATCCCCGAAGTGATATCCTCCACGGATAATTCCATATTTCAGGAAATTATATTCCGCTCCGATGCCGGCTTGAAGATGGCGGTACTCGGACGGGAGCAGGTAATTGAAGTCAAGAGCCACCTGCAAGCGGTTGTCCATACTGAACGGCAGGTCGATGGCACCACCCAGTCCCAGTCGGGCAGGCAGTTTCTGTCCGTCCAGCTTGCTACCCAGGTTGGCGGCTTGAAATCCGATTGTCCATGAAGCCATTTCGTCCAGAATACCCATGCTGCGATGATAGCTGGCACCGAGGTCCACGGAGACTGACCCTTTGCTGTCCGCATCCTTATAGGCTTTTGCCTGCAGATATCTGAGTGTTAATGAAAGGGACAGGTTTTTGGCTACATTTCTAAAGTATGCGGCTTCTACGTTCCATGCGCGGGCATGATCTTCCGCACCGTCCTGCCAATGAAAATCGGCATCTTTGTAGTGACGGAATCCTACGCTAAATCCGTGCTTCCCTTCCCGTCCGATGCGGTAGAAAAGGGATGCGCTATGTATTCCAAAGTCTTTATTTATGTCAGCGTATGAGTAGCTGGCACCCATTACATCCTGCGAGAAAGCGATGGTGGAAGCGTTATGAAAGATAGCCGTGCTTCCATTGTCAGTGATAGCCAGTCCTGTGCCGGCCATACCTGCCGATTGGGCATCCGGAGTAATCTCCAGAAAAGAGGCGCTTGCCACTCCCTGTGCTCCCAGAAAAGTAGGCAACAGACACGACGCGAGAAGTAAATGTTTTACTCGTTTCATAATCATTTGTTTTAAGGGTGAGACATCCGGACGACACGTATGCCGCTCCATGATTTATTATTGCGAAGCATTTGGCTGAGAGGCTCTTCGCTGACAACAACCTTGCCAAGCGTAGAAGAGGCGTGAAGCAAATGCAACTTTCCGTTTATATATTCGGCTATCCCTACATGAGCTACATCCAGTCCCGGAAGATTCGTGGTGATGGCGATGATATCACCGTCCATGATCCACGGAAGTCCTGCGTCGGGGAGTTTTCCTTTAGGCAGCCAGTGTACCTTTTTCCCGGACAATGCCTTTTCATGCTCGGCCATCCGTTTCACGTTCTCCGGCGAATCCGCCAGTTGCCTGTACTTTTGGGGATGGGTGGACATATAAGAGAGAGACAGTTTGGTGGTCTGCGTACTGTTTTGTGCAGTAACGTCTTCCAGAAATCCTTGGCGGACACCGTTCTCAATCCAGTCGGAGGTATAGTGCAACCGCGAAGTGTATCCGTCGATCACACCGTCCCGATAACGTATCTTTTGCAGATTATCGGCAAAAGAAGACCCCATCGCCTGAGCCAGCGTATATTCGACGAAAGTAAGGCAATCTACCGTTTGGGGCAGGATGATTAACTTTTCTTCCGTTCCCTGATCCAGTGTGTTGGCTACATACTTTGTTCCAAGGTACGTCTTTCCGATTCTCAACATCGGTGCTGTCTCCTTCGGAAATACGACACCCTCACGCAACCACTTTTCGAGTTCCTGTGTCCATTGTTGCTTATACTTGAAGTTGTCCCGGAATCCCCAGCCATGTCCGCCGGTAGGGTAGACATGAAGCGATGCGGGAACATTGTTTTTCTGTAAAGCGAGATAATAGTTCACTCCGTTGGAAGGAGGCACGGCACCGTCATCAGAAGACAGGACGATAAAGGCTTGCGGAGTATCGGATGTCACTTGCAGTTCGTTGGAGAAGAGTACCTTTTGTTCTGCGGTCGGATTTCCGCCCAGAAGCTCTTTTCTCGAACCGCCATGAGTACTTTGCGTCATGGTGACCACCGGATAAAGCAGAATCTGAAAGTCGGGACGCGATGCCGCACTGTAATGGGTGGCAAGGGTAGAGGCGAGATGTCCTCCGGCGGATGCTCCCATGATTCCTATTTTGCGGGGATGGATATTCCATTCTCCGGCATGCTCGCGTACGATGCGAATCGCTCTTTCCGCATCCGATAAGGGGACTTCGCAATGACCGTTCGGCATCCGGTACTTTAATACAACGTAAGTGATGCCCTGTCCGCAGAACCAGGGTGCCATATCGTGTCCTTCATGATCCATGGCGAGGCGGCTGTAGCCACCTCCGGGACACATGATGACAGCCATTCCGTTCGGCTGCGGTGCACGGTAAACGGTTATGGTGGGGTCGGTGACATTGCTGATTCTGTGGGGTGACACTTCCTTTTCCCCGCCGGTCAGTCCGTTGGAGTTGGGAGCACCGTCGGGCCACAAAGGTAGCTCGACGGGCTGTTGTGCAAATGTCATTGCAGTCATAAGTGATACTATAACAGATAACAGTTTCCTCATCTTATTTTACTTTCATGGAAGCCTTGATAAAGTAGAGGATCAATAAAGCGTAAGCTCCTAATGCTAACACTTCCGACCAGGTATTGTTCAGCCAGGCTTCGTTGACCAGATTGATACCGCCGAAACGCATTGCCGCGCTCACTACTCCCATCAATGCGCCTCCGGCAATGAAACCGGATGCCAGCAACGTACCTTTTTCACCTCTTTCCGTATTGAGTGCCGTATCCTTGCTGCGGCTTGTTACATACCAGTTGACGGCACCGCCTACTACCAGCGGCACATTCAGCTCCAACGGAATAAACATACCCAGCGCAAAGGCCAGTGCGGGAATCTTGAAGAATGTCAGCACGATAGCAAGGATTGCACCGATGCCATACAGCAGCCAGGGGGCACCTACGCCGCTCATCAGCGGTTCGATAACGGCAGCCATCGCATTGGCCTGTGGTGCAGCCAGTGCGCCGCTGGTGAAGCCGTATGTCTTGTTCAGTATAATCATTACACCGCCTACTGTAGCAGCAGAAACGATGGTTCCCAAGAATTTCCATGTTTCCTGTTTGGCAGGCGTACTACCCAGCCAGTAACCGATCTTCAAGTCGGTGATGAAACCGCCCGCCATAGACAGTGCCGTACATACTACGCCACCCATCACAAGTGCGGCCACCATGCCCGAAGGACCTTTCAGTCCGACAGCTACCATCACTACGGAAGCCAGAATCAGTGTCATCAATGTCATTCCCGATACCGGATTGGTGCCTACAATGGCAATCGCATTGGCAGCTACCGTTGTGAACAGGAAGGAAATGCCTGCTACCAGCGCAATCGCTACCAGCGTATGGACGATATTTCCCTGCATGATATCGAAGTAGAAGAACAGCACGATCAGAATCAGCGTAAGGATAGAGCCGATAGCGATGATTTTCATCGAAAGATCACGCTGTGTACGCACGATATTCTTTTCTACATTGCCTTTACCGCCCATTTCTTTGGCAGCCAGTCCGACGGCACTCTTGATGATTCCCCACGAACGGATAATACCGATGACACCTGCCATGGCAATACCGCCGATACCGATGCTCTTGGCGTAATACTTGAAGATTTCTTCGGGGCTCATCATGCCTACCGTAGAAGTGATTTCGGGGTTCCATGCGTTCAGCACGCTGTCTCCCCAGATGGCGGACATTCCCGGAATGATGATCCACCATACTGCCAGTGATCCGGCACAGATGATGGAAGCATATTTCAGTCCGACGATATAGCCCAGACCGAGTACGGCAGCTCCCGTATTTACTTTGAATACCAGTTTCGCTTTCTCAGCCAGCATTTCTCCGGCTCCGCATACGCGGGTGGTGAAGTTCTCGTTCCACCAGCCGAAAGTGGCCACGATGAAGTCATACAATCCACCGATCATTCCCGCCATCAACAGCGGTTTGGCCTGGCTGCCGCTCTTTTCTCCGGACACCAGCACCTGTGTGGTAGCGGTTGCTTCGGGGAAAGGATATTTGCCGTGCATATCGCTGACGAAATATTTGCGGAAAGGAATCAGAAACAGGATACCCAGTACACCACCCAGCAGCGAGCTGATAAATACCTGCATAAAGCTGACTGTCATCTCAGGATATTTGACTTGAAGGATATAAAGGGCGGGGAGGGTAAAGATGGCTCCGGCAACGATTACACCGGAACACGCTCCGATAGACTGGATAATTACATTTTCTCCTAACGCATTTTTTCTTTTGGCTGCACCGGAGACTCCTACGGCAATGATGGCTATCGGAATAGCGGCTTCGAATACTTGTCCCACTTTCAGCCCCAGATAGGCGGCGGCTGCCGAGAAAAGGATGGCCATGGCGATACCCCATGTTACTGACCAGAAGTTTACTTCCGGATAATTTTTGGAAGGACTCATCAGGGGATTGTACACTTCTCCTGCTTTTAACTCTCTGAACGCGTTCTCGGGTAGTCCGGTGAATTTGTCTTCTTCTTGTTTCATATTATATTTTTAGTAGTTTATGCTTAATGGACTTCAAAGTAAACAAAAAAAAAGGAGAATCGAAAGATTCTCCTTTACGTTATGTCTATTTTTTCTTACTTCTCGTCTTTCGGGGTCATATCGCCTTCGATATAGAGGCGTACCATTTCGGTTTTTGCGTTGGTACGCAGGGTAATCGACTTTTTGAAGTGTCCCGGATATTTACCTGTTCCGTTGTAAGTTACTTTGATTGTACCTTTCTTTCCCGGCTGGATCGGTTCTTTGGTATATTCGGGCACTGTGCATCCGCAAGACGCTACCGCCTGATGAATTACTAAAGGAGCATCACCGATATTAGTGAAAGTGAATACGCAGCTTACTACCGGACTGTTTTCTGAGAATTTTCCAAAGTCGTGTGTTGTTTTGTCAAACTTGATATCAGCGTTAGTCTGGGCAAAAGCGAAACTTACTCCTACCACTAACAAGGTCATTAAAAAAAGTATCTTTTTCATTTTTCCTTCTTTTTATTGATTACAAACGCCAAAGGTAACGCTTTTCCCTGAAATTATCCCGTCGGCAGAGTTAATTTTATCGAAAAAGGGAATAAAATAACTTCTGTTTATCATCGTCCTTGGGCTTGGCAATCCTGACCACCGAGGTGGGGAACACTGAGCGCCGAGCTGAATGAGAGTAAGCAGCGAGGCGAAAAACGCTGAGCACCGAGACGAGCAGAAGTGAGCACCGAGGTGAATACTGCCGATCTCTGTTCGCTAAATTAATTCATTTCAACACGCTAATGAATACTCATATTTTTTGTTTATCGCATAAAAAATTACTATATTTGGAACAAACCCATAAAATCCAGCTATTATGAAAACAAAACTTGATTTCTATCATATGACTCCCTTTTATGAGTTGAATTACTTTATAGCATTTATTGTTAAGTTGTACAAACGCATTCAACAACGTAGAGAACAGAGAGAACATCGAATCAAAGATGAACTGGTCTGATTCATTTCTACACCGAAAGTGAATCGGCGGCAGCGAAATTCTTTCTTCTCTTTCTTAGTAATTCTATTTCTTTAGAATAGAATTATATACTCTACTCTTCTCTACTGGTTAAGGTTCGGTTTCCCTTTCGGTTAGGATTCGGTTTTCGAGCCCTGCCAGAAGGCGTTTCAGAGCTTTTGGTTTTGCAAATAAAACACTATTTCTTCAACCCGAATCCCAGCATCATCCCGTCGTAGTTTTCAGCCAGTGAGCTGACAGTTTTCAGTGCTGTGCTGTTTGTCTTGCTGCCGAGGAATGTCATTAATTTAAGCAGCTTGTCGGAGTTGAACAATAAATCCATAGAGTTGGAAGTGCAGTTCACTTTCGCATGCAGATTCAGCAGTTTCAAGTACTTTAAGTCTACCTGCTTGGTGGAAGCATTGTACGAATAAGTGCCGCTCAGTTTCTTTTTTCCGACGGTGCTGGTGAAAGTACTGTCGGCGTTGAACGTGAAGCTCATTTGTCCTTCTTTGATGCCCACTTTACTCAATTGCTCGTTCAATTTGTTTTCTGCCATCGTGGCGGCTGCGGCTCCTCCTGCTTTCATCAGCAGATTGTCCGATTCAAATTCTACTGCCGAACCGCTGTAAGTCCATGTGCCTGTCATGTCTATCGTTTCGGGTGTTCCGGTGATGGCATTTACTACTTTGGAGATGTTGTCTTTGTTGAGCAGATCCTTTAATGATTGTGCCTGACTGTTGCTTGCAAAGAGTGAGAATAATGCAACCCATGCAATAAATAAAATGTTCTTTTTCATTTTCGTTTACTTATTTTTATAGACTTCTTTACTGATGTTTTCTATGTAGTCGAGGATTTCCGTGCGTCCTGTGCGGTTTTCCGATGAAGATATGAAATACGGGGGAAGTTCTTCCCATTCCTTGCTCAGTTCACGCAGGTAGTTGTTGATATTCATTTTCAGACGTCCGCCTTTCAGTTTGTCTGCTTTGGTGAAGATGATGGAGAAAGGGATGCCGTTTTCGCCCAGCCATTCCATAAATTCCAAGTCTATTTTCTGCGGTTCCAGACGGCTGTCTATCAGTACAAACAGGTTGGTCATCTGTTCCCGTTCGAGGATGTAGTCTTCGATGATGGTACGTATCTGGTCTTTTCCTTTTTGTCCGCGTCTGGCGTAGCCGTATCCGGGAAGATCGACCAGGTACCAGCTTTGGTTGATCAGGAAGTGGTTGATAAGCATTGTCTTTCCCGGTGTGGCGGAGGTCATCGCCAGTCCTTTGCGGGCAGTCAGCATATTGATAAGGCTCGACTTTCCTACATTCGACCGCCCGATGAAGGCGTATTCGGGAAATACTCCTGTCGGACATTTCTTCACGTCCGTGTTGCTAATCACAAATTCTGCACTCGTTATTTCCATTTTATTGTCATTTATTTCTTTGTTTTTCTGCTTCTAATAAACTCTCTTATCGTTTATAATAAACTATGGTCACGTTTATAATAAACTCCACTACTTTTTATTATAAACTCCGGACGCCAGTTTTCAAGGCGTTTTCGCCGTTTTCTCTTTTCCGGACAGCAGCATGAGCCCCGCAAAGGTAAGGCTTCCGTTCAACATTAGCAATTCATAGCCAAATTTATATCCGGTTTCTTTGTTTATCCACCAGTCCAGAGCGTAGCAGAGCACCGGAGAGGCGATGGCGATGAGTGGGACCAGCCGGTCCTTAGTCCGGCGCCGGGTGAACAGTCCGAAGGCGAACATGCCCAGCAAAGGCCCGTATGTGTAGGAGGCGATGATGTAGATCGCGTCAATCACGCTTTTGTTGTTCAGCATCTCCACCAGGCAGATAAAGAAAGCCAGCAGGATGGAGAGGGACAGGTGTACTTTCTTTCTTTTGCGACGGGCTGTTTCTTCCGTGTCTTTGTCCGTCTTCAGCAGGTCTATACATACGCTGGTGGTCATGGCGGTCAGCGCGGAGTCTGAGTTGCTGAAAGCTGCGGCGATGATGCCGATGGTGAAAAGAACCAGTACCGACTGTCCCAGATATCCTTGTGTGGCAAACATGGGAAGGATATCGTCATTCATGGCCGGTAGTTCCAGTTGCATTTGTCCCGCTAATGCGATCAGCAGAATGCCCAGGCACAGGAACAGGAAATTCAGCGGGATGAATGAGAATCCGTAGCAGTACATATTCTTTTGGGCCTCGTGCAGATTGCGGCAGGAGAGGTTCTTTTGCATCATGTCCTGATCGAGTCCGGTCATGACGATGACGATAAAGATGCCGCTGAAGAACTGTTTGAAGAAGTTCTGACGGGACATCCAGTCGTCGAATACGAAGATGCGGCTGTGTTCGCTGTGGCGGATGGTCTGTACGATGCCGTCGAAGCCTACATCCAGCTTCTGTATGGTGAAGTAGATGATGAATAGCAGGGCTGCGATCAGGCAGAATGTTTGCAGGGTGTCTGTCCATACGATTGTCTTGATGCCGCTTTTGTGGGTGTATATCCACACGAGGGCCACGGAGCCGACGGCAATCACCCAGAAAGGGACGTGCATATCCTGAAATACGTGCGTATGGAGGATCAGACAGACGAGATATAGTTTGGCTGCCGTTCCCAGCATACGGGAGAGCAGGAAGAAGAAAGAGCCGGTGCGGTAGGTATGCACGCCGATGCGTGTGCCGAGGTATCCGTAGATACTCGTCAGATTCAGCCTGTAATAAAGAGGCAGCAATATGTGTGCTACGATCATATAGCCGAAGAAGAATCCGAATACGGTCTGCATATACGTCATGTCCATTCCGCGAACCATGCCCGGCACGGATACGAAGGTCACGCCGGAAATAGACGCGCCAATCATGCCGAAGGAGACTATATACCAGGGTGATTTGTTTTCTCCTTTAAAGAACGCTGCATTTGATCCGCCTTTATGTCCGGTGATGTGGGCTATTAACAACAAGCCCGCAAAATAGCATATAATAATGACTAATATCATCATATCGGCTGCAAAGGTAATACTTTCTTTGTATTAAAAACAATAATCCGTATCTTTGCGCCCGAAACAGATAGAATTTCATTCGTAATCTATGAACCAACAATATCCTTCCGTACTGCTCGAAAAGGCAGTAGGCGAATTTTCCAAACTTCCGGGCATCGGGCGTAAGACGGCTATGCGGCTTGTATTACATCTGCTCCGGCAGGACACGGCTACTGTGGAGGCATTCGGCAACTCCATCATTACGCTGAAACGTGAAGTAAAGTACTGTAAAGTATGTCATAATATATCTGATACCGAGACTTGTCAGATTTGTGCCAATCCGCAGCGTGACGCCTCTACCGTCTGTGTGGTAGAGAATATCCGCGATGTGATGGCGGTAGAAGCCACCCAGCAGTATCGGGGACTTTACCACGTACTGGGCGGAGTGATCTCGCCAATGGACGGGGTAGGACCGAGCGACCTGCAAATAGAAAGTCTCGTACAGCGGGTATCCGAAGGAGGAATCAAGGAAGTCATCCTCGCTTTGAGCACCACGATGGAAGGAGATACCACCAACTTCTACATCTACCGTAAACTGGAGAAGATGGGGGTCAAACTCAGCGTAATAGCACGGGGCATCTCCGTTGGTGATGAACTGGAGTATGCCGATGAGATCACTCTGGGACGCAGTATTGTCAACCGGACTCTTTTTACCGGAACCGTATAATCTAACTTTATTATTTGAACGAATATCGTAACTAACATGGAAGAACAGATAAAACGCGCAGTGAGAAATTTGAATATCAGTTATGTTTTCTTTTGGGTGCTTCCCGCCTTTTTGCTTGGGGCAGGGGAGTTCGACCTTCTTCCTGTGGGAGCTTTGGTCGATAACCCACAGGCCACCTATTATATGGAGACGGCAGGTATCTTGCTGACCGCCTTGTGTGTGCCGCTTGCCTTGAAACTGTTCAGTCTGGTACTGAAAAAGAAGATAGACCTCCTGACGATTCCTCTTGCGTTGAAGCGTTATGTGCAGTGGAGCATGGTACGCCTCGGATTGCTCGAAGTGGCTATCGTCCTCAACGTATTATGCTATTATCTGACTCTTAGCAACACCGGAAATCTCTGTATGCTGATCGGGCTGACCGCTTCCCTTTTTTGTCTGCCCAGTGAGAAAAGACTTCGTAACGAACTCCATATTAATAAAGAATAAGCCGGTATGAAACAGTCTTTTTTAAGTAATGACCGCATCTATCTTCGTGCGGTAGAGCCGGAAGATATGGATGTGATGTATGAGATGGAGAATGACCCTTCCATGTGGGATATCAGTAATTTTACCGTTCCTTATTCCCGCTACGTGCTCCGGCAATATATAGAGGGTTCCCAGTGTGATGTGTTTGCCGACAAGCAGTTGCGCCTGATGATAATGAGTAAGTCCGATCATCGGATATTGGGGACGATTGATATCACGGATTTTGTTCCTCTCCACTCTCGTGGTGAGGTCGGCATAGCCGTTCATAAAGACTATCGCCGGCAAGGTTACGCATCGGACGCTTTGCAGTTGCTGTGCGAGTATGCTTTCGATTTCTTGTCGCTGACTCAACTTTATGCCCATGTGGCTACGGACAATGAAGTCTGTATGAAACTGTTTACTTCCTGCGGTTTCGTCCAATGCGGACTGTTGAAGGATTGGTTACAGGTCGGTGGATGTTACAAAGATGCTGCTATCTTCCAGTATCTGAATCCGAAGAGACATTAATTGAAAGTCGGCACTTGCGGAAAGCGTGACCAGGTTTCATACTTGCTGCCTAGTTTCTCCAAGGCTTGTTTCCACATATCCTTGGTGTCTCCGTTCATCAGATAGGCATTCTCTTCTTTGGAGACGAGCCATGTGTTCTCTTTGAGTTCGGTGCTCAGTTGTTCGCTTTCCCAGCCGGAGTATCCCAAGAAGAAGCGGATGTAGCGGTCTACTTTGTTTCCTTGCAGTATGTATTTCTTTATCTCATCAAAGTCACCGTTCAGATACAGTCCTTTGCTGATAGGTATGGCACCCGGAATGTCTGCCAGTGTATGAAGGTAGAACAGGGTATCTGTAGCGATAGGTCCGCCTTTGTATAAAGGTATATTTTCGATATACTTGAATTCTTTGATAATGTCGTTGACAAATATCGGCAGTTGTTTGTTGATAATCAGCCCCATGCTGCCTTCTTCGGTATGGTCGATCAACAGAACTACAGATCTGCCGAATGTGGCATCACGAAGGAAAGGTTCGGAGATGAGAATCTTTCCTCGTGATGGCAATACATTATTCGATTGAATTTTAAATATGTCAGAGTCTATATTCATGCCATCAGATTGATATTCGTGCCACTAATATAAGAAAAGAAATGGAATAATAGCCATACTTTCCCATTTTTTTTGTTTTAAGAGCAGCTTTTATGAATATTCGCATCTGACATGAACATCAGTTCCGGCATAAATACGCTATTCGGCTGTCAGGCAATCGGGTGATGTTCGGCAAACAGCTTCATTCTTTCGTCGAGCTGTGCGTACTGGTGGTCTTTAATAAAAGAGGTACACGCGCGCAATCCTTCCTGGTGGCTTCCGGTGGTGACCAGTGAAATGGCGCTCACTCCATAGTACATCAGTTCTTTGGCAAGTTCGCCGCTTGTCATTCCCGGATAGCCGATGGTGAAGTAAAATCCGTCGGCAATCGGATCGCCCAAGTCATTGTCATATACCAGATAGAATCCGTGACGGAGGAAAATCTCTTTTAACTTCTGCGCTCTGTCACCATATACCTTCACTTCGCTGAGGAAGTTGTATTGACCTTCATTGGCAGCTTTCAGCATGGCAGCCATCGCATACTGTGCGGAGTGGCTTGTGCCGGAAGACAGTGCATAGAGTACGCGGTGGATGAAGACCGTGCCGAATGTTCCCCCGCCATAACGCTTCGTCAGTCCGGGATAGCTGCGGTGATACAACTTATCGGAAATGCAGCTCACGCCGATACGTTGTCCGGCATAGCTGAAGGCTTTGGAACCGGAAATCAGCAACACATAATTATCTGTGTAGTGAGCTACCGAAGGCTGGAACGGAGCTTGATAAGGAGTGCTCAGATCCTGACGGAAATCCATTGCAAAGTATGCCAGGTCTTCCAGTACGATTACGTCATATTGGGTGGTAAGTTCGCCGATGATGCGCAACTCTTCGTCTTTCAGGCAAATCCAGCTCGGGTTATTGGGATTTGAGTAGATAATAGCCGATATATTTCCTTTTCTCAGATAGCTTTCCAGCTTTTCTTTCAGCTTGTCACCGCGGTAGTCGTAGACATCAAATGTCTCATACTTTTGTCCCATCACTACCAACTGCTGTTTCTGTACGGGAAATCCCGGATCGATAAACAGGATCGTGTCTTTCTTTTCATCGCACTGGCTGCAAGTAAGGAACGAAGCGAATGTTCCCTGCATAGAGCCGGTAACGGGTACGCATCCCTCCGGGCTTAAATCTACATTGATGAATGCTTTGATAAAGTCGGACGCTTCTTTTTTGAGTTCCGGCAATCCGTTGATATCGGGATACAGGCTGGCAATTCCGTTTTGCAGCGCTTCGATTTCCGCTTTTACTCCTACGGCAGAGGCCGGAAGTCCCGGAACACCCATTTCCATCTTGATAAATTCAACGCCTGATACTGCTTCCGCCTTTGAAGCTATCGCTTTCACTTCACGGATAGTAGCCTTCGAAAAGTCGACAATTTGAAACTCATTAATCGTTTCGTCAATCACATTTCGTTCGATTGGTGTATTTTTCATTCTATTTTCTATTTATAGTAATGCTTGCAAATGTACGTGATAATTCTTAATAAACACACTTTTTCAGAAAAAAGATACTCTTGCTATTGTAGGTTTCAAAAAAATGTCTACCTTTGCATCCGCAATTGAGAGAGATGCGAATTAAAAAGGAAATTTTGGTGCGTTAGTTCAGTTGGTTAGAATACATGCCTGTCACGCATGGGGTCACGGGTTCGAGTCCCGTACGCACCGCTTCTTTTGATTTTTATAATTAGGAAAAGCTCTGGTTCTTAACGGGATCGGAGCTTTTCTTATTAATCTTACTGAGTGAAAAAGCAATTGATTGGGAATATGAATATTGAGACATGCAGAATTAACTCTGCTGAAATTTAATAATTTAGCCAAAGTTTTAAAGGAGCTATTTTGTCACGGCTGACAATTATCTTATCTTTAAAAGGCGGCTTTACATGTAAGATTGCTTTTCCCAGAAAATATGACTCAACCTTTACGATGGCATTGATGCTAACTACTGTTTGCCGATTGCTTCGGAAAAAAACATCCGGATCGAGTTGTTCCATAAGCTTGTCCAAAGAAAGGTCAATGATAAATTCTCTATTTTGCTTGGTTACGGCAAAGGTTACTTTATTTTCTGAATAAAAATAAGCAATGTCTTCCACTTGTAAGGTAAAAAGTTTGTCATCGCCTGAGATTAGGAAACGGGTACGGTATTTCTTTCCCGGTTGGGTGATGTTTTGTAAAATTTCCATTAAGTCAATTGGCTTTTGCCCCTGATTCAGGTATTTGGTAGTCAGATGTTCGAACTTTACAATTGCTTCTTCCAGTCGGATGTTATCAATCGGCTTAAGTAAATAATCGATACTGTTGACTGTAAATGCCCGAATGGCATATTCATCATACGCAGTGGTGAAAATGATAGTACTTTCTGGTTGTGCCTGTTCGATGAATGTGAATGAAATGCCGTCTGTCAATTGTATGTCGAGAAAAACAAGATCCGGATGGGGATTTTCCGCAAACCATTCTACACTCTTCTTTACACTACCGGGTAATACTGTAATTTGCCATTCGGGGCGTAACTCATTTAATGTATTGTTTAACCGACGGGCGGCCGGAATTTCGTCTTCAATAATGACTGCTGTAATTTTATTCATTCAGTACTGGGATTTTAACGGTAAAATAATTCGTATTGTTTTCTATGGTAATATCCTGATTGCATATCAGGAGGTAACGGGCTGAAAGATTCTTTAATCCCATGCCGGTGCTGACCACATTGGGCTTTATCCTGATTTTGTTGGTTACCAATATTCTTCCATTCTCAGAATCATAATCGATCAAAATATTCATTGGCATATCCATATTAATTATATTATGCTTAATGACATTTTCTACCAATAGCTGCAGGGTTAATGAGGGGAGTTTCAAATCATAATTATCAGCTTCTATTCTATTCTCTATCCGGATGCAGTCTCCTAAACGGACTTTATGAAGAAAAATATAAGAGTCGATGAAAGAGAGTTCGGATTCTATAGTAACCAGACGCTGTTGCTGGCTTTGTAATATATATCGGTATACATCAGACAAACGTTGGGTAAATAGAATTGCGTTTTTGGGAGCATACTCTATTTCGGATATAAGTGTATTGAGACTGTTGAAGAGAAAATGAGGATTCAGCTGATTTTGCAAAGCTGCATACTGTGCCTTAATGGAATTCTCTTCGACTTGTTCCGTTCTTTCGTGCAGAAGAACTAGCTGCCTGTAAAAATTGATAGTCAAAGTAAGGTTGGTTATTACCATTTCTACCAGCCAGACTAAGGCTATCATTCTCAGCCCGGACCCTTTCAGAGTGAATGGTGCAGGAACCTCAAATATGGCTTTGACTATTGACAAGACCAGATAATTCATTAAAAACAGAATAATTGCCGTCAGAATGCAATCGATAATCAATCGCTCTTTTCGTTTGACCAGAAACTGAAAGCTTCGCTTTTGCCAGTTGTGGATCATTAATACTCCGAAACCGACTAGATTAAAGGCGGCAAGTATCAGGATAAATGACTTGAAAGAAATCAGTACTTCCAGATGTTGCGGGGTGAAGTCGGAATAAAGCAAGAGAAACAGATATGAGAAAAATGCCAATCCTGAGAATAGCAAACCAATAAACAGATAATTGAACTTTTGCCGCATATTGAACGTAGACTTTATATATTACAAATTTAACAAAAAAACAAGAGGTCGCCAAAAGTAACTATAACATTTTGTACTTCCTCTTGTCTTTTTGAGAGAATCTAGATCATGTCAGAAACAAACACCTAAGCGGAATCCAATATTATTATTTCCATCCTGACAACCGGTCAGCAACTCGCTTTTGTTGGTGGCATAACTATAATATGCAGCCAGATGGAAACCAAATCGGCTTTGGGAAAACGGATAAATGTTCACTCCAATTTCTGGAGAGACATAGAACCCCCAGGGTTTATCTGTCAGACTTATAGTATTCAGATATGTTGTATTTTGGGCATACATGGTTCCTATCTTGGTGCCAACATAAGGTTTCAGGCATCCATTGCTGATAAATCTGTATGAAGCGGCAAGCCCGAATGGTAGCTGGAAAGCCGACTCTTGTCGGTCAGTAGTCAACGAAGCAGTACCTTCAGTTATGGTTTGACGCGGAACATATTTATGATTTGTATGGAAATCAAGGAAAGCCCCCAGGCTCCAGTGTGGAGTAAGGAAATAACCTCCTTCCAGGTTCATACCCCAACCACTGATTTTATCGGCAAAATTCGTATTGAGAGGAGCATTCATCTGCCAGTCTACATTAAAATGCAATCTATCGCTGATATCCTGTGCATAACTACTGAAATAAAACAGGCCCGATATCATGAATGCCAGAATATACTTTTTCTTCGGAATAAATTTTATTGTTTTCATAATTTTGCTTTTTAGGATTTCTTGATATAAGGAGATTGGTCAAACGCTTGATTGACCGCATCCAACGTTAGTTGCATGTTATATTTGGAATTCTCAAATAATAGTCCGGTTGCGTATGAATGCCAGATTACCGGTAACTTTACTTTCTGACTTGTATCCTCGGGATGGTCTGTCAAATTTACCATTTCCATTATCAATGTTCCTGTATTATAACTATAAGTTACAGGATACGGATAATACCAGTCGTTCCAATATGGTCCCCAATAACCGGGTCCCCACCAGCCGTTATACCATCCGCCTCCATACCATCCGCCGGTTCCTATTATTTGGGTTGTTTGGCGCGTGAAAGAGAGCTGTAACCCAATGTTAGCATTCTTAATCACTTTAACCCTTGTATAACCACGGGTATCCATCTCATCAGCAACCTGCTTAATAATTTCTTGTGCATTCTCATCCTTCCAATACTCCGCCTTCATTCCCTGTCCTATCAGTAGAATACTATCGGGCAAACAATAAGTTTTGAAATCATTGAAATTAGTTTTGCTGTCATAATTGGTGTAAACTGTGAAATTATTGTCAAGCTTACTTAAATCCGGATCTTTTTCACACGAAGTGGCAAGTACTGCCATTAATCCTATAAACAGATACTTTTTCATATTCTTTCTTTTAAGTGTTAAACCATAGTTGTTTTTAATTTAATGCCTATAGTCAGCTAAAATATTTTAACTTGTTTGTTTACTGAATACACATTTTTTACCTTAGAGTGAATTGCCTTTGAATACATTGGCCTTAGCCATTGGGAGTAAACTTCCTGTTAATGAAAAGTTGTTTGAATTGAAGTTCGGACTTATGTCTACCGATGCGTTATTACTTCCTTTATTCAAGCGGATGTTCACCTGTGCTGATATTCCGACTCCCATTACGTTCATCGAAACGGATATATTACCTTTTTTGTCGGTAGTCTGCTTATATCCGGATATATTCCCGTTGACAGTAATGCCGCCTAGACCGTTGGGACCGCTGATCGGAATATTGAAGGCTACCTGAACCACAGCTTTATTACCTTTTACCGCTACAAAATTTGTATTGGGAGAAACGAAAGCTGTGGTACCATATTTAAACATAACATGATCTGCTTCCAAAATGAAGTTTTTCATTTCTATAGCTTGTTTAGCTTCATCGAAAAACATTTGGTCGAGTAATTCTTGTTCAGCTTTTTTTTGTTTGCGGGATTCTTCTTTGACAGTTTGTGCCTGAATGTTTCCCATGCTAATGAATAATAGCAACATTGATAAGATTGATAACTTTTTCATAATTGTACTTTTTGAGTTATACTTTTTCTTTTCTTTGGTTCAAAGATAGTGCGCCGATTTTATTTTCTTCCGGTTTTTTTTACTGAATCGTAAACGGCAATTTCCCAACTGTAGATATGGTGTGCTGAGTCGTGAAAAGTCTGTTTCTGGATACCATTCAGCAGATAATTGATGCTATTCAGGTTTGCCGTTTCGTTAGTTGGATACATACGTACTGCTATATCGTTGAGATCTGTATTGAGGTCGGTACAAGTGATGTAACGAAATTTTCTTGATAGAATCGTGAAGAGAATTACCGATCTGTTACGACTATACCCAATTGAAAAAAATAGTCTTTGTTTCCGTTTCCGGAAGCAAAAAGGGATTGTTTTTTATAAGTATAATGGAAATAGGTATAATAAAAAGTTTCATGTGGAAAATAATGAAGAGACTTTACTGGAAAGGGAAAGAAGGATTGAGAAAATATTGCAGGGACAAGGAAGAAACCATATTGCTTTGTATAAAGTAATCGGCTGTCGGAACATAAAAATACGATTGGATTAATGCACTCATCAGATGGTAAGAGAATTGGAAATAATTATGAAACAAGAGGGGGAATTGCTAAAAAATAAATTTTTTACGCATGCTTTGTGCTGAAACGAGGAAATTTTACCTATTTTTGTCTGTCTATTTTTGAATGCTATGATACAGGTAATACAATTAAAAGGAAAAGACAAACATTTATATCAGCTTTTGGCGCCTCTAGTAATGGATCCGGATGTAATACGTGCAAATAATAACTATCCGTTCAAGACAAGCGAAGATTTTGTTTGGTACATTGCGATTGATAACAGAGATGTGATAGGCTTTATTCCGGTTGAACAGAAAAGCGGGAAAAAGGCTGTCATTAATAATTATTATGTAGCTGCGGTGGACGAGAAACGAAAAGAGATCTTGTCGCTTCTGCTATCTTCTGTAGTCACGGCATTTATACCTGCGGGTTGGACGCTTAACTCTGTCACGCTGATACAAGATCAGGAAACTTTTGAGAAATTCGAGTTTGCATCTATGGACAAGAAGTGGACACGCTATGTAAAAATGAACAGATGAATTATGGGAAAAAAAACAATCACAGGAACAAAAAATGTATATGAATTAGCACAAGAGCGACTGAAAGTAATATTTAACGAGTTTGATAATATTTATGTATCTTTCTCGGGAGGAAAGGATAGTGGGGTTCTGCTGAATATGTGTATCGACTACATCAGGCGGAATAATCTGAAAATACGTTTGGGAGTGTTTCACATGGACTATGAGATTCAATACAAGATGACCATCGACTATGTGGACAGGATACTGGAGGCGAACAAGGACATCCTGGATGTATACCGTGTGTGCGTGCCTTTCCGGGTATCTACGTGTACATCTATGTACCAGTCCTTCTGGCGGCCCTGGGAGGATAACAAGAAAGATATCTGGGTACGCTCCATGCCTAAGAAGGCCATGAAGAAGGAGGATTTTCCTTTTTACAATACGACCATGTGGGATTATGAATTCCAGATGCGTTTTGCGCAGTGGCTCCATCAGAAAAAGGATGCGGTACGCACCTGCTGTCTGATCGGTATCCGTACGCAGGAAAGTTTTAACCGCTGGCGATGTATCTATATGAGCCGCAAATTCCAGATGTATCATAAGTATAGATGGACTTCAAAGGTCGGAAATGACATCTATAATGCCTATCCCATCTTCGACTGGAAGACGACGGATGTGTGGACGGCAAACGGAAAATTCCAGTGGGACTATAATGTACTGTATGACCTGTATTATCGTGCCGGAGTCAATCTGGAACGTCAACGGGTAGCAAGCCCGTTCATCAATGAAGCGCAGGAGAGTCTGGCGCTCTACCGGGTGCTTGACCCTAACACCTGGGGGAAGATGATAGGACGGGTGAATGGCGTGAACTTCACCGGTATGTATGGCGGTACGCACGCTATGGGATGGCAGATGGTGAAACTTCCGGAAGGGTACACCTGGAGGGAGTTTATGTACTTCCTGCTCTCTACCTTGCCGGAACGGGCCCGAAAGGGGTATTTGCGTAAACTGTCTGTCAGTGTACATTTTTGGCGAACCAAAGGAGGCTGTCTGAGTGATTCCACCATTCAGAAACTGATTGATGCCAAAGTGCCGATTATCGTGATGGACAATAGCAACTATAAGACATACAAGAAGCCGGTGCGCATGGAATATCAGGATGATATCGATATTCCGGAATTTAGGGAAATACCGACTTACAAGCGTATGTGTATCTGTATCCTCAAGAATGACCATGCCTGCAAATACATGGGATTCTCGCCGACCAAAGAGGAGATGAGTAAGAGAAGTCAAGTTATGGAACAATATAGAATCATAGTATCATGAGTGTAGATAAAAGTCCGGTCTACGAGGTGAAAGCAGTGCCCGTAGAAAAAGTATTAGCGAACGATTATAACCCGAATGTCGTAGCTCCTCCCGAAATGAAGTTACTGGAGCTTTCGATCTGGGAAGACGGTTTTACAATGCCTTGTGTATGTTATTACAATAAAGAGGAAGATAATTATATCCTCGTAGATGGTTATCACCGATATACGGTATTGAAGACATCGAAACGGATTTATAAGCGTGAGAACGGATTGCTTCCGATTGTGGTGATCGATAAGGATTTGTCCAATCGTATGAGCTCTACCATCCGGCACAACCGTGCCCGTGGGATGCATAATATTGAGCTGATGTGTAACATTGTAGCAGAATTGGACAGAGCCGGCATGTCCGACCAGTGGATTATGAAAAATATCGGAATGGATCGGGATGAACTGCTGCGTTTGAAGCAGATTTCGGGACTGGCGGATTTGTTTGCCAACCGGGAGTTCAGTATCCCGGATGAGGTGGCACCTACGGAGACAGAACGTAAAACACTCTGATTTTTCACCTGTATCATAGTATATAACATAGCCCTCGGATGAGATTATCCGGGGGCTTGTTTTATTATGGAATTTATTTATATTAATTCACACTAAAAGTTTCGAATGCTGAAACTTTTGTCTTTTTTTTATTCTAATAGTGCAAAATGCCTGTTTTACTACTCCTTATTTTTAGATTTCGCAATATTCCATTCGGACGACCTCTTTATTAGCCATATAAGATAACTTTCATTGTCTGTATGAGAAATGAATGAAATTCGCAGAGTCATGCAATATCCCGACATTTGCATTATGAGATTTTGACTGATTACAGATTAAGGCTTGACTGAGTACCAATGTCAGGTAAATACGAATGTTTAATGAGATTAGAGGGATTTAAAGTGAATATTGGGTTGTTCAACCTTTTATTATTAGTAGCTATATTATCTTGTATGGATGATACTTTCACTAATAATACTACTGCCAAAGGGACATTTATTTCGATCAGAGGAATAGGTGTTCAGAGCAGTACACATCTAGTCAATCCGGAAACGTATGATTTTGTATTTTTTGCCAATGAACCGTATAATATTCCCGTAATAAACCAATTGAATTATATTACTGCTTATGATAATCTGAATGATATTGTGTATTCAGAACGCTATTCCTTGTCCGAACAATTAATTCCGATGATACAGGAGGTTAATTATCAATACGTTGCGTGAAAAGATGAAGAAAATGATGAAATATATAATGAAGATATTTGGTCTGGTGATCATCTTACTGATATCCGCCTGTGAGCATGAAACATTGTTGACGGGAGAGCCGGATGATCCGGGAGATATTTCGGAAGACAAGGTGCGGCTTGAGATTTTTGCACGGGCGAATTCATACCGCCTGCCTTCGACCAGGGCACTAGGGGATGAAAATACGGTCGAAATGACTCCCTGGGTACTCGTGTTCAGAGGGAGTGGCACAGGGGCTATTTTTGTAGAAGCTGTGCAGGCCTTCGAGTTTGCAGGAAAGCGATATGTCCTTTTAACTAAGCGGACTGATGGAAGTAAGTACCAGTTGCTGATATTAGCTAATCCGATGGCTCAGTTTTATTACGGAAATGCTTCTACGGGATATGTTTTCAATGAGTCACAACTTACTGAGAAGTTGATTGAGGGAACAACTACCCTGGCTACTGCATGTACGAACTTGCTGACGGAGCCGGCAAGTACTTCTCCTGCCCGCATCCCGTTCAGCGGTGTGGGTGAGACGATACCGATGAGTTATTTGCTGGAAGTAGATAAGGTGGATAATACAACGAAGATAGAAAAGAGTGACGGGAGTTCGTTGATGCTTCTTCGGGCGGTTGCCAAAATCGTGGTTGTTAATGAAGCATCGAACTTTGAACTGGAAGGAGTGTCTGCTGTGGCAAACGTTCCGCGACAGGGGCAGTTGCATAACCTTATCCCTGCTTCTATTATGGGCAATGCTGGTAATTTGACGAATTATCAATACGATGCTTCATGCTCGTTGCCTTTGGTGTCAGCAGAAACGATAACCAATAAACAAAGTACCGAAAACAGTCCTATTTATATCTATGAAACCAATACCCAGACTTATAGTACATATCTGATCATTCAGGGAATTTATGAAACTAAAAGCTATTATTACAAAATGGCGATAGTAGATAAGGATCTGAACTATATGAATATATATCGGAATCATGCGTATACTTTTACAATAAAGAAAGTGCATGGACGGGGGTATGATACCGTAGCGGATGCAAAGCTTTCTAAACCGTCGAATACGGATCTGGATTTTGAAATTACAGTGGACGACAGTAATTCTTATGAGATTATAGCTAACAATGATTATTATCTGGGTGTGAGTAATTCTGTCTTTATAGCTTATTCTCCGGATGATGCGAGTACTTATGAGGCTTTTAAAGTGATAACGGATTGTGAAAAAGCTTTTCCGGATGCGCGTACAATAACCGACAATATGGCCGAAGCTGATAATTCGTTTGCGCTAAGCAGTCCCGCTGACGGAAAATTGCCTATAGTAGCAAGCACTTCTCCACGTGTCACTCCGGTCAGTGTATTGATACAAAGCTGGCTGATGTATAGTGAAGTGGGGCAGAGTTTTGAGGGAAGAGATAAAGTGAATGCATATATAACATTAAAACTTGGAAATTTGGAAAAACAGGTTCATATCAGACGAAGAGCGGCTATTGATGCCGGCGGTACCATACTTAAATACATGCCTGCCAATAGTTATCCGTTTCCGACGACTGGTGAGGTGGATTATCATTGCCTTACCGGGGAGGTGGAAGATGGTACTGACAATCCTAAGGAATGGATAAAATTACTGCCATCTTCGATGGTGGACAGAAATGATACGGATAAAATCATAGTGGAAGACGGGCATATCTATATTAAAATAATGCCTAATACGGCTTCAACAACGAGAAACGGTATCGTGTATCTGACAACAATTATGCCCGGTAGTTTATATACAGGTGAAAGTACGGTGAAGCGTATCAAAATTGATATCACTCAAAAGGGTAATTAATAAACGTAAGATAAATGAAGAAAGTTAGTATACTCATAGTATTGGTGCTCGGATGTTTTATCGAGAGTAAAGCTCAGAAAGTTGCGCTTAAAAGCAACCTTCTATATGACGCTACGACTACCATGAATCTCGGGCTGGAATTCGGACTGGCACGTAAGTGGACGCTGGACGTTCCGGTGAACTATAATCCCTGGAAGCCGGACAACGGAAGACGTCTGCGCCATTGGGGAATACAGCCGGAAGTCCGCTACTGGTTTTGTGAGAGGTTCAGACGTACGTTCATCGGAGTGCATGGACATTATGCGGACTTCAATGTCGGTGGGTTCCCGGACTGGTCGTTTATTAGTGAGAATATGCAGAACAGCCGCTATCAGGGATATCTGTATGGCGGGGGTGTTTCCGTCGGTCATTCATGGATTCTGAAGAAACGCTGGAGCATCGAAGCATCGGTAGGAGTGGGGTATGCACATATTGTATATGACAAATATCCGTGCAGGGCGTGTGGTACCAAACTGAAAGACAGCAGTAAAAACTATTTCGGTCCCACCAAAGCGAGTGTGTCACTTATTTACGTAATTAAATAAAGTAGAATAGAATGATGAACGGAAGTATACAATTCATCGTGTGTGTATTGGCTATCTTATGTCAGAATATAAATTCGGCAGTTGCCCAGACACGCTCTTATGACGGGGTTATCTCTGTAGTACCGGTACAGTTGGAACAGCGCGGTAAATCGGTTTATATAAATATTGACTTCGTTCTGGAGGATGTAAAGGTCAAATCGGCACACGGAGTGGATTTTATTCCGCAACTGGTTGCTCCTGCACATACTTACAATCTTCCGAAAGTATCCATCAAGGGACATAATGAATACCTGGCGTATGAACGCTGGCTTTCATTGATGAGTGCGAAGGAGAAGGATAGCTACGAAAAACCTTATGTGGTGGAAAAGGGTAGCAAGAAAAGAAATGATACGATTCGATACAGATATATATTGCCTTACGAATCGTGGATGGACGATGCCCGGGTGGACGTACAGCGCGACGAATGCGGCTGCGGTGAAATTCAGATGATGGATGTGGAACCACTTGGGGATATTGAACTGGAACGTATATTAGTACCTTACGTGGTAACACCTTTCTTTGCCTATTTGCAGCCTAAAGCGGAAGAAGTGAAGAGCCGTGATATACAGGCGGAATGTTTCCTCGACTTCGAGGTGAACAAGATTAATATTCGTCCGGAATATATGAATAACCCGAAGGAGCTGGCTAAGATCCGTGCGATGATTGATGAATTGAAGTCTGATCCTAGTATCAAGGTAAACAAATTGGATATTGTAGGCTATGCTTCACCTGAAGGATCATTGGCAAATAACAAACGTCTGTCCGAAGGACGTGCGATGGCGCTACGTGATTATCTGGCATCCAGATACGATTTCTCGAGAAATCAGTATTATATCATCTTTGGTGGTGAAAACTGGGATGGACTGGTGAAGGCGCTGGATACGATTGATTTTGAATATAAAGATGAAGCGCTGAATATTATCAATGATATCCCTGTTGAAAAAGGTAGGGAAGCTAAGTTGATGCAGCTTCGTGGCGGAGTACCTTATCGATATATGTTGAAATATATATTCCCAAGTCTTCGTGTGGCTATTTGTAAGGTGAATTATGAGATTAAGAACTTTAATCTGGACGAAGCGAAAGAGATCATAAAGACACGTCCTCAGAATCTGAGCCTGAATGAAATGTTTATGGTTGCCAACAGCTATCCGAAGGGTTCTCAGGAATTCATCGATGTGTTCGAGACTGCGGTCCGGATGTATCCGAAGGATGAGATCGCCAGTATTAATGCTGCCGCTGCTGCTCTTTCGCGTAATGACTTGGTATCTGCGGAACGCTATCTGAATATGGTAAATGTCAATAAGCAGCTGCCTGAGTATAGCAATGCTATGGGTGTATTAATGTTATTAAAAGGAGAGTATGAACATGCGGAAGAATATTTGAAAGCCGCAGCCAAATCGGGTCTGCAAGCTGCCGGACAGAATTTGGAGGAACTGGCTAAGAAAAAAACGAATGCAGCTGAAATAGAAAAAATAGAAAATAGGGATAAATAAACTAGTTACAAACGCTTTTATTAATTTGTAAAAACAATGAAGAAAAAGAATTTTTTTATGTTAGCGCTTGCTGCTGTGGCTTTTGCTGCTTGTAGTAACGAAGATTTAGTGCCGACTGGGAATCCAGGTGATGATAATCAATTGGTGACAGACCCGACAGGAGACGCATGGGTGGCATTAGCTGTAAAGACTCCGGTACAAACTCGTGGATTGCATAACCCGAATCAGGAAGCTGCAACAGAGGACGAATCAAAAATCACTACAGTGCGTGCCATATTCTTTACGGCAAATGCGAATGAGGATGCTGCAACTGTAACTGCTGACTTGACATTGGATAATGACGAAGCTGGTCTTGATGCCAATGGTATTCCTAGTGGGGCTGCAGGTAAGGCTTTTAAAGTCCCTGCAACTTCTAAACGAATATTGATTATTGCGAATCCATCTCCTAAATTTGAAGCAAAGACTGCTAGTGAGACAGATCAAAAATGGCCTGTTGGAACGACTTATGCAACAGTAAATGCAGCTCTTGACGATACTTCGGCTTCTATGACAACTGCTGGTAAATTTATGATGTCTAACGCCAAAGGTTCGTTAGAACCTTCAGATGAAGATGAAGCTTCAGGAACATTTGGTGCTCCTGTCGATTTGGCTCTTTATGCAACTGAGACAGCAGCTACTAATAATCCAATATCTATCAGAATTGACCGTGTTGTATCAAAAGTTCGTGTATATGTTACTGCTGATTCTGATGCAAAGGCAACTATTTCGGATGCGGGATGGGTGTTGAATGCTACTAACAAGACATTCTTCCCTGTATCTAAGAGAACGTTGACTTGGAATGAGACTCCTGCTAATAAACCTTTAGGTGCTCGTGGTACATGTATTACTCCGTTTGACCAGTATAAGATCGGTTCATACAGAGTTGACCCTAACTATAGTACTCAAGCTTTGGCTGACTATAATGCTTATACCAGTACTTCAGCTCCTTCAACTTGGAATGATCCTACAACTACGGTGAATAAAGTTGCTGAATATTGTCTTGAAAATACGCAGACTGCAACTCATAATGTACATGCTTATACTACACATGTACTATTGAAGGCTAAATTCATTCCGTCTGAATATGGCAGACCTGCGCCAAATAATAATAATCCATCTACAGCTCAGGAAGCAGATCCAAAGCTTGTCGGTGACTGGATGTTAATCAATGGTGGCTTCTATACTTTTGCTACATTAATGGAGTGGATTGAGGCAGAATTGAAAGCTAAATATGCTGATAAAGAGCCTACTACCTTCCCGACTGCTCGTACTACTGCGTATAATAGATATTTAGCTGCTGTTGGTGTAGGTGAAATTAGCCTTCCTGCTACAGCTGATGCTGCAGCTATTACCAGTCTTGTTGACGATTTTAAAGCAACAAAAGCTAATGTAGGAAATGTTGCAGCTAAAGACAGAGCTATAACTGTAACAGGTCTTACTTATTATGTAGGTGCTGTAAGTTACTACAAAATTATGATCAAACATGATGATACCAGTGCTGTAACAAATGAATTAGGTGAATTTGGAGTTGTTCGTAACTCTGTTTACGATATCAATGTTAAGAAGTTTAACAATCCAGGATATCCGGCTATTCCGGATCCGGACGAAGGAACGCCGGATGAGAGTGACGAAGGCTGGTTGTCTATTGAAATTATACCTAATCCTTGGACTTGGTATACTCAAGAGGAAATTATGTAATTCGGAATTAGTAATAGAAATAGATTTTTCAAATAAAAGTTGTGGGAGAAACTCTCCCACAACTTTACTCCCAATATTTTCAAAGTTGCCGAAAACTTTTTAAAATTTCGGGATATTACTTTTGATGGAATCAATAAAGTATTCTATCCTCTGAATTAGGAAATAACGAGAAAAGAGATTATTTCTTTTCCTCTATATATAATTGAAAAAAAGGAAAATATGAATCTAAAAAGCCTTATATGTTACGTTGCCTTAGGTATTCTGTTGATGAGTTCCGGGATAGTAGCTTCATGCGACAGCTTTAATGAAGACCTGCCGGAATGCCGCTTGTCAGTGAAGTTCAAGTATGACTATAACATGGAGTTTGCGGATGCGTTTCATGCTCAGGTAGATAAAGTAGAACTTTATGTATTTGATAAGAATGGGAAATATCTGTTTAAACAAGCTGAAGAGGGAAGTGCATTGTCTACCGGCAATTATCTGATGGAAGTTGAACTTCCTGTCGGACAATATCAGTTTATGGCATGGGCCGGTGCACGTGATTCATATGATATCACTTCATTGACACCTGGTGTCTCTACTCTTACGGATTTAAAATTGAAACTAAAACGTGAAGCCTCTCTCATCATCAATAAAAGGATGGAAACGCTCTGGTATGGTGAAGTCATCAATGTCAACTTCGATGGGACCGTCCACCAGACTGAGACGATAAATCTGATCAGAGATACAAAAATCGTACGATTTGGCTTCCAGTCTTATACAGGCAGCTGGACACTGGATATGAATGACTATGACTATGAGATTATAGAATCTAATGGACATCTGGGACATGATAATTCATTACTGGATGATGATGTGTTGAGTTTCCGACCTTACTATATGGAACAGAAGGATCCTGCGACTGCCTATGTAGACATGAATACAATGAGACTGATGGAAGACCGGAAAACTCGTTTGGTGCTTACTGAAAAAGCATCCGGAAAGAGAGTGTTCGATATAAATCTGATTGATTATCTTGCTATGACCAATGCGGAGGGTAAAAATCTGAGCACACAAGAATATCTGGATCGACGGAGCAACTATCATATAATCTTTTTCTTGTCTGAATCATGGCTTGCTGTACAGATTGTTGTCAATGGATGGGTGCATCGCATTCAGGAAGAGAATCAATAGAATGATCTAAGAATAGTGGGGAACTATTATTAGTGGGACAGGATAAATAGTAATATCCTGAAGGGAGAACAGCCCGGGTCGATAATGATCCGGGCTGTTTGTACTTTAGAGAGTATCAATCACTGTACGTTGCTTTTGCAGGAACTCGATACGCTGGGCTTCTCCACTTTCTGAAATTAGTGTGGAATGTCGTTTCAATGATTGAATCCAGTTCCGCTGTATCTGACAGATTTGCGGACTTTGCGAATCCATCGAATTGATGGAATACACCCGGAGCAAACTGACTTGGTAGTCTTGTTTCTCTATGTAGGTGTAAGTCGCTTCGAAATCAATGTTTGAGAGATAGAAAGAGACTTTTCGCCCCTCACTGAATTCTCCCTTAACAGATAGTGTCTCCATGACTGAAAGCAATTGGTAGAGTTCATCTTTCAGGTGTGCCACGTCGTCTTCCGTAATCAGATTCAGACTTGCGAAATACTTGATCTCTTTGACAAAGGAAAGAAAGATGTTGCTATCCCAGATAAAATAGGTCTTCCGACATTGCTTTACACTTTCACTCAGCTTATTATGCGCTTTCACGATTCTGTCTTCTACCTGCATCTCTGCCAGTGAGTTCGGTGTTTTCATTTGCCCGTTCTGATAAATCCATCGGCAAAGGCGGAACTTAGACATGTATTCGTAAGATGAATAAAGAGTGAAGGGAAGAAGATTGGAAGCTGTATATACTTCCGTCGTATCGTCTCCTTTCACATAATCGAATATCTGCTGATAACGGCTGATAATCTCATAATAACTTTCTAAAGTGTTGGGCGAATGCAGCAGGTTCATATCAAAAGTAACTCTATTGGAAAGGTGGTTACCTATAATCTGATCAATAGAAATCCCCAGTTTTTTAGACAGAAGGGCTACTTCGTCGATAGTAAAAGCTACTTCACCCCGTAGTCTGCGATAGACGGCTTCTTTACCCATATACAAAATGTCTGCCAGAGAATTGGCAAGATTTTGTCCTTTGGGGATCCGTTCTTTCATTGCAGTAATCAACTCGTTTACAATACCATTTTTCATTGTTTGTTCTCTTTTATATACGTTAATACTTTATGTGATACATTCTATGCAAAATTACGGCATGTAAACGAGAGTTTTGTGTGGGAAAACAGTTCTGAAGAGTAAGAGCTTTTTCTCATTTGATAGAATAGAGATAGAAAAAGAACGTATAATGGAAAAAAGTAGGCAATAAGCTTGTCTACTTTCATGATTTGGAATTATAAAATTCAGTTAGTTTCGATTATCGAAATTAGGAAGAACTCTATAGAGCATCAATGATTTCGCGCTGTTGATTAAAGAATTGGATGCGTTGCATCTCACCACTTTCTGAGATGAGTGTAGAGAATTTCTTTAATGACTGAATCCATTCTTTCAGACTTTGAAACATCTGAACGTCCTGTGTAGTGAGTGAATTAATGGAATAAACACGTATCAGACTAAGTTGTAGTGTACTTGTCTCGAGATAACTGTAAGTCGCCTCGAAGTTGATTTGTGACACATAAATATGCACATCATTACCAAAGTCTGTCTTTCCTTTTATAGCAAGCCTTTCCAACTCATCTGTAAGTATCAGCAATTCTTCTTTCAGATTTTGCTTCATTTCGTCTGAAATGAGATGTATGTCGGAAAAATACTGTATATCATTGATAAGATGAAGAAAAACCATGCTGTCCCAAATGTAATCGGTAGAATGAATATGATGCGAAAGTTTCGCAAAATCTTGCTGGACATTGATTATCTTTTGAGGAATCTCCAGTTCTTCGAAATGTTTGCACTTAATATGTTCATTCTGATACATCCACTTGAAGAAACGGAACTTGGCCAGAAGTTCGTGCTTCAGATATAGTGTCTGCGGAATTACATTGGAGGCTGTACCTAATGAGGCATTCGGATCTTCCCGCAGCGTATGGAATAACTTGACGTGCTTGTTGAGGAAATCATAGTAAGTTTCGAAGGGGTTGCCATGATCTACTACATTGATATCGAACATTGCATTGTTGCTGAAGCTAACTCCGGCAATTCTGTCCAGGGATATCCCCAGTTCTTTTGAAATAATGGCTGCTTCCTGAAATGTAAAGGGGACTTCGCCACGCAGCCTCCGGTAGATAGCTTCCTTGCCCATATAAAGGGTATCCATTAATATATTTGCCAATTGTCCTTTTGCAGGGAACTTTTCTTTGGCCGCTTCTATCAGGTTTGTATTAAGTTCATTCATTATCATAATCCTATTGAATTAGTGGTTTGTTTCTATTAATAACACTTGACACAGGAAAGTTGTTTCGGAAACTGAAACTATTTTATTTTTGCTTTTCTTAAAAAATATCCACCTTTAAAATTGTATATTATGAGCAAATCGTTTACATTTGCCTCTATAAACAAGACGGGGAAGTTCTCTTCTCTGAAAAACAATAGTTAAAATTAGAAGATGAAAAGAATATTGGTAAGTGGCGGGGCTGGATTTATAGGCTCGCATCTTTGTACTCGACTTGTAAATGAAGGACACGACGTTATATGTTTGGATAACTTCTTTACAGGTTCTAAGGACAATATAAAGCATTTGATGGGAAACCATCATTTTGAAGTTGTAAGACACGACGTTACTTATCCTTATTCTGCCGAAGTGGATGAAATTTACAATCTGGCTTGTCCGGCGTCACCCATTCATTACCAACATGATCCGATTCAAACTGCCAAAACATCTGTGATGGGGGCTATCAATATGCTCGGACTGGCGATGAGACTGGATGCCAAAATACTGCAAGCCTCCACTAGCGAAGTGTATGGTGATCCAATTATTCATCCTCAGCCGGAAAGCTATTGGGGAAATGTGAATCCGGTAGGTTATCGCTCATGTTATGATGAAGGAAAGAGATGTGCTGAAACCTTGTTTATGGATTACTACCGCCAGAATCAGACTCGCATCAAGATCATTCGTATCTTTAATACTTATGGTCCGAGAATGCTTCCTAATGATGGTCGTGTGGTCTCAAACTTTATCATACAGGCGCTGAATAATGAAGATATCACGATATATGGTGATGGGAAACAGACACGCAGTTTTCAGTATATCGATGACCTGATAGAAGGAATGGTGCGGATGATGGATACGGAGGATGACTTTACGGGTCCGATAAATATTGGAAATCCGAATGAGTTTCCGGTTCTTGAATTGGCGGAAAGAGTGATCCGGATGACTGGCTCTACTTCGAAGATAGTTTTTAAACCTCTGCCGACCGATGATCCGAAACAGCGTCAGCCGGATATAAAACTGGCAAAAGAGAAACTGGGATGGCAGCCTACCGTCGAGCTGGAAGATGGGCTGAAGCGTATGATTGAGTATTTTAAAAATGTCTGATGTAACATAAAAAATAGAATGATATGAATGTGGAAATTAATCCTTCCGAATATAAGGTCCTTATTGTGGACGACGTAATTTCAAATGTCCTTCTGCTGAAGGTGCTTCTGACCAATGAGAAGTTCAATATTGTAACAGCAGGCAATGGAACTCAGGCTTTGGAGCAGGTGAAGAAAGAAAAACCTGATCTTGTGTTGCTGGATGTGATGATGCCGGATATCAGCGGTTTCGAAGTAGCCCAGCAAATGAAGGCCGATGAAGAAATGAGCGAAATTCCAGTGATCTTTCTTACTGCTTTGAATAGTACGGCGGATATCGTGAAAGGATTTCAGGTGGGCGGTAACGATTTTATTTCCAAACCGTTTAATAAAGAGGAACTGATTATTCGTGTAACGCATCAGATCTCGTTGGTGGCAGCCAAACGAATTATCATAGCACAAACAGAAGAGTTGCGCAAGACTATCATAGGACGTGATAAACTCTACTCTGTGATTGCACACGACCTGCGTTCGCCTATGGGCTCTATTAAGATGGTGCTCAATATGCTGATTCTGAACCTACCGAGTGAAACTATCGGCTCTGAAATGTATGAACTGCTGACAATGGCCAATCAGACAACAGAGGATGTATTTTCCTTACTCGACAACTTATTGAAGTGGACGAAGAGTCAGATTGGTAAGCTGAAAGTTGTTTACCAGAATATCGATATGGTAGAAGTAGTGGAAGGAGTGAGCGAGATCTTTACAATGGTAGCCGGGCTGAAGAATATCCACATTGCTGTGGAAATACCTGAAGATCGTATGGAAGTACGTGCGGATATTGATATGATTAAGACGGTTATCCGTAACTTGATAAGTAATGCAATCAAGTTCAGTAACGAGGGATCGGAAGTCTTGGTATCACTGAGAGAAGAAGATAGCATGGCGATAGTTAGCGTGAAGGATAGCGGGTGTGGTATTGATGAAGAAAATCAGAAGAAATTGTTGCATACCGATACGCATTTCAGTACTTTCGGTACAAATAATGAAGAAGGTTCGGGACTCGGACTGCTGCTCTGTAAGGACTTTGTTACTAAGAACGGAGGTGAGCTTTGGTTCACTTCGAAGAAAGGAGAAGGTTCTACGTTCAGTTTCTCGATTCCGTTGTTGGAAAGCTAATATAAGTTCGATATAAGATAAAAACCTGTCCTGTTTTCTAAGCACATTACTTTAGAGAAGTAGTGACAGCTCAGAATAACAGGACAGGTTTTGTTTGATAGTTATAAATTATTCTTTCAGCATTTTATCGTTTACAAATGGCTTTAAAATCACAATAAGCACATTTCTTTGTATCTTCTGTCTGTGTGAAAGGCTCATTCTCATCGAATATTTCTTTTAATAGTCTTTGCAGACGTTCTCGGAATTCATCTTCAAAAAAGGCAAAGTTGTTGACCGGAATCTTCGGTTGGCGTGGCTCTCCCATTTCAATGACGGGCGAATAGCTTTCAGAGGCTGCCCGATGGATGTAGAGAAGGGAAGGAGCTACTTTCAGAGACTGCTGCCGGCTCATAATGGCAGCATACAGGAAAGTCTGGAAGATATAGTTGGGACGCGTTTCCGACGGAGTAAACAGTTGCTCGATGTTGGCAGGCGTCTTGGGGCTTCCTCCGGTTTTATAGTCTACAATACGCAGGGTGGTGTCTTTGGCATCCATACGATCGATGGTTCCTCCCAATCGGAGGGTGATCGGACCTTGACCGGTCTGAATCGTTATCTTTTCGGCAACAGGTTTTTCCATGGCGACCATTTCGAAGGGGGCGTATTGCAGGTCATTCCTCAGCAGTTGTTTCAGATAGGAGACGATTACTTTGGAGTTGATGAGTTGTACGCCATTATATTCGGGCTTTTCGTCTGCCGGAACCTTGAAAAGCTCTTGCTTGAAAGCGAGGTCAACATAGTTTTGTAGTTTGACTTCGTTGCGCAGCAAGCGTTCCAACTCTTCTTTTTGTATTATTTTCCTGTTAGCGGTCAGGTCTGTATAAGCTAATTGGGCGGAGAGGTGGAAGATGGTTCCGAACAATGCGGAGTCGATTTCCGCACTGACTTCGTCCGGTGCTTTTAGTCTGGCTACATAACGGTAATAGAATTTCAGCCGGCAATCGAGATAGGCGTTGAGGGCTGAAGGAGAAAGTATATACGATTGGGGATTCGAACAGTCATAAGAGCAGCGAAGTCGTTCGAATACTTCCGGAGTTTTCTCTATGCTGATATCTGTTGTACCTTGAGGAGATTGTCCGGCTTCAAGATATTCGCGGGTAATCTTGTGAGGCCCTTCTACAAGCAATTGTAACATGAAACGGGATTCTTCTCCACGGTTCAGCCCATTGGAAGAAGTGTTGTAAAGCAAGGTGATGTTTTCCGCCCGTTGTATCAGTCGGTAGAAATAATAGGCATAGACCGCATTTTTGTGTTCGATGGTGGTCATACCGAAAGCTTTCCGGAGGTTATAGGGAATAAAGGAAGAATCACCTCCTGATTTAGGCAATTGTCCTTCGTTGAGAGAGAGAAGGATGATATTGCGAAAGTCAAGGTTACGGGTTTCCAGTACTCCCATGACTTGCATACCAATGGCAGGTTCACCATGGAAAGGAATGTTGGAGGCGGTCAGCACTTTGCTGACCAGGCGTCTTAGTGTGTCGGTGCGTACATTCAGCTCTCCGGTTTCTATCAGGCTATAGAGACGGTTGATGGTGGTATAGCTCTTGAAGAGGGATTCCCGGTAAAGTTGGTTGAAGATATCGTTGTACTCGCTTTCTTCCCGATAGAGAAGGGAGATGTCTTTGATTAATTCGGTCAGGTAGTCGCATAGCTCCTTGATGCCGCTTCGGGGAGTGAAAAGTTTGATTAGGAAATCATCCATTTTCAGTTCTGAAGGGAGCGGGTAGAAGCGGTTAGTCTTGGTCAGTTCCCGTTCCAGAGGTTCAGCGTTGATGGATAGCTGACGGGTATATGGGTGCTTCAGTATAGCGGATACGGTTTCGTAGGTGAAACGTCCGGTAGCGGTACGGTAGCCGTTCGTTTGTAATTCCATAGCGGCATTAATAAAGCTGTATACCGGAGTTTGTGCAAGCGGGAAACCCATCGTGATGTTGACGTTCTTCACTTCTTGCGGGATGGAGTGGAGTACGGGAAGCAGCAGGGCTTCGTTGCAGAGGACTACGGCGTTCTCTTTTTCTTCGTTGGCAGTGGAAAGAGTACTTTGTACCCATTCCGGAAGAAAGCGGGCTTGCGCGTTCTCGGTAGAAGCGGAGATATAGCGTATGTTCTTCGGCTTCCGTAGAGTGTCGAAACAACTTTCGGGCAATTCATTCGGGAATCGTTTCAGATTACGGTTGATGAATTCTCCGGCTTCGTGTTTGGCTATTTGCTTGGTATAAAAGAGATCGTAATCCCAGTAGAACATGGCTTTATCCGCATCTTGTAATAGCTGGAAGAATTTGGTCTCTACTTTATTGAGCACGTTGAAGCCGACAAAGATGTATTTGTCATATTTCAGTCGGGTGGTATCGAGTTGCTCGATTACATTGCGATAGAGCATTCCTTCGTAGGCTATTCCGAGTTCCGCTAAGTTTTCACGGTAGCGGTGGTAGATGGTACCCAGTTTGTCCCAAAGGGAGATAAACTTCTCTTTGAGTACGGTACGGCGCTCGATAGAGAAGTTTTGGAAGAACTGTTGGATTGCTTCTTCCTGCTCTTTATCAAGGAATTCGTAATCGTCCATCAGATTCTTCAGGTCCTGCAAGTTACTGAAGAGTTTGTCCGCATCTACCAGGTTTTTATCTACATCGTCGAAATCGCTGATGAGCAGCTCGCCCCAAAAATAGAAGTCGTCCAGTGTTTCCTGACTTTCTGTTTCTTCACGGAATACTTTATATAGTTCGCAGACCAACCGGATAGGGTCACCCGCTTTCTGTACAGATAACTTCCGGAACAGGTCGCTGATACTCATTGCGGCAGGAGACCAGATCGGTTGGTCGGATTCTCCTGCCAGATATTCGTTGAAGAATAAGTTGGCACGCTTGTTAGGGAAGACGAGTACTGTACGGGACAGATCGTTTCCTATCTTGGTATATAAATCATGAGCGACTAGTTGGAGAAATGATTGCATATCAGTTATAAGTTTTTTCTATCTTAGATATTTGTTTATTGTTGCCTGAACATTACAGGGATTGTGAAGCGGACGGCAACTTTCGTTCCGTCATCCAGTTCTCCCGGTTTCCATTTAGGCATAAGACCGACAATACGTAATGCTTCTTTATCTAAATATGGATCTACACTACGTACCACTTTAGGTTGAATAATATTCCCTTCTTTGTCAACGATAAATCGAACGATGACGCGACCTTGTCCCATGTCTCCTTGGGCTATTTCGGGATATTCTATGTTTGCACTAATGAATTTCATTAGTTCTTGTGCTCCTCCCGGAAATTCGGGCATGACAGCAGCTACTTCTAATACGTCGGTAAGCGAGTCTTTTTCAGTAAGCGAGTCTTTTACTGTTATTATTTCGCCTGATATAGGGGTAATCTCAATTAATCCCATGTCTTGGGGTAGTTCAGGTAATTCTTGTTTGTTTACTGTATCTTTCTCTACCATAGGTCTAGTATCCTCTACAGGAGTCGGGCATACTTCTCCAAACATTACACTTGCATTGGTAGAGTCACTGATAGTTTCCTGACTAGTCCCTTTATTAGGAGAACTACTACATGAAGTCATTGGTGCCATTGCTACCAGTCCGGCAGATATACCTAATATAGTTATGGCTTTTCCAGCCATCCGTTTACGTTCCAGCTGTTGTTCCAGATAACGTACTTCGGCTTCGCACTTGGGACAAGTGCCTAGACAGTCACCTTGATATTGACACTCGGAAGTAATAAACTCAATATCATTAGCTTCTGCTATTTGTCTGCGGATATCCTTCAATATCCTGCAGGTTTGTTTTCCTCGTTTCATGGCTGACAATTATTAGGTGTTTTATAAGTAAACCGATCGAATTGGGTGATTCCCATTTCTTTCAGTAAACGGATGCTATAATCGACGTCGTTCTCTGTATTGTATGCGGGAATGACGGGGGTACGAACAATGATTTGTTCGTTTTTTCCGTGATCAATCAAATATTGAAGATTATGCAGGACTTTTTCATTGTCTTTTCCGGTGTACTTTTGGTATATGGCATTATTAATGTCTTTGATATCGATGATATAAGAATCAACAACAGGTACTAGTTTCTCTATATTCTCTTGTGCTACATTGAGTGACGTTTCTACGGAAAGCTGCCATTCCTGTCCACAGAGTTGACGGAATTCATCAATGAAATCGCTCTGTAAACAAGGTTCTCCGCCTCCGAATGTAATGCCTCCGTGAGTAGCGAGAAAATATAACTCATCCTGTTTGACTTCCTCATAAAGCTGCCCGCAGTCATAGTGCTTCCATATATCTTCTGAGTGTAGAGATTGCGGATTGAGGCAATATTTGCAGCGCAGCGGGCAACCATGGAAGGCCACTAGAGTAGTGACTCCCTCTCCATCAGTACTGAGCCGATGGCGGCTAATTCCTATGAGCGGTGCGGCTTTCATTATTTCACTTTTACAATTAGCTCTTCATCTACGTACCACAGGTAGCCGGTGATATTTTTATATCCCATCTTAGTAAGCAGTTGCATATATCCTTTTACCTGTTTGTTATATTGGAGGTTCTCTTTACCGAATTTGAAGTCAACTACAACTACTTGACCGTCTTTCATCATTACACGGTCGGGACGTCGGGTTTGCAACACCCCTTTTTCTTTGTAAATGATGGCACATTCGTTGAACAGGGTCCATTCCCCCGAATACCAGTCTTGAATCTCCGGGGAGGAGAATGCTTTTCGGGCTACTTCCCGTATTTCTTCGGCCTTTTCGCTGCTGGCGATGACCCCTTCGAAAATGAGGCGCTCAATAGCCGGATCAATATCTTCTGCTGTTTCTATGGCAGAAAATAGCGTGTGCAGCATACGTCCGCGATGAATGAAACGGTCATCCGATTCTTCTTCCTCGATCCCCTGAATGAAATCGGCGGAGCGGTTGGATTGACGGAATTCAATCTCATGACGCATGGACTCCATGTGGACAGGCAACTTATCCGGCTTCTGAGTCAGTTTATTGGTCGAAGTTTTTGCTTTTTCTTCTTCCGAAGGACAGAGTTCTCCTTGTTCATAGCAATCTTCCTCCCAGTCGAGGCCTTCTTTGAGGGCAACTACAGGCAGTGTATTGGCCAACAGTTCGGACATAGTTCCTTTTTGTCCTTTCTTGCTCCAGATGATCAGATTCTTTCCGGCACGGGTGAAGGCTACATAAAGCAGGTTGAGATTGTCCACCCACAGTTGAAGACGTTCCAGCAGATAATCGTTCCCATAGATGGATTCGGCCATTTGTGTCGAGTAATTGATGGGAAGGATATCCATGGCATTGAACGGAGCTTCCTGAGGGGCACACCATACCAGTTGGTTATTCGTTTCATTCTCCAGTTTCCAGTCGCAGAAGGGAAGGAGTACTGTATGAAATTCCAATCCTTTGGATTTGTGGATGGAGAAGATTCGGATACCTTCCACTTCACCGCTGGGAATGGTTTTGCTGCACAGCGTCTCATCCCAGTAGCGGATAAAACCGTCGAGCTCCGAGGAGTTACTTTGCAAATAATCCGTTACGGCATCGAAGAAGGCAAACAGATAGGCATCCTGTTCTTCAATGTGACTCATTTCGAAGATGCTGAATAGTTCTTCCAGCAATTCGTAGAGAGGCATAAGACGGAGTTCTTTCTGCTTTTCAAGAAATGCGGGCGGCAGATAGTTTTCTATCGGAAGGAGCAGAAGGGTGTTCCAGTCCAGATTCTTTTGCAGAACTTCGTTCTGATAGGCTATTGCCAGTTGGGCCCGTGCAATTTTATTGCTCTCGTCGGATAGAAATCGCAGTGCGTCTATCATCATGCAGATGGCAAGAGAGGCATCGAGGCGGAAGGCTTCGTCTGATACAATTTTATAATGTAACTCTTTGTCGAAGTAGTCCGCGATGCGGGGAATACTTTTGTTCTTGCGTACAAGGATAGCTATGTCATTCAGCCGTACACCGGAAGAAAGCAGATGCTCTACTTCTTCACCGAGACTTATCAGCGTCTGGTCTGTATAGTCATGCGCTTCGTCCGGTTCCAGAAAAGTGGCTTTGACATATCCTTTCTGTACACTTCGCGGAGATTCCTGTACCACATCGGCATAGGCTTTCTGAAGATCATCGCAATCTTTGCCCAACTGTTTTTTGTATACTTCGTTCAGGTAATTTACGGCAGCAGTGAATATTTGGTTGTTGAACCGGATGATATTGGTCTCACTTCTCCGGTTGGTGGCTAAGGTCTTTACCTTGATGGGGAAATGCTCGATGCGGTCGTTCAGACCGTTAAGGATTCCCCAGTCACCGTTTCGCCAGCGGTAGATGGACTGTTTGACGTCTCCTACTATCAGGCTGTCTGCTCCTTGTGAAAGCCCTTCGAGCAGGAGCAGTTTGAAATTTCCCCATTGCATCCGGCTGGTGTCTTGAAACTCGTCGATCATGACATTGCGGATGTTGGTTCCTATCTTTTCGAACACGAAAGAGGAATCTCCGTCCTTAACCAGTTGATGGAGCAGGGCATTGGTATCTGATAAAAGGAACCGGTTGTTGTCATGGTTCAGCTGTCGCACTTCTTCGTCGATATTGGCGAGAAGCTGTACCTTGTTGAGATGCTGCAGGGAAAGCCGGCAACTATTTAGCAGGAGATTGTTTTTAGAACGCAGCTTCTCCGCATCCTCCAGTATCTGCATCAGGCTGGATTTCGCAAGATCAATAATATCGGCAAACCGTGGAGATGTTTTAGTAGCCCAGTGTTTGGCATCTTCCAGGCATTTCTCTACAGTGGCATTGCGGATGTCATTACTTAGAATGCCATTGTTCAGCTTACGGAAATAGCTGCCGATTCCCCGTGAACCGTTTTTTAGTTCATCTGCGGTAAGGGCGTGTCCTTCCAGTTCTCCTTCAAACTGGTCATAGAATCCTTTCATTTGCTCCAGGATTTCTGTTTCCAAAGCTTTCAGCTGCTTGCGGTATTCTTTGATGGTATCCGGATTGCGGAGGCGCTGGCGGAGACCTTCACCTTTTTCTATATATCCTTCGTCGAAGATGTTGCGCCCGAAATTTTTGACTTCATCCGATACATTCCAGCGTTTGTCATCAGCTATTCGTTCGTTGATGTAGTCTAACAGCCATGCGAGGACAGGAGAGGTGGGACCCAGTTTCTCAATCATGCTGTCCACCGCATCACTGAGTACTTCCGCATTGTTCAGTTCGATATTCAGATTCGGACTGAGTTCCAGCTCACGAGCCAGATTGCGCATGACGGACTGGAAAAAAGAATCGATGGTTTCTACACGGAAACGACTGTAGTCGTGCAGCATATATCCGAGGGCGATTCCTGCGGCTTCCCGTATTTCCTGTTCTGTCCTCTTTGTTTCTTCTTTGATGCGGTTCAGGTAGGCCTCGGAATCTTTGTCACCGATCTGAATGCCGTATAGCTGACTGAGAATACGTTCCTTCATTTCTGCTGTTGCCTTATTGGTAAAGGTAACAGCGAGAATCTGTCGGTAGGCACGTGGATTCAGTATCAGCAACTTTATGTATTCCACTGCAAGGGTAAAGGTTTTGCCTGAACCTGCTGAGGCTTTATAGACTAGGAGTTCACTCATGCTTTTGATATGAATTGTTTCATGATTGTTTGAATATGTCAAGCCCGAAATAAAGAATAAATAAAGGTAAATAGTCTTTTAGGGCAATGCGTAATAGCTTTAAAGCCTGTCCGATACGATAGTTGACGGTTTGGGGAGAGACGTTCAGCTTTTCTGCAATTTCTTTATGAGTCATCCGGTGATTACGATTCATCTCATATGCTTCCCGATAATCTTTGGGAAGCTGTTTCAGAGCATTCTCATAGAGGCGGAACAACTCATTTTCCAGATAAAAGTCAGGATTGTCGAATTCTTTCTCGAATTTTTCTGTAATCTCCTGATGTACTTTTCGTCTGATCTCGAAATGGGAAATACGGTTCAGAGCTTTGTTTTTGACAATAGTAAAGAGAAGCGTTTTCAATGTAAGCTCTTCCATAAGACTACAGCGGTTTTCCCATAACCACATCATCGTGTCCTGTACAATCTCCTCAATCTCCTCCTGCTCGCTGACATATTGCGAACAAAAGGCGCACAATCTACGGAAATAATACCTGTAGACAGCGTCGAATACATATTCTTCGCCTGCTTTCAAGGCATTGATGATAGATTTATTATTGTTAATATCTAGGTATATAGGAGGTTGTTGCATTCTTCATTATTTTTTATGCAGAGCAAAAATAATGAAAGCAATGAAAGAAACGAAATAAAACGGGAGAAAATATTTTTTTCTTTTTTAGTTTAGTATATTTGCGCTGCCAACTGTATTAATAACAGAGGTATTATATTTTTTTATAGTAAAAGGATGATTGAACATGGATGAATCTATCTTGATGAACTACCTGAGGGGAGGATGCAATGACGAAGAATGTCAGCAGGTAGAACTATGGTGTGAAGAAGCACCGGAAAACCGACAAATACTAGAGCAGCTATATTATACCCTTTTTGTAGGCGACCGTATGGCAGTGATGGATGCTGTAGATACAGAAGTGTCACTGACGAAGTTTAAGTCGCTCGTACGTGAAAAGGAGAAAAAAGCCAAGCGAAGAAGTATATCGGTTCGATGGGGACGTTATGCGTCCGCGACAGCCGCTTTTCTGGCAGGTCTTGTTTTCGCAGGCGGAATTGCGTGGGGATTGCTTTCCAATAAACTTTCTGATTATACAGTGATGACTACCGGTGGACAGAGAGCGCAAACAGTGCTTCCGGACGGTAGTAAGGTTTGGCTGAATGCATCTACGAAGCTTATTTACCGTAACTCTTTCTGGAGTACGGATCGTCAGATTGATTTGTCGGGCGAGGCTTACTTTGAAGTGGCTCGTGACAAGCATGCTCCATTCATTGTAAATACGAAGCATATTAAGACTTGTGTATTGGGTACAAAGTTTAATGTACGGGCACGTGAAGAAGAGGACAGGGTAGTGACCACTCTGTTACAAGGTTCTGTACGAATGGAATCTCCGCGAACCGTCAATAATGGCTATCTGCTGAAACCGGGACAAACGTTGAACATTAATACAACGACCTATCAGGCTGAATTAATAGAATATGCCGAGCCGACCGAAGTTCTTCTGTGGATTAACGGAAAACTGAAATTCAAGCAACATTCATTGCTGGAGATTACAAATATTATGGAGAAACTATATGACTTGAAGTTTGTGTATGATGACGAAAGTCTGAAGACCGAACGGTTTACCGGTGAATTCTCTACTGATAATCTTCCGGACGAAATATTGAATGTATTGATGCATACAAATCACTTCAGCTATAAGAAGGAAGGACGGATTATTCGATTGTCTAAAAAATAAAGAGGATAAAGAGAATGTTAAAAAAAGGTATGTCGCCCAGCGACATACCTTTTTAAGTTTTATTCCAGCCCTATTTCATCTACGAATATAAATGCCGGTCTTCCTTTACCCCAATGCCATGCCGGTATGTTATATTCCGGACGGGCTGTTATTTTTACATAACGTGCCTGCACTGTATCGAAAGAAAGTTCATGGGTATAGATGCCATTCTTATCTTCCTTACTGACGGCGGGGTAAACTTCGGATTTTACTTCTTTGTACTCTTTCCCATCGTTTGATACGGCTACGGAAAGTTCGCGTAAATCAAGAATTTCTTCTCCTATTTCTACGTAGGTGCGTACCCATGCTTTGCTTATCGGAGTCTCCTGTTGCAGGTCAATCACTGCTTCAAGATCGTTCTGATAGAAGGCAATCCATCGTCCGGTACGGTAATTTCTGCTTCCTGCCAGTCCGTCAATGAGTGTATTCTTTCCTTCGAATTTATACTTTTCATTGATGGGCTGCTGCATGGTGATCGGCTTCATGGTGGCTTTGTTGAATTTGATATCCTCTTTCAACACAGCACTACTGCCATTGGGACGGATAGTGATTGCTTTCAGTGTGCAGCTTTGACCGATTTTCAGCGTGTCCGTGTATATATTGGAACTGGCTGTAGGTTCACTGCCATCGAGTGTATAGTAGACCGGAGTATTATCAATAGTAGATAAGACAACATTCAATACGTTGGCTTCGGTATCAGGGATATATTGGGACTTTACCTGGAAGATATGTTTGGCATAGTTATATTGATTGATGTCATAGACAGCGATCAGTCCGGGCAATCGTTTCAGGAAATCCGCATATTCTTTTTTCTTCGGCATAGTCCACTGTATTTCTGATAATGCGGCCATACGGGGTAGTTCCATATATTCTACCTGACTATAAGTAGGGATATATTCCGTCCATAAATTGGCTTGTACGCCCACGATATGCTTAGCTTCTTCAGGAGTGAGTATCTGAGGAACCGGTTCGTAGCTATATACCTTTTCTAAAGGTACATACCCTCCGATAGCAGGCGGTTCATTGTCTGTATCCATGGTCTGATAGTAATCGAAGTACAGGAATGAACTGGGTGTCATGATTGCGTCGTGTTTATGCTTCACTGCTTCAATTCCTCCTTCTATGCCCCTCCATGACATGACAGTGGCATTGGGTGCCAGTCCTCCTTCCAGTATTTCTTCCCAGCCAATGATCTGACGTCCTTTGCCGTTAAGAAACTGTTCCGCATAATTTATGATATAACTCTGAAGTCTTTATTCGGCTGTGTGACCTTTATCGGCTTTTAGCCCCAGTTCCTTGATACGTGCCTGACATTTCGGGCATTTCTTCCAACGTACCTTCGGGCATTCATCACCACCGACATGAATATATTCGGATGGGAAAATATCTACAATTTCATTCAGGACATCTTCTATAAATGTCAGTGTCTTGTCATTTCCTGCACAGAGCACATCTTCTGATACTCCCCACATTTTCCATACTTCATAGAGGCCGCCCGTGCAACCCAATTCGGGGTAAGCAGCAAGCGCAGCCTGCATATGTCCCGGAAGGTCAATTTCCGGTATTACTGTGATATGGCGTTCCTTTGCATATTTTACAATCTCCCTAGCTTCATCCTGTGTATAAAAACCACTATAGGGAATGCCGTCATATTCTCCGGAATTATGTCCGATGACTGTCTCCGAGCGTTTGGAACCGATAGTGGTCAACTCCGGACGTTTTTTGATTTCAATTCTCCATCCCTGATCATCGGTCAGATGCCAATGAAGACGGTTGATATTGTGTAAAGCCATCATATCAATAAAGTGTTTGACAGAGTCGGCCGGGAAGAAATGGCGTGAAACATCTAAATGTACTCCGCGATAGGAGAAACGTGGATAGTCGTTAATTTCGGCAGCAGGAAGGCTTATGTCTCCTTTGTTTGTAATTGGGAGTGACTTCCGTAAAGTCTGTATGCCATAAAAAGTTCCTGCTTCTGAAGTACCTGTGATGGTTACGTTGTCTTGGGTTACTTTTAGTTGATATGCTTCGGCATTGTCTGCATTCAGACCTGTTGCTAAGATTATTGCGTTTGAAGTGACTGGCTCGTCAGTGACTTTCAGCTTTTTGCCGGACATCTGATGAATGTATTCCGCCAACAGATTTGCATTTTGCTGCATTTCCTTGTTATCTTTCGGATAGACGATGGAAGTACGGTCATTTAGTACAAAGTTTCCGGTCGTAATTTTGATTTCCTGAGGCAGAGGAATAACTTCGTAGTTTGCCTGCTGAATAACTCCTGAAGAACAGGAAAATAGTCCACTGCATAAAAGAATGACTCCTAATAGATGATGTTTTTTCATTTTATCTAATTTATGTTTGCTAAAGGTGGATTGTAGCTCTATATAAAAACAAGAGCAAACTTATACATTTTTCTTGTAAGTCTGCTCTTGTCCGGTATTTTATTGATGGAAAACTTATTCCATACACTTATTCCCAAGAATATATATAGAATCTTGTAATATCTACACGACCGGGAACAGTGATCATCTGATACTTCAGATAGCGTGTTTTGACACTTTCTTCAAATGTGATAGTCTGAGTTCCTCCCTTTGTAGTCCATTGACCGATGGATACCCATTTTTCGCCATCTTCAGATGTGAATATCTCGACTTTCGTAGGAGCATATCCAGCTCCCCAATGTCTGGTTTGAATGCCTGTCAGAGTTTTCACTGTTTTTAGGTCAACAGTCAACCAGAAAGGTATTCCGTTGGTCGCAACATCACTGCTTCCTGTTCCTGCGACCGAGTTTGATTCAGGATTTTCTACTCCTTCCATAAAGGTGAAGATCCAGTCTTTAGCATTGGTGAGCAGTACATTCTCCTTTTTCCTTTCAGCGCTTTTAGAGATTTTCAGCACTATCTCCTGATAGTATGCTGCATTGGCAACATCTGTTGCTGTTGATTCTATACCTGTTATTTTTATTCTCAGAGTATAGTTTGCCTCTCCTTTGATACTTTCCAACTCATCCCAGTCCGTAATACTTAAGGTAATAGGTTCTGAAGCTGTAGCATTTGCCTTTATTACGGCTGTTTTGGAAGTTAAGTTGATCTTATCTGCTGAGATTCCATCACAGGTAGCGTCAATATTTACATTTATATCCTGGGCAACAGCTTTTTGTGTTGTAGCCATAAACTGAAACTCAACACTGCCTTCAATACCTTCTTCTTCCACATGCTTTAGTGTAAACGAAGGAGTCGGTCTCAAATAATCTGCCGGCAATAAAGAAACATAGCTCATATCCCATTCGTTGACCGAATCATCATCGCTGCAAGATGAGAAGAAAGGGATCATTGCACTCATGAGTGTAATGATTATTGATTGAAATACTTTATTCATAGTAACTATATTAAAATTGTACCATCATTTTATTTCCATGGAGTAGCTTCATCTGTAGACAGAATCTTATCTATCCACACAGGAGTGACTGTTGTGGTAATAGTATGCCCTTTACCGGTAGCATCTTCAAATACATTACCTTTACCTTCATTGAATCTCCAATAAGCTTCTAATCCCGGAGATTTTGGACTTGTGATAGTCATGTTGTTCTGAATCTGAATTTCCGACCGGCATACAGACCAGATACGGGCTTCACTTACCAAGATTTTACATCCGCTCCACCAGCTACCGCCACTGAACCAACTCATATTACCAAATATACAAGGCCCGCCGGCAACGTCTTTTGAACCTCCGTCTTTACCGTTAATATAGATACGATATTTAGAACCGTTGTATGTCACAGCAAGATGTTGCCACTTATTAGGTTCGAAAGAGTAGGTCGGATTCAGATAGGTTTCATGAGTCTGAATCTGAACTAATGAGTGAGCTTTGTGGTCACTATTGTCGCTTTGCGGATCTTCGAAACGCAATAACAAGCTCTTGCCGTCGCTGCCGGATGTGCTGAATACTGCACGGTTACGATTGGCAGTATTGCTTACCTGGAAACGAACTTCGACAGTAAACTCGTTGTAGGTTTCAGGAGCTTCAGAGAATTTTTGGGCTACGAGTTCTGTACTTCCAACAAATTGCGGGGCGGAAAATTCCATGATACTATTGGCAAGAATCACCAAGCTACCGGTAACAGGCATTACATCAATACTACCTTGTTTTGCTACCAGGCGTACGGGTAAAGCATATGATTCACCGGATGCATTCATTTCCTCGGAGAATGCTTTGATATGTATGGAAATGGGATCTGCATTATAAGCGCCTGCTTTAATCGTAATATTGTCCGGAAGGGTGTAATGGGTTTCCGGCAATGCGATGTAGTTTGTACCATTAGCCTTGTTGTATGCGTCAAGAGCAGCCTGATCTATTGCCAGACTATAGCTGTTGTCTTTCTGTTGTGTATTGCTGATATGCGCGTTCAGTGTGACATTGGTTTCACCGCTGCCCATAACAGTCACTTTGGTGCTTGTTGCAGTTAAAGCTTCTTCGAAGAAGACGTGCGTGTCCAATGTACTATAATTCGCATCGTCACAGCCGATCCATGTACCGCCTGCGATAAGCGATATCAACAAGAAGTTTCTTATGTTTTTAATCTGTTTCATAGTGAATTAATATTTAATTAACGGTTTGGTAGAAGGATTCATAATCTGGATAGCTTTGCGTAGATTCTTGTATTCCGGATTTGTCGGATACTCTGCTTCCATATGATAGCTTCCTACTCCGCCTTTACGGAAACCATTTTTCGGTTGCCAGCGTGCCATTCCTTCCAAAGATTTCATGCTGTTGCCATAACGGTCGGTATAAGGATATCCGCCATCCATAGCAGCATCTACAGCCTCAAAGTTTTCGGTCATGATGGTCATCTTTGTGATTTGCTCTTCGGACATTACGCTACCGTAAGTCTGAACGAGTCCCGGACCTGCTACACCACCGTCTATCAGACGTTTGTCCAGATTGTTGTCATTACCGGGTTTATAGGCCTGAATGATAAAGTAATCAAAGTAAGGGCCTACATCGGGTCTGTTCTTTATACTTTGCGGTTCGCCGTCAATGATCAATAACTTGCCGGTTCCCGATTTAGGACCGAAGTGTTTGCCAAGTTCGTCTACGAATATGAACATTCTGTCATCGTCGTCCACAATGTTACCTTTATTACCATAGTTTGGTTCGTAGTCGATATCGAATCCGTCATAGCCGTATTTGTTGATCGTATCAGCGATAGCATTTGCATATTTGCGTATAGATGCTTCGACGGCTTCTTTATCAGACTCGTCCGAAGGCCAGCCCCAGAAATCATTAACAGCTTCCTGTTGGCTTGCGAATCCCATTGACTCCCAATTGTCATATATATGTTGTGGAGTGATCTGTGTACCTACCGAAGTGATGATAAAGCACATGGTGAAGCGAGTTCCTTTTACTTCTTGACAGAACTTGAGATCCTTCTTTTGCGCTTCTGTAATATTCGACCAATTCCCCCAGATGGAAACGACATCCACGCTATCCGGGATTCCTGCCATGCTGTTTACTAATGAAGCGCCTTCGCCTGTCCAGTTGCCGAACCATCCGAAAGCTTTGGGATGATCAGACTTTTTATATGCGCGCAGGGCTGCATAGTATTCTTCTGAAGGACCTTCGAAGTAATCTTTTGCTTCTGATTCTGTCCAGTCATTACAGCTCACCCATATTGGGGTGCTCAACGCTAACAATAAAAAATATAGTAAATAATTCTTTTTCATATTAATTCTAGTTAGGAGGTTATATTAATTAGTTTTTCCCCACGACAAATCTGTGGCTTCATTATCCGGACCACCATTTTTCAGATACGAAACACCTTGCTGATAATTGGAATGGTTGTTCTGTACTTCCGTGTAAGGGAATCTCAGACGACGCATACCACGCTTGCTGTCTACTCCTGATGGAGACAGATTGTCGATGCAAGGATAGAGTTCCGGATAACCGGTACGGCGATATTCAGCCCATGCTTCCAGTCCCAACGGATAGTTGGCTATCCATTTCTGAGTAATGATACGCTGAAGATTTTCTTCTTCATTGTTGTCATTCCATGCAACGGCAACGGTGTTGGAGATGGTATATGCATGGCCTCTGGGATCATTATTATGTGATACTGTCGGTTTTTCGGTTTTTGTCAGATAATTGTCAGGCATTGTTGTGCCGTACTGTTCCATGGAGAGTTTGATTCCTTCTTCATAGTACTCTTTAGCCGATTTATTGCCGACAGACCAGTTCTTCAGTTTGCCTTCCGCACGGAGGAATGCTGTTTCAGCAGCGCAGAATACCAATAGCTTTGAAGTTCCTGTGATGGCCGGTATGGAATAACCTGCAACGTCACTTTTGGCAAAACCATCTTCTCCGGAGCGCATGCCCACATATTCCTGAGTGTGACCAGTGAATGTTGAATGGTTGAAGTATTTAGACATACGCGGATCACCGTATCCGTTCATATAATCAACGATATTGGCATTGACACGCAAATCACCCCAGCTTACAGCTGCCAATTGGTAAGGGTTTGTCTGCGAGCCGCAATCCATCATGGCATTGTCATTATTTGCTTCGATCAGTCCGGCTTCATGAGATGCGGCAGCTTCCGCATTTTCTTTTGCCATCTCCGGATATGCTGTACTGATGCGGATAGCCACCCTCAGTCGCATGGAATTTGCGAGTCTTGCCCAGTTGGCATAATTGCCGCTGAATACAGGGTCGTTGCTGGCGAGCGGTGCGTTACCATTGGTATCTTTGTAATAGTTATAGAGTACGTTGGCAGCGCTTGCAAAATCTTCCATTATATTCTTATAGACTTGTTCTTCTGTGTCATAAGCTACATAGAAGTTACCTTTTTTCACTTGACTGTAGGGCATCGGACCGTAACAATCGGCAACACGCAGCATGGTTATGGCCCGTATCATACGTGCAAAAGCATAATAGTGCCCGCTTTCATTAGTTGCTTCCTGTATCTGGAAGAAATTACCGTATATTTTCTCGAAATTAGTATTCCAGGGACCTGCATTCCAGGCATCACTTTGATTGAATGTGCCGAAGTTAGTGCCGCTCCATACATTCGCACATGTCAGATAGCCTCCTAACTGACCGACCATCTGATCCATCATCTGCGAGTCATTCTGTTGAATGTTTACGATCGTCTCAATCATTGACTTCATCAAAGTAGAAGGGTCAGCTTCATGAATCTGGAATTGATTGGTGTTGTATTCTTCAAAATTACCGGTACAACTCCCGGCAACTAATACCAAAGCAGTACCGACTGTTATATTTCTTAGATATTTCTTCATAATAATTTTCTCATTAATTTAGAATTGTACTTTTACATTAAATCCTATATTGCGCATGCTCGGTTGCATGAAGTAGTCCACATTCATATAGTAATTACTGGATGTAGAAGCAGACAATTCAGGGTCAAACGGTGCTTTGCAATAGATCATCCACAGGTTGCGTCCTACAAGCCCGAAGGTTACATTGGCTACATTGTTCAGCCATTTCTTGGGAAGTGTATAGCTAAGACTGAGTTCCTGAAGACGGACATTGGTGGCACTGTATAAATAGTATCTTCCGTAACCGCCTTCACCGGTACCGATGGTCTGATAGTATTTCTGTGTATCTACTTTTCCGTTATTCATTGGTACACCTTTATTGTCACGTGCATTTGCCGTGATACTTGATACGCCATAGTAGTCCAGAACACCTTGCGTGGCTGAGTATGCCAGACCACCTACACGTGCGGAAAGTACGACTCCCAGATTGATTCCTTTGTAAGTGAAATTGTTGGTCCAGCCTAAATTATAGTTGGCGTTCAAATTTCCGACTTTGGTAGGAGTCTCTGCCGTATGCATACTAAGTCCTCCGGTCTGAGCATCCACTTTTATATTTCCGTTATTATCTTTGGTTAATTCATTGTACACGTATATGTCGGTCATTGTACCTCCTTCTGTCAAGATTACTCGGGGAGCTACATTCTCTTTACCAAGCCATCCTACAGGCATGTTTGGCATATCGATCAGTTCGCCCGTTACAGGGTTGGTGCTACCGCCTGCCAGACGTTTTACCTTGTTGCGGTTCAGAGTGAAAGTAGCATTTGATGCCCATCTGAATCCTGCCCATTCGTCGGTGAAGCCGAGCGCCAGTTCGATTCCTTGGTTTTGTACATTACCAGTCTGAACGATTGCCTTATTATATCCGGAGGAAGAGGGAATATCTACTTTAAATGTCTGGTTTAAAGTATTGGAACGATAATAGGTTGCGTCCAGATTGAAGCGGTTTTCCCAGAACTTCAAGTTCAGACCGATTTCCCATGATTTGGTTTTCTCCGGTTTCAGATTGTCCATCGGGTAAACTGTCGGGTTTGCCCAGTTGTGAGTCTGGCTGTTATATTCATATCCCGGGTTAGTCAGGTAGCGGTCGAAAGAAGAGGCTACAACTGTGTAAGAACCACGTACTTTTGCATAAGATATGATTTTAGGCAGAGCGAACATTTCCGTCAGTACAGCCGATAAGCCGACAGAAGGGTAGAAATATGAAGACTGATTGGAGAAAGCCAGTTTGGAATCCCAGTCATTACGTCCGGTCAACGTGAGGTAAAGTTGACTTCTCCATCCTAATTCGACATTAGCGAATATACTTTGTACTTCGTCATCGTATCCGTCCGGTAGTGGTTTATAGTTTGCAGCGTAATTAATATTATTCAGTGCAAAGAAGTTAGGTATAATCAGGTCACCAGCAAAGCCGATTGTCTGCATGGAAGTGTGATAAAGTGACATACCTATATTGGTATTCAGACGGAAATCTCCGAATGTTTTATCAACAGTAGCCATTAAATCGGTATATAAAGAACGTTCCTGACGCATAGCATCTTCAAAACCACCATTGACAGAGCAGAAAGTGGCAAGTGTTGAAGCGTATTTTTCTGTTTTGTTACGATAATCCGAGTTGTCCAAATTGACACGTCCGGTGATATTTAACCAGTCTGTAACTTTCCATTTCAGAGAGGCATTCAGCATATAGCGTTTTTTGTCAGAGGTACGTCTGATGCGGTTTTGAGTCCAGTAAGGATTCTGCAAAGACAGTCCGCCGTCGCCATAAGGCCAGTATTGTTTCATAAATCCGTAATTTGTATCGTAACGTTCGTACAGGCGGATTTCATCAAAATTATCTCCGCGTGGAAACAGATACAAAGCGGGTAGGGGATTGTAATATTGTCCCTGAGATACCATATTGGTATTATTCTGTATGATATATTGCGCACCGATATCCAGTGTCAGCTTATCATTCAGGAAGTTAGTTGTATTGCGTGCGGTAAAGTTATAGCGGTTGTAGCTGTTATTTGGTAAAATACCATCTGAATTTGTCGTGGAAGCTGAGAAGTAAGTCTGATTTTTATCGCTTCCTGTCGATAATGTAATGGAGTTTATAATATTACTACCGGTATTGAAGAAGTCTTTCGGATCATATCTTTTATCTGTCAGATCTCCCCAGCTGAACAAGCCTGAACTTGTTCCGTATCTGTTCTGCATCTCAGGCATAATATATGCCTTGGAGAAGGTCGTACTATTGGAAACAGTAAGTGATATCTTTTCTTTTTTCCCTTTCTTTGTGTTAACCAGGACTACTCCATTGGCTGCGGCAGAGCCATAAAGGGCAGCAGCTGACGGTCCGGTCATCATACTTATACTTTCTATATCGTCCGGGTTTAAGTCTGCTACTGCATCAGAACCACCCATTGATCCGTACTGACCGTCACCACCACTTGAACCTGTGTTAAACATAGGTACACCGTCAATCACATATAAAGCATTGTTATTCTTGGTCAATGACTTCATACCACGCATTACAACACGTGTAGCACCACCGGCACCTGTAGCACCGCTGCTTATCTGCACACCGGCTACTTTACCTGCAAGCGAATTGATAAAGTTGGCATCTTTCACCGCTGTTAAAGCTTCTCCCTTTACTTGCTGTACATTATAACTCAACGCTTTTTGTTCACGTTTGATACCCAAAGCAGTAACAACAACTTCATCCAATTTTTGTGTATCTTCCCCCATTGTTATTTTCAATGGCTGGGCATTGGTCAACGTGATTGCTTGGGAGGCATAACCGATATAGGAGATTTCTAACACATCACCTTTGGCAGCTTGTATTTTGAAATTTCCATCCATATCAGTAATCGCACCAGTAGCTGTTCCTTTCACCAGAATGCTAACTCCAATTAAAGGTTCACCTTGTGCATCTGTTACTGTTCCCGTTGCAACGATTGGTGTTTTTTTCTGTTGTTCTACTTCTTTCTTAGTAGAAAGTACAATATGCTTATCGACTATTGAATAACTGATATTTGTTCCTTTAAACAGCTGACCCATAACGTTAGTCAGCGACTCTTTAGAAACTTTAATAGATATGACACGATTAATATCGACGTCATTTGTGTTGTATACTACTGACATTGAAGTTTGTTTCTCTATCTCTTTCAATGCAGTATTTAGAGGTACCTTCGATAGATTAAGGGTAATCATTCGTTCCTGCCCATAAGCTGAGGCAAAACTCGAAAACAATAAAAGGAAAAATAACAAGTATGGAAACTTGTGTTTTATAATTTCTTTCATCTTATTCTTTTTAATTAGAAATAGTTTTTAGGTAGTTAACAAACATGTGCGGGTAATAAATATAACCGCCACTCATACAAAGGATCTATGTATCTCTGTTTCTCATATTTATAAATTTAAAGGTTACACTAAAAATGATTTTTCATAAGCGCTTATTCATCAGTAATACATTTGATACTGCAACCATACTAAACGAAAATAAGATTTTTTTTCGTAAAAAATGGTTAGACTAAGCATTTTTTTGAAAAATAAATACATAATCATTTGATAAATAGAGCATTAAGTAGTTCTGAAAAACTATTCAATTTATTACATTTGCATATATTCAAATAACAGATAGATATAAAGAATCATTTTATGTTCAAATATTCAAAAGATGGAGTTTCTGTATTGACCATATTAGACACCAGAAGGGCTAAAATTAATGGATTATTTCCAGTTAAAGTTCAAGTCGTATTTAGGAGAAAGCAGAAATATTATTCTACGGGGAAAGAATTGTCAAAAGAAGACTGGGATAGATTGTTAAAGGCAAAAAGTCAGTTATTAATGGAGGTAAGGACTGATATCGAAAGTAGTTTTTCTATTATAAAACAACAAGTTAGCGAACTTATCCAAAAAGGAGAATTTAGTTTTGAAATATTGAGTATCAGACTTGGAAGGCATACGAAAGAAATCAATCTGCGTACAGCTTTCGAATTAAAGATGAAGGAATTAGAGGATAATGAGCAGGCAAGTACATATTTAAATTATCGAAGTGCTTTGAAGAGTTTAGAATGTTTTGGTGGTACCAATATTCCATTAGACAGAATTACTGTGGAGTGGCTGAAGCACTGTGAGCGGTTTTGGATTTCTAACGGTAAGAGCTATTCAAGTGTGAGTATTTATTTTCGAACCTTAAAGTGCATATTAAACCGTGCAGTACGAGATGGAATACTGAAAGAATCATCATTTCCTTTTGGAAAGAATAAATATGAAATACCAGAAGGACATGGTCGAAAGCTGGCTCTCACTCTTCCTGAGATAAAAAGAGTCATGTCTTTCCAGGATTCTACCAATGAATTAGAGGAATTTCGTGATTTATGGTTCTTCTCTTATTTATGTAATGGAATTAATTTTATGGATCTGTTATTTCTCCAGTACTCAAATATTGTAGATGGAGAAATCTGTTTTATACGTTCCAAAACATCCAGGACTACTAAACATAGTAAAGAAATACGTGCTACTATAACTCCTGAGATGTGGGATATCATTCATAAGTGGGGAAACCCTAATATAAGCCCACAAACCTATATTTTTAAATATGCCAAAGGGAATGAAGATGCTTTTGAAAAGATCAAATTAGTGCGTCGTATCGTTACTAAATGTAATAGAAAATTAAAAAAAATAGCCCAAGGTACAGGTATTGCTCAACTGACTACTTATACAGCAAGACATTCATTTGCGACAGTACTAAAACGTGGTGGAGCCAAAACGTCTTATATTTCAGAAAGTCTTGGTCACTCTAATTTAACTGTTACTGAGAATTATTTAGCATGTTTTGAAAAGGAAGAGAGGATTAGAAATGCTCGACTACTGACTAATTTCGATAATAAAATGTAAATTTGAATGGTGCATGCAAATTGTATGCACAACGCTACTTTTTGTGTTTATTGCATAGGCATAAAATAAATGAGTATACGATAATATGATGAATTATAGAAAAATCTCATTGTGTCTAATATCATTACAAGATATGATTAACCATATGGTTAATCATATCTTGTAATGTCGCATTTTATAAATAATAGAAAACATGAAATCAGTAAAATCAGCACATTCTTAAAAAAATGCATATTTAATGTGTCTAGAATGTAATATATTACACTAAACTATATAAGAATTAGAAATAAAACCTTTATTCTTGATTTGTATTCAACGGCTTGATTTAAATAAACGTTATTAATAATTATATGGTTATTAAATCGTTTAAAATACAGGCGTTTTAATATAAATAACAATATATAGAATCATATTGTCATTTCAGAATCAAGCGAAAAATTAAATCAAATAGAGAAAAAGTTCTTTCAAAGTGCCCATATTTATCTTGGTTTTAAAGGAACTGGTGTTTCCTTTAAAACCAAAATGCCGTTCCTTTTAAACCAACGACTGCTCCGTTCGTATATTTTAAAGCTCTTTCATAGAATTGAAGATGGCATTTTTATGCACTAAGCAATTGTTTTATGCAAACACATCGCATAATCTTGCAATAAATTATACATTTTTTTGCTATTTATTAGATTTCATAGACTTTGACTACCTGGCTATTCTTAAAAATAGAACATAAAGAAGTATGAAAACAGCTATAAATTCATTACTCCCAATCAATCACGCTTGCCAACGCCCAACCCCTAAAAGTCACAATGGGTGAAGACACGCAAACCTTGGACGAAGTAGTAGTTACTGCGTTGGGTATCAAACGTGAACAAAAAGCGTTGAGTTATAATGTACAGCAAGTAAAGGGAGATGAATTGACTAATATAAAGGATGCTAACTTTATTAATGCTTTATCAGGAAAAGTAGCTGGCGTAACAATAAATGCTTCTTCAGCCGGTGCTGGGGCTGCGGCTCGTGTAGTTATGCGTGGTACAAAGTCTTTGGAGAAAAATGATAATGCACTTTATGTTATTGATGGTATTCCAATGTTTAATGTAAATTCAGGAGATAATGCTGGAGGTACGATGAACAAACAGCCAGGATCTAATAGCGTAGCTGATATTAATCCTGAAGATATTGAGAGCATGACAATTTTAACAGGACCTTCCGCTGCAGCCTTGTATGGTTCGGATGCTTCAATGGAGTTATTCTTATCACTACTAAAAAAGGTACTGTAGGAAAAGTGCAAATTTCTTATAGTAATAGTACAAGTTTTTCATCTCCGATGATGATGCCGAAGTTTCAGAATATTTATGGTAATCGTGAAGGAGAGTTAGGCAGTTGGGGGAGCTTGATGGATACTCCTAGCAACTTTGATCCATCTGACTTCTTCAATACGGGAATGACGGAGATGAATGGTTTCACGTTGACCACTGGTACTGAACAAAATCAAACTTACGCATCTGTCTCTACTACAAACTCTACAGGTATCTTACCTAATAATGCTTATAACCGCTATAATTTCTCTATTCGTAATACCGCTAAATTCTGTGATAATAAGTTGAGTCTTGATTTGGGAGCTCAATATATTATTCAAAATAATAAGAATATGGTAGGTAGTGGACAATATTTTAATCCCTTGGTATCTCTTTATCTTTTTCCACGAGGTGAAAACTTTCAGGAAGTACAGATGTATGAACGCTATAGTGAGGCTCGAAACCTTATGGTACAATATTGGCCGGAATCTATATTTGGTACTGATTTGGATATGCAAAACCCATATTGGATTATGAATCGAATGCAGAATGAGCTTTCTAAACGTCGTTATATGTTTAATGCTAGTCTGAAATGGGATATAACAGATTGGGTGAATGTAACAGGGCGAGTACGTGTGGATAATTCAGATAGCGATAGTTATGAAAAGTATTATGCTAGTACACGAGGTACTTTTACAGAAAGTAGTTCTAAAGGTTATTATGGACATACTAAACAAAATGATCGGTCTGTTTATGCTGATGTAATGGCTAGCATAAATAAGAATTTCTTTGATGACAAACTTTCATTGAATGCAACTGTTGGTGCTTCTATTAATGATATTCAGGAAGATGCTATGTATCTAAAAGGAGGATTGGAGCAAATTCCTAATTTCTTCCATTATGGCAATATTAATGTCAATACTTCCAAGCGTAATGAATCAAAATGGCATGATCAAGTACAAAGTGTTTTTGCAAGTGCAGAATTAGGATGGAATCATCAATTGTATTTGACTGTCACTGGGCGTAATGACTGGGCATCTCAATTAGCTTTTACCAGCAAAGGTTCCTACTTTTATCCGTCTGTTGGTCTGTCATGGCTTGTTAGTGAATCTGTAAAGCTACCAAAAGCTATTTCTTATTTGAAAGTTCGTGGTTCGTGGGCGGAGGTCGCTTCTTCCCCTAATCGATACCTTACCCAAATGCAATATACTTATAATGAGCAAACAAATACATATGAATATCCTGCAAGTCATTATAATACTAATCTGAAACCAGAAAATACAAAATCATGGGAACTAGGCGTCAATGCTAAATTCCTTGGCAACCGTATTAATTTAGATATGACCTTCTATCGTTCTAATACCTTCAATCAGACATTCTATGTTGATGCATCGGCTTCATCTGGATATAAGAATAATATTGTGCAGACTGGTAATATTCAGAATCAGGGTATTGAGCTGGCTTTAGGATATTCTGATACATTTGATAAAGTGAAGGTATCTACAAATTTCACTTACACTCTTAATCAAAACAAGATCGTTAGTTTAGCGAATGGTGCCATCAATCCGGAAACCGGCGAAGCTATCGAAATGGAGTATTACTCAAAAGGAACATTGGGAACTAGTGGTGGTCCGACTTTAAGACTCTATGAAAACGGATCAATGGGAGATATTTATATCAATCAGCGTTTGCGTCAGTCTCCTAATGGATATATTTGGAAAGACCCCTCTAATGGAAGTTTGGCTATTGAAAATACGGAATACCGCAAGGTTGGCTCTATTCTTCCTAAATATTATTGGGGATGGAATGGTAGTGTTGCTTGGAAGGGATGGAATCTTGGATTTGCATTCACCGGGCGTTTTGGAGGATTAGTTGTATCGGATACACAAGCCATGATTGATAAATATGGTGTATCTGAAAGTTCTGCAGTTGCTCGTCAGGCAGGCGGTGTATGGGTTGGAGACAGTAAAGTGGATGCTGAGGAATATTATAGTAAAGTAACTACCGCTGTTGGTACTTATTATACATATAGTGCAACGAATATTCGCCTTTCTGAACTGAGCTTGAGCTACCAACTTCCTAAAACATGGTTCAAAAATCATGTAAATATGACACTGGGGCTTACAGGAAAGAATTTATGGATGATTTATTGTAAAGCACCTTATGATCCGGAAAGTACATCTTCTGTCACTAGTAATTTCTATCAGGGGGTTGACTATTTTCAACAACCTAGTTTGAGAAGTCTCGGATTTAATGTCAAACTAACATTCTAGTTTAGATTATGAAAAAGAATAAGATAATAAAGAAGTTTGCAAAACTGTCTGTGTATACTTTGTTAGTAGCACTAGGAACAGGTTGTACCGATAAATTTGAAGAGTATAATACAAATCCCTTTGGACCTAAACCTGACCAAATGCTGGGTGATAATGCAATCACCGGATCATTGATTAAAAACATGATTCCTGCATTAGTACAAGGACAACAGAACAATTCACAGATGTTGGATCAGATGATTGGATCTGAATATGGTGGAGAAATTACTTGTATCGCCCAATGGGGTAATGGAGGTAATTATTATACTTACAATCCAAGAGTTGGGTGGTATGGAAATATGTTTGATACTACTATGCCACAGATTTATACCGGATATTTCCAGATACGTGATCTTTCTGATGGCAAAGGATTGGCTTATCAATGGGCACAGATTCTTCGTGTGGCAGCTTCACTTAAAATTAGTGATTGTTATGGACCGATTCCTTATTCTCAAATTACAGGAACTGCTTTTACTGTAGAATATGACAATATGGAGGATCTTTATAAACACATGTTTGATGATTTGGATGAAGCGATTTCCGCTTTTAAAGTAGCAGTGTTAGGTAATGAAGATATGAGTTCTTTATCAGAATACGATCTTGTATTTAATGGAGATTTTAACAAATGGGTGAAATTTGCCAATTCTTTAAAGCTTCGTATGGCAATGCGCATTTCTAGTGTTTCTCCAGCACTTGCCAAGGAGAAAGCAGAAGAAGCTGTTTCTGATGTAATTGGTGTGATGACATCTGCATCAGATGCTGCATATAGTAAATATAATGACGGTATGAATCCATATTATCGTGTTACTTCTTCATGGAATGAAATTCGTATCAGTGCTAATATCACTTCATATTTAAGCGGTTATAATGATCCTCGTTTGGCTAAATATGCATCAGAAGCAGATGCTTCTATCGGTGGAGGACAAATAGGAGTGCGAAATGGTATTTACCAAAGTGCTACAACTCAGGCAAATTATACAAAATTCTCCCGCCTGAATATTGGTATAGATGATGAATTGCTCATTATGTCTGCATCTGAAGCTTATTTTTTACGTGCAGAAGCTGCATTGATGTATAAATGGAATATGGGAGGAACTCCCAAAGAACTTTATGACACAGGAGTGACAGTGTCTATGGAAGAACGTAAAGCTACTATTGGCGATTATTTGAAAAGTGAAAAGGTTCCTGCTGCTTACAGTGATCCTTCGGATTCAGGTAAGGATATAGCAGCAGTGTCAACTGTAACTCCGAAATATAATGAATCAGCAAGTGTTACAGAGAATTTGGAGCGTATTTTGATTCAGAAGTGGATTGCCAATTTTCCGAATGGTTGGGAAACGTGGGCTGACATTCGTCGTACAGGTTATCCTAAACTATTCCCTATCGTGAATAATCTGAATACAGATGGGGTGACAGTGCAGCGTGGTATGCGTCGTTTGCCTTTCCCTCAGTCAGAATATAATACGAATAATGCAAATGTGAAAGCAGCTGTATCAATGTTAGGTGGTGCAGATAACTCTGCCACAGATCTTTGGTGGGCTAAGAAAAATTAAATCAGAACGTTAAAATAATTTTTATTATGAAAACGAGCAAATTGAAAAAAATAATATACGGAATAGGAATTTCTCTCTTTTTTTCGCAGGGATTCTTAAATATCGCATGTAGTGATTGGACCGACATAGAGGCGAAAGATTATTATGAACCTCCTACGCAAGGTTATGAAAATAATTTGAAGGATTATTTTAACTCTCCACATAAGATTATGTTTGGCTGGTTTGGTAACTGGGCAGGTAAGGGAGGTTCTTCCATGCAATATGCTTTATGTGGATTACCGGACAGTACGGATTTTGTGAGCCTTTGGCTCTGTTGGGGAAATCTGACGGTTGAGCAACAGGCTGATTTAAAAGACTTTCAGGCTAAGGGTTCCAGAGCAGTGCTTTGTTGGCGCGCAGGAGATATTGGTGATAATCTCACACCGGGGGGTAACGATGATGCAGTGAAGGAAGCGTTTTGGGGCTTTGATCCTAAAGATGAGCAATCTTGCATTGAGGCTGCTAAGAAATATGCACTTGCTATTGTAGATACATGTAACAAATATAATATCGATGGATTTGATTATGATATTGAGGATTGGGGGACTTTAATGAACTCCAGTATGCCATCAGTACCCAATGCGTTTATGAAGACTTTACGTGAGGAGTTTGATAAGACGGGGAAAATGTTGGTTGCTGATATCCCTGGTGGTGCAGGTTGGTTGAGCTTTTATGAAGTGCTTTCAGAGGAAACAGTTCTAAGTCTTGATTATATAGCTTGGCAGACCTATGAACTAGGACATTCTGGATTGGATTCTTTCTTTGAAGCTGTACGTAGAAGTCACCCTAATGTCTTTAAAGAAGCTATGGGGAAATCTATTGTGACTGCAACTTTTGAAAGAGCAGTGGATAAGCATTACTTTACCGAGCAACAGAGCTATCATCCGGCTTGTGGAATAGAACATGCAGGTATGGGGGCTTATCATATTGAGTATGATTATCCTGGAAATCCTGATTATCCCACAGTGCGTGCAGCTATTGCTGCACAGAATCCTCCTATTAATAACTAAAAGAAAGGGTTAAACAATGAAGAGAATATCTTTACTTAAAATAATGGCATTTGGGGTACTGGCACTGGTCCATACTGCATGTGAAAATGCTAAGTATGATGTTATAGATAATTTAGTCTATATAAATGAAGCGTCTACATCCAAAACTAAAGAATTGACATTGACAGAGGGTACGACGCGTACTTCGTTAACTGTACGTTTGGTGAATATTATTAATCAAACAATAAAAGCTAATTTATTTATTGACGAATCTGTATTAGATGCTTATAATAAGAAGAATGAAACTAATTATAAAATGCCTCCTAAAGAATATATATCATTTCCTGAATCAGTGACAATTGAAGCAGGTTCTGTAAGTGCAGATCCTGTGAATGTTGATATTAAAAGTTTTGAAGCTGAAGGCGGTGCTCAATATGCAATTCCCATCAGTATTAAGAATGTGGAAGGAGGTATTGAGAAGTCGGAATCCTCTTCCAGTTTTTTATTGGTTCTTGTGAAGCCTTTGAAACAAGCTGTTCCTAAATTAACATGGTATAATGGTATGCATGCAGCCCCGGAAGGAGCTTGGGGGTTAGCTTTGCCAAATTATACATTGGAATGGTGGAGTAAAGTCACCTCTAAATCAGGGAACGGTGGATATACTAAGAATAATCAGGCTATAATAAACTCAGGAGGTTCAGGGACAGAACTATATATACGGTTTGGTGACTTAATCTATTCCGAGAATGGTAGCTATAAAAATAATTTCCTACAAGTAAAAACGATGGGGTCTCAATTTGATACAGGTGATCCAACTAAGGGAAAAGGTTTAGAAGCACAAAAATGGTATCATTTTGCAGTGAGTTATGATGCAGCATCCGGTACTACTTTATTGTACCAAAATGGTACTGTAGTTGCCTCATTATCTTCTTCAATAGGACAACCGATGAATATTGATCAATTTCAGATGATTTCTTCAGGAGAAGAATATTTTCCGGATTTCTGTGAAATGTGTCAGGTTCGTTTTTGGAAAGTTACACGCACAGTTAATCAGATAAAGAAATCTATGTATACCGAAGTTGACTATACAGACAAGAATTTGTTGTTGTATCTGCCAATGAATGAAGGTGAAGGAGCTACAATACTACACGATGTAACCGGTAATGGTCATGATGTGGAAATTGGCAATTCTAACCTAGGTAACGAAAACCGTCAAAAGGTGACATGGGAAACATATTCATTTGCTCAATAATTTAAAACAGTATGATATGAAAGCATTATTTAAATATATATTATACAGTACATTTTTTGCTATGTCATTGCCATTAGTCACAGCATGTGACGATGACGAAGCAACAGATCCGTATGATATCAATTATGTCTATATTTATAAACCAAGTGAAACAAATGCTACTTTAGAGTATAAAGGAGACGGAACTTTTTTGAAAGAAATCGCCACCGAACATATTTTGTCTCCTGTCAGGTGTACTAAACCTGCACCACAAGATTTGACCATCCAATTAGCTATTGACAGGTCATTGGTAGATGCATACAACAGTGAATATGGAACGAGCTATGTAGCTTTACAAAATGCAGAACTGGAAAATGCAACTTTGTATATAAAACAAGGGGAATATATCTCTGTAGATACTTTAAAAGTGCATTATACTAATATGGAAGAATTTAAGAACGGATCGGAAAATTATATTCTCCCGATTGCTATAACTTCTATTAATGGAACAGGAGTATCAGCGAGTGAAAGTAATAGTAAGATATTCTTGACATTTGAATCGACTTACAAACCAAATCATGTCACACTGACTTCAAGTAAAGAATATCTGTTAGAGTATCAGTATAGTCAAGGATTTACAAATTTAAGCAGTGAATGGAAGCTTGACGGTATCTTAAAATCGGCATGGGCCGCAGATGGTGACACCAAAGTTACTCTTGCTATTAATCCGGCATTAGTTGGAACGTATAATGCATTGCATGGCACAGATTATTCTTTACTGACTAGTGCAAGTTTGAAGCAATCGACAATAATGATTAAACAAGGAAAAACAACTCCGGAAGAGAGTGTTGCCTTGAGTTTTTCGGATGATATGGCTTCTGTGCAGCTGGGTACTAACTATGTTATTCCAGTGACAATCACGAATGTTGATGGAGTAGGAGCAGATATAGGCGAGAATAAAGTTATATATATTGTTTATAAAACAGCACTTGTCGGATTTTTATCTTGTGTAGACAAACCGGTAGGTTCTGTAATAAATGACCATTCGGGTTGGAGTTTTACTTTGAATGGACAATCTAGCGACTTGTATGATTATGTTCCGGATGGCAGCATACTTGATATCGATTTGGGAAAACAAGAGAATATAAAAACTATTGCTTTACATTTCTATGAATGGTTTTATTCTTCGGAAAGTGCAAGTATAGCGATAAGTAATGATGGAGAGAAATATGAGGATCTTGGTGTAGCTTCAGGATTTGCAAATAAGACAAGTTACATTCTTCTTCTTGTGGCTAAACAAGCGCAATATATAAGAGTAACTTTCCATGGAGCTCTTTATTATTCTCCTTATATTAATACTGTAGGTATTTATACTGAAACTGAATAAAAAATGGCCCAAGTTTATTACTGAATGAGCTTGGGCTATTTGCTGTTTATATCATGTTGTGATCAGTTCTAAGTTTTCTTTGTTAATAAAACTTAGAACTGATTTTTTTCTTGAGTATCTTATATTTTTGGATTGTATTATCTAAAAACTAATTAAAGGAAATGCTATGAGAATCATTCGCCGTATTATTTTTCAGCTGCTTTGTTTGTTGGGAGCATGTTGTTATATTCCTGCAACAGCACAAGTCGTTTTAGTTGATAATGGAAAAACTAAATCCAGGATTATTCTATCAGAAAATGACCAGATTAATCAAATATCAGCAAATTTATTTCAATTGTTCCTTCAGAGAATTTCAGGTTGTACATTTCCCGTTGTAAAAGGGCAGAATGCAAAAAAAGGAGATATTATAATCAGTAGCAAAACCCCAGCTGGAGTGACAGAAGACGGTTTCAGCCTATCTACGAAAGATGGAATCTTACGTATTTCAGGCAGTGGGAATGGGACAGTCTACGGAGTTGTAACTTTACTCGAACAATATCTTGGAGTGGATTACTGGGGAGAAAACGAATACTCTTTTAACCCTGCGAAGACAATCGAACTGCCGCTTATCGATAAAATAGATAATCCGGCTTTCCGTTACCGCCAGACACAATGTTATGCTATTCGTACAGACTCCATATATAAATGGTGGAACAGGCTGGAAGAGCCAAACGAAGTGTTTGCTGCCGGTTATTGGGTGCATACTTTTGATAAGTTGCTTCCTGCTTCCGTATATGGAAAAGACCATCCGGAATATTATTCTTATTTTAAAGGCAAACGCCATCCCGGGAAAGCAAGCCAATGGTGTCTGAGTAACCCGGAAGTTTTTGAAATCGTGGCTCAGCGGATTGATTCTATTTTTAAGGCAAATCCGGATAAGCATATTATGTCTGTGAGTCAGAATGATGGTAATTATACCAATTGTACATGTGATGCCTGCAAAGCGATAGATGATTATGAAGGAGCACTCTCAGGAAGTATCATTACTTTTTTGAATAAGCTGGCTGCCCGTTTTCCCGATAAGGAATTTTCCACGCTTGCCTATCTGTATACGATGAATCCTCCGAAACATGTGAAGCCATTGCCGAATGTGAATATCATGCTTTGTGATATAGATTGTGACCGTGAAGTGACTTTGACGGAAAATGCCTCAGGTAAAGAGTTTGTGAAAGCAATGGAAGGCTGGGCTGCCATCACTAATAATATTTTCGTGTGGGATTATGGTATTAATTTTGATAATTATCTGGCTCCGTTCCCTAATTTTCATATCTTGCAGGATAATATCCGTCTGTTCAAAAAGAATCATGCCACTATGCATTTCTCACAGATTGCAGGAAGCAGGGGAGGAGACTTCGCTGAGTTACGTGCCTATCTGGTATCTAAGTTAATGTGGAACCCCGAAGCGAATGTTGATTCTTTGATGCAGCATTTCCTGCGTGGATACTATGGAGAGGCTGCGCCATACCTTTATCAGTATATCAAGGTGATGGAGGGAGCGTTGATAGGCAGCGGACAAAGATTGTGGATTTATGATTCTCCTGTTTCCCATAAATACGGAATGCTGAAACCACAACTGATGCGACGTTATAATCAACTGTTTGATGATGCAGAGAAAGCGGTGGCTGAAGATAATAAATTCCTGAAGCGTGTGCAGCGTGCCCGCTTGCCCATTCAGTATTCGGAATTGGAAATTGCCCGTACTGAGACTGGTACAGATATGAATGAGATCAGTCCGAAATTGGCACTTTTTGAAGAACGGGTGAAAGAATTTAATGTACCGACATTGAATGAACGTTCCAATTCTCCTGTGGAATATTGCCAGTTGTATCGGGAGAGATATATGCCCCGTGCAGAAAAAAGTGTTGCGATAGGAGCGAAGGTTACTTATCTTATTCCTCCTACCGGTAAATATGCAGAAATCGGAAAAACGGCATTAGTGGACGGACTATTCGGAGGATCTACTTTCGTTGAAAGCTGGATTGGCTGGGAAGGAACAGACGGTGCTTTTGTTATAGATTTGGGTAAAGAGAAAGAAATACATAGTATAGATACGGATTTCCTGCATCAGATCGGAGCCTGGATTCTTTTCCCTCTGAAGGTGGTTTATTCCTATTCTGAAGATGGAGAGAATTATACACATTGGGGAGCACATGATATGCCGGAAAACCGTTCGGGGAAAGTGGAGTTCCGCGGAGTGAAGACTGAATCGGAAATGCCAGTGCATGCCCGTTATGTGAAAGTTGAGGTCACCGGTACGAAAGAATGTCCCGAATGGCATTATGGTGTAGGGCATCCTTCGTGGTTCTTTATCGACGAAGTAACAATAAAATAAAAAAAAGTAGGGGCAAGCGTTAGTAGTTTGCCCTTCTTAGTTGTATTATATATAGATGGGTCAGAAAAATGACCCTTTCATCTATATACTATTGAACTATGCAACAGAATAAAACTGCTTCTCAAGGAAAAACTATCAACCCGATTTATTGGGTACCTACCGCTTATTTTGCAATGGGACTTCCCTTTATTGCCATCAATTTGGTTTCCGTATTCATGTTTAAGGATTTGGGTATTTCTGATACTCAGATAACGTTTTGGACTTCTCTTATCATGATGCCCTGGACACTCAAATTCTTATGGAGCCCTTTTCTTGAAATGTATCGGACCAAAAAGTTTTTTGTACTGGTAACCGAACTGTTGAGTGGTATATTGTTTGGAGTAGTAGCTTTTTCGTTATTCTTTGATTATTTCTTTGCTATCAGTATTTCCACTATGGCGGTGATTGCGTTCAGTGGAGCCACACATGATATCGCTTGCGATGGTGTATATATGGCAGAACTGAATAAAGAGGATCAGGCTAAATATATTGGAGTACAGGGAGCTTTCTATAATGTGGCAAAATTGGTTGCCAACGGTGGATTAGTTGCTTTGGCAGGTATGCTGGCCGAATATTTCGGAGCGATAGAAGGAGCTTCGATAGATGCCAATAAGGGTGCGTATTCATCTGCATGGATGATTATTTTTGCCGTAATTGCTGCAGTAATGGTATTGCTCGGTCTTTATCATATAAAGATGTTGCCTTCTACACAAGTTCCCGCTACCGGCAAGAAGTCTACCTCAGAAATCATGCAGGATTTGGTAAATGTGATTGGGAACTTTTTTACTAAAAAACATATAGTATATTATATCTTCTTCATTATTCTCTACCGATTGGCGGAAGGATTTATAATGAAGGTTGCTCCTTTGTTTCTGCGTGCCTCCAGAGAGGTCGGAGGTCTGGGGCTGTCATTGACAGAAATCGGAACATTGAATGGCGTCTTTGGTTCTGCCGCCTTTGTTATCGGTTCATTGCTGGGTGGAATATTTGTTGCCAGATATGGATTGAAGAAAACTTTATTCATGCTTTGTTGCGTGTTCAACCTTCCTTTCCTTGCTTATACTTTCCTTGCTGTAGTCCAGCCGACCAGTCTTTATCTGATCGGAACATGTATCACAATGGAGTATTTCGGCTATGGTTTCGGATTTGTCGGACTGACCTTGTTCATGATGCAGCAGATTGCTCCTGGCAAACATCAGATGTCACATTATGCATTTGCTTCGGGAATCATGAATCTGGGAGTTATGCTTCCGGGAATGATCAGCGGCTATTTTAGTGATTTACTGGGATACCGTAGTTTCTTTATCTATGTACTGATCGCAACAATTCCTGCTTTTTTGATGACCTATTTTATACCTTTTACGTATGATGATTCAAAAAAGAAAAAATAAATTGCTATTTTTGAGTGATAATAGATAACCAATTACTAAATAAATAATTATTATGAATAAGATTCAAATTCCCTGGGAAGAACGTCCTGTCGGATGTACAGATGTAATGTGGCGTTACTCGCAAAATCCGGTCATCGGACGCTATCATATTCCTTCATCCAATAGTATTTTCAACAGTGCTGTCGTACCTTTCAAAGATGGATTCGCCGGCGTATTCCGTTGTGACAACAAAGCTGTACAGATGAACATCTTCACAGGATTCAGTAAAGATGGTATTCATTGGGATATTAGTCATGAACCGATTCAGTTCAAAGCCGGTAACACGGAAATGATTGAATCCGAATATAAATATGACCCGCGTGTTACGTGGATTGAAGACCGTTATTGGGTAACTTGGTGCAACGGCTATCATGGACCTACTATCGGTATTGCCTATACATTTGATTTTGTAGATTTCTTCCAATGCGAGAATGCTTTCCTGCCTTTCAATCGTAATGGAGTACTTTTCCCGCAAAAGATAGATGGCAAATATGCTATGTTAAGTCGCCCCAGCGACAATGGACATACACCGTTCGGTGATATTTATATCAGCTACAGTCCGGATATGAAATACTGGGGTGAACACCGTTGTGTCATGAAAGTAACTCCTTTCCCTGAAAGTGCCTGGCAGTGTACCAAGATTGGTGCAGGTTCGGTACCTTTCCTTACTGATGAAGGCTGGTTGCTTTTCTATCATGGTGTTATCACTACTTGCAACGGTTTCCGTTATGCAATGGGTTCGGCGATACTCGATAAGGATCATCCCGAAAAGGTACTTTATCGTACCCGTGAATATCTGATAGGTCCGGCTGCACCTTATGAACTTCAAGGGGATGTGCCCAATGTGGTATTCCCATGTGCGGCATTGCAGGATGGTGAGCGTGTAGCTGTTTATTATGGAGCTGCAGATACCGTTGTAGGAATGGCTTTCGGCTATATCCAGGAAATAATTGATTTTACAAAACGAACGAGCATTATCTAAGAAGGATATGAGACGTATATTATTAACTTGCACACTGGCTTTCACCCTTCTCCCCGTATTTGGGGGAGAGGGTAAGGCCCCCCCTATGGATAAGGAAAAGAGTCTGTTGATAGACTATGTAGATCCTTTTATTGGAACGACAAACTTCGGCACCACCAATCCCGGAGCTGTTTGCCCGAATGGAATGATGTCCGTAGTACCTTTTAATGTGATGGGTTCTGCCGATAATACATACGATAAAGATGCACGTTGGTGGTCGACGCCTTATGAACATACCAATTGTTTCTTTACAGGATATTCTCATGTGAATCTGAGTGGTGTCGGTTGTCCTGAACTGGGTTCTTTATTGCTGATGCCTACTACCGGAGAACTGAATGTAGACTATAAGGAATATGGGAGCAAATATAAGGATGAACAGGCTTCTCCCGGCTATTATTCCAATTATTTGACGAAGTATAATATAAAGACAGAAGTCTCTGCTACTCCGCGTACAGGTATTGCCCGTTTCACTTTTCCTAAAGGAGAGAGTCATATACTTCTGAATTTGGGCGAAGGCCTGACCAATGAGAGTGGAGCCATGCTTCGTCGTGTAAGTGACAGCGAAATAGAGGGAATGAAACTATTGGGTACTTTCTGTTATAATCCCCAAGCTGTATTTCCCATCTATTTTGTGATGAGAGTGAACAAAGTTCCCGCCACAACCGGATATTGGAAAAAGCAACGTCCGATGACAGGTGTGGAAGCAGAATGGGATCGCGACCAAGGCAAATATAAATTGTATACCCGCTATGGAAAAGAAATAGCAGGTGACGATGTGGGCGCTTACTTCACTTTTGAAACAGAAGAAGGAGAACAGGTCGAAGTACAGATGGGAGTTTCCTTTGTAAGCATAGAGAATGCCCGTTTGAATCTGGATAAAGAACAGTCGGGAAAAAACTTTGAACAGGTGCTTTCCGATGCCCGTGCACAGTGGAACGATGACTTGTCACGTATCACTGTAGAAGGAGGAACGGATGCACAGAAAACAGTTTTTTATACGGCACTTTATCATTTGTTGATTCATCCGAACGTTCTGCAGGATGTAAATGGTGAATATCCGGCTATGGAGAGCGATCAGATTCTGACAACGAAAGGTACCCGATATACTGTATTCTCTTTGTGGGATACATATCGTAACGTACATCAGCTTTTGACTTTGGTTTATCCCGAACGTCAGATGGAAATGGTACGTACCATGCTCGATATGTATCGTGAACATGGTTGGTTCCCTAAATGGGAATTGTATGGAAGAGAGACTCTTACGATGGAAGGTGATCCAAGTATCCCAGTGATTGTGGATACATGGATGAAAGGATTGCGTGACTTTGACGTAGATCTGGCTTATGAAGCTATGTACAAGTCGGCTACATTACCCGGGGCGGAAAATCTGATGCGTCCGGACAATGATGACTATATGTCAAAAGGATACGTGCCGCTTCGTGAACAATATGATAACTCCGTATCTCATGCACTGGAATATTATATCGCAGACTTTGCCCTTTCCCGTTTTGCGGATGCTTTAGGAAAGAAGAAAGATGCGGAAATGTTCTATAAACGCTCTTTGGGATATAAGCATTATTATAGTAAGGAGTTCGGTACATTCCGACCTATTCTTCCGGACGGAACTTTCTACAGTCCGTTCAATCCGAGGCAGGGAGAGAACTTTGAACCGAATCCCGGTTTCCACGAAGGTAATTCTTGGAATTATACTTTCTATGTACCACATGATGTATATGGATTGGCTAAACTGATGGGTGGAAAGAAACCTTTTGTCAATAAGCTGCAAATGGTGTTTGATGAAGGACTATATGATCCGGCTAACGAACCGGATATTGCTTACGCTCATCTGTTCTCTTACTTTAAAGGTGAAGAATGGCGTACACAGAAAGAGACACAGCGACTGCTGGATAAGTACTTTACGACCAAACCGGACGGTATCCCTGGAAATGATGACACAGGTACGATGTCTGCATGGGCTATTTTCAATATGATAGGTTTTTATCCCGACTGTCCGGGATTGCCGGAATATGCATTGACTACTCCGGTATTTAATAAAGTAACGATCCGCTTGGATCCTAAATGGTATAAGGAAAATGAGCTGGTAATTGAGAGTAATCGTACCGGATCGGAAACTCTTTATATAAATAAGGTGTTATTGGATGGTAAGAAGTTCAATAAATACCGCATTACCCACGATGAACTTGTTCATGGTAAACGCTTGATATTTGATTTGAAATAACACACAGTGTTTCATAGGTATCGTTTTTGGGTTGACAAGGCTGTCGGACTTTTCAGGGTTCGGCAGCCTATTTTTTTTACATCTTACCTGAATAATCCTTTCAAAAAGATAGTGTCACTATATGTCTGCGATAATGACACTATATCAGTGGTATAGTGACACCATTTACCTAGGATAGTGTCATTATCTTATTTTTATAAATATCCCCTTTTCCGTTTTAGTATTAAATATTTGGAATGTAGCCGATTACAAAGTTTCCTTTCATCCGTCTTTTATACGATCAGCGTATAATTAAGATGATGAATAGAAAGAAATTATTTCAACATATCCTTTGGATATTAATCGTAGCAGAATGTTTTCCAATGCTGGCTGTTGCTGCATCGAAACAAAAAAAACAACGTTACAAGATCGCCGTATGTGACTGGATGATATTGAAACGTCAGAAGATTGGTTCGTTCCAATTGGTGCATGAGTTGAAAGGAGATGGAGTCGAGTTGGATATGGGTAGTCTCGGTAAAAGAGAAATGTTCGATAACAAATTGCGTGAGCCCCATTTCCAGCAGCTATTTCGTGAAACAGCTCAGAACTATAATTTAGAGGTTCCTTCTATTGCTATGTCCGGTTTTTATGGACAGTCTTTTTTAGATCGTGCTAATTATAAAGAATTAGTTCGGGATTGTCTGGATGCAATGAAAGTAATGGGTGCCAAGGTCGCTTTTCTCCCTTTGGGTGGAGTGGAAGCAGGCTGGCAGGAAACTCCGGAACTTCGGACAGCTTTAATAAAACGGCTGAAGGAAGTAGGGGATATGGCTGCTTCGGAAAGAGTTGTAATTGGCATTGAAACTCAATTGGATGCAAGAGAAGAAGTGAAACTATTGAAAGAGATTAATTCTCCCGGTATCAAGATCTATTTTAAATTTCAGAATGCATTAGAAAATGGAAGAGATCTATGTAAGGAACTCAAGATTCTTGGAAAAAATAGAATTTGCCAGATTCACTGTACAGATACGGATGGAGTGACTCTTCCTTTCAATGAGCGGCTGGATATGAATAAGGTAAAAAAGACGCTTGACAAAATGGGCTGGAGGGGCTGGTTGGTTGTAGAACGCTCACGAGACAAGGATGATGTGAGGAACGTGAAGAAGAATTATGGAACGAATATTGAATATCTGAAAAAGGTGTTTCAATAGAGTAGGTTCTATTATAGAAGTTTGAAAATCTTTAAGGAAAGTGATTACATTGCTTGAGGTTATCCGTCTTTCTTAAAAGATCTTTAAGGTTTAAAGTATAATATATTATTTTTGTTTAATTAAAATTTAATCTATGGAGAGTAAGATGAAGATTAAAACTAAGGTTATCGAAGACATATGTTGTTTGTCGATGATTCTTTTTGCTGCCTCATGCGCAAAAGGTTTCGATGATAACGAGCGGTTTTCGGGGGGAGTGACAAATGCCCAGTTAGAATCACCGGAAAGTATAACGATTACGACTTTGACAAATTCTGATGGCTCAGAAAGCTTAAAATTGTCATGGCCTGTAGTTATGGGAGCAGGTGGCTATAAGGTAAATGCTTATAATGTGAATGATCCGTCAAATCCGGTAGCTCAAGTAACTGACAGTGTCGTGGATGGCTGTACAATGGCATTTGTGAAGCAAGAAGATACTAACTACTTGGTGACTGTTCAGACTGTAGGTAATGAGAAACTGAATAATACTGATTCTAAAGATTTAACAGAAAAAGACTATAAGGCATTTGTTGCAGTTGCAACTTTACATGAAGGTGAAGATATTGCCACTTATGTTAATAATTCAATGCAGCACTTCAGTCAAGATCAAGAACAGAGTATTAATTTAGAAGCAGGAAAGACTTATTATTTAAATAGTATAGCTGATTTTGGATTAAATACAGTGACATTCCGTGGAAATCAAGACAATCCTCCAACTGTCATTATTGGAACTGAAGGCGGATTTGTTACTGAAGGAGGTCTGAAAATTAAGTATGTAAATTTTGATTGTTCTGCAATGGAAACTCAGACTGGTGTATTGACTTTGGGTAATGCACCTGCAAGTGGAGCTCCAGGTACTGAAAAAGGAAATGCATATCTTATTGATTATTCTATTGTTTTTCAGGGATGTAGTTTTAAGGAAATTAATAATAGTCTTGTCTATGCAGGTAAGGATAATGGACCATGGGCACTGAAGGATTTTCGTATTCTTGATTGTATTGTTGAAATGAATAATGGAAGTACAAGTAGTCCTATTATTAATTTTCAAGATAATGGTGGTAGAGCTATAAAGAGTATCTCCATTCAAAATAGTACATTCTATAATCTTCAAACTAATAGTAAGGCTTATTTTATTCGTATGAATAACGCAAGTAATGCCCGACCTGATAAAACTTGGAATGATACTTCCGGAAGTGTTACTATTACAAATAATACATTTTATCAGACAATGTCTAACAAAGACTTTGCTAACAATATGGCGAGTGTAAATGCAGTGACTACTACTATTAAGAATAATATCTTTTATAATACCTATCGGGTGCAGAAAATAGCCGGTAACACTACAAAGGCAATTAGTGATAATTATCTTTATTCTGACGGAGGGGAAAATGTCGGTAGTTTGGATAATACTGACAAGACTTACGGAACTGAAGAAAATCCACAGTTTGTCGGTCCTGTAAATCAAGATCCGGATAAGGTTAATTTTGTTCCGGCTAGTAGCACAAAGGCTTATGCGAATAGAGCTGGTGATCCCCGTTGGTTTGAATAAAAGTGAGAAATTATAATTCTATAAAAATGAAACATAAGAGAATATTCAATTTGTGTTTATGCACACTTCTGGCTTTTGTAACGGCTTTTCCTACTTTTGCTCAGAATGCTCAAACATATAAAGGAGTGATTGTTGATGAAGCTGAAGAACCTATTATTGGCGCTTCTGTAAAGGTGGTAGGAACGACTACAGGAACAATTACAGATTTGAATGGAAAGTTTGTTGTGAACGTACCTGCTGGAAAACAGGTTGAAATATCATATATTGGCTATATTCCACAGGTAATATCCAATTTGAAGCAAACTAAAATTATACTAAAAGAGGATACAAAGCAACTTGATGAGGTTGTAGTTGTAGGATATGGTACACAGAAAAAAGCGCATTTGACAGGTGCTATTGCTACTGTACCTGTAGATGAAATTCAAGACATTTCATCAGGTAGCCTAGCTAATACATTAAGTGGTTTGGTTAATGGTGTTAGTGTAAGTGGTGGTGATACCCGTCCAGGTGAAACGGCTAGAATTAGTATCCGTCAAAATAATGTATTAACGGAAATGAAAGCGACAAATGTGGAGCCATTATACGTTATTGATGGATATATCTATCCGACAGAAGTTAAGGTGGGCAATGTTACAGAAAATTTAGGTGCTACGGCATTTAATAATTTGGACCCATCAGTGATAGAAAGTATTTCTGTTCTGAAAGATGCCGCTGCTGCTGTATATGGTGCTCGTGCTGCAAATGGTGTTGTATTGGTTACAACAAAAAAAGGAAACTTAGGTGCACCGAAGATTTCTTATAGTGGAACCTTTGGTATTACTGATGAAGTCTCACGTGCTAAGATGTTGAATGCATATCAATATGGTAAATTATGGAATGCTGTACGTGCAGCAGATCCTACAGATACCTCTATTAATCCGCTGACAGATTTATTTCAGGCAGATGAACTGAGTACTATGAGAGGGTTAAACTATGACCTGTTGGATAAATATTGGAAAGCAGCATTTACGCAGCAACATAGTGTCAACCTAAGCGGTGCTACGGAAAGAGCTAGTTACTTTGCAGGTATTTCATTCTTTGATCAGGATGGTAATCTTGGTAAGTTGGATTATAATCGATGGAATTATCGTGCCGGAGTTGATGTGAAAATTAGTAAATGGTTAAAAGCTAATCTGCAAGTTTCAGGTGATTACGGTAAGCAGAATAAACCAAATGTTAAAGTAGGAGGCACTAATTCTGAAACAGATTATAATCTTTTATTGATGCATCCACGTTATATACCTGAAACAGTGGATGGTAATCCTCTTGCTACTTATGGTATTAGCAATAAACAGGTCAGTAACTCTCAGAATTACTCATTCTCCGTCCTTCAGAATCTAGGTGATTATAATAAGACAATGACATCGAATATGAATATAAACGCAGGTTTGGAGTATGATTTCGGTTGGAATAAATGGTTGAAAGGCTTAAGACTAAAGTTTACTTATTCTAAGAGTATTAATACGTCGAAAAATAATCAGTATGGTTCTTCTTATGAACTTTACTATATGGCTGATCGTGCAGGTAGTGGAAGTCACTTGTATACGCCAGTTTCAGGCCAAGAATCCCTTTATGAAGCATTGTTGAATGAGAATAATTTTTTGTTAGCTAATGGAGGGGCAACTATTTATAATGGTGATAAATCCTATTTATCCCGTGATATGAACCGTACAGATAATTATCAGATGAACTTTATGGCAACTTATAACCGTGACTTTGGTGATCATCATGTAGGTGCTTTATTTTCTATCGAAAGATCTGAAGCTGAAAGTGAGTACTTGAATGGTAGTGTTACATATCCATATGAATTTACTACAGGACAGTCTAATTCTGTAGGCGCAGGTAGTGAGCCTGGCACGGTATTCACACGTTCAGAATCTGGTACGCTATCTTATATTGGTCGTATTAATTATGCCTATGCTGATAAATATTTGTTCGAATTTTTGTTACGTTCGGATGCGTCCACCAAGTTTGCTCCTGAAAACTATTGGGGGGTGTTCCCTTCTGTCTCTGGAGGTTGGGTGATTTCGCAAGAAAACTGGTTTAAGAATAAGGTGAAATGGGTTGATTATCTGAAGGTACGCGGTTCATTCGGTTTAACAGGCCGTGATAATACGGTAGCATGGCAATGGATGCAGAACTATGGAACGGATAAAGATAAAGGTCCGGTATTTGGAACAGGAACTTCAGAAAATGCAGGTAGCCATATAACATTGAACAAAAATAATTCAGCTGTTAATCGTGACGCACATTGGGATAAATCATATAAAGCGAACTTTGGTATTGATTTTAATGTATTGAATAATCGTTTATCATTCAATCTTGATGGTTATTATGAATGGAACCGTGAAATGTTACTTCCGTATATAGCTTCAATTCCTGGTACAGTGGGTTCACAATCTGCCAATATTAATTATGGTAAGTTAGATACATATGGAGTGGAATTGTCTATGACATGGAGAGACAAAATTGGTAAGGATTTTAAATATAGGATTTCTGTAAATACAGGTTATTCAGATAATAAAGTATTAGAAAGAGACTGGGATAATCCAATGACTTTCAAGAGTATTGCTAAAGGTGACAGATTGGATATAGGTACATGGGGTATGCAATGTATTGGCATGTTCCGTAATTATCAGGATATCGATGAGTATTTTGCGAAGTATAATATTACTTCATATATGGGTATGACCAAGGAAAATGTAAAACCAGGTATGCTGATATATAAAGATGTTCGTGGAGCTTTACAAACAGATGGTACATATGCTGCTCCAGATGGTATTGTAGACAAAGACAATGACCAGGTGCGTTTGTCAAACCGGAGCAATCCTTATGGATTAACTACTAATCTGAGTGCAGAATGGAAGGGAATCTCTGTGTCCGCACAGATAAGTGCAAGTTGGGGTGGATATAGCTTTGTACCTTCATCAGCTCTTAAAATTGGTAATATGGTTGGTTCAGGATCAAATAGCTACACAGATTTGGAATATACCAGTATGCCTTCTTTTTGGAATACTGATAATATGTATGTTTACAATGATATAGTTGACGCAGCAGGTAATGTTGTGGTAAAAGCAAATCGTAATGCCGAATATCCAAATTTGAGATGGAGCAGTGTAAATAGTGTAACATCTACTTTCTGGAGAATAAGTGGTACCCGGGTTAAACTAAACCGTTTGACATTAGCATATCGCATACCATCGAGGATTACTAAATTGGTAGGTATTGAAAGTTGTCGCTTTAATGTAACAGGACAAAACTTATTAAGTTTCTACAATCCTTATCCTGATAATTTTATTGATCCGATGACTTCTTATGGTAGTTACCCGACTTTGCGCAAGTTTACCATTGGTGTTAATGTTACATTCTAAAAGAAAACCATAATGAAAAGAAAAAATATATTAATCATAAGCGTAGCCTTTATGGCATCAACAGTTTTTACATCATGTAGTGATCAATTTCTGCAAGATAAGAAAAACTATGATAGTGCCAGTGCTGACTCATATAACTATTTCAGTGGAGCGTTAGGTCGTGTAGCTGATATATATGCATGGTGTTTACCGGATGTTAGATCAAATCCAAGCTGGAAATATAACAGTACGGGTGCAGCTGATCTTCAGTCTCAATCAACGGAAGAATATAGTGGCTTTGGCTCTTTTGTAGATCCAGATGCAGAGATGACTTATCAATCAGGCAATAATCCTGTACCTGATTATTTTCATGGAAGTTCGGGTAATATCCAGCAAATGGCATGGGGACGTATCCGTAATTGTAATGATGTTATTAAAGGAATTGAAGGCAGCACATTGTCACAAGACGAAAAGAATCAGCTATTAGGGCAGGTTTATTTCTTCCGTGCATGGTGTTATTATAGTTTGGTAAAATGGTATGGTGGTGTGCCTATTATTAAAGAAGTTCAGGATATTGTTGCAGAATCTGTTGTTCCTCGTGCGACTACTAAAGAATGTATAGAATTTATCTGTGAAGATTTGGAATTATCTGCTGAATTACTAAAGCCTTTCACTACAAATGGTGGATGGTCAACGAGTGATTTTGGTCGTGTAACTTCCGGTACAGCACTAGCATTAAAAGGACGTGTTCTTCTTCTTTATGCAAGTCCATTATTTAATCGTAAAAATGATGTAGCTCGATGGGAACAGGCTTATAATGATATTAGTGAATCTATGGCTATAATAAATGCTTGTGGATACGGTCTAGCTCATGAAAGTGATCCAGGTGTCAATGCTTCAGGATGGGCAAGCATGTTCTCTGAAGTTCAGGGGAATACAGAAGCGGTATTTGTAACACTTTATAATACAAATACTTCTAGTAGTGCAGCCGATTTTAGTAAAAATAATCCATGGGAACATGGTATCCGTCCATCTAATACTGCTGGTGGTGGAGGTAAAACTCCTTCTGCGATGTTGGTAGATATGTTCCCTATGGCTGATGGTAAAAGACCAAACAGCTGTGATACGTATACTAAATTAGATGCGTCTGAAATATCCTATGATGCAAATGTTCCATTTATGAATCGTGATCCACGTTTTTATCGGACATTTGCTTTTCCGGGTGTGCGTTGGGCATTTAATGGTGATCCAAGAGGAGATAAAAACAATAATCCATATAATGGTACTGAATATGAATTATGGAATTATGTTTGGTATACTTCAACTGCAGATAGGGATGATGCGGAAAGCAATAATGCATATGGATCAGATAACTTACTATCTAGTGCCAAAGGTTTTTATATACGTAAACGTACGGATGACCGCGATGTGAATTCGAATCCGAGATATTTATTTGATGCATCAAATGGTTTCAAGTATTGTGCAAGTCCATATATGGAGATTCGTTATGCTGAGGTTTTGTTGAACTATGCAGAAGCAGCATGTGGTGCTAATCATTTGGATATAGCTGTTGAGCAATTGAAGAAAATTCGTGCACGTGTAGGGTATACTGCAGCTAATAATTATGGTTTACCCGCGAATATAGGAAGTGATCAGGCAGCATGTTTTGCAGCTATCTTATATGAGCGTCAGATTGAATTTGCATACGAAGGCAAACGCTTTGATGATTTGCGTCGTTGGATGCTGTTTGACGGAGGTACAGAAAGAGTTGACGGAGCACCCGATTCATGGACATTAACTGGCTGGAATGGGAATACCTGCACATATTTAGGCTTTAAACAGTTGAATGGACAACGCCGTGATAATTTGGAGTTCCGTGTAAGTAATAACTATAATAACGGAATTGGTGGTAATAGCTGGCCTGTAAATGATGAGACAAAAAATCCTGATCCATTGAAGGACGTGGATCGTCCGGCAGCATTAGATTTGAAGGAGAGTCTTTCTACTCAGCAAGAAAATTTGAAGAATTTCTACTATACCTATCTGACTCGTAAGAAAAAGAAAGGTGATGCTTATACTCCAGACAAGGGAGAAAAGTATATGAAATTCTATCCTAAATATTATTTTTTGGGTTTATATCAGAGTGCACAAAGTGCTAACTCTACTTTAAAACAAACTATTGGTTGGGGAGATTATATGAATGGTGGTTCTAATGGAACTTTTGACCCATTAGCAGAATAAAAGATTCGGTATATTAATCTATTTTTTGTATATAGCGTTTCAGACAATTCCTCTCTTATAGAGGAATGTTTGAAACGCTATGTCATTTTATTATATTTTCTCCTAATTTTTTTTCAAATAATTTTGTTTTTCCTGATTACAAAATCTTTCCTCTCTCGTCTTATTATTGTATTTTTGAATTAACAATCTCACAAAACCCAATAAAAATGAAGAAGAAACATGTACTTTTAGTAGCTTTTGCAGCTGCAATGTTGACTCCGACCGTTGTATGGGCACAATACCCGCAGATAACTGACGAAGCCAAAGCGAATTATACAAAGATGATGACCGAGGAACGGAAACGTTCTGATGAAGCATGGGAGAAAGCGTTACCTATAGTACTGAAAGAAGCAAAAGAAGGACGTCCTTATATCTCATGGGCTGGTCGTCCCTATGATTTGCCACAAGCTAGAATTCCCTCGTTTCCGGGTGCTGAAGGAGGCGGAATGTATAGTTTCGGTGGCCGTGGTGGTAAGGTAATTACGGTTACTAATTTGAATGATCGTGGTCCGGGTTCATTCCGCGAAGCTTGTGAGACAGGTGGTGCACGTATTATTGTATTCAATGTGGCTGGTATCATTCGTTTGGAATCTCCGATTATTGTTCGAGCACCTTACGTTACTATTGCCGGACAGACAGCACCGGGTGATGGTGTCTGCATTGCCGGAGAATCATTTTGGGTGGATACACACGACGTAGTTGTACGTCATATGAGATTCCGTCGTGGAGAAACAAAAGTATGGCATCGTGACGACTCTTTCGGTGGTAATCCGATTGGTAATATCATGATAGACCACTGTTCATGTACATGGGGACTGGACGAAAATATATCTTTCTACCGTCATATGTACGATCCGAGTGAAGGTCAATATGAAAGCAAGGATTTGAAGCTTCCGACAGTCAATGTAACTATTCAGAATACAATTTCTGCGAAAGCGCTGGATACCTATAATCATGCATTCGGCAGTACGCTGGGAGGTGAGAACTGTGCATTTATGCGTAACCTTTGGGCCAGCAATTCTGGTCGCAATCCGTCTGTAGGCTGGAATGGAGTATTCAACTTCGTTAATAATGTAGTATTTAATTGGGTGCATCGTTCTTCTGATGGTGGCGATTATACCGCCATGTTCAATATGATCAATAACTATTATAAACCCGGTCCTGCTACTCCAAAGAATAATACGGTAGGCTGCCGTATTCTGAAACCGGAAGCCGGACGCAGTAAACTGAATTATAAGGTATACGGTCGCGTGTATGCTGATGGTAACGTTATGGAAGGCTATCCGGAAATCACGAAAGATAACTGGAATGGTGGTATCCAAATCGAGAGTCAGCCAAATACAGAGGGATATACTGAGAATATGCGGAGCTATGAGCCGTTTGCAATGCCTTATATCAAAATTACATCAGCTAATGATGCTTATGATTATGTGACAAAACATGTTGGTGCCAATATACCCTGCCGTGATATCGTGGACGAACGCATCATAGAAGAAGTAAAAACAGGTATTCCTTATTATGACAAGAAACTTGCGAAGGATGCTAATGGTGATCTTACAGGCTTGTCTCCTAAGTCAATGGGAGAAGACGGTCAGTTTAAATATCGTCGTTTACCTAAAGATTCTTATAAGATAGGTATCATTACTGATATTCGTCAGATGGGTGGTTTCCCCGAATATAAAGGAACTCCGTATGTGGATACGGATGGTGACGGTATGCCGGATGAATGGGAAATTGCTAATGGATTGAATCCGAATGATCCAAGTGATGCTAATAAAGATTGTACAGGTGACGGATATACGAATATTGAAAAGTATATCAATGGAATCAGTACAAAACACAAAGTAGACTGGAGAGATTTAAAAAATAACTACGATACATTGGCTGAGAAAGGAAAATTAATGTAATCTGCAACTGGTATCGGTATAAGATGCCGGAACTGGGTTTCCTTTTGGCATATGGTATAAAAAATAAGATGAAATGAAAAAGATAGTTTTAATGTCTCTGTTGTTGCTTTGCGGTTGGATATCTGCCGGAGCAGTCGATTTGAACAAAGAGAATCGTGATCCGAAATATGTAGAGTCTATAGTCAATCGTTCGCAGAAAATTGTAGATAAACTAGGACTTACGGATGTGAAAGCAGCCGAAGACGTTTGTAATATTATTGCCAATCGCTATTTCGAACTGAATGATATTTATGAAATACGTGATGCAAAAGTAAAAACCGTTAAGGAATCAGGTTTGACCGGTGATGCGAAAAATGAAGCGTTGAAGGCTGCTGAAAACGAAAAAGATGCAGCTTTGTACCGTTCTCACTTTGCTTTTCCTGCCAGTTTATCTCTCTTTTTGAATGAGGAACAGATAGAAGCCGTAAAAGATGGAATGACTTATGGCGTGGTGAAAGTGACTTATGAAGCTACGCTTGATATGATTCCTTCTTTGAAAGAAGAAGAAAAGGTACAAATCTATGCTTGGTTGGTGGAAGCGCGTGAGTTTGCCATGGATGCGGAAAATTCAAATAAGAAACATGCGGCTTTCGGCAAGTACAAAGGACGTATCAACAATTATCTGGCTAAGCGGGGATATAATTTGACGAAAGAACGTGAAGAGTGGGCCAAACGTGTGAAAGCACGGGGAGGAACGCTGTAAAAGTATAGAATCTGGTAAGAAAGGATTGGTAACCAATGAGATACTATAAAAAGAAGTGGAATTCTTTCCCATTATTAAATGGTTAGTTTGTTTGATGGAGGAAAGGGTGGCTCGGAGAGTCGCCCTTTTTATCGTCTCTAAATTTTGATTCTGACGAATCTTCCAATCTATTTGAGTACAAATCCGGCTTTTCATCGTCTCTGTATAAAGGATATTAGTATAGTGTAAAAGAATCAATCATAGAAATGGGAAAGTTAAGAAATACATTAGCTGCAATAAGCATCCTGCTTTTAGCTTCTTGTGGAGGGAATAAAGATTATTATATGTTCACTTCATTTCATGAGCCGGCTGATGAAGGTTTGAGATATCTGTATAGTGAAGACGGAATGCACTGGGACAGTATTCCCGGTGTCTGGCTGAAGCCGGAATTGGGACAACATCGCCTGATGCGTGACCCTTCCATGGTGCGTACACCGGATGGTACTTATCATTTGGTATGGACTACCAGCTGGAAAGGGGATTTAGGCTTTGGTTATGCAAATTCCAAAGACTTGATTCACTGGTCGGAGCAACAAATGATTCCTGTAATGGCAGACGAACCGACCACTGTCAATGTATGGGCTCCGGAGATTTTTTATGATGACGAGAGCGAACAGTTTATGGTAGTATGGGCTTCATGTGTACCAGGTCGTTTTGAAAAGGGAATCGAAGAAGAAGAGAATAATCATCGTTTATACTACATCACTACAAGGGATTTTAAGACAGTATCCAAGACGAAAGTATTATATGATCCCGGTTTCAGCTCAATCGACGCTGTCATTGTAAAGCGTGCGAAAAATGATTATGTAATGGTACTCAAAGATAATACACGTCCCGAACGTAATCTGAAAATTGCTTTTTCAGACTCTCTGACAGGACCTTATTCGCCGTCATCACAACCATTTACCGAATCGTTTGTAGAGGGACCGTCTGTCGAGAAATTAGGTGATGATTATCTGATCTATTTTGATGTTTATAAAAAGAAAATATACGGTGCCATGTGTACCCGTGATTTTAAGAACTTCACGGATATCACAGAAAGTGTGAGTGTGCCTGTCGGGCATAAACACGGAACCATCTTTAAAGCTTCAGAATCAGATGTTAAAACATTGCTGGAAGAAAGCAAGAAGAAATAAACTTAAACCGGATAAGTTGAATCCGGAATAAACTAAAACCTGAAATAAATCATGAACAACTCAACGAAGATTCTTCTTGTATTGGCTGCCGGATGGATGGCGACTACCATTCAGGCGCAGACTCCGCAGGATAGAATCCATTACACAGGAAAAGAATTATCGAATCCCACCTATCACGACGGACAATTATCTCCGGTAGTGGGAGTGCATAATATTCAACTGGTGCGTGCCAATCGCGAGCATCCGGAAGCGTCGAACGGCAATGGATGGACTTACAATCATCAGCCTATGCTGGCTTACTGGAACGGTCAGTTTTATTATCAGTATTTGGCAGATCCGTCAGATGAACATGTACCACCTTCCCAAACGTTCCTCATGACCTCGAAAGACGGTTATCAATGGACAAATCCGGAAATAGTATTCCCTCCTTACAAAGTGCCGGACGGATATACCAAAGAATCCCGTCCGGGTATGCAGGCAAAAGACTTGATTGCTATCATGCACCAGCGTGTAGGCTTTTATGTATCTAAGTCGGGCAGATTGATTACGATGGGAAATTACGGAGTAGCTTTGGATAAGAAAGATGATCCGAACGACGGAAACGGTATCGGTCGGGTAGTACGTGAGATTAAGAAGGACGGTTCGTTCGGACCGATTTATTTCATTTATTACAATCATGGATTCAACGAAAAGAATACCGATTATCCCTATTTTAAAAAGAGCAAAGACCGGGAGTTCGTAAAGGCTTGTCAGGAAATACTGGATAATCCGCTTTATATGATGCAATGGGTAGAAGAAGCTGACCGTGAAGATCCGATCATTCCACTGAAAAAAGGATATAAAGCATTCAACTGCTATACATTGCCCGATGGACGCATTGCGAGTCTTTGGAAACACGCTTTGACTTCGATCAGTGAAGATGGGGGACATACCTGGGCAGAACCGGTGCTTCGTGCAAAAGGATTTGTCAACAGTAATGCGAAAATCTGGGGACAACGTCTGAGCGATGGAGCCTACGCTACGGTTTATAATCCGTCGGAATTCCGCTGGCCGTTGGCTATCTCATTGAGTAAGGACGGATTGGAGTATACTACATTAAACTTAGTACATGGTGAAATTACTCCGATGCGCTATGGAGGAAATTACAAATCATATGGTCCTCAATATCCCCGTGGCATTCAGGAAGGAAACGGAGTGCCTGCAGATGGTGATTTATGGGTTTCATATAGTGTGAATAAAGAAGATATGTGGATTTCCCGCATTCCTGTTCCGGTAGAGATTAATGCTTCTGCACATGCGGATGATGATTTTTCGAAATTTGGATCAATAGCTGAGTTGACCAACTGGAATATTTACTCTCCGGTTTGGGCACCGGTTTCTTTAGAAGGAGCTTGGCTGAAGCTACAGGATAAAGATCCCTTCGACTATGCGAAGGTAGAACGTAAGATTCCGGCTTCGAAAGAATTGAAAGTCTCATTTGATTTGTTGGCAGAACAGAATGATAAAGGTAGACTTCAAATTGACTTCCTGGATGGGAACAGCATTGCCTGTTCGCGATTGGAACTCACTCCGGACGGTATTTTCCGTATGAAAGGTGGGTCACGTTTTGCAAATATGATGAACTATGAAGCAGGAAAGACTTATCATGTAGAAGCTGTTCTTTCGACTGCCGATCGTAATATTCAAGTGTATGTAGATGGTAAGAGGGTAGGGCTGCGTATGTTCTATGCTCCGGTAGCAACGATTGAACGGATTGTTTTCCGTACCGGAGAAATGCGTACATTCCCGACTGTGGATACTCCTGCCGACCAAACCTATGATTTGCCCGATGCAGGCGGACAGGAACCATTGGCAGAATATCGTATAGCCAATGTGAAGACTTCGTCCACCGATAAGGACGCTTCTTCCGCTTTTTTGAAATATGCAGACTTTAGTCATTATGCAGAATCTTTCAATGGCATGGAAGATGAAAATATTGTTCAGGCTATTCCCAATGCCAAGGCTTCGGAATGGATGGAAGAAAATATCCCTTTGTTTGAATGCCCACAGCGTAATTTTGAAGAAATGTATTATTATCGTTGGTGGTCATTGCGTAAGCATATCAAGGAGACTCCCGTCGGATATGGTATGACCGAGTTTTTGGTTCAGCGTTCTTATTCGGATAAGTATAACCTGATTGCCTGTGCTATCGGACATCATATTTATGAAAGTCGTTGGCTGCGTGATCCGAAATATCTGGATCAGATTATCCATACATGGTATCGTGGCAATGATGGAGGACCGGTGAAGAAGATGGATAAGTTCAGTTCATGGAATGCAGATGCTGTACTGGCACGCTATATGGTAGATGGCGATAAAGATTTCATGCTGGATATGACGAAGGATCTGGAAACGGAATATCAGCGTTGGGAACGTACCAACCGCTTGAAGAACGGACTGTATTGGCAGGGTGATGTACAGGATGGCATGGAGGAATCCATCAGTGGCGGCCGAAAAAAGAAATATGCCCGTCCGACGATTAACAGCTATATGTATGGTAATGCAAAAGCCCTTTCGATAATGGGAATCCTTTCCGGTGATGAAGGAATGGCTATGAGGTATGGTATGAGAGCGGCTACATTAAAGAGTCTCGTAGAAAACGATTTATGGAATACACGCCATCAGTTCTTTGAAACGATGCGTAGTGACTCTTCCGCCAATGTGCGCGAGGCAATCGGATATATTCCGTGGTATTTCAATTTACCGGATACAACAAAGAAATATGAAGTTGCCTGGAAAGAAATTATGGATGAGAAAGGATTTTCTGCTCCTTATGGATTGACTACGGCAGAACGCCGTCATCCGGAATTCCGCACACGCGGAGTCGGTAAATGTGAATGGGACGGGGCTATCTGGCCGTTTGCTTCTGCACAGACGTTAACTGCAATGGCTAATTTCATGAATAATTATCCTCAGACCGTTTTGTCTGACAGCGTATATTTCCGTCAGATGGAATTGTATGTAGAGTCGCAGTATCATCGTGGACGTCCATATATTGGCGAGTATCTGGACGAAGTAACCGGATATTGGCTGAAAGGCGATCAGGAGCGTAGTCGCTATTACAATCATTCTACTTTCAATGATTTGATGATTACCGGATTGATCGGACTTCGTCCGCGTCTGGATGATACGATAGAGATTAATCCGCTGATTCCGGCAGATAAATGGGATTGGTTCTGTCTGGATAATGTTTTATATCATGGTCATAATCTGACGATTCTTTGGGATAAGAATGGCGATCGTTATCATTGTGGAAAGGGATTGCGTATCTTTGTGAATGGAAAAGAAGCAGGACATGCAGATACGTTGACAAGACTTGTTTGCGAGAATGCATTAAAGTGATATATTTATAACAGATAAGAGACAGAGCAATAATGACTTTTAAGAAATATCTTCTTCTTCTACTTTGTCTGCCATGCTTCGTACAGGCAAAGAATATAACGATCAGCCGCCTTACCTGCGAAATGCAGGAAGGGCTGGTGGTCGTTGAAAGCTGTCCCCGTTTGGGATGGGCAATGGAATCACCGGAGAATGGCACGAGACAGACTGCTTATGAAATAGAGATTAGGGAGGCTTTTACCGGACGTTCCGTCTGGAATAGTGGAAAGGTTACTTCTTCACAGAGTCAGCTGGTTCCGACTGAAGGAGCGGATATATGTCTGAATAATCCATTTAATTATAGTTGGCGTGTGCGTGTCTGGGATGAGACGGATACTCCTTCCGAATGGAGTCAGGAAGCAAAATTCCGTTTGGCATCCGATGACCTTTCTTCAGGGAAATGGATCGGCGCCATCACTCGTAAGGATTCTCACCTTCCCGAAGGGCGAAAGTTTCATGGTGGCGAATTGAAGAAACCGGAGGTGAAAGCTGCTTGGGAAGCGGTAGATACTTTGGCAAAGAAAAGTATTTGCTTGCGAAGAACGTTTCAGACAGGAGAGGCAAAAGGGAAGAATGCGAATCGGAAATCCGGAAAGAAAATCGTGGAAGCTACTGCGTATGTTTGTGGCCTGGGATTCTATGAGTTTTCTCTGAATGGCAAAAAAATAGGAGATAGTGAATTTGCTCCGCTTTGGAGCGATTATGATAAGAGTGTTTATTATAATACATACGATGTAACGGAGCAGTTACGGCATGGTGAGAATGTTGTAGGAATCTTATTGGGGAATGGATTCTACAATGTACAGGGAGGGCGCTATCGCAAATTGCAGATTAGTTTTGGTCCTCCCACACTTTTATTTGAATTAGTAATCAATTATGAGGATGGGACACGCGAGACGATCCGTTCGGATCAGGAGTGGAAATATGATCTGACTCCGATAATCTTTAATTGTATTTATGGAGGGGAAGATTATGACGCCCGTCGCGAACAGAAAGGATGGAATCAAGTTGGTTTCAATGATAGCCATTGGCGTCCGGTAGTGGTTCAGGAAGCGCCGAAAGGAGTGATCCGTCCGCAGATGGCACCTCCGGTGAAGATTATGGAACGGTATGATATTCAGAAAGTAACCAAGTTGAATTCAGAACAGGTGATGGCTGCTTCCAAATCTACCAAACGAACAGTAGACCCTTCTGCTGTTGTGTTGGATATGGGACAGAATCTGGCCGGTTTTCCGGAGATAACCGTACGTGGTAAACGAGGACAGAAAGTCACCTTGATAGTAGCGGAAGCATTGACGGATGAAGGAGCTTGTAATCAGCGTCAGACAGGGCGTCAGCATTATTATGAATATACACTGAAAGGTGAAGGTGATGAAATCTGGCATCCTCGTTTTTCATATTATGGTTTTCGGTACATTCAGGTAGAAGGTGCTGTCTTGAAAGAACAGAAAAATCCTCAGGAACTGCCTGTCCTTAAAAACATTCAATCCTGTTTTGTCTATAATTCGGCAAAGAAAGTCTCTACATTCGAATCTTCCAACCGAATATTCAATGCAGTTCATCGATTGATTGAGAAGGCGGTTCGCAGTAATATGCAATCCGTATTTACCGATTGTCCGCATCGGGAGAAACTCGGATGGCTGGAACAGGTGCACCTCAATGGACCGGGACTACTCTATAATTATGATCTGACGGCCTATGCTCCACAGATTATGCAGAATATGGCAGACGCCCAGCATCCGAATGGAGCAATGCCCACAACGGCTCCGGAGTATGTAGTCTTTGAAGGCCCCGGAATGGATGCTTTTGCCGAATCCCCGGAGTGGGGAGGTTCACTAGTTATTTTCCCGTTTATGTACTATGAAACTTATGGAGATGATTCTTTGATAAAGAAATATTATCAGCATATGCGTCGTTACACTGACTATCTTAAGACTCGGGCAGATAACGGTATTCTTTCTTTCGGATTGGGTGACTGGTATGATTATGGAGATTTCCGCGCCGGATTCTCCCGTAATACACCTGTTCCGTTGGTGGCTACGGCACATTATTATATGACTGTCATGTATCTGATAAAGGCTGCCCGAATGGTAGGCAATGAATTTGACGTTCGTTATTACAGTTCATTAGCACATGATATAATGGTAGCGTTTAACAAACGGTTTCTGGATAGTAATACAGCACAATATGGTACAGGGAGTCAAGCTAGTAATGCGCTTCCCATTTTCCTTCAGATGACTCAAAGTACAGGAGATAAAGGAGATTACACACCGGATGCAAGTCTGACTGCCAAAGTGTTGACGAATCTGATTAAAGATGTTGAATCACACGGCAATCGTTTGACTACCGGAGATGTGGGAAACCGCTATCTGATTCAGACATTGGCACGTAATGGACAGCATGAGCTTATTTATAAGATGTTCAATCATGAAGAAGCTCCCGGATACGGCTTCCAGCTGAAGTTTGGTGCAACTACATTGACGGAGCAGTGGGACCCGCGTCAAGGTTCTTCATGGAATCATTTCATGATGGGACAGATTGATGAATGGTTCTTTAATTCATTGATTGGTATTCGTCCGTCTACAACATTATCAGCTTCTGTAAATGAAAAGGATGAGCCAATGCAAGGTTATCAGAAGTTTGTCATTGCTCCGAAGCTGGTAGGAGACTTGAAATACGTTAAATCAACTTATGAGACTCTTTACGGTACGATTCTGGTAGACTGGACTCGTCAGAACGGAACTTTTACTCTGAATGTATCTGTACCGGTGAATACCACTGCTATCGTTTATCTTCCAGGTGAAAAAGAACCGAAAGAAGTACAAAGTGGGACATATAAGTTTGTTGCTGCCGAATAAGATATAAAAAAGAAGAACTATTTAATAATATAGAATATGAATTTACGAATTACTCTTTTGGCTTTTCTTTGCCTTTGCGCAACGGCGATCCTCCGTGCCGAACGCGTCGATATGTTGAAAGCGGGTGCAAAAGCAAATGGGAAAGCTCTCAATACAAAGCTGATAAATTCAACGATTGACCGTTTGAATCGTGGAGGTGGAGGTACGCTCTTTTTTCCTGCCGGAACGTATCTGACGGGAAGTATCCATCTGAAAAGTAACATTACACTGGAACTGGAAGCCGGAGCTACCCTGCTTTTTTCAGACAACTTTGATGATTATCTCCCTTTTGTAGAAGTACGTCACGAAGGAGTCATGATGAAAAGTTTCCAGCCGTTAATCTATGCGGTTGATGCGGAAAATATTACTATTAAGGGAGAAGGTACACTGGATGGTCAAGGTAAGAAGTGGTGGATGGAGTTCTTTCGTGTAATGATTGACCTAAAAGATAATGGTATGCGTGATATTAATAAATATCAGCCGATGTGGGATGCTCAGAATGATACGACTGCCATCTATGCAGAGACGAATAAAGATTATGTCAGCACTTTGCAGCGTCGTTTTTTCCGCCCTCCGTTCATTCAGCCTGTTCGTTGCAAGAAGGTGAAGATTGAAGGAGTGAAAATTGTCAATTCTCCTTTCTGGACTGTTAATCCGGAGTTTTGTGATAATGTGACCATCAAAGGGATCACAATAAATAATGTCCCTTCTCCCAACACGGATGGAATCAATCCTGAATCCTGCCGGAATGTACATATCAGTGATTGCCATATTTCTGTAGGCGATGACTGCATTACGATTAAATCCGGAAGAGACGCACAAGCCCGCCGCTTGGGAGTGCCGTGTGAGAATATTACTATTACCAATTGTACGATGCTTGCCGGTCATGGTGGTGTAGTGATCGGCAGTGAAATGAGTGGCAGTGTACGTAAGGTCACAATCTCTAACTGTGTATTTGACGGAACCGACCGTGGTATCCGCATCAAGTCAACCCGTGGAAGGGGAGGAGTCGTAGAGGATATCCGTGTCAGCAATATCGTAATGAGTAACATCAAGCAGGAGGCTGTCGTCTTGAATCTGAAATACAGCCAAATGCCTGCAGAAGCAAAGAGTGAGCGTACTCCGATATTTCGTAATGTTCATATCAGCGGTATGACTGTGACGGATGTAAAGACTCCGATTAAAATAGTAGGACTGGAAGAAGCTCCGATTTTTGACATTGTATTGCGTGACATCCATATTCAGGGAGCCAGACAGAAGTGTATCTTTGAAGATTGTGAACGTATCACTATGGATAACGTAATCATTAACGGTGAAGAAATAAAACTGAAATAAACCTCTTGGGAGGTTACATATTTATAAATATAAGAAAATGAAACGAATCCTTTTCTCATTGCTTCTCGCTGCATCTCTTTCGGCAGAAGCACAGACGCAGACATACGAGACGGAATTTGCCCGTCCCTTGAATGAAGTATTGGCAGATATTCAAAATCGTTTCGGAATCCGTCTGAAATATGATATTGATACGGTAGGAAAGATTTTACCTTATGCTGATTTCCGTATCCGCCCTTATTCTGTAGAAGAATCTTTGACGAATGTGTTGTCACCATTCGATTATAAATTTGTCAGACAGAGCGGTAATCTATATAAGTTGAAGGCTTATGAATATCCTCGTCGTACAGATGCTGACGGAGAAAAAATGCTGGCTTATCTCAATACGCTTTATGCGGATAAGCAGGCTTTTGAACTTCGTGCCGATTCACTGAGAAAAGAGGTCCGTCAACGTTTGGGGATCGATACTTTATTGGCCCAATGTGTAAACTCAACCCCCATTCTATCGAAAATACGGAAGTTTGATGGCTATACTGTGCAGAATTTCGCACTTGAAACTCTACCGGGACTGTATGTTTGCGGGGCTGTTTATACGCCTCAATCGAAAGGGAAACACGCTCTGATTATTTGTCCGAACGGACATTTTGGTGGCGGTCGTTATCGGGAAGATCAGCAGCAGCGTATGGGCACATTAGCTCGTATGGGAGCTGTTTGTGTCGATTATGATTTGTTTGGCTGGGGAGAATCAATTCTCCAGGTGGGAAGTGCGGCGCATCGTAGTAGTGCGGCACATACTATTCAGGCAATGAATGGATTGTTGATTCTCGATTATATGCTTGCTTCCCGTAAAGATATCGATACCAAGCGTATTGGTGCCAACGGTGGTTCCGGTGGTGGAACGCATACTGTACTACTGACAACGTTGGATGACCGTTTTACTGCTTCTGCCCCGGTGGTTAGTCTGGCTTCTCATTTCGATGGTGGTTGTCCTTGTGAAAGCGGTATGCCTATTCAGCTATCGGCAGGAGGTACTTGTAATGCCGAACTGGCTGCAACATTCGCTCCCCGTCCGCAATTAGTGGTTTCTGATGGCGGGGACTGGACAGCAAGTGTTCCTGCACTTGAATTTCCGTATTTGCAGCGTATCTATGGATTCTATGATGCGAAAGACAACGTGACGAACGTTCATCTTCCCAAAGAAAAACATGATTTCGGTCCGAATAAAAGAAATGCAGTCTATGATTTCTTTGCCGAAGTCTTCGATTTAGATAAAAAGATGTTGGATGAGAGTAAAGTAACTATCGAACCGGAGTCTGCCATGTACAGTTTTGGAGAGAAAGGGGAGTTACTACCGGAAAATGCAATTCGTTCGTTCGACAAGGTGGCTGCTTATTTTGATAAGAAGGCTTTTGCCAAATTGAAATCGGATGCTTCTCTTGAAAAGAAAGCAATGGAATGGGTAGCTTCACTCAATCTGGATGATGAAAAGAAATCAGGTTTTGCGGTGACGACTATTTATAATCATCTTCGCCAGGTTCGAGACTGGCATAATGATCATCCATATACGACAATACCTGCGGGTATCAATCCTACAACGGGCAAACCGTTAACTCAGCTCGAACGTGAGATAATAGCAGACTCAGCTATGCCCAAGGAGGTTCATGAAAGACTGATGAAAGGGTTGCGCAG